>ENA-OQIF01000126-OQIF01000126.1-human-gut-metagenome-genome-assembly--contig:-NODE-126-length-42374-cov-5.022013_pt1 | contig 42374 bp, 40 predicted proteins | sample MGYA00242574_ERZ504738 | MGnify/ENA primary metagenome ERZ504738 (study PRJEB26092, sample SAMD00036437) | human gut metagenome | host: Homo sapiens | study: EMG produced TPA metagenomics assembly of...
GACTCAAAAGATATTTGATTTCTTTTTGGAGTCTTCTGCGAAGAAATTCATATTTTTTAGTTCAGTAAAAGCTGCGGCTGATAGTGTAGTGGGAGATATGCTTACTGAGGATGTTATTCCGGCTCCTATTGGTCCTTATGGGGAAAGTAAAATAAGAGCTGAAGAGTATATAAAGGAACATTTTGCATTTCCCACTGTCTCCTCCTGCGAGTGTTCTCCTTTTCGGGAGATGACTTCGGTTACAGAAAAACAGGTTTATATATTAAGACCTTGTATGATTCATGGTCCGGGGAATAAAGGAAATCTGAATCTATTGTATAATGTGGTGAAGAAAGGAATTCCCTGGCCATTGGGTGACTTCGAAAATCGTCGTTCGTTTACTTCAATTGATAACCTATGCTATGTGATTGAGGGATTATTGACTAAAGAGGTACCTACGGGCATTTATCACATGGGGGATGATGAAGCTTTATCAACAAATGAGTTGATTGCCATCATATGTGAGGCAATGGGAAAACAGCCCCATATCTGGAAGATGAATAAGGGCTTTATGGAAGGATGTGCCGGACTGGGAACTTTACTCCATTTGCCACTGAATACGGAAAGGCTTCGTAAACTGACAGAGAATTATGTGGTAAGTAATGCTAAGATCAAAGCTGCTCTCGGGATTGATAAAATGCCTGTGACAGCTAAAGAGGGGTTGATTAAAACCATTCGTTCATTTGAAGAAACTAAATAAGTTATGTACTATTTAATAATCCTGGTTCTGCTATTTTTGGCAGAACTTTTTTATTTCCGTATTGCTGATAAATGCAATATCATCGATAAACCGAATGAGCGGAGTTCGCACACCCGGATCACTTTGAGAGGGGGAGGGATTATTTTCTTCTTTGGCGCATTAGCTTACTTTCTGACGAATCAGTTTGAATATCCTTGGTTTATGCTGGCTCTGACATTGATTACTTTTATCAGTTTTTGTAGACGACATTCGTTCTACTTCTCAGGGGTTACGTTTGGTGTTTCATTTTACGGCGATGGCTTTGATGTTCTATCAATGGGGGTTATTCAGCCTGCCTTGGTGGACCATTGTGGTTGCTTTGATTGTTTGCACAGGGATTATCAATGCCTATAATTTTATGGATGGTATTAATGGCATTACAGGTGGATACTCGTTGGTGGTGCTGGCGGCATTAGCATTTATAAATGGGGTATATGTTCCATTTGTAGAGCCGGCTTTGATTTATACCATGCTTTGTGCTGTGTTGGTCTTTAACTTCTTCAATTTCCGGAAACAGGCAAAGTGTTTTGCGGGGGATGTAGGTTCGGTTAGCATTGCTTTCGTGATCCTCTTTCTGATCGGTATGCTGATAATCCGTACGGAAAATTTTAGCTGGATTGTCTTGTTGGCAGTCTATGGGGTGGATAGTGTGTTGACAATAATTCATCGGTTGATGTTGCATGAGAATATTGGTTTGCCACATCGGAAACATTTGTACCAGATTATGGCAAATGAGCTGAAAATTCCTCACATGGTGGTTTCGTTGGTGTATATGTTGGTGCAGGCAGTAGTTATAGTCGGGTATTTTCTATTTCCGGGGAATGAATATGGGTATTTGTCGGGTACCATTATTGCGCTGAGTTTGGTCTATATTCTATTTATGAAGCGTTTCTTTTGCTTGCATCAAGCGAAATGATATTTAAGAGAATTGTTTGGGATTGCCCGACACGGTTTTTGCCACTACTATAATATATTGAAGTATATTATTGATTTGTAGTGCTTTGCAAAACAGAAAATCAAAATAGAGAACGGATAAGAAACGAGCAAACTATTTTAGTCTGCTGTGTTTTTCCATTGCTTCAAATCACTCTTCCACAAAGGAAGTCATTTTATCTTGATTATTATCCAACATAGCTATCATTCTCGTATCTTTGCAATTATAAAGCATTTAACATGGATAAATTCGATGCGAGTGTTACTTCAGGCATATTTCGACTTACTCGCATAGATACAAACGGGAACGAATGGATTGTTGATTACAGTTTTGAAAATGATTTTGTATGTGATTATCCATCTCTAATACTGAATTATTATGGTAACTTACACTCACTTCGGCAAACAACCCGATACTCTTAAACATCTTGTTCTTTGCGAGGTTCTTCAAATAGAAAAGCCTGTTTTTTAACTCAAGGTGAATATGAAAAAGAATATAATTACAATCAGCGAAAGCGGTGTGGTATCTATATCGGGCAATATTCAGATGCAAGATTTTGAGATAGCGGAACTGTTCGGGGTGATGATCCCGACAATACGTTCCCATGTACGTGCGATTCTAAAAACAGGTATCGCAACAGGTGATTATACCCATAGAGCAATGTTGATTTGTTGTAACTTTTTGTCTGATTGTTACGGGCTGGATGTGATTACGGCTCGTGCTTTTCGGATTCAATCATATAAAACGAAAATATTTCGCAAATGGATTATGTGTAAAATGACCATAGCAGAATGTCAACCAATTATATTACAATACAATTATCAGGCAGCATACTTGAGTGAACAGAATTAATCATTAACTTTACAGGAAATTTAGAAGGCATGAGCAAAGGAGAAATAATTATATACCAAACAGCCGATGGCAGCACCTCGCTTGATGTTAAGTTGGAACAGGAAACTATCTGGCTAAACCAAAAGCAGATAGCCGAATTGTTCGGGACGAAGCGACCAGCCATTACCAAGCATCTGAAAAATATATTTCTATCGGGAGAATTGGAAGAAAATAGGGTATGTTCCATTTTGGAACATACCACTCCACATGGTGCTATGGCAGATAAAACGCAAACAACAGAGGTGAAATATTATAATCTCGATGCCATTCTATCCGTAGGATATAGAGTAAATTCTAAAAATGCAACCCGATTCCGTATCTGGGCGAACAAAGTGCTGAAAGAGTATCTGATTAAAGGATATGTCGTTAAGGAGAATATCAAGCTGGAGCAGTACGAGGATTTGAAGCAGACCATCAAGGTATTGGCAAATGTTCTCGACCACAAGACGTTGGAATACTCTGAGGCAACTGGATTGTTACGAGTGGTTACTGATTATGCTTACGCTCTTGATACGCTGGACAGATACGATTATCAACAACTTAAGATAGACAAAACTACTAATAAAGAGCAATTTACAGCTACCTACGAAAATGCGATAGCTGCCATTGAAGAGTTACGGAAGAAATTTGGAGGTAGTTCTCTTTTCGGCAATGAGAAAGACCAATCGTTCAAAGGTTCGATAGGTACTATTTACCAGACATTTGGCGGTCAAGAACTTTATCCGAGCGTAGAAGAAAAGGCAGCGATGTTGTTGTATTTAGTCACTAAAAACCATTCGTTCAGCGATGGTAACAAGCGTATCGCTGCATTTTTATTTCTCTGGTTTATGGAACGTAACGGCATTTTGTATAATTCCGACAGAAGTAAACGGATTGGCAACAATGCGCTTGTGGCTTTGACACTAATGATTGCCGAAAGTCGCACCGAAGAAATGGATACAATGGTTAAAGTGATTGTTAATCTTATCAATAGAGATAATTAATCGATTTTTATTCCAATTGGTTAATCGGGGCAGTCATTTTCGTTACAGGGGCAAAGGAAGTTCCGGACGAGTGATTATTCAAGCTCAAGCCCTGCCGGGTTTCGGCTGAAATCTCAAAGATCTGTGGCCCAATATTACGTATTATGGTGAAGAGAGATGGAAAAAAATGACAAAACCCGTTGTCGTGACGTTTTATTCGAATGGAGATATAGGATGTGCGGAGAGATACTCCCGTGTGAAATGAAAACAGCAGACTAACAGTGCCTTCATCGGCTAACTAACGACACTCACCAAAGAAAAGCAGCACATATAGCCAAATCCGTCTAAAATTCAGTATTTTACCTCATTTTTCTATTTGAAAAACAGGGAACGGATAAGTAACTGAACGTTTTCCTAAATCTGCTTTTTATTGCATTTGAAGAGTTAGATAGTTAAAACCACTAGAAATGACACAAATAATTGTATTAGTGTGAATTACGCTCAACTTCTAATTTCCGCTTTTCAGGTTTACATTTTTTGCATCATGATTACATAGCATCGTTTATATCCGTAACATTTACCCGACTGCCATCATATTAAAAAGTGAGTTTGCAAATTCAATTGAACGAAGAGCTTAGAATTATGATACAGATAATAAGCGTGTTATAAGTTTTTCTGAGAAAACTGCTTTCCGGACCGTTTTTTCCTTTGCCGATAATTTGTAAATCTTCATCTTTGCAGTGTTGATCAACGAAACATGAATGAAACGTAGTAGTAACATTAGTAAAGAAGGAGAAAAATTATGCCTTTATTTTATAGAGCGAGACAATCGCAGTTGAAAACTAAAGAGGGAAAGAAACAGTGGCACCTGACTCTGGTGAAAGTTGGAAAAATGGTAACTTCACAACAGTTGGCTGAAGTAATAGCTGAAAAATCATCGTTGACACCGGGTGATGTTCATAATGTGATTCGTAACTTGATGACTGCCATGCGTAAAGAATTGTTGAATAGCCGTTCGGTACGTCTGGAGGGATTAGGCACTTTCACGATGAAAGCTTGTACACAAGGGCATGGAGTGGATCAAGAGGAAGAGGTGAGTCCGAATCAGGTGGCGGCTCTTCGTTGTCTGTTTACTCCGGAATATACTCGTCCCGCAGCTATCGGCACTACCCGTGCTTTGCTTCAGGGAGTGGAATTCCAGAAAGTCAGTGCGATAGGGGGAGCAATTAATGGCGGATCGGGTAGTGGAGATATTGTGGATGATCCGACAGCCTGATAAAATTTATTGCTGATATAATAATTATTGACAACGGAAGGAGGATAAAGAGTATGAAGAAAACGGGATGGAATATTATATTGAAGTTGATTATTGCTGTGGCAAGTGCTGTAGCCGGTGTAATAGGCGGGCAGGCTATGACATTATAAAACGGAAGTTAATAACCAAACAGGGTGAACTCCCGATAGCCATTAGAGGCTTTCGGGAGTTTTTCTTTTCCCCATGATCTTGTCTATAATCAGAGCGATGGCTCCATCACCGGTTACGTTACAAGCTGTACCGAAACTGTCCATGGCAATGTAGAGGGCGATCATCAATGCCTGGGCCGATTCATCGAAACCGAGCGTGGACTGGAGGATGCCTAAAGAAGCCATAATAGCGCCTCCAGGAACGCCGGGAGCGGCAATCATCGTGATGCCGAGCATGAAAATGAAACCTGCAAACAGGGAAAAATCGAAAGGCATGCCCTGCATCATCATTAAGGCTAAAGCACAGGCCACAATCTTCAGGGTGCTTCCGGATAAATGAATGGTGGCGCAAAGCGGGATGACAAATCCGGCTATATCGGCTGATACACCGTTCTTCTTGGTCTGTTCGAGTGTGACAGGGATGGTGGCAGCTGATGACTGAGTGCCTAAAGCGGTGAAATAAGCCGGCAGCATCCGTCCCAACAAGCGGAACGGGTTTTTACGGACAAACAATGCCGCAATGCAATATTGAAAAACCAGCAAGAAAATATGTAGTATGAAAATGACACCGATAATTTTAATAAACACCATAAGGATGGAGAATACTTGTCCGGAGTGTGTCATATTGAGGAAAATACCAAAGATGTAAATGGGCAGCAACGGGAGGATGACTGCGCTTATCATACGTACGATGATCTCTTGAAAGTCTCGTGCTACGTTTTTCAGGGCGTCACTATGCAGGCTTGCCAATCCCAGGCCGAGGGTAAAGGCAAGGACCAGTGCCGTCATGACATTCATCAAGGGTGGAATGGCAACAGAGAAATAGGGTAGGATTCCTTGCGCCTCACTCACTTCGTCGAGAGGTGCTCCCGGAGTAATGAGCGAAGGGAAAATGGCGGCTCCGGTGAAGTAGGACAGAAATCCGGAGAAAAGAGTGGCACCATATGCAATGAGTGCCGTGACAAGTAGCATTCGTCCGGCTCCTTTACCAATATCGGCTATGGCAATGGTAACCAGTCCGAGAATGATAAGAGGTATGGAGAAATTGAGGAATTCTCCAAAGATGGAGTTGAAGGTCACGAACAGCCGTACCAAAGGTGTCGGCAGGAAATTTCCGATAGCGATACCAAGTATAATAGCTATGATGATACGTGGCAAAAGTCCTATGTGTATTTTCTTCATTACGAGGTTTTAGCAGTTTGTTACAAAAGTAATACTTTTTTCTGAAACTATCCGAACAAATATTTTCGATATGTGTTATAGATAATAAGAAAAAGAACAAAAAATCAACCAATTTAGATACATATTACAATTATGGCAACTCAGAATAAAACAGATATAGGCCTGATTGGTTTAGCTGTGATGGGAGAAAATTTGGCTCTGAACATGGAAAGCAGAGGTTGGAACGTATCGGTGTATAATCGTACGGTACCGGGTGTGGAAGAAGGCGTGGTGGAACGTTTCATCAACGGAAGGGCTAAAGGCAAGCATATAGAGGGCTTCACGGATATAGAGGCTTTTGTAGAATCGATCGCTTTGCCTCGTAAGATAATGATGATGGTACGTGCCGGTAGTCCGGTGGATGAGCTGATGGAGCAACTTTTCCCGTATCTTTCTCCGGGTGATATATTGATTGACGGTGGTAACTCGAATTATGAAGATACGAACCGAAGAGTGAAACTGGCAGAGTCGAAAGGTTTTCTGTTCGTCGGTGCCGGTGTTTCGGGCGGAGAAGAGGGAGCTTTGAACGGAGCTTCTATCATGCCGGGCGGTTCGGAGAAAGCATGGGAAGAGGTGAAACCGATTTTGCAGAGCATTGCGGCCCAAGCGCCGGATGGTACTCCGTGCTGTCAGTGGGTGGGACCTGCCGGATCGGGACATTTTGTGAAAATGATACACAACGGGATAGAGTATGGTGATATGCAGTTGATTGCTGAAGCTTATTGGGTGATGAAGGAGCTGCTGGATATGACTAACGAGGAGATGGCATCTGTGTTCACCCGTTGGAATGAAGGTAAACTACGGAGTTATCTGATAGAAATTACAGGTAATATACTCCGCCATAAAGATAAGACAGGGGCCTATCTGATTGATAAGATCCTGGATGCCGCCGGACAGAAAGGGACAGGCAAATGGTCGGTGATTAATGCCATGGAATTAGGTATGCCACTGGGATTGATTGCTACGGCCGTTTTTGAACGCAGTTTGTCGGCCCGGAAGGAACTGCGTGAAGCTGCTGCCCGGCAATATCAATGCAGGCACTCGATGGCTGTATATAATAAACAAGATACGGAAAAAGAGATTTTCTCGGCATTGTATGCTTCGAAACTGGTTTCGTATGCTCAAGGGTTTGCGGTGTTGCAACGTGCTTCCGATACATTTGGATGGAACCTCGATCTGGCTTCGATTGCACGGATGTGGAGAGGCGGTTGTATTATTCGCAGTGTTTTCCTGAATGATATTGCTGCGGCATTTGAGGCAAAAGAAAAGCCTAAACATCTGCTGCTGGCCCCTTATTTTGAAGAAGAGATCAAAGGTCTGTTGTCCGGCTGGAAGAACCTGGTGGCACAAGCCATGCGTGAGGAACTGCCGGTTCCGGCTTTCTCTTCGGCTTTGAATTATTTCTATTCGTTAGTGTCGGCTGATCTTCCGGCCAATCTGGTACAGGCACAGCGCGATTATTTCGGTGCTCATACATTTGAGCGGAAAGATGAGTTACGAGGAGTCTTTTTCCATGAAAACTGGACAGGACACGGAGGAGATACAAAGTCGGGTACGTATAATGTATAAGCAAAAAAGAAATATGAGTAAATTTGTAATGACTATCTTTGGTGCTTCGGGTGACTTGACGAAGCGTAAGTTGATGCCGGCATTGTATTCGTTGTATGTAGCCAAGCGTCTTCCGGAAGAATTTGAAATTCTCGGGGTGGGACGTACGGTTTATGAAGATGCGGACTATCGGACTTACATTTATAATGAGATGGAGAAATTTGTGAAGTCGGAAGAGCAGAATAAGGAGAAGATGGACGCTTTCGTTGGACATCTTCACTATCTGGCAATAGACCCGGCATTGGAAAGCGGATACGGACAGCTTCGCCTACGCATTGAAGAACTGAGCGGAGATAGCCGGCCGGATGACCTGCTGTTTTACCTCGCTACGCCTCCATCATTGTATGGTGTGATTCCGTTGCACCTGAAGTCGGTGCATCTGAATAAAGGCCGTGCACGAATTATCGTTGAAAAGCCATTCGGGTATGATCTGGAGTCGGCTGAGAAACTGAATAAAATTTATGCTTCTGTATTCGACGAACATCAGATTTACCGAATCGATCATTTCTTAGGTAAAGAAACGGCTCAGAACCTGTTAGCTTTTCGTTTTGCCAATGGTATTTTTGAGCCTTTATGGAACCGTAATTATATAGATTATGTGGAAGTGACCGCCGTGGAGAATCTCGGAATCGAGCAACGCGGCGGTTTTTATGATACTACGGGTGCACTGAGGGATATGGTACAGAATCATCTGATCCAGCTCGTGGCATTGACTGCTATGGAACCTCCCGCTGTGTTTAATGCGGATAATTTCCGTAATGAAGTGGTGAAGGTATACGAGTCTCTGACTCCTTTGACCGAAACGGATTTGAGTGAACATATTGTCCGGGGGCAATATACGGCAGGGGGAAATAAAAGGGGGTATCGGGAAGAGAAGAATATTTCACCCGACTCACGTACCGAGACTTATATTGCAATGAAACTGGGTATCAGTAACTGGCGGTGGAGTGGAGTACCTTTTTATATCAGGACCGGAAAACAGATGCCGACAAAAGTGACTGAGATAGTGGTGCATTTCCGTGAAACTCCTCATCAGATGTTCCATTGCGCGGGTGGTAATTGTCCGAGAGCCAATAAGCTGATATTGCGTTTGCAGCCCAATGAAGGTATTGTGTTGAAATTTGGCATGAAAGTGCCGGGACCCGGATTTGAGGTCAAACAGGTAACGATGGATTTCAGTTATGATCAGTTGGGGGGCGTCCCCGGCGGAGATGCCTATGCCCGTCTGATAGAAGACTGTATCCTGGGCGACCAGACCCTCTTTACACGGAGTGATGCAGTAGAAGCATCCTGGCATTTCTTCGATCCGATTCTGCGTTATTGGAATGAACATCCCGAGGCGCCGTTGTATGGTTATCCTGCTGGAACTTGGGGACCTTTGGAGAGTGAGGCTATGATGCATGAGCATGGTGCCGAATGGACCAATCCATGCAAGAACTTAACAAACACAGATCAATATTGCGAGCTATGAAACCCTACATTTTTCCTTCGTCCATAGAGACGGCACGTGCACTGATATTACATTTGGTGAAACTGATGTTAGATGAACCGGACAGGACCTTTTGTATCGCGTTTAGTGGTGGAAGCACTCCGGCACTGATGTTTGACTTATGGGCGAATGAATATACGGATATCACTCCTTGGGAACGACTGAAAGTGTTTTGGGTAGATGAACGTTGTGTGCCTCCCGAAAATTCGGACAGTAATTATGGCATGATGCGGTCGTTGTTGCTGAGTATTGTACCTATTCCGTACGAGAATGTGTTTCGAATACAGGGGGAGAAGAATCCGAAGAAGGAGGCTGCCCGCTATTCGAAGCTGGTGATGAAAGAAGTGCCGGTGGAGAATGAGTTCCCGGTATTTGACGTAGTGCTGCTGGGAGCAGGTAATGACGGACATACGTCGTCTATCTTTCCCGGACAGGAGGAATTGCTCTCAACGGATCATATATATGAGGCGAATTTTAATCCGAATAACGGTCAAAAGAGAATAGCTTTGACAGGACTTCCGATTTTGAATGCCCGAAGGATCATCTTCCTGATAACAGGAAGGGTGAAAAGTCCGGTTGTAGAAGATATCTTCTATTCGGGAGATACCGGACCGGCCGCCTATATAGCGCATCATGCCGATAACGTGGAACTATTTATGGATAATGCAGCTGCTGAAAAAGTCATTCGCGGATAAGAAATAAAAAAACGTCCGACCTTCACAGGCCGGACGTTTTTCGTTCTATTTGAATACGTTATTTACATACAACAATTAAACAGTATGATAATTAAAATAACAACTCAACAAAATGGAATCCGGGAGAATCACTTCGGCCGGATTGGCTTATCTCACTTAAATGTGACTTACGTAATAATTATGACTAATTAATGTATTGGCAAAGATAGCTGGTTCTGTGTTGCGGGGCAATCACTCGATTTAGGTATTGTGAAGAAGGCAATCACTATAAGTAGGGATTGAACCGGGAGGAAATGAGGAGGGTGCTTTGTTTTATGGCCTTTAAGTTGTAAATTTGCGGAAAAACAAGAGTAAGATGGAATATAAGTTTGACGAACAGAGTGTGAAAGAATTAATGGAATGGGCACAGACTGCACAGTTGCCTCAGGAACTGGAACTGAGTAAAGCGGAGCGTATTTTTGATGTAAAACTTTGTATAGAATCTGATTTATCGTGTATCAGGGCCCATTATCCCGATGCTTTCTACAATCCGGCTATAACTCGTCTTTATCGTATCAGGGAGAAGCTGGAGGAGAAATGAGGTACGGGGATGCCTAAGTAACTTCGCAAAAGTACGTAACCCACTTGATTTCTGTGGAAAAATTCTACAGAAAATGTGGAATATTTCTTCGTATTCCACTATTTCAATAAAGGCTGTTATAATATAATTCTTTGAAAATGAAGATCTAATCCGGATCTACACAAGTCTGGCATGTGCATTGCATAACAATATTCAGATGTTTAGTTATAGTTAGTAGATCTAGAACAATTAAGTTTTCAAGAATTATGAAAAGGTATTAGTAGCATTGGTAATAGTAATGGGATTGGGATTTTCAGTAGCAAAAGCAGATGAACCTCTAAAGAAAAAGTCCCCGAAAGTGGAACAAAGAGATTCGCGGGAAGACTTTACACCTATTGAGGTTAATAATCTTCCTGAAGCGGTGATTGATGAGTTATCCTGCGAAGGAGCATTGATTAAAGAAGCTTTTATTGCTTATAGTCGTTCGGAGGGTAAACTCTACAAAGTGATTATATTGTCGAGTGATTTTCATGAACAGGCTGTATTCTTGAATGAAAGAGGGAATATACTGAATAGATAGTTTCCCAATCTTTGAAGAAAGCACACAACTTAATTTATGTCAGGCCCCGACTCGAAAGAGCCGGGGCGTTTTAGTTTCATCAGTACAAAAAGCTAGGGAGATGTGTTCGAGGGACATTTCTTTATAATTTTCCGGCTTTTGAGAAATCTTTTGGCTATGAAATAAAAGCATTGTGTTCTATGTTTTATGATTCGCTTCATTGCAATTATAATTATAGGTTGAATTCTTTATAGGTTTCAGAATAATTCATATCTTTGAAACTGTAACTAAAATTAATCAATAATGAAGCAAATACAACCTGTTTTTTTAGCTATGAAGTTTTCTTTTCTTATTTTCTTCTTTTTTAGTTTGCCTGTCGGTGCACAAAGTATTTTTCAGAAATACGAGCGTTTCCTGACTGAACCTCGTTCATATGTGTGTTATCGTACGGATGGTAAACTGAAAATAGATGGCAAACTGGATGAAGTTTCGTGGCAGAAGGCAAAACCGACAGCTCCGTTTGTAGATATCAGCGGGGAGGGGTTTCCTACACCTAAATATGAAACTACGGCCAAGATGCTGTGGGACGATGAATATCTTTATATAGGGGCGATGTTGCAGGAGGATGATATCAAGGCACGTCTTACACAGCGGGATACTATTATTTATTATGATAATGATTTTGAGGTTTTCATAGATCCTGACTGGGACGGGCACAACTATTTTGAAATAGAAACCAATGCGCGTGGGGTCATATTCGACCTAATGCTGGACAGGCCTTATCGGTCCGGTGGAAACTTTATGGTACAATGGGATTGTCCGGGATTAAAGTTGGCCATTCATCGCGAAGGTACGCTGAATAAGTCGAAAGACAAAGATAAATATTGGAGTGTGGAGATGGCTATTCCACATAAAGCATTGACTATGAATTTCAATAATCCATTGAAAGCTGGTAATTGCTGGCGAATTAATTTTTCACGTGTACAATGGCTGAAGGCAGGAGGACCTGAAGAAAATTGGGTTTGGACACCTACCGGAAAAGTTGATATGCATATGCCGGATCGTTGGGGATATTTGTTTTTTGCTGACGAGAAAGTAGGAACACCCGAACATACTTTTGCATTACCGTATAATGCTTCTGTGTATAAACTGCTTTGGGCTATGTTCTATGTACAACAGGAAAGGTATGCGAAAGAGAAAAATTATCTGCGTACGGAACAGGATTTCTTCCTGACAGATGCCGAATTGAAAGGTCTCCCGCAAGGTGCGCAAATCTCGGTTGAAGCCACTCGGAATACATATCAAATAGCCATTACTGTTCCGGGTGAAAGCAGACGTTACATCATTAATAATGAGGGACGGTTTTGGACAGAAAAGGTTGCTCCGCGTCAAGTGAAGAACTGGGTGTGGACACGTATAAATAAGAGTAAAAGTGAAACGGATTACCGCCAATGGTTTGCCCTGCTTAAAGAGTGCGGCATCAGCGGGGTGATGTTTGAAGGATATGATGAAAACCTATACCGCATGTGTAAGGAAGCCGGTCTTGAAGCTCATTTCTGGAAGTGGACAATGAATCGTGCCGAATTGCTCAACGTACATCCCGATTGGTTTGCGGTGAATCGTAAGGGGGAGTCTACGCATGATAAGCCTGCTTATGTGGATTATTACCGTTTTCTTTGTCCCAACCATGAAGGAGTGGCCCAATATTTGGCAGATGATTATGTGAAGATAGCTCATTTACCCTATGTAGATGGAGTACATTTGGACTATGTTCGTTTCCCGGATGTAGTTCTGCCTGTCAGCTTGTGGAAAAATTATGGAATAGAACAGACAAGTGAACATCCTGAATATGATTATTGCTATTGTGATGTTTGCCGTACTAAATTTAAAGAACAAACAGGGCGTGATCCGTTGGAGTTAAAGTACCCGATGGAAGATCAGTCATGGATCAATTTCCGCTTGGATGCGATCAGTCGTGTTGTCGACCAAATTACAAAAGCGGTGAAAGCCGATGGGAAAGCAATTTCTGCTGCTGTATTCCCCGGTCCTTCTATGGCCAAGAAAATGGTGCGTCAGGATTGGGGTAACTGGTCGCTGGATGCTTATTTCCCGATGATCTATAATGGTTTTTATTACGAAGGACCGGAATGGATCGGGCGTTCGGTTCAAGAGAGTGTTAAGACCGTTGACGGACGTGCGAAAGTGTATGCCGGACTGATGTTTCCCGATATAAAGAACGATTTTGAGAAAGCATTGGATGAAGCATTTGATAACGGTGCATCCGGTGTTTCATTCTTTGACGGACCATCAGACGAATATCTGCATCAGTTTAAAGCCTATCTGGACAAGAAAGGATTAAAGACGGAATAAAAGATTCGAATGTACTTTGTATTTATGAACAGAGGCGGCCCCGATAAGGCTGCCTCTATTTGTAAGATATTGATTCTTAAAATGTTATTTCCGTGATAAATATCCCTGTTTTGTTTTTCGGCTGACATTATATACATTTGCAGCATAAAAACAATTACATATGTATAAAAACATTTTAATATTAGGTCGTGGAATTGGGCAAGTGATGTTTCAGAATAATGCTCTCTCCGGTGGGTTGATGTTATTAGGAATTGCTTTTAATTCATGGCAACTCGCAGTTTTATCTGTACTCGGTACAGTCGTTAGCACTTTGACAGCTTCATTATCCGGATATGATAAGGAGGATATTCGTAACGGATTGTATGGTTTTAATGGGACATTGGTTGGTATTGCAATTGGAGTCTTTATGGAAATCAATGTTACATCTATATTATTGCTTATCTCAGGCTCTGCTTTCTCCACATGGGTTGCGCGTTGTTTTCGTTATCAGAACAGAGTATCGGGACTGACAGCACCCTTTATTTTTGTTGTATGGCTTCTGCTTGTTGGGTGTCATTATCTATACCCTTCTTTACTGTTATCTTCATCGTTGGAAAAGCCTGAACTAACAATGGATATTTTCCGTTCATTCTGCTTAAATATCGGTCAGGTGATGTTTCAGGGAAATATACTTTCGGGATTATTTTTTCTTTTAGGGATCCTGATTAATTCTCGTATGAATGCTCTGTATACACTGACCGGTGCAATACTTCCTTTATTTATGATTTTATATCCACATACTGATCTTGCTGCATGGAATTTGGGATTATTAGGATATAACGGAGTGCTTTGTGCCATAGCCTTGGGAGATAAGACAGGCATAGGAGTAGTCAAAGCGATATTTTCTATCATACTGTCTATCGTTCTGCAGTTAACGGGTATGCATATGGGCATAGTGACTTTAACGGCACCATTTGTCTTTTCCGTATGGATTACCAGGGGCCTGTTCAGTGTTTTCAGAAGTAAATCCTGAGAAGCTAAATAGGATATAATAGCGGTATCGATGTTTCTAGTACCGTTGTAAAACGGATATGGCGGCTTATCAGGCCGCCTTTCTTTTTATAATATTCTTTAGATTACAAGGTTTCCATCCAATTATATATTAGATTTCATTTTTATCAGTAGTAAGATAATGCTGATTTACAACCACTTCATGATTGTATCTTATTTTAAAACTACTGATAAAATTATTTATTTTTTACCTTTTTATTTAACCTCTTTTGGGTTAGTATGCCCCTTGCTTCAAATGTTTTTATAGTATAAAGGAATTAAAAGTGTAAGAATGTTCGGATTTTAAAAAAACAGACCTTTAATTATATATTTATCTTTAAAAACAATTGAGTATGAAAATGATTTTAAATTTTTCTGAATGTATTATTAGTTTTTCTCGTTATGTTTATTGTGTGTTGTCTTCTCTTGCGATGAAATGGATATTGACCAAGGTCCTCCAACTTCCGTTACGCGTAATCTGATGACATCAGATGGTCCCGGTTTTAAGATCGATACAGTTACGTACGATAAAATTCCGGCTGAATATGCCCGGAAAATATTGTCTCTTGAAGAACCTACTTCAGTTGTAACTGATAAGAGCAAGCGCTCTTTCAGAGTGAATGAACTTTTTCAAATTAGAAAAGCAAATGATCAATTGCTTTCAATTACCAGCTATTCCGCCAAGACGGTTTATGATCTCACACTTGAAGTCTATGTAGAAGGTGGTTCCCAGTATGTTCCTATTGCTTATCTGGACTCCATACCGGGATTCTCACAATTTGAATTTAAGCCATCGTTGATCAATGGAAATTTCATATATAAAAAGGATAACGGTGTGGATACTCTGTTCCTTTCGAGCCTGAACGAAAAGAGAATGAAATTTCGTTTACTTAGCGATGATAAGCATTTTGAAATGCTTTCTAAAATAGATGCGGAGTGGAATATTTCTTTTTCAAATTATGATTGGAAACCGGGGTATGAAAGTGGTTCATGGCGCGAGTTGAGTGCCATCTATGCACGTGAGTGGGTGGTCATTATTACAAATTATGCCTATATGATGACTACTCCCGAGTATGCTTTTATCATGAGAAATTTTAGTAAGATATTTGGTGGAGAACTTTATGATAATAACCGTGTTAAGTTCACACCGGAAAAGTATTTATCAGAAGAAAAACGTTTCAAACAACCGCATAACTTTGTTTGTGGACGATCTAAACCCTCTGTTGGCGGTTTGGGCGGAGGAAACGTGTGGGGAGTAACTCACTGGAATTATTATGGTCATTATGCTTCTTTTAGCGGTTGGGAATCAATTACACATGAATTTATGCACTGTATGGGATATGGTCATTCTAGTAACATGACTTATGCTTCCGGTGGAGTGGGATGGACCGAGTTCATGTGGCAACTACATACTTATTTGAGAGGGAATGATTGGCTGCCATATACGGATCGGAATCTGTTAGGTTTTCATAAGCCGGAAAACGCGAAATATCGTGATGGTGGAATTGACCCTGATAAACTGAATGATAATAAGATTCTGCAGTTTTATAATAAAAGTAAAGTTACCCAATATTTTTTAGCTAATCCGTTGTCTAAATAAGTAATAACCATGAATAATGATTAAAGGTCTGTTTCTGATTATAATTCATCTTCTTTACTATTATTGCTTTTTTATTGTTGGTGTTTTTTTAAGGTAAAACATACGGGTGGCTATGATTAAAAAAAGTGATAAGAAAAATGTGAAAAAATGTATAAGAACGAATTTTAATTTTTATCTTTGTCCAAATTTGTATGCGATGCTTGTCCCAACCATGACCACCGAAGAGGTGTGTAAAGAAATAAAGAATGACTATCCGGCTTTTTATGAAAAAATGTTGGATAATAAGGCTAGTAACTACCGAAAGTTTATTAAAGCTGTCCTATTTCCGGTTATACATCAGTTTTCATGGAAATCGTCATCGGGTAATATGTGGAATGTGATAATGTTGGCTCGTTATCGTAATGAGAGAAAATGTCCCGGTATTGTCCCTTACCTTAAATATGAAAATTGGGGTATGGGAATTATTTATCCTAAAAATATATATAGTAATCTGTCTATAATTGACTTTAAACCTCATTTTTGGAAAAGGTATCGGGAGCGTCAGCTAATACCCAACGGCTTAGAAGGGATTTCTTTTGATGAACAAATAAAATATTTCTTTTTAAATAGCGGTCTCTTTACTTTTGATTTCAGAGAAGGCTCTAATAAAGGACATGAGGGTTTTGTCGGGTATACTAAGACCGGAATTTTCTTTGGTGTCGTAATAAAAGAGTTGGATTATCTCTGTGTCAAAACTTATGTGTCTGCTAATATGCTTTTTGATAATCAGATAGAAAGCTTGGATAGCGCTGATGAGTTAAGAGAGAAGATATTGTCGCATCCGGACTATTTTCAGAAAAGAGGGAAACTCTTTCATATCATGAATGACTCTTCTTTTTGGATGGATGAGACGATACGTTAAGCAGCCTTTTTCTTTCACAATATTTCTCTCAAATTATATGCGGAACAGTACAATTTTCCAGGTAGGTTATGTATCGGATTCTATCTAAAGTGCTTGTTCCGTCTTACGAAAGTTCAGCTATATTGTTTTCGTTGACATGCAGTTGGGTAAGTACAATTAATGCTTATAATCTGATTGATGTCAGTGGTATAATGCCCTGATAGCTGTTTTTGTTTAAGCTTCCAATTCCTCCCTGTACCTTGAATCGCTAATTTGACGAGTCGGCTGTGTTTACCATTTATCTTATCTATTGTTTGTTGAAGACGTTCACGTTTCTCGCGATCTACTGAATCAAACAGTCCCAATTGGGTGCTATCGGTTATTTCGGTGATAATAACTCCGGTTTTCTTATATTGATAGCCTTGCATGAAAATCGTTTTTAGCCCGGCCAGTGCATAATGTACAATTTCTAATGTGTCATTGGTCGGTACTGGAAGATGTACAACTGTATTCCTCCAATATTGTGGTGAATCTTTACGGAAGTTATTCGTATGGATGAATGCCATTAGTGACATTGCATAGCTTTTCTGTTGTCGGAGTTTCTTTGCGCATGTAGAAGCATGAGTGGCGATTGCTTCCGACATTGTATCGATGTCCTCCACCATCTTGCCGAATGACCGACTTGTACATATCTGCTTTTTGGCCGGTGGTGTGGTTTCCATATCAATACAGGAAATGCCTTGAAGTTCTTTCCAGGTCCTTTCTCCGACTACAGTCATGTTCTTACGCACCCAAGATTCGGGCAACTCGGTAAAGTCATAGGCTGTTTTGACTCCCTGCTTTTCTAACTTGGCAACTTGCCGGTGACCGATCCCCCAGATGTCTCCAATTTCAGTAAGCTGCAGAGCCTTGGTGCGCTTTTCTTCTGTATCGATGATACATAAACGATTGTAAGCAGGATATTTCTTTGCAAATTTATTGGCGACCTTTGCGAGTGTTTTGGTTGGGGCGATACCCAAACTAACAGGTATGCCGGTTCCGCGGATTACTTTGTTTATGATGTCTGTTCCGAGTGACTGAATATCCCGAATCCCTTCCAGGTTAAGAAATGCTTCGTCTATACTGTATACTTCCATTTCCGGCACTTGTTCTGCCAGTATGGACATCACGTGTCCGGACATGTCGCCGTATAGCGTATAGTTCGATGAAAAGACAGATATACCATATTTCTGAATATCATCTTTGATCTGATAAGCCGGAACTCCCATTTTAATCCCCAATGCTTTCGCTTCGTTACTTCTGGCAATAACACATCCGTCGTTATTACTTAAAACAACGATCGGCTTACCGTTCAAAGCCGGATTGAACACTCTCTCGCAACTTGCGTAGAAGTTATTGCAGTCCATTAGTCCAAACATTATCTTTTTCTCCTGTTCTTTTTGATGGTATAGGTCACTATTCCCCAGACGATAAATTCATTCTCCTTTGTTACTTTAATCAAGGAGTATTTCGGATTCGCCGGTATTAACCAGACGGCATTAGGTTCAATTCGTACCCGCTTTACAGTAAAATCTCCATCAATAAAACACACGGCAAGGTCGTCATCCTGTAATTCCAGTGATTTGTCGATGACCAGAATGTCTCCTTCTTCTATGCCTTCATCCCGCATTGAATCACCTACTACACGTCCAAAGAATGTACTGGCCGGATGTTTGATTAGCTCTTTATTCAGATCTATGGCTTGCTCCATATAGTCTTGTGCCGGTGACGGGAAACCGGCCCGTATACCTTCATCGGCGTATGGGATCGGCAAACTGCTGGATACGTCAATCTTATGTATTTCAAGTTTTCTTTTCATCATTTTATTTCATTTGAGTTGTACCTTAACAAAGCATTGCGGCATTTGATTTGCTGACTTGGATATTTTAGGGAAAGATAATGTCTATTTGTACGTTTTCTGGTACTTGTCCGGCTGATAATATTTATCCGGCCCCTTTCTCCGTTTAAGAGAGTATGCTATCATTTACTGTTTAGATAATGTTGCTTTCGTCCAATAAGGAACTGATGTAATATGTCTGTCTTTATAATAAATCTATGTTAACGCTATTTTGTGTCTATTAAAAGAGTCATAAGGTTTTAACTTCTTTTTGCGCTTTGCTTTGAGTATGGTTTTAACATGAATTGTATTATTAATATCAAGCGCTTGTATTAAGATTTGTAGTATTAATTAATAATTTGTTTTATATGAGAATAAAAAGGTTATTGTATGCTATTGCTACAATACTTCCCTTTCTGTTTCTCTGTTCATGTTATGAAGAACAGGAACCTCAACAGGAGAAACAGGATAAGGAAAAATGGACAATGCAGGTTGCCGGTAATCAGTTAAATGAATTTTTAAATATTAATCCGGATTTACGGAACCTTTACGCTTATCCGGACTGGGATGCTGCGCAGATTATAAGGGAGCGGAGCGATACAGTTTCATATTACGTCCCTGTAGTGGATATAACAGCTGATACATGCTCTTATTTAATAATAGCACGCGCTTCGAATGATGTTTATTTGTACATGGTAAGACTTCCTGAGGAATACTCCGGCTTTGATTCCTTTTTGGAAGAACATTTAAAAATATTACGGATTATTGATGGTGCCCGGAGAGTCCCTGTTGGATATTTGCATAATTTTCCGGATGATGTACTGACTCGTACCCGTTCTTCAGGCTCTCTGTTTAATCATGACCGCGAAACGAATACGGAAATTCTTGAAAATAACACCTTTGTTAAAGACGATCTTTTTGGTGCCGGTTTTTCGTTACCCGAAGTGACAGTAATCGGTAGACGTCCTACATCTTCTGAAGACCCGTTTAAATGGCCTTTTGGGGATATGCCTTCTGAGTCTCCGAAAGCCCTTCCCGGACTTGATGACTTTTTTTCTCCTCAAGGAGGCGGTTCATCTTCGTTATCTTCGCCACAGCAATCAGGCTCTTTGCCTAAACCTGAAGAAGTCATTAAGGATGCAACTGTAAAAAAGGCTTTGGAAGAAGCCTGGAGTGATATGCTTAAGCGTTCCACAAAAGATCAGAGGCAAGAGGTCGGTTTCTGGATTTATTATGATCCGGTGAAAAAGCAATATTATATAGGTAAGAAACGATATGGTATAGCAGTGAAGAATGACGGAAAAGCAAGAGGGAATATAAGCCTTGGAGACAAATCCCCTTCTGTAAATGGTGTGCCTGCCACAGCAAAGGTGGTTGCTTCTTTTCATACACACACTCCAATGACTGAAATAAAAGGCATGAAAAGAAAAGTAGGTCCATCTAAAGAAGATAAAGGGAATGCTGATAAAAATAGGATTCCAATCATTGTTTATGATTACATTGGTACAAAAGATCCTCGAACAAATGATTATTATGTTATTGGTGGACATAAAGTAAGTGACCCCAAAAAAATGTATATTTACCAACCTAAGAAATAACTAAGTTAATATGTATATGAAAACTTTATTTTTAAAACGATTGATGTTTATTTTTCTTCTTTTTGTAGCATGTTATTCAAGCGCTCAGTCTCTGAGGTCCTTGCCCTTTCAAAAAAGAGACAGTACATTGATTCGGATTGCAAAGGAAACGTTGAAGAAGAAAGCGCCTGAGTATTTAATTGAAAATGGTGCCCCGATTATTTCGAAGCACCGGGTTCGCTATTTGACTCCAGCAGAAGAAAAAGAAGTGCCTGAATTTAGTACGTTTTATGGGGCCAAGTCAGGCCAAGTCTATTATATTGTCGAATTTCCTCAAGATGAATCAATAGAATCTTTTGATGCTGGATTTGTAGCCCAAGTTTACATTTGGGAAGATACCTCAAGACCTTTTTCTATTGCTTTAGGAAATAGTCTGATTATGGATTTGAAGTAGGAAGTTAAGTTTAATATCAATTGCCATAACTCTTTGGATATGAGGCAAATTCTTATGTGCCTATGATCGCTATTCGGCCGCGTTGTATCACTCTGCAATTGATCGGTTTTATCAAATTAGTGCGGAGAATAAAGGCACCGTTTTTAAGCGATGCCTTATACAACCTTCCACGCTCAACAACGCACACTCAACTACACAGTAGAGGCTGTATATAATGTATTACTGACTAATTAGAAATAAGTTCGGTACCGGCATAAAAAGGTGAGGGGAACCACCCCTCACTAAAGTCAAACCAAAATAATTCGAATTATGTCCGTATTATCTTGATTCTGCAAATATACAGTATTTGATCAGTTGTGTGCAAGTCAACGTATTAGCATATTCTATTTTCATGCAACGTTCATAATACATATCGTATATTTTCTTTAATCGTGCATTTAATATGTCCTTATCAGGTCTTTTTACTACTTTCCCGTTTTTGAATTCATTCTCAGCATCTATTATGATGTTAGTTGGTATATATCTGGTTGCTAAGTTGTGGGATACGGCAATCCGTACTTTGTGTTTGCCGTTCAACATTTTTTTTGTCGACACTATGGTTATGAATAGATTAGCCATAATTTCTTTGTAATTAGATTATTTTGTTTTTGTTTTATTGCTACGGCAATGTAACGGCAATAAAACAGCAATAAAATAGCGTCAAAAGTGACGTTTTTAACTTTCTAATACAGGTACTAATGAAAATAAATATAGTTTAATTATGTTTATAAGTGGTTGATAATCAATTAATAGAAAGGGCTTCTAAATCCTCCTCTGAGGTAGAAGCCCTTCAACACAAAAACTAAACTAGACTTAACTAAACTATTCTATTCTTGGAAGTTTCACAACTTCCGTTCTGTTTGTTACAAAGATAGATATTTTTTGTTTATGTATAAATAATAATCGACAAATACTCACATTTTACCGATAAATCAGCTACAAATCCTTTCAACTTCGCTCATCGAGGAATGTTTGGAAAGTCTGCTTGTAGCTATCGCTGACGGGGATATAGGTCTTATCAAATACGATACGCCCGCGGTCGATGATGCGTATTTTGTCTTTCTGGACGATGAAAGAACGATGTACACGCATAAAGCGGGCGGGGGGAAGCAACTCTTCCATGGACTTCATGCTCATAAGTGACAAAATGGGTTTGGGGGCATCTTCGGTGTAGATTTTGATGTAATCCTTCAAACCCTCTATATATAATATCTTTTTGAGTTCTACCTGCACCAGTTTATAGTCACTTTTGACAAAAATACTGTCTACTTCTTCGGGCTTCTGGACCAGTTCGAACCATTGCAACGCCTTGTTGGCTGCCTGCAGGAAGTCAACATACGAGATGGGTTTGAGTAGGTAGTCGAGTGCGTTGACCCGGTATCCGTCGATGGCATATTGACCGAAAGCAGTAGTGAACACAATACGGGTACGAGGGGCTACCATTTTAGAGAATTCCAGACCGTTGAGTTCCGGCATCTGAATGTCAAGGAACAACAGGTCGATCTGGTTCCCGGGAAGTTCTTTCATGGCCTGTACGGCACTGGAATACTTTCCCGCCAGTTCGAGAAAAGGTGTTTTGTTGACATAACTCTCCAGCAGACTGAGTGCCAGAGGTTCGTCGTCGACTATGGCGCAACGTAATTTCACGGCTATGGATGATTAAATATTAATAATTTCGATATATATTCTTTGCCATCCGGGGAGATGGCTTTATCCCATTGATAACGTCCGGGATAAGAGAGTTCGAGGCGCTTCCTTACCTGTTCGAGCCCGATACCCGATCCGCTTTTATCCGTGTTGGTTTTGGGATGATAACTATTGCGTATCTCACACCGGATCTCCTCTTTGTTTTCAGAGATGCGGATGTGGATGAAACTCAGTTCGGTGGGGGAGATGCCGTGTTTAAAGGCATTCTCTATCAGTGAGATGAAGATCAGTGGAGCAATCTCCGTCCGGCTGTCCGGCTGTATGTCGAATTGTGTAATGACCTCTACATTTCCCGAAAGACGGATACGCATCAGTTCGATGTAGTTGCGAATGAAGTCTACCTCTTTACAAAGGGGTACATAGTTCTGCTGATTGTCATAGAGCACATAGCGTAGCAACTTGCTGAGCTCCTGCACGGCCTGCTGCGCCTTGTCGCTGTCAAAGGCGATGAGTGCATAAATATTATTCAACGTGTTGAGCAGGAAATGCGGGTTAAGTTGGTTTCGCAAGTTCTTCAACTCTGCTTCGGTGCGACTTTTCTCCGCTTCACGACGGGCGGCTTCAGCTTGTCCCCAACGGGCACTCATGCGGATGGCCGCACTCAGTCCGATGGTGAAGATGAGGCTTAGAATGTCTCTTACGAAAAAAATCCATCCGGGAGGCATGTGCGGTTTTTTAAGAGTGGGAGCCGGGGCATTCAGGCTTTGCCAGATATGCAGCAGCAGTCCGATGAGGCAGACCAATAAGATGTTGTAGATGATGTATTTATTCTTCTGTTCCCGGAAGAGGAGATGAGGAACGAGGAGGAAATAGTTTAAATAGAATACAGTGACAAAAGAGAGGGGTACGGCAGAATGACGCAGATAGGCATGCCAATTGATACTGTCTCCTGTACGATCGATGAAGAAGAACGGGAAACCGAACACAATCCCCCAACTGATGATGTGTATCAGGATTTCCAGAGGACGGCGGGCTGATGTCAGAGATTGTTTCATGGGAACAAAGATAATAATTTTAGTTTACCACAGGGGCACAGAGACAGAGTTTCTGTCATCCTATCCGGTATACATCAAGGAATTCTTTCTGCCTCTGTGCTCTCTGTGGCGAACAAGTAAACTGATGATGGCTTATTCGTATCGGATTGCCTCGATCGGATCGAGGTCGGCGGCTTTCTTGGCCGGATACCATCCGAAGAATACTCCGGTGACGGTACAAACCGCAAACGACAGGAATACGCTCCAGGGTTGGATGAAGATGGGCCAATGGGCGACACTTTTCACAACCCAGCTGGCACCGCAGCCGATGATTACTCCGATAAGGCCTCCGGTGATGCTGATCAGGATGGCTTCTATCAGGAATTGGCTCAGGATGTCGACGCCACGTGCACCGACCGACATGCGCAGACCGATCTCACGGGTACGCTCTGTGACGCTGACGTACATGATATTCATGATGCCGATGCCGCCTACTACGAGCGATATGCCGGCAATGCAGGCGAGCAGTGTGGTCATCAGGTCGGTGGTAGAGTTGAGCATGCTGCTCAATTCCTGCTGGCTCCGGATGGTGAAATCATCGTCATCCGCCTCTTTCAACTTGTGATTGCGGCGGAGAAGTTCGGTAATCTCTTCCGTAGCATTGTCCGTCATGTCTTCCGAAAGGGCAGAAGCGTAGATACCTTGCAGATAGGTCTGTGCCAGCAGACGCTTCATCACGGTGGTGTAGGGTGCCAGTACGATGTCGTCCTGGTCCATACCCATAGAGTTGTATCCCTTGGATTTCAGTACGCCTACTACACGGAACGGTATTTTGCTGAACCGGACAATGCGTCCTACAGGATCTTCTCCATCGGGGAAAAGATTGTCTACAATGGTTTTTCCTATCACGCATACCTTGGCGCTCGACTGGATATCGGCTTCGCTGAACATCTCTCCATTGTCTATCGAGAGCTGTCGAATTTCCAGATACTCCGTTCCCACGCCATTCACGGATGACGGATAGTTGTTGTTGCCTGCAATCAACTGCCCGGAGCTGGAAACATTAGGACTGACCGCAGCCAGAAAGCTGGTTTCATCCCGCAATGTTTCGTAGTCGGTCAGTTTCAGTGTCTGCATGGCACTGGGGTCCTGGCGAACACCTCCGCGCATGTCTGCTCCCGGATGAATCATAATCATATTGGAGCCCATCTCGGAGATTTGTGCCTGGATACTTTTCTTTGATCCCTGGCCGATGGCGAGCATGGTGATGACGGATGCCACACCGATGATGATCCCCAGCATCGTAAGGAACGCGCGCAACTTGTTGTTATTCAAGGCGCGCAAAGCTATTTTAAATAAATTGGTTCCGTTCATAATAATCTGTCTGTTATTCTTCTTGTACCGGCAGAGCGGCCAGTGCTTCGGCTGCGGAAAGAATGTCCGGGTTAGTGCTGTCTTCCTTGACTTGTCCGTCGCGCAACACGATGTTACGGCTGCTGTATTGGGCTATTTCCGGATTATGCGTTACAAATATGATTGTGCGGCCTTCGGCATGCAGTTTCTGAAACAGTACCAGGATCTCGAACGAAGTGCGTGTATCCAGGTTACCGGTTGCCTCGTCCGCAAGGATGACTGCCGGATTATTGACCAACGCACGGGCGATGGCTACACGTTGCATCTGTCCGCCGGACATCTGATTGGATTTGTGTTCCAACCGTTCGCCCAGCCCTACGGCTTGCAGCGCCTCAATGGCGCGCCGCCGCCGTTCGGAAGCGCTGACTCCCGAATTATACATCAGCGGGAGTTCTACATTTTCCACAGCAGTCGTCTTTGGCAGCAGATTGTAACTTTGGAAGACAAAGCCTATCTTTCGGTTGCGCAATATGGCACGCTGAGGTTTGCTCATGGTACGTACCGAGATTCCATCCAGCAGATATTCTCCGCTGGTAGGTGTGTCGAGGCAACCCAGCGTATTCAGTAGCGTTGATTTGCCCGAACCGGACGTACCCATAATGGTGACAAACTCTCCTTCGGTGATGGTGAACGAAACCCCGCGCAATGCGTGAACGGTTTCGTCTCCCACCTGGAAGTTACGTTTGATATTCTGAAGTTCGATGACTGTTTTGTTCATACTTATTTTCCTTTCTTCTTGCTGCCCGGATGGCTAGGCATAAACGGACTTTGTTCTCCTCCGCCTTCCTGTCCGCCTTCAGGCGATACATTGCCGCCCGGCATATTTCCAATGGTGGCTTCGGTGACAACTACCATGCCTTCGGAAGCACCTTGGGTGATTTCTGTATTGATGCCGTTAGTGATCCCTATCTGCACGGGGTGTGCCGTGAAAGTATTTCCTTCACGTGTCCATATTTTATGTTCGCCCTCACAGTCCTTCACTATGTCATTATCGCCGATCAGGGGTTTCTCCGGTGTGAAGCGGAGTGCACGTGCCGGTACAGAGAGCACGTCCTTTCTGTCCAGTGTGTAGATCGTGACATTAGCCGTCAGGCGGGGTTTCAGTTTCAGGTCCGGGTTATGGGCGGAGATCACTACTTCGTATGTGACTACGGTAGTAGACGAGCTGCTGGTGCTGGTACTGCTTGCGTCTCCCAGGCGGATTTGGGTCACTATTCCTTCGAAAACATCGTTCGGATAGGCATCTACGGTAAATGTGGCCCGTTGTCCTTCTTCCACGCCGCCTATATCGGCTTCATCTACGTCGGCCACTACCTGCATCTGGGTCAGGTCGGCTGCGATGGTGAACAAAGTCGGTGTCTCGAATCCGGAAGCCACCGTTTGTCCTTCTTCCACATCCCGGCTGATGACAACGCCATCGATCGGAGAAGTAATGGTGGCATAGGACAGGTTGCGTTCTGCCTTGGCCAGTGAAGCCTGGCTGCTTTCGAACGAGCTTTTGGCCTTCTCGTAGTTGTAGAGCGATTGCTCGTAATCGGTATCGCTGATCAGCCCCTTTTCGTGCAACCCTTTGTTGCGCTCATAGTTCTTCTTTTGGTATTCGTATTCCGCCTTTGCACCACTGTAGGTGGCACGTTGAGAGGCGAGTTCACTTTGCAGTGTCACACGGTCCATCTCAGCGATAAGTTGTCCCTTGGTCACTGCCGCGTTATAGTCCACATAGATTTTGTCGATAATTCCGGATACCTGTGTACCGACTTCTACTTCTGTTACCGGTTCGATAGTTCCTGTGGCGGTTACCGACTCCGATATCTCGCCTTTGCTTACGGTTGCCGTGGCATAGGTCACTTTGTGCTTGGCCGTAGAACCGCCAAAGAGCCAAACCCCTCCGCCTGCCAGTATGGCGAGGCTTACGGCAATAAGAATGATCTTTTTCTTCTTCATATCGTTATAACGTTAAATGTTTTATTCCTTTATTGTCTACAGTGTTATCTTATCTCCCTGGTAGAACTTCAGCAATTGTGTATTCAGAATAGCCATGTACTTAGACTGTAACAGCTCTTGCTGTGCCTGTAGCAGATGTTTTTTTCGGTCAGAAGCTCCACGGTATTTTTCATTCCGGCATTAAATTGCTCGCTGACCAGTTCATAGCTGGTCTGTGTGCTGTGCAATTTCTCTATGGCTGCCGCATATCGCTGCTGGGCGCTGTTGGCGTCGAGCCATAGTCCTTCGATGGTTTTATACAATGTTTTCTGTTCGTCGAGCAGAGTCAGTTGACTGGTCTGATACTGAAGTTTGGCTTTTTCTACGGCACTTTTGGTCTGTCGGTTGTTAAAGATTGGGACACTGATGCTGAGTCCGATGGAGTTGTTCCATCCGTTTTTCACTTGCTCGCTGAAGGTGAAGTCGCTTCCGCTGGTATGGTTGGTACCGATACCGGCTGTCAGGCTGACGCTGGGCAGATATCCCGATTTGGCGATTCCGATCCCCAGTTCCGATGCCTCTACACTGAGCTTGCTTGCCTCTATTTCCGGGCGGAGGGCTACAGCGGAACGAAAGACATCCGTTTTGGTGGGAGGGGCGACAGTACATTTTCGTCACCCAATGCAGGCAGATAGACCTGCATTTCCTGTTCGCCGTCCAGTTCGAGGAGTTGCTTCAGTTGCAACTTATAGTCCTGAAGTGTGGCCTGTGCGGTCACCAGTTGATAACGGTCGGTGCTGACTTGGGCTTCCAACTGGGCATAGTCGCTCCGGGCAATGCTTCCCGCATCCAGCAGTTGTTTGCCACGGTCCCGTTGGGCTTCGGATACTTGCAGGGTGTTTTCGTTCACCTTGACTGATTCGGCGGCATAGAGAATCTGAATATATACTTGGGCGATCGATTGCTCGATATCATTTTCCGAAGTGGCTACATCGAGGTCTGCCACGCGGTTGTTAAGCTTCTCCTGTTCGATTGTTTTCAGGCGTTTACTGCCGTTATATACGGTCCATTGCGCGTTCAGTCCGTAGTTTCCGTTGTAGGTGGTCTTGTTGCTGCTCTTCAGTACTTCCGAGCCACTGATAATGCTGCTGGACTCTTGGTAGGGACGGTTCACCAGATTTTGGCTGCTGGAGAACGAGAGGCTGGGGAAGAGGGCCGCTTTGGCTGTCTTTACGTCCACCTGTGTGCTCTGCGCATTGATCCGGTTACGACGGATGCTGATGTTTTGCTGCAAGGCATAGTCGATGCAGCTCTGCAGATCCCATTGCGCGGGCATGGATACCGAGTCGGCGGTTTGCGTTGTTCCGGTAGCTTCCGTCTGTTGTGCCCACAATCCGTTGCCGGGCAAGATAGCTGCCAGGCAGACTGTTATTAGGGTGATTCTTTTTACGTTCGTCATACTCTTGCTTCTTTTATTTTATAGAAACAAAAGTACGCTGCAATAGAAAGATGTGCAAAAGCGATAGACGGGAGGGGAGGTTTTGTCGCTAAAGGCAGGTTTTATGTCGATAAGTGGAGTTGCCGATATTGCCTATGAACTGAACGATCGGACGAAAATAGGGTGTAGCTATCCCGGCCGGATGGCTACGCCCTTTGCTCCTTAAGGCTACACCCTAAGGTCTCCGTGGCTACACCTTCCCATACTTAAAATCCGATTGGTGAATATACCTATGCAAAGAGTGTATTATGGCAGTTTCATATTTTAATTTATATATATAAGGTATAAAGGGTGTAAGCAAGCTTCGGGGGCATAAGAATAGTTTATTTTATTCGTTTCATCAACATTTTTAAGACTATCTTTGTTATTTATTACATAAACGCTAATTTTGAGATGTTATAAACCCTGTATTATGAAGAATACACTGCTCCACATCTGGAATTTCTATGTAGAAGGCTTTCGAAGCATGACCCTGGGACGTACCCTGTGGCTCATTATACTTGTGAAACTCTTTATCATGTTCTTCATTCTCCGCCTGTTTTTCTTCCCCAACTTTCTGAGCAGCCAGCCCACCGATAAGGACAAGGGAGAATACGTTGCGGGCGAACTTATAGAACGCGGGCAATAGACGACTGACGTTTAACTCTAACTACTAATGATATGATTGAAAGTATTGACACTTCACTGATTGACTGGTCGAGAGCCCAATTTGCTCTGACAGCCATGTATCACTGGATCTTCGTGCCTCTCACGCTTGGTTTGGCGGTTGTTATGGCCATTATGGAGACCCTTTATTATAAAACAGGCAATGAATTCTGGAAACGAACGGCTAAATTCTGGATGAAACTTTTCGGTATCAATTTTGCCGTGGGAGTGGCCACCGGGCTGATCCTGGAGTTTGAGTTCGGAACCAATTGGAGTAACTATTCCTGGTTTGTAGGCGATATTTTCGGTGCACCTCTTGCAATTGAAGGTATTTTGGCTTTCTTTATGGAGGCCACGTTTATTGCTGTCATGTTCTTTGGATGGGACAAGGTGAGCAAGAGATTCCACCTCATTTCAACCTGGCTCACGGGCTTGGGAGCTACGATTTCTGCCTGGTGGATTCTGGTTGCCAATGCGTGGATGCAGCATCCGGTAGGCATGCAGTTCAATCCTGACACCGTACGCAACGAGATGGTCGACTTTATGGCTGTTGCGTTTTCGCCGGTGGCTGTTAATAAGTTCTTTCATACGGTACTTTCAAGTTGGGTGCTCGGAGCTGTTTTTGTGATTGGCATCAGTTGCTGGTTCCTGCTGAAGAAGCGTGATAAGGAATTTGCGGTGGCGAGCATCAAGATAGGTGCAGTCTTCGGGCTGGTGGCTTCTTTACTGACGGTGTGGACCGGTGATGGTTCCGGTTATGCCATCGCACAGACACAGCCGATGAAACTGGCTGCTGTGGAGGGCTATTACGAAGGACAAAATGGTGCCGGACTGGTGGCTGTCGGACTTTTGAACCCGGAGAAGAAAACCTATGATGACGGTCAGGACCCGTTCCTCTTCCGTATCGAGATTCCGAAAATGCTTTCGCTGCTGGCCGAACGTAAGGTGGATGCCTTTGTGCCGGGTATAAAAAATATTATTGAGGGAGGATATGAACTGAAAGACGGTACAAAAGCTCTTTCGGCTGCCGAGAAGATAGAAAAAGGCAAGAAAGCGATTGCTGCCCTGGCCACTTATCGTACGGCAAAAAAAGAAGGTGATGAAGCTGCCGCCAAGGAGGCTTATACCACTTTGCAGGAAAATGTGCCTTATTTTGGTTATGGCTATATTAAAGATGTAAATCAGTTGGTACCTAATGTTCCGCTTAACTTTTATGCTTTTCGCGTGATGGTGATCCTGGGCGGATATTTCATTCTGTTTTTCATCCTGGTGCTTTTCTTTGCCTATAAGAAAGATTTGTCGAAGATAAGATGGATGCAGTACGTTGCTCTGTGGACCATTCCGTTGGCTTATATTGCCGGACAAGCCGGTTGGGTGGTGGCCGAATGTGGTCGTCAGCCGTGGGCGATACGGGATATGCTTCCTACGTCTGTGTCTATCTCTAAGCTCGATGTGGGCTCTGTGCAGACCACTTTCTTTATTTTCCTCGTTTTGTTTACCGTGATGTTGATTGCTGAAATTGGCATTATGGTCCGTGAGATCAAGAAAGGACCGACGGTTAATCATTAGTCACGAACCAATAATTATTTAAACTATGGGTACATACATTTTTCTACAACAATATTGGTGGCTGGTAGTCTCACTACTCGGGGCCATACTCGTATTTTTACTGTTTGTGCAGGGTGGCAACTCTCTGCTGTTTTGTTTGGGCAAAACCGAAGAGCATCGTAAGATGATGGTAAACTCTACCGGACGCAAATGGGAATTTACATTTACCACGCTGGTCACTTTCGGTGGCGCTTTCTTTGCTTCGTTTCCTCTGTTTTATAGTACCAGTTTCGGGGGGGCCTACTGGCTGTGGATGATTATTCTTTTCAGTTTTGTGTTGCAAGCTGTCAGTTATGAATTTCAGAGTAAAGCGGGCAACTTGTTGGGAAAGAAGACCTACCAGACTTTTCTGGTGATTAACGGTGTGGTGGGACCCTTGCTCTTGGGAGGCGCTGTGGCCACTTTCTTTACCGGTTCGGATTTCTATATCAATAAGGGGAATATGGTGAACGAAGTGATGCCTGTGATCAGTCATTGGGGCAACGGTTGGCACGGACTGGATGCGCTGACCAATATCTGGAATGTGATTCTGGGATTGGCCGTGTTCTTCCTGGCGCGTGTTTTGGGAGCTCTTTACTTTATCAATAATATCGCTGATAAAGAGTTGGTCGCCAAATGTCGTCGTTCGTTGATAGCCAATACGGTCCTGTTCCTGGTATTCTTCCTGGCATTCGTGATTCGCACTTTGCTGGCCGATGGATATGCTGTCAATCCGGAAACAAAAGAGATCTACATGGAGCCTTATAAATACTTCAATAATTTTATTGAAATGCCGGTGGTGCTTATCGTGTTCCTTGTGGGAGTCGTGCTGGTGTTGTTTGGCATTGGCAAAACCCTGCTGAAAAAACGTTTGATAAAGGAATCTGGTTTGTGGGTATCGGTACGGTGCTGACTGTTCTGGCACTGCTGCTGACAGCCGGATATAACAATACGGCTTATTATCCGTCGAATACGGACATACAAAGTTCGCTGACCCTTGCCAATAGTTGTTCCAGCCAGTTCACGCTCAAGACCATGGCCTATGTTTCTATCCTCGTTCCGTTTGTCATCGCCTACATTTTCTATGCTTGGCGCAGCATCGACAACCGGAAGATCGATGCCAAGGAAATGGACGAAGGCGGACATGCTTATTGAGATTCTTGTCGGATAAAGGTATAAGGTATCAGAATTTTATTATTTTTGCAGTAATGCTTATCTGTTTTTGGAGAAACAAAGGCAGATAAGCATTTTTTATATCAGTAATTAAACAGACATACTATGAAACGAGTATTTGTATTTCAGGACTTTAAGTCCCAGAAATTTTGGAGCATCGATGTCCGGGGCACTGACGTAATAGTGAATTACGGTAAGTTGGGGACGGATGGACAAACACAGGTGAAGAATTTTTCGTCGGCAGGGGAAGCCGAAAAAGCTGCCGGTAAGCTGATAGCGGAAAAAACGAAAAAGGATATGTGGAGACCTTGGAAGAGGTTGCCAAAGAAATGAAAGTGGAAGCCAAAAAGTATGCGTTGAGCTATGACGAAGCGGAAGAGGGCGTAAACTTGATGGACAAGATATTGAAAGACAAAAAACTGCCGTCACTCAAGCAGATCACGATAGGCTGCTGGGGATATGAAGGGGAAGACTGCTCGGACATTGCCGATGGCATTGTGGAGAATAAAGAGAAGTTCGCCCATTTCGAAGGTCTGTTTTGGGGGGATATAGATTTTGAGGAACAGGAGATTTCCTGGATTGAGCAAGTCGATTTGAGCCCGGTGCTGGATGCGATGCCTCTGCTGAATAACCTTAAAATCAAAGGAACGAATAATCTGAGCATTGGTAAGAAACCGCGTCCGAACTTGAAGTCACTTGAAATTATCAGTGGCGGCCTGCCCGATTCGGTGGTGGAAGATATCCTGGGTTCCGATCTGCCGAATCTTGAAAAGCTGGTTCTCTATGTAGGAGTGGAGGATTATGGGTTTGATGGCGATATGAATGTATTCAGACCTCTGTTCTCTAAAGACCGTTTCCCTAACCTGAAATGGCTGGGCATTGTCGATGCCGAAGAGCAGAATGCGGTTGTAGAGATGTTTCTTGAATCGGATATCCTGCCGCAACTGGAAACAATGGATATTTCCGCCGGTGTGTTGACGGATGAAGGGGCACGGCTATTGCTGGATCATGTGGATAAAATCAAGCATCTGAAGTTTATCAATATGAAATACAATTATCTGAGCGACGAGATGAAGAAAGAGTTGCAGAAATCGCTGCCCATGAAGATAGATGTTTCCGACTCACAGGAATACGATGACGATTACAGTTACCCGATGATTACGGAGTGAGCGGATGAGAATACTTGTTGCCAGTAACTCGACTTCCAAGCGTACGGACTATTTTATCAAAGCGGGTAGAAGCCTCGGGGCGGACACCTGCTTTGTCACTTATGACGAGTTGTCGGCCGTTCTTCCCGATTGTCGCGATACGGTTGTAAAGCTGGAGCCTCCGGTGTTTCGGGAGGCGGACTTTCGGAAATACAATTTGCTCTGCGAGGAGTATAGAAGTCTGTTGTCCCGACTGGCCGATACGGATAAGTCGGAAAGTGTACACTTTCTGAATGAACCGGCTGCAATTCTTTGTGCGCTCGATAAAGTGTATACTCAGCGGAAACTGACCGGGGTCGGGCTGAAAACAACTCCGTTGCTTTCGGATGCGCTTAGCACATTTGATGATTTGGCCGCCATACTTTGCCGGCAGAAGAGGGGAGGATTTCTGAAGCCCCGTTATGGTTCCGGGGCCGGTGGGATTATGGCTGTCAGGTATAATCATCGCCGGGATGAATGGGTGGCTTATACGACGATGTCCTGGGAAGGAGGGCGCGTTTGTAATGCGAAACGTATCTGCAGGCTGACGAACCGGAAAGAGATTGCCACATTGGCGGAAGAGGTCATACGGTGTGGGGCTGTCCTTGAAGAATGGATGGCAAAGGAAAAGCTGGAAGGTGAGAATTATGACTTGCGTGTTGTCTGCAGGGGGGATGAAGTCGATTATGTAGTGGTGCGTTGCAGTGACGGTGCCATAACTAATCTTCACCTGAACAATAAAGCGAGGCTGTTCGAAGAACTTTCGTTGGCTCCTTCCGTTCGTGAAGAGCTTTTCTGCCGGAGCATCACTGCCATGAAGGCCTTGGGGCTGCGATATGCGGGCATAGACGTGTTGATAGCCCGGAATACGGACACACCTTATATTATAGAGGTCAATGGGCAGGGAGACCATATCTATCAGGATATGTTTACGGAAAATAAGATATATGCCAATCAGATAAAAACGATAGAATCACTTTTCAATGGAAATAGATGAATTACCCTCCGGCACGCAGGATCAGAAGCCGGACATAGATATGAATGAAATTGTAGGTACGCATGATATACTGATGCTCTGTTTCGATACTTTGCGTTATGACGTCAGCGTGGCCGAAGAAGCCTCCGGGGGGACTCCTGTACTGAATAGCTGTGGCAACGGTTGGGAGAAACGGCATGCTCCCGGTAATTTCACTTATCCGTCTCACTTCGCTATTTTCGCAGGATTCTTGCCGTCACCCGCCGAGCCGCATATGTTGCGTAACCGAAAGTGGCTCTTTTTTCCCTTTCAGGCCGGTACGGGACGTATACCTCCCGAAGGCAGCTATGCTTTCAAAGAGGCTACGTTCGTACAGAGTCTGGCTCGGGCAGGTTATGAAACAATCTGCATCGGAGGAGTCAACTTTTTCAGTAAGCGGAATGATATAGGAAGGGTATTTCCCGGCTATTTCAATAAGAGTTATTGGCTGCCGACTTTCGGTTGCACGGATAAGAACAGTGCTGCCAATCAGGTGGACTTTGCCGTCGACAAACTGGAAAAGTATCCGGCGGACCGGAAAGTATTTATGTATATCAATTTTTCGGCGATTCATTATCCGAACTGCCACTACGTGGAGGGGAAAAAGAAAGATGATAAAGAGTCGCATGCGGCAGCCCTGCGGTATGTCGACAGTCAGCTGCCCCGCCTGTTCGAGGCTTTCAGGAGGCGCTCGGACACGTTGGTCATTGCCCTGTCCGATCACGGGACCTGTTACGGTGAAGATGGTTACGAGTATCATTGCATCTCTCACGAAAAAGTATATACGGTGCCTTATAAACACTTTATTCTCAGAAAATGAACGAACAACAGCAGATTTCACGATATGTCAGCTATATGTACAGTTATCCGCATAAGACGGCTTACCGTACGTTGACTCCTCCGGTCTCTCTTTCTCCTTATCTTGAACGGCTGGAAGGAAGGGAGGCTAGTTTATATTTCCACATACCTTTCTGTGCCCATAAGTGTGGCTATTGCAATCTTTTTTCACAGCAGTGTTGCGATGCGGAGCGCATTTCATTGTATCTCCACACGATGCGCCGCCAGGCCGAACAGCTGTCTGTGGCGGCACAAGGCCTGAAGTTTACTTCGTTTGCCGTCGGAGGGGGTACTCCGCTTATTCTGGATGAAGGACAGTTGGAAGAGTTGTTCTGCCTGGCCGAACTGTTCGGTGTGCATCCTTCCCGGGTGTTTACTTCTGTCGAGACTTCACCGGAATATACGCAAAAGAGTGTTTTGAGGCAGTTGCGGGCGAGGGGAGTGGAGCGGTTGAGCATGGGGGTGCAGAGTTTCAATGAGACGGAGTTGAAGAAACTGAAAAGAAGACCCGGACTCGGTACAGTAGTCGGTGCACTCGAAAATATTGTGGAGGCAGGTTTTCCGCAGTTTAACCTCGACCTGATTTATGGTATCGAGGGACAGACGGTAGAGAGCTTTATGCGCTCTCTGAACACTGCACTTACTTATCGGCCCAATGAGCTGTTTATTTATCCTCTTTATGTCCGGCCAGGTACACGCATCAATGTACGTTCGACGGATGACATAGGTTACGCTATCTACAAATCTGCCCGTGAGTTACTGGTAGGGCAAGGATTTGTACAAACGTCCATGCGCCGTTTTGTCAGGCGCGAAACAACGGAAACGGAATTTTCGTGTGGTGACGAAGTGATGCTTTCCTGCGGGGCGGGAGGCCGGAGTTATTTGGGAAACTTACACTATGCCACTCCCTATGCTGTACGTCAGCAGGCAATAGCCGATGAAATAGACCATTATATCCGGACTACCGATTTTATGACTGCCGCTAATGGTTTCTTGCTTTCCACAGAAGAGATGCAAATCAGATTCATTATAAAGAACCTGATGTATCACCGGGGAGTAGACTTGGCGGAGTATGAAAAACGTTTTGGTGAGAAGCCGGACCGGAATCTTTTCCGGGAGTTCACAGATCGTGGATGGATTGAAGAGACTGGCCGGATAGTGCGTCTCACGGAGGAAGGAATGGCTTATTCCGATTACATCGGACAGGCATTTATTTCACCTGTCGTGAGGAAACTGATGTCCGAATATGTATATCCCTGATCCGAATAGAATGATGTCCTCTTTGAGTACTGTCCGGAGTATCTATTATAGAGGTAGTCTGGAGCATTGCAATTATACGTGTTCGTATTGTCCGTTCGGCAGAAAGTCTGTGTCTGCCGATACGACAGAAGATCAGGAAGCATTGGACCGCTTTATTTCCCGTATCGGCGGGTGGAAATACGGTTCATTACGTATCCTGATTATTCCTTATGGGGAAGCGATGATACATCGCTACTATAGAGAGGGCATCATGCGCCTGGCCGCTATGCCCCATGTGATTGGAGTCTCTTGCCAGACCAATTTGTCCTTTTCGGTATCCCGTTTTTTAGATGAGGCTGAGGCGGAGCAGGCAGATGTGTCTAAGTTCAGGTTTTGGGCGAGCTATCACCCGGAGATGGTTGGGGTAGGGGAGTTTGCATCCAAAGTAGAGATGCTTCGTGCGGCCGGCATCGGGGTATGTGCAGGGGCAGTCGGTGATCCTTCGGCAAAGGAACAAATCCGGAAACTGAGACAGCTGCTGGATCCGTCGGTTTACCTGTTTGTGAATGCCATGCAGGGATTGCGGAAGCCGCTGTCGGAAGAGGATATCCGTTTCTTTGGTGAAATAGACAATCTGTTCGATTATGACCGGAGAAATGCAAAGGCGTGCTTGGACGGCTGTGTGGGAGGTAGGGAAACACTTTTTATCGACCGGAAAGGGGATATGTATGCTTGCCCGAGAAGTGGGATACGGATGGCAAACTTTTACGATGACTCCACTTCGGATTTTCAGCCCTTCTGCCTTCGTAAAGTTTGTGATTGTTACATTGCTTTCAGTAATTTGTGCGATACGCCCTTGAGGAGAATGATGGGGGATGGGGCTTTGTGGCGCATACCGGAAAGGAAGAAGGTGGAAGCTGTCTTCTTTGATGTGGATGGTACGCTGACGGATGCTCAGGGACGGATTCCGGACCGTACGGTTTCGGTATTGGAGTATATGGCTAAGCGTTTGCCTTTATATCTGAGTACTGCTTTACCGGTGTCGCATGCTAAAAAACGGCTTGGCAATGTGTTCGGCCTGTTCTCGGGCGGAGTTTTTGCGGACGGAGGTCTGTTATGCTACGGGGAAACTATCGAATGTGTTCCGATTGCAAATCCTGTGACTGCCGGTTTTCCGGGTTGCAGGGTGACCCGTTATACCCGGGAGGGGAAAGTCTTTAAATATGCTGTGCTTGCACCGAATACCCGGGAAGCTGTCCGGTGGCTGACCGAATTGGATGAAGAGGCGTATCAATTGTATCAGGAGGGACGATTGCTGACGGTGGTAGACAGTAAAGCCGGTAAGAAGAACGGTCTGATTACTCTGTGTGCTCGATTGGGGATTTCTCTTAGGGAGGTTTTGGTAGTAGGCAATACGATGCATGATTGGCCGATGATGTCCGTAGCCGGCTATTCTTGTGCCGTGATGGATGCGGAAGAAAAGTTGAGGAAACTATCGGGATATGTTCTGAATCCCGATAGTATTCCTGTATTTTTTGATATCTGACTTTATTTGGCCACGTTGTTCACAGGCTTGCCGCCGATATAGGCTTTCAGGTTGTCGACCAGGATAGCCATCAGGCGCTCGCGGGCAGCCGAAGTAGCCCAGGCTATATGTGGGGTGATGAAGCAGTTTCTGGCAGTCAGCAAAGGATTGTCGGCACGGGGTGGCTCGGTGGAGAGCACATCCAGTCCGGCGGCATAGATTTTGTAATTATTCAGAGCTTCTGCCAGGTCATGCTCGTTGACCAGCGGACCACGGCTGGTATTGATTAAAATGGCATTGGGCTTCATCAGTTCCAGGCGACGGGTGTTAACCAGGTCACGTGTTGATTCCGTCAGCGGGCAATGCAGGCTGACAATATCACATTCGCGGAAAATCTGGTCGAGTTCTGCTTTTCGGATTTCAGGAGGCAGTTGGAGACGTGATTTAGATGTATAAGCCCACACTTTCATACCAAATCCGATAGCGATACGGGCTGTGTTGTATCCGGTTTGTCCCAGGCCGATAAGACCTATCTTCTTTCCCAACAGCTCGATAAGTGGAGTATCCCAGTAACAAAAATCCTGACTCTGAGTCCAGCGTCCTTCACGAACCTCGTCGGCATAATGCTGTACTCGCTGAGTGATGTTCAGGATATGGGCAAAAACCATTTGTCCGACGGAGGGAGTGCTGTAGGCAGGGATATTGGTTACGGTAATGCCACGCTCTTTGGCTGCGGCAACATCAATGATGTTATATCCGGTGGCTATTACGCCAATATACTTCAGGTTGGGCAAGGATGCCATGTGTTCTGCCGTGATCACCACCTTGTTGGTAAGAATCGCTTCTGCATCTTTCGAGCGTTCAAGTACCTCGTCGGGAGCCGTGCGGTCATAGATTTCACACTCACCCAAAGTTCTCAATTCGTCCCAGTTCAGATCTCCGGGGTTGGCGGCATAACCGTCTAAAACTACTATCTTCATAAATTATTAGGTGTTAAGTATTCAGTTTAGATACTTGAATACTGAATGAATAACTTTTATCTGATAAAACAATTGCAGATGGTTAATAGTTCTTTTCTATTTCCCCTATAGTTGCTTCATTCGCTCGGCATGTTTTTGTTCTGCCGGATTGTGTTGGGGTTGCCATAGTTGTTTGGCCTTGATTTCATCTGGTAAGAACTGTTGTTTTACAAAGTTGCCTTCGTAATTATGTGCATATTTGTACTCCTGGCCATATCCCAACTGCTTCATCAGCTTGGTGGGAGCGTTGCGCAAGTGTAGGGGAACAGGCAGATTACCGGTTTCGCGTACCAGTGCCAGTGCATCGTTGATGGCATTGTAGGCCGAATTGCTTTTAGGGCTTGTTGCCAGATAAATCGTTGTTTCTGCCAGTGGAATTCTTCCTTCCGGCCAGCCGATTTTCATCAATGTGTCAAAACAGGCATTAGCCAATAACAATGCGTTCGGATTGGCCAGGCCGATATCTTCTGCGGCAGAGATGACCAAGCGCCTGGCGATGAATGCCGGATCTTCGCCCCCTTCTACCATACGGGCCAGCCAATAGATGGCGCCATCAGGGTCACTTCCCCGTATCGATTTGATAAACGCCGAAATAATGTCATAATGCATTTCACCGTCTTTATCGTATGCGAGCGGGTTTTGCTGCAAGCGTTCTGTTACCAGGTCATCAGTGATGATTACGGTTTCTTCTGTTTCCGATTCTACCACGAGTTCCAGTATGTTCAGTAATTTGCGGGCATCGCCTCCCGAAAAGCGAAGCATGGCACCGGTCTCTTTCAATTCGATTTTCCGTTCTTTCAGCACTACGTCGGTAGTAATGGCACGTTGCAGCAATTCCAGTAAATCTTCTTTTTCCAGAGATTTCAGTGTGTAGAGCTGACAGCGGGAAAGGAGCGGACGGATAACTTCGAAAGACGGATTTTCGGTGGTGGCACCTATCAGCGTGACTGTGCCATGTTCGACGGCTCCCAGTAACGAATCTTGTTGGGATTTGCTGAACCTGTGTATTTCATCGATAAACAGGATAGGGCTGGATTGAGTGAAAAACTTATTGCTCTTGGCGCGATCTATCACTTCGCGCACATCTTTCACCCCGGAGGTGACAGCACTCAAGGTGTAGAAGGGAGTTTCCAGCTTATTGGCAATGATCTGGGCCAGTGTGGTCTTACCCACTCCCGGAGGTCCCCAAAGAATAAATGAAGAGATACGCCCTGCGTCAATCATTTTGCGCAGGATAGCACCCGGTCCCACAAGGTGTTTCTGACCGATATAATCATCCAATGTCTTTGGGCGAAGTCTTTCCGCTAATGGTTGCATATATTTGTAATAAATCTGTTATTTTAGTCAATTACCGTTCCGATGACCTGTACGTCTGTAATAGCAGCTTTTCTCTCCTGTGAAACTGATACGTACGAAACGTCCTTGTATACCGGGAACAACCTGAATCATCCGAATGTTCTCGTTCTGCTTATTATTGGTTTGATCCGGTATGAGCGACCAGTGTTCTCTGTCCATGGATACCTCTACTTTGTATTGATAAGGGGTTAAATCCGGAAATGCGATTCGGATGTGACGTATCGACAATCCTTTTTCGGTATCCAGTGTCCAGGAACGTTCCGGGTCGTTCTCTGAAGCTTGCCAGTATGTAGATTCGTCTCCGTCGGCTGCAAAAGCGGATGAATGTCCGTTGGCAGACGAGCTGCAAAAAAGTCGGGTTGTTAGGTCCGAAGGTTTGCAGATTATCCGTTTTTGTCGGAGTTTCGAAGCGTGTATAGGGACGTTCTTTTACTTTGAAGGCCTCTGTATAGGGAGTGCTTCCGGTGAATCGGATTTTTACTTCGGCCGGTTCCAGTCCCGGTGAAGTAGCACGGATAACAGTTTCTCCGGCATAATATGACCGGAATTCAATAGCCGCTTTTCCGTCGAGTATGCGGATATCACTCTCTTTTTCAAACAGGATCGAGGTTCCGGTGGGAAACTCTCCCGGGCCGGATAGAATGTCGAGCTTAACTGCCGGAGAATTGCTGACCGGCTTTCCGCTTGCATCCAGGATGGTTATTGATAACATAACATCGTCCGTTCCGTCCGCTTTTATGTTATCAGTCCGGTCGGCAACCAGGCTGATGCGGGCAGGTGTTCCTTCTTGCGGCCATTCCGGAGGGGTAATCCCTTTGTAGGCATTCCGATACCAGTACCAGGCACGCTTGGGAATCCGGAAGTAATCGATGATGCCCATTTTGCCAAGGGCACTGCCGGCAATACTTCCGTGGTCGAATGCGCACCAGATGGCTTGTCCGCTACGCCATGGAAAACCGTTCTGTGCATTATTCTTAGCCAGGTCTCCCCATCCCGGATCATATTCTCCCGGACGATCGGCTGTAGTACTGCCATATTCCGAAACTACTGTTGGCATGTCCGGTTGCTGAAACTCCGGAATGTAGCTACCGTCACCGTTATATCCGGCTATGTCGCCCAACTTATCGATTCGTTTCTCTCCCAGCGGACGCTGCGCACCACCGACAGCTGCCGGGCGGGTAGGATCGAGTTGTTTGGAAAGTTTGACGGTTTCTTCCAGTAGTTTACGCATCGGATTGATTGTCTCGGGTGCTGTGAAAAAAGGCTCGTTACTCATGCTCCATACGATGATGGAAGGATGGTTGCGGTGGATGTGAATCAGCTCTTTCAGTTGGGCTTTTACGCTGTTTTCGAATTCTGCCCTGTCGGATTCGTTTACAGGGTATGCACTGGCATTCCAATAACCGTCTCCTTTGTGTCCTCCGATTCCCCAAAATGCGTTTTCTGCCCAGAATAACATTCCTATTTCATCGCATGCTTGTGAAAAAGCCGGTGAATGGGGGTAGTGCGAGCCTCTTATTAAATCGAAGCCGGCTTCTTTCACTAACCGGATATCTCTTCGCATTCCGGTCTCGGTTACAGCGTCTCCCCATCCGGCATGATCCTGGTGAACATTGGCTCCCTTAAAATAAAGGTGCTCCCCGTTCAGGAAAAATCCCCGGTCTGCAGTCCATTCGAACCAGCGGAATCCGAATGCTGTTTCGTAACGGTCTATCAATTCTTGTCCGTGATAGAGTGAGCTTATCACTTTATAGAGTGCCGGATGATTGGGATGCCACAGTTGAGGTGCCTGAATTTCTTTGGTTTGTTGTTCAAATGTGTAAGTTGCATTGTCCGGCAATACTTGGGATGTGGAAACCGAAGACACTTCTTTGCCTTGTGCATCGACGACGGTGGTCAGGAGTCGGTAAGTGTCTGTTTTTCCTGAAGCATTACATACGTCTGTCCGTATGTGGACGCTTCCCGATTTACCTTTGTTCTCTGCCAGGTCCGGGGTTGTGACCCAGGTGCCATACCAATCGATGTAAGTGGGGGACTTTATTACCAGACGTACGTTCCGGTAGATACCTCCGCTAAATACATGTTCGCCTGCACGCGGGGCAAGGTCAGGGCGCCAACAGTTGTTTACCCGGACGGCTACCAGGTTTTTCCCTTCTTTCAGGTAAGCTGATATGTCGATGGAAAATCCGGTATATCCTCCTTTGTGAGTGCCTGCCAAGTGTCCGTTGACGAAAATCTCTGCTTCTTGAAATACGCCATCGAATTCAAGAAAACTTTTCTTGCCAAGAATC
>ENA-OQIF01000132-OQIF01000132.1-human-gut-metagenome-genome-assembly--contig:-NODE-132-length-41654-cov-5.125172_pt1 | contig 41654 bp, 57 predicted proteins | sample MGYA00242574_ERZ504738 | MGnify/ENA primary metagenome ERZ504738 (study PRJEB26092, sample SAMD00036437) | human gut metagenome | host: Homo sapiens | study: EMG produced TPA metagenomics assembly of...
ACTCCCAATAAGACCCAACCGAAAACGACAGCGAGTTTCTGTCAGTACATGTGTGGTTTCATTCAATTATAGATTAGCATAAATCAGAAATAATTCAATCTTTTTTACTCCTCCGATTCCGAAGGAGCTATTGTGCTATCAAAAAATCAAACGAAATTTTTCTTGTAATACAAAATCAGAGCATATCCGAATTAGATATACTCTGATTTGTATATTTTTGTTTTGGATTGCCATTTACATCATTTTAACTTAATGACATTGGGAGATTTAACTTCCGTCTTTTTTGTGTGCAGGAATTTCTCGTTGACACGTATTGTTTTCTGTGCTATCATTACAAAGTAATTTAGTGTGGTAGAGTAATAATATGATAAAGTGAATGGGAGGATATAAATTATGAAAAAGAAAATAGCACTGATAATGGCTCTTGCGCTTTCTGTGACAACAGTATTTGCAGGATGTGGAGCAAAGGACGATCAGAAGCAAAGAGAGAGTGGGAGTGGTACGCAGAAGACATTTACGGTTGGGTTTGATCAGGATTTTCCGCCGATGGGATTCGTTGGAGATGACGGAGAATACACCGGATTCGATTTGGATCTGGCAAAGGAAGTTGCAGACAGGCTCGATATGAAATTTGTTCCGAAGCCGATTTCCTGGGATGCAAAAGATATGGAATTGAGCTCAGGAGGAATTGACTGTATTTGGAATGGATTTACAATGACCGGACGTGAAGATAAGTATACATGGAGTGAGCCGTATCTCAATAATGAGCAGGTGTTTGTTGTAAAGAAAGATTCCGGAATTAAAACACAGGCAGATCTTGCGGGGAAGGTTGTCGATGTACAGACAGATTCTTCGGCTCAAAAAGCACTGGAACAACAGGAAAAGCTTCAGAAGAGTTTTAAGGAACTGAAGATTGTCGCAGACTATAACACTGCGTTTATGGATCTGGAATCAGGGGCAGTTGATGCGATCGCGATGGATATTGTCGTCGCAAAATACCAGATTGAACAGAGAAAAGCAGACTTTGTACTTTTGGACGATGCATTGGCATCAGAGGAATATGCAGTCGGATTTTTGAAGGGCAATGATGAACTGCGAGACAAAGTACAAAAGACATTAGAAGAGATGGCAGAAGATGGTACAATAAAGAAGATTTCCGAAAAATGGTTTCAGGAAGATATCACGACAATCGGAAAATAATAAAAAAGATAGAGGGCTGTCAAACATGATGGTCCTCTTCTTTCGCAGATAGAATACGAGAAAAGAGAGGTTTTAGATTATGAGTATAGGAATGATGCTCAGCATGATGGCGCAGGGGATGATAAAGTCGTTTTGGATCTTTGCATTCACACTGATTCTTTCGCTGCCGCTTGGAATTGTTGTGTCCTTTGGACGAATGTCAAAAAACGTGGTGATTCGCACGATTGTGAAAGTGTACATATCGATCATGAGAGGGACACCGTTGATCTTACAACTGATGTTTATTTATTTTGGAAGATATTATGTACTGAAGATGCAGATGACACCGGAGTGGATGAACACCGCAGTAATCCTTGGATTTGTGTTAAATTATGCCGCTTATTTTGCGGAAATTTATCGTGGCGGAATTGAATCTATGCCGATTGGGCAGTATGAAGCGGCTGAGATTCTTGGATATACAAAAGTACAGACATTTGTGAAAATTATTTTTCCACAGGTGATGAAACGGATTTTGCCATCGATTACGAATGAGGTGATCACGTTAGTGAAAGATACATCCATTGCTTATGTATTGAGTGTGCAGGAGATGTTCACGGTGGCAAAGGCAATCTCGGCGTCTCAGGCAAGTGTGTCCCCGCTGATTATAGCGGCAGTATTTTACTATGTGTTTAACTTTATCGTGGCATTTGTGATGGAGCGCATTGAAAAGAAGATGGACTATTATCGTTAGGGGGAAGAGCAGATGAATTTATTGGAGATGAATCATATCAGAAAAAGCTTTGGAGATTTGGAAGTGTTAAAAGATATCTCTTTGACAGTAAAAAAGGAGAAGTCGTCGCAATCATAGGACCTTCCGGTTCGGGGAAATCCACGCTTCTCCGGTGTGCGACAATGCTTGAGACGATGGACAGTGGCGAGATGAGTTATATGGGGGAAAAAGCAGTTTCTATAGGAAATGATGGAAAATCAGTCTATGCAAAAGCCGATCAGCTGAAAAAAATCAAAAGTTATTTGGGCTGGTGTTTCAAAACTTTAATCTGTTCCCGCACTATTCGGTGATGAAAAATATTACAGATGCACCGATTAAGGTACAGAAAAGAAAAAAGGAAGAAGTGTTTGCCAAGGCAAATGAACTGCTTTTGAAGATGGGGCTGGAAGGACGAGGAGACGCCTATCCATATCAGTTATCCGGCGGGCAACAGCAGAGAGTATCCATTGCGAGAGCGTTGGCTATGAATCCGGAGATTCTGTTTTTTGATGAACCGACTTCTGCGCTTGATCCGGAGCTGACAGGAGAGATTTTTAAAGGTTATTCGCAACCTTGCGGCAGAACATATGACAATGGTTATTGTAACTCATGAGATGAATTTTGCAAAAAATGTTGCAGACAAGATCATTTTTATGGATAATGGATATATTGTGGAGCAAGGGACACCGGATGAGGTGTTTGGCTCGCAAAATACGAGGATGAAGGAATTTTTAGGAAAGTTATCAAATGAATCATAAATTACTATTGGATACGGCTGTGCTGGCGGGAGAGATTATGCTGTGCAGCGGTGCGGAGACTTATCGCGTGGAAGATACGATGTATCATATTTTGAAGACCTCAAAGGCGGAGTCGATTGAGGCGTTGGCACTGATGACAGGAATCATGGCAACGATTAACAGTCCGGATATGGAACAGCCCATGACGGTTATAAAGGCGGTCAATAACAGAACGACTAATCTGAATCATGTCATTCAGGTCAATGATATTTCACGAAGATATTGTGGCGGGGAACTTACATTGGAGGAGACCTACCAGGCTCTGAGAAAGATAGGCGGGATGCAGTATAATCGGACACTTTGCAATGCCGCACTGGTAGGAGTCGCAGCAGGATTTGCAATGATGTTTGGGGGAAGTTTTCTAGATGTCGCGGCTACTGCTGTGGTGGGAGTTCTTTTGGCCGCGATCATCACGCTTGGAGAGAAAGTGAAGATGAATGTGATTATCATCGATATTTTGTCTTCGATAGGAATTGCGATACTTGCAATTGCAATGAAAACATATGGAATGAAAGAGATCAACATGGACACTGTAATCATCAGTGCAATTATGCCTCTTGTTCCGGGGGTGGCGATTACGAATGCGATCCGTGATACCTTGCAGGGGGATTATCTTTCAGGAGGGGCTCGTGTTTTGGAGGCCTTTTTAAAAGCGGCATCGATAGCCCTTGGAGTGGGAATCGGTATGGCGTTATTTGGAGCAGTTGCGGGAAGGAGTTTCTTATGATTGTACGAGTATTAGGGGCATTTATTGCAATTTTTACATTTGCAGTTCTGCAGGAGACACCAAAAAAATATCTTGGCTGTGCGGGAATCGTAGGTGCAGTTGGCTGGCTGGCGTATCTTTTGAGCGAACATGCGGGAGCGGATACAGTTCTTGCCACCTTTATATCGGCGATGACGATTACCTTAATCTCCCACACCTTTGCAAGAATTTTTAAAGCACCGGTTACGGTGTTTTTGATTGCAGGTATTCTTCCGACGGTGCCGGGAGCAGGCATGTATCGGATTGTATATTACATTATTCAGGGAGATCGTGCGATGTCCAGCTATTATCTGACAAATACGCTGGAACTTGCCGGAGTGATTGCGATTGCAATCTTTATTATGGACACGTTGTTTCGTCTTTTTCAGAAAGGATGGAAACAAAATTCTTTGAAATATAGTATAAAAATGAATGAAAAGAAAAAGTGAAATTCATAAATACAATTAAAAACTACTAAAAAATAGGAAAAACACAAAAAAATGCAAGAAAGCATTGAAGAAAAATCAAAAATCGTATAGAATAGCAGATAGTGATGAAAATAACAGGAGGTTTTGCAGATGGCGGCGTACAAAGACTTAAGCAGAGATGAATTATTAGAAATCAAAAATGAATTGGAGACACGTTTTGAGGATGTGAAATCAAAAGGACTGAAATTAGATATGTCCAGAGGGAAACCATCCGCAGCGCAGCTTGATTTAGCGATGGGGATGATGGATGTTTTGAGAAGCGATTCTGATTTGAAATGCGAAGAAGGTGTGGATTGCAGAAATTATGGTGTGCTTGATGGAATCCGTGAAGCAAAACAGCTTCTTGCAGACATGATGGAAGTACCGATTGACAATGTTGTTATTTTTGGTAATTCAAGTCTGAATATTATGTACGATACTGTGGCACGTTCTATGACACATGGTGTTATGGGCAGCACTCCTTGGTGCAAACTTGACAAGGTGAAATTTTTATGTCCGGTACCGGGATATGACAGACATTTTGCAATCACAGAACATTTCGGAATTGAGATGATCAATATCCCAATGCATGATGACGGACCGGATATGGATATGGTAGAACAGCTGGTAAACACAGATCCGGCAGTGAAGGGAATTTGGTGTGTACCGAAATATTCCAACCCACAGGGAATTACATACTCTGACGAAACGGTGAGAAGGTTTGCAAGATTAAAGCCGGCTGCAGAAGACTTCCGTATTTATTGGGATAATGCTTATGGAATCCACCATTTATATGAAGATAAGCAAGATTCCCTGGTGGAGATTTTCATGGAGTGTAAAAAAGAGGGAAATCCGGATATGGTATACAAATTCTGTTCTACTTCAAAAGTAAGTTTTCCGGGTTCCGGAGTTGCAGCTATTGCGGCATCAACAGAGAATCTGGTTGCTATTAGAGAACAGATGCAGATACAGACAATCGGACACGATAAACTGAATCAGCTTCGTCATGCGCGCTATTATAAAGATATTCATGGAATGGTTCAGCATATGAAGAAGCATGCAGATATTTTAAGACCAAAATTTGAGACAGTTTTGAATGTGTTAGAAAAAGAATTGGGTGGTTTGGAAATCGGAAGCTGGATTCGCCCAAGAGGTGGCTATTTCATCTCGTTTGATGCGATGGAGGGCTGTGCGAAAGCAATCGTGGCGAAAGCAAAAGAGGCAGGTCTTGTAATGACCGGAGCGGGGGCAACATTCCCATATGGAAAGACCCAAAAGACAGCAACATCCGTATTGCACCATCGTATCCGACACCGGAAGAACTTGCAGTTGCAGCAGATATTTTTGTACTTAGTGTAAAATTAGTAAGTATTGATAAATTATTAGAAGAGAAATCAGCATAGTAACACAAGCGTGACCGGATTTTGGGTCACGCTTTTCTATGCCGTAAAACGGGAGGAAAAGAAAAATGAAATTGTTGTATCAGTTTGGTGTGATTTTAGCGGTTACTTTTGTGGGGGAACTATTGTATGCTCTGCTCCCACTGCCTATTCCCGCAAGTATTTATGGACTTATAGTGATGCTTATTTGTCTTGGAACAAAAGTTGTGAAACTAAGTCAGGTGAAAATTGCCGCTGATTTTTTGATTGATATTATGCCGCCAATGTTTATTCCGGCGGCGGTTGGTTTGATTGTTGTTTGGGGGGATCTGAAAGAGATTTTGATTCCGGTTGTCGTGATCACCTGCCTGTCGACGGTGATTGTGATGGTATGTACCGGAAAGGTGACACAGACATTGATTCGACGAAAACAAAAGACAGGAGAAATGAAAGATGAAAGAGTTATTAAATAGTTCGCTTTATTTTGGGGTGACAGTCAGTATTGCAGGGTATGGGATTGGATTGTTTTTAAAAAGAAAATTTAAGTGGGGATTTTTAAATCCGCTTTTACTTGCTATTATTTTTGTGATTATTGTATTGCAGGTGTTTGGAATAGATTATGAAGTCTATGATGAGACGGCAAAGTATTTGAGTTATCTGCTGACACCTGCAACGGTCTGTCTTGCAATTCCGCTCTATCAGCAGATTGAGTTGTTGAAAAAGAATTTGACAGCAGTGGTTTTAGGAATTGTGGCAGGAGTGTTCTCAAGCCTTGGGAGTGTATTTGGAATGGCATATCTGTTTGGACTTAGCCATAAGGAATATGTTACATTACTCCCAAAATCAATCACAACAGCAATCGGAATTGGAGTTTCGGAGGAACTCGGAGGGTTTACAACCATTACTGTAGCAGTGATCATCGTGACCGGAGTACTTGGAAATGTGATAGGAGAGCAGATTTGTAAAATATTTCGGATACAGGAACCTGTCGCAGTAGGCTTGGCGCTTGGTACGTCGGCGCATGCGATAGGAACAACAAAAGCTTTGGAGCTTGGTGAAGTACAAGGAGCGATGAGCAGTCTTTCTATTGCAGTTGCAGGTCTGATCACGGTGGTCGGCGCATCGGTATTTGCAAATTTTATGTAGTATGATTGACAAGTGGACAGAGGGAATAGTATCATAGCATTACGATACAAAGGGGAGGCAGAGAAGATGTCTGAAGTGGAAGTAACACAGGTAGATCAGGAAGAATATCCTGAGATGCACAGAGTATTGGAACTTGCGTTAGAAGCAGGGCGTATTTTGTTGAGAAACGGAGCAGAGATTTTCCGTGTAGAAGAGACAATAGAACATATTTGCAAAAGATTTGGTGTGGAAGCAGTGGATTCCTTTGTACTGAGTAATGGAATTTTTTTGACAGCATACAGCAAAGGAAAAGAGAACTTTGCCAAGGTGAAGCATGTGCCAATGGCAGGGATACACCTTGGGATTGTCACGGAAGTCAACGATTTGTCGAGAGAGATCTCAGCGGGAAGAGTTGGGATTGATGAAGCTTTCCGGCGTCTGGAAGAGATTGAGAAACTCCCTCCAAAAAAAAGCTTGTACCTCGTTTTGGCGGCTGGGCTTGGAAGCGGTTCTTTTTGCTATCTGCTGAAAGCGAATATATGGGAGAGCTTAATTGCATTTGTCATAGGGACGCTTTTGTATGTGCTGGTGATTTTTGCACAGAAACACACGATGTCAAAGATTATCATTAATATCGTGGGCGGAGGATTTATTACGATACTGGCACTGATTGCCTCGAATATTAATTTTCCTTTTGCGGTGAGTCTTGATAAGGTGATCATTGGCTCGATTCTGCCTTTGGTACCCGGAGTTGCGTTTACCAATGCGATTAGAGATATTGCCAACAGTGATTTTATTTCCGGAACGGTCAGAATGATCGATGCGCTGCTTGTGTTCGTATATATTGCAATCGGTGTAGGAACAGTGTTGTCGGCCTATAATAGTATTTTAGGAGGTATGGCATTATGATTGCAAATATGTTGTGTTCGTTTTGGGGAACGGTCGCATTTTCCATTCTGTTCAACGTACATAAGCGGTTTTATTTTTGCTGCGGACTGACCGGTATGGCTGGGTGGCTTTGTTACTGTGCGCTCGCACCGCTTGGGTCTGCGCCGATGGCATGCTTTGCGGGCACGATTGTTGTTGTGCTGCTGTCGCGGATTTTCGCTGTGTGGAAGAAATGTCCGATCACGGTATTTTTAGTATCCGGGATATTCCCGCTTGTGCCGGGAGCCGGTGTCTATTATACGGCGTATTATTTTGTTACAGACAGTCTGAGGCTTGCATCTCAGAAAGGAATCGAGTCATTGAAGATGGCGTTTGCCATCGTGCTTGGAATTGTATTTGTGGTATCAATTCCAAAACAATGGTTTCAAGTAAGTTACTGGAAGAATAAGAGAAAATAGAGTTGTAAATACACTGCAACTTGTTATATAATAAAATTTAGCGAAAGCAAAAGAGAATAGGAGTGTTAGAATATGAGTAAAGTAAGAACAAGATTTGCACCAAGTCCAACTGGAAGAATGCACGTCGGAAATCTGCGTACAGCGTTATATGCATATTTGATCGCAAAACATGAAGACGGCGATTTTCTTCTTCGTATCGAGGATACAGATCAGGAACGTTTTGTCGAGGGTGCACTTGAGATTATATACCGCACTTTGGAAAAGACAGGACTGATTCACGATGAAGGTCCTGACAAAGACGGCGGAGTCGGTCCATATGTGCAAAGCGAAAGACAACAGATGGGATTGTATCTGAAATATGCAAAACAGCTGATCGAGCAGGGAGATGCTTATTACTGTTTCTGTGACAAAGAAAGACTGGAATCTTTGAAAACTGAAGTGACAGAGGGAGGAGCAGAGATCGTAGTATATGACAAGCACTGTCTGCATCTGAGCAAGGAAGAGATTGAGGCAAATCTGGCGGCAGGAAAGCCATATGTTATTCGTATTAATATGCCGACAGAAGGTACAACGACATTCCACGATGAGATTTACGGAGATATCACAGTTCCGAATGCGGAGTTGGATGACATGATTTTGATCAAATCAGATGGATATCCGACCTATAATTTTGCCAATGTAATCGATGACCATTTACAGGGAATCACACATGTAGTTCGCGGTAATGAATATTTGTCATCTGCGCCGAAGTACAATCGTCTGTATGAAGCGTTCGGATGGGAAGTGCCGACTTATGTACACTGTCCGTTGATCACAGATGAGACACACAAAAAACTGAGCAAGCGATGCGGACATTCTTCTTATGAGGATCTCATCGAACAGGGATTTTTGACAGAAGCAGTTGTGAATTACGTGGCATTACTTGGATGGAGTCCTACAGATAACAGAGAGATTTTCTCTTTGGAAGAATTGGTGAAAGCATTTGATTATCATCACATGAGTAAGTCGCCTGCAGTGTTTGACACAGTAAAATTAAAATGGATGAACGGCGAATATCTCAAAGCAATGGACTTTGAAAAATTCTATGAATTGGCAAAGCCATACATCAAAGAAGTGATTACAAAAGATTATGACCTGAAAAAAATTGCAGCGCTTGTGAAGACAAGAATCGAGATTTTCCCAGACATCAAAGAACATATTGATTTCTTTGAAGAACTTCCGGAGTATGATACTGCAATGTATACACACAAGAAGATGAAGACGAATGAGGAGACTTCTCTTGAGGTGTTAAAAGAGATTCTTCCTCTTTTTGAGGCGCAGGAAGATTACAGCAATGATGCGCTGTATGCTGTGCTGAAAGGCTATGTAGAAGAAAAAGGATACAAGAACGGTTACGCAATGTGGCCGGTGAGAACAGCTGTATCCGGAAAGCAGAATACACCTGGCGGTGCAACGGAGATTATGGAGATTTTGGGAAAAGAAGAGTCTTTAGCACGTATTCGCAAGGGAATTGAATTGTTAAGTAAATAGTGGGAGAGGGACGGGAATCTGCCCGTCCTTCACTTATCTGGAAAGGAGAAAACGTATGAGTTTGAATCCGTCTCAAGTTCAGGCAGTCATCCACAAGGATGGTCCATGTATGGTTCTCGCAGGTCCCGGTTCCGGGAAAACACTCACAATCACGAAACGAATTGAATATCTGATTGGAAAGCATCACGTGAGTCCGGAAGAGATTCTTGTGATTACATTTACAAAAGCGGCATCAATTGAGATGAAAGAGCGTTTTGTGCGTTTGTGCGGACAGAAAGCAGGTCCTGTCACATTTGGAACGTTTCATGGTATTTATTATGGTATTTTAAAATGGGCATATAGGATGAATGCGTCAAATATTCTTTCCGAGGAACAAAAATACCAGCTGTTAAAACAGGTCATTGGCAGAATGGAGATTGATATTGATGATGAGAAAGATTTTTTGCAAGGGATTGCAGGGGAGATTGGAAATATCAAAAATAATCAGATTCCATTGGCGGAATATGAGTCTTTGAACTGTTCAGAAGAGGTTTTTCGGGAAATTTTCGAGCAGTATGAGAAAGAACGGAAGCGGTTAAAGAAAATCGATTTTGATGATATGCTTGTGCTTGTCTATGAGTTGTTCAAAAAGAGACCGGATATTTTGAGCATGTGGCAGAGAAAATTCCGGTATATTTTAATTGATGAGTTTCAAGACATCAATCAGGTACAGTATGATGTGATTCGAATGCTGGCGGCGCCGGAAAACAACTTATTCATTGTTGGAGATGATGATCAGTCAATTTATCGATTCCGCGGCGCAAGACCGGATATCATGCTTGGGTTTAAGAAAGATTACCCTGATACAAAGGAGATTTTGCTGGATGTGAATTATCGCTCTACAAAAGCGATTGTAAATGGGGCGGCACGGGTGATCCGGCACAATGTAAACCGTTATCCAAAGCAGATTATCACAACGAACGAGCAGGGAGAGACCGTCCACATTCAGGAGGTCAGACATCCGATTGAAGAAAGCAAGTATGTGGTCAGTCAGATTCAGGAGGCGAAAAAAAGAGGTATCCCGTCTTCGGAGATTGCGGTTCTGTTTCGCACAAATGTGGAGGCACGTGCATTGGCGGAGACATTTATGGAATACAACATGCCGTTTCGGATGAAAGAACGCATGCCGAATCTGTATGAACATTTTATTGCACAGGATTTGACTACGTATTTGAAGATGGCGTTAGGAGACCGTTCGCGAAAATCATTTTTGGCGATTATGAATCGTCCGAACCGCTATATCGGGCGAGACAGTGTGGAAGGAACCACGATTTCATTTGAGAGTTTGCGAAAATTCTATTGTGACAAAGACTGGATGCTCGACCGGATCGATCAGCTTGAGGTGGATTTTAGAATATTAAAAAATATGGCGCCGTACGGGGCAATCCAGTATATTCGAAAACATATCGGATACGATGAATTTTTAAAAGAATATGCGGCATTTCGAAAAATCAACATGGAAGATTTAAAAGAAGTACTGAGAGAGATTGAAGAGCGGGCAAAAGCCTTTCGTACGATTGAAGAGTGGTTTACACATATTGAAGAATATTCAGAGGAATTAAAGAGACAGTCGCAGCAAAAAGAGACAGATCCGGAGGCAATCACGTTTATGACAATGCATGGATCGAAAGGATTGGAGTTTGATCTGGTATTTATTATCGGGGCGAATGAGACGATTACCCCATATAAAAAGGCGGAGACAAAAGAAGAAGTGGAAGAAGAGCGCAGGATGTTCTATGTGGCTATGACGAGAGCACGAAAGAAATTGATTATCTCTTATACAAAAGAACGTAATGGGAAGTCGATGGCACAATCCCGGTTTGTGGGGGAGCTGTTGACAAGAGGGTAAGGTCATTCAATTTCCTATGTAATAAAAAACAGGCAGCAACATTACGTCACTGCCAATTTAAGGTCTGTTAGATTAGTCTTCTAATTCTTCAAAGTCTTGTTCGTCCAGCCATTCGTCGAAAGCATCGGCAGCCAACTCGTACTCATCGTCATCTTCGATGTTGTCTAAAGTTGGTTCGCCGTTTTCATCTTCTTCAAAACGGTAGATGAATACGTCACCTTCCTCTGTGTCTTCTGCATCCTCTAATGGAAGCAATGCGATATACTGTCTGTCACCAGCTGAGAAAATTGTGAGAACTGCACATTCCAGTACCTCGTCGTTATCAAGTGTCAATGTTACAGTAAGGTTTTCTTCGCCGCAGTTACAGTCGTCATGTCCGCAGCCACAATCATGATTATGTTCACTCATAGTTTTTATCTCCTTTTTTATTGATATACTAACTCTATCAGACTGTGGCAAGAATTGCAAGAGGGAAAACTATTGACATTATTAGAAAAAGGGGCTAAAAATAAAGGGGATGGAATTCATAAGAAAACAGATTATGGAGGAAGCAGATGAAGAAAAAAGAGTATTAGCATTAACAGCGTTGCTGCTGGTCTGTGTATTTGGCATATCGGCATGTAAAAAAAATGTAGGGACACCGGAGGATAATCCACAGGTGAAAGAGGAAACGGACGAAGAAGAGCAGGAAAAATATACATTTGGATTCAGCGGAATTACGATGGAGAATCCATATTTTATTACGCTTGAGTCGTCAATTCGTGAGACGCTTGAAAAGGATGGACATACATTGATTACAGAAGATCCAAAGCAGGATCCGGATGTACAGGTTGAGCAGATTGAAGATATGATCGATCAGGGAATCGATGCAATTTTTCTGACACCGGTTGACTGGGAGGCAATCACACCTGCATTGGAAGAATTGAAAGAGGCAGATGTGAAGATTATCAATGTGGATACACAGGTAAAAGAATTTGACTATGTGGATGCATATATTGGATCTGATAATAAGAATGCAGGATATTTATGTGGAAAAGACCTTGTTGAAAAACTTCCGGAAGGCGGAAAAGTATTGATATTGGAGTGTCCAACAATGAATTCTATCAATGAGCGCATTACGGGATTTGAGGAGGCAATTGCGGATAAAGGATTTGAGGTTGTCGGACGAAGTGATACAAAAGGAGATTTAAATACGGCGCTGAGTGCGGCTGAGACACTTTTGAAGGAGCATCCGGATGTGTCAGCAATTATGTGCGGCAACGATCCGACAGCGCTTGGCGCACTTGTCGCAGCGAATGCGGCTCAATTACAGAACGTCTATATCTATGGCGTGGATGGTTCACCGGAGATTAAAAAAGAGTTGGAAAAGGAGAACTCTCTCATAGCGGCAACCGGAGGACAGTCTCCGATTGAGATTGGAAAAGAGTCTGCAAAAGTGGCGTTAAGTGTTCTGAACAAAGAGAAATATGCAAGAATTACATATGAAGAGACATTTTTGATCAATAAAGATAATCTCGAGATGTATGGTGTAGATGGCTGGCAGTAGGAAAAGAGAAGATTAGGAGATTGAAGGCATGAGAGAAAAAAAGGGGCATCCATTGCCGCTTGGAGTGACAGAAAATAATGGGTATGTGAATTTTTCTGTAGCTGTAGAGCAAGGAAAACGCTGTTTTTTGTTGATATATGAGAAGGGGGCTAAGCTGCCTTGCCAAAGAATCGAGTTTTTAGAGAAAGACGCGGTGGGAGAAGTTCGATTTCTTGCATTACAAAAAAGCACGATTGAGAATTGTGAGTATAACTATGAAATAGAAGGTAAGGTTGTGACAGACCCTTATGTGAAAGAACTGGTATTACAAGCAGATGGCAGCGAACGAGGAAGAATTTCCATGGAAGCATATGATTGGGAAGAAGATACACCGCTTGAGATTCCCTATCATGAGGTGATTGCCTACAGTCTCCATGTTCGAGGATTTACAAAACACAGCAGTTCGAAAGTAAAAAAAGAGGAACATTTGCGGGTGTGATGGAAAAGATTCCGTATCTCAAAGAATTGGGTGTGAATCAGATCCAGTGTATGCCGGTATATGACTTTTTGGATAATAAAAAATATACGAATTACTGGGGATATGGAGATGCCTATTGCTTTGCACCAAAAAGACTTTATGCATCTCAAGAAAATACGGGGAAAGAACTTAAAGATATGGTGAAGGCATGCCATCGTGCGGGGATAGAAGTGGTTTTAAATCTTCCATTTTCGGAACACATTATGCCGCAGATGATGGAGGAGTGCCTCCGTTATTATGTGCTGGAATATCATATTGACGGATTTATTTTAAATCCGGTGCTTGCTCCAATGGAAGCAATTTTGGCAGATCCACTTTTAAAGCGAACAAAAATCTTGCAAAACAAAGAAGATTTTCAGATTACGATGAGACGTTTCCTGAAAGGAGACGAAGGGATGGTGCCAGGAGTGATGTGGTGGCTGAAACAGCAGTCAAAGGAACAAAGAAGCTGTAATTATATTACGAGCCATAATGGATTCACTCTGGCAGATCTCGTGTCATATGATGGAAAACATAATGAGGCAAACGGTGAAAATAATCAGGACGGTCCGGATTACAATTACAGCTGGAACTGTGGTGCAGAAGGAGCGACTCGCAGAAAAGCTGTTTTGGAACTTCGGAAGAAACAGATGAGGAACGCATTCTTTCTGTTGCTGATGGCGCAGGGGACACCATGCCTGCTGGCAGGAGATGAGTTCGCAAATTCTCAAAAGGGAAATAATAATGTGTATTGTCAGGATAATGAGACAGCATGGCTGAACTGGAAGCAACTTGAAAAAGAAAAGAATTATTTGATTATGTGAGGAATCTGATCGCGCTGCGTAAGCGTCTGCCTATTTTGCACTCCGAAAAGCCTTTGCTTGGAAGAGATGAGATGAGCTGTGGGGTACCGGATGTCTCCTATCACGGAGAGAGTGCATGGCAGATCCCGCAAAATGTGGCGAGCAGACAGCTTGGTGTATATTATCACGGGGAAGGCGAGAGTGAAGGTGACTGCTTTATTGCATATAATATGCATTGGACAGAGCATAAATTTGCACTTCCTGCACTTTCGAAAGGAAAGAGATGGTATCGCGTTTTTTCGACGGAAGAAGAGTTGAAAGAAGAAATGCTTGTGGAAAATCAGAAAGAGACTGTTGTCAATGAGAGAACGATCATAATGTTTTTAGGAAGGTAGAAGATGGAAAGAATAGCAGAAAAGATAAAGATAGATTCTTTTACACTAAAGATGATAGCGATGCTGTCGATGCTGGCAGATCATATTGGAGCAGTTTTGTTTCCTGAGCAGATTTTATTTCGTGTGATTGGGCGACTGGCGTTTCCAATTTTTGCATATACATTGGTGGAAGGTTTCTTCTACACACATGATATCAAAAAATATATGTGCCGGATTGGTATTTTAGCATTATTATCAGAGATTCCATTCGACCTTACTGTCAGTGGAAAGATTTTGGAATTCGGACACCAGAATATATTTTTTACTTTGTTTATCGGTCTTGTAATGATGTATTTTTTGATGAAATCATCAGGAAAATTTGAGATGGTGACAGTATCTTTGGTATCGTTTTTAATTGCTGATTTACTGAGAACAGATTATGGTGGAGTAGGAGTTCTGATGATATTATGTTTTTATCTGTTCCGGGATGATATGCTTTGGAAAACGATCAGTGTCTTATTTGTTAATATTGCCTTGATGGGCGGAGTTCAAGTGTTTGGGGTACTGGCATTGATTCCGATCTATCTTTACAATGGCACACAGGGAAAGAAGATGAAGTGGCTTTTTTACGGATTTTATCCGGTGCATCTGCTTGCCTTGTTTTAATAAAAATGATTTTGAGTTAGGTAAAAGGAGAAGCGAATGAAAGCGTGGCAGCATTTTTGTACGATTACACATCATAAAATTCTTGTTATGAAAGGATGTTTCCGAGTAGGGTTGTACAGACAGGGATTGATGCATGATTTGTCGAAATATGGATGGACAGAGTTTCGTGTCGGGGCAAAGTACTATCAAGGGACGAGAAGTCCGAACAACGCCGAGCGTGAAAAGCTTGGATATTCGTCTGCATGGCTTCATCATAAGGGACGCAATAAGCATCACTATGAGTATTGGATTGACTATGGACTGGGCGAACAAAAAGGACTGATTGGGATGTGCATGCCAAAAAAGTATGTGGTTGAGATGTTTATTGATCGAATTGCAGCGTCCAAGATCTATATGAAGGAGATGTATGATGACGGTCAGCCACTTGCGTATTATCAGAGAGGGCTTCCATATACGATTTTACATAAAGATTCCAAGGCACTGTTGGAGACCCTGTTATATATGCTGGCTGAAAAGGGTGAGAACGCAACCTTTTCATATATAAAAAAGAAGTTTTAAAACGATAAAAGAAGTTCCCGTGGGAACTTCTTTTTAGTCCGGATAATAGAGTTGATTTTTTTTGATATCTAAAAGGACATCGTTTAGATATTTTTTTGCAAGGTATCTTGCCATTGGAAGATTCATATCCAGATAATTGCCACAGTCTTTTGCAGAAGCACCAGGAATCTCATCATTGAATTCTGCGATAAATGTAAATAATTCTTTCAAAAGCTCGATGATATCTTCTGAGCAGTAGTCACCCGCCAATAACAAATAAAATCCGGTGCGACATCCCATTGGTCCAAAGTAGATGATCTTATTTCCAAATACAGGATGATTCCGTAAAAATGTGGCGGCGAGATGTTCAATCGCATGCATCTCTGCGGTGTTCATAACTGGTTCGTCATTCGGGCTTGTCATGCGAAGATCGAAGGTTGTGATGATTTCATTGCCGATCGGATCTTTTCTGGAAACATACACGCCAGGAACCAATCTGATGTGGTCTATTGTAAAACTAGTGATTTTCTCCATTTTCTTCTCCTCCTAAAAACTATGCATTCATTATACTGATTTTCGTTTCAAAAAACAAGCCAAAGTGTGGTAAAATAAATGTAGGAGGTTTTAGGTATGAAGTTATATATGATTCGACATGGACAGACAGAATGGAATAAAGAAAAAAGGTTGCAGGGAAGAGCGGATATTCCTCTTAATGCATATGGAATACAGCTGGCAGAGGAGACACGGGACGGACTTTTGGGGGTAAGGTTTGATATAGCATTTACAAGTCCGCTTAAGAGGGCGAAAAAGACGGCTCAGATTCTTCTTGAAGGACAGGAGGTTAAGTTGATAGAAGATGAAAGGATTATTGAGATTGGTTTTGGGTCTTATGAGGGACTTTGTTATGCAGAAGAAAATTATAATATACCAGATCCGCATTTTATGAATTTCTTCGAAAAGCCCGAGGTATATCAACCGGCAGCAGATGGCGAGAGTTTTGAACAGCTTCATGCACGTGCAGCATCTTTTTTGAAAGAATTGAGCGGAAAAGAAGAATATGAGGATAGCACGATTCTTGTTTCTACACATGGTGCCTGCTTGTGCGCGCTCTTAAATGTGATCAAGGACAGTACGATCGATCAGTTTTGGGCAGGAGGACTTCATAAGAATTGTGGGCTTTCAATTGTAGAGATAAAAGATGGAAAAGCAGAGATTTTAAAAGAGGCAATTGTATTGTATCCGGAAAACAAAGTAGGAAAAGAAAAATCGTTATCTTGACGGAAAAGATGTAGAAGTGATACACTAGAAAGAAGATTAGACTTGGAGGAATGGAAACATGATCAATGATAAAAAAGTATTATTCAGTGGGATGCAGGCAACGGGAAATTTGACACTTGGAAACTATCTTGGGGCATTAAAGAACTGGATTACACTGAGTGATGAATATGAGTGCTTTTACAGTGTGGTCGATATGCACTCGATTACAGTGAGGCAGGATCCGGCTACACTGAGAAAACGTGCAAGAGCATTATTGACATTATATATTGCGGCAGGACTGGATCCGGAAAAAAATTGTATTTATTATCAGTCTCATGTCTCGGGACATGCGGAGCTGGCATGGATTTTGAATTGTTATACATATATGGGTGAACTGAATCGTATGACACAGTTCAAAGACAAGTCTGCAAAACATGCGGACAATATCAACGCAGGATTGTTTACTTATCCGGTATTGATGGCGGCAGATATTTTGTTATTCCAGTCAGATGTTGTTCCTGTAGGAATAGACCAGATGCAGCATTTAGAACTAACACGTGACATTGCACAGCGATTTAATGGTGTCTATGGGGATGTATTTACAATTCCGGAAGCATATATCGGAAAAGTGGGAGCGAAGATCATGAGTCTTCAGGATCCTGCAAAGAAGATGTCAAAATCAGATGAGAATGTAAATGGAAGTATTTATCTGATGGATGATCCTGACACGATTATGAGAAAATGCAAGCGTGCAGTTACAGATTCGGAAGCACAGATTTTATATCGTGAAGAGCAACCCGGAGTGAAGAATCTGATTGATATCTACAGTGCATGTATGAATGTGACACCGCAGGATGTTGTCAAAGAATTCGATGGAAAAGGATATGGAGATTTTAAAACGGCAGTCGGAGAGGCAGTTATCTCAGTGCTGAAACCATTGCAGGATGAAGTTGCCAGACTGGAAAAAGATAAGGCATATATTGATTCTATCATCAAGAACAATGCAGAAAAGGCGAATTATTATGCGACAAAGACCTTGAGAAAGGTGCAGAGAAAAGTGGGATTTCCGGATCGTATCCGCTAAATATAAAATAATTATAAAGTATCTTGTAAGTAGAAGCAAAAGATGATATAATCCTCCTAAAATTATGTCAAAAGGCATAGATTAAAGGAGGATTATTTTTACTATGGAAACAGACCCTGACGGGACACAGATTTTAATGCAACTATTCATACTGGTGCTTCTGACACTGGTGAATGCTTTTTTTGCCGGAGCCGAGATGGCAGTTGTCTCTGTCAATAAGAACAGAGTCAAGGTGCTGGCTGAGGAAGGAAATAAAAAGGCGTTACTCATTCAATCTCTTTTTGAGGATTCTACAAAGTTCTTGTCGACGATACAGGTGGCAATCACATGTGCGGGATTTTTCTCAAGTGCATCGGCTGCAACCGGAATATCGCAAGTGTTAAGTCGCTGGCTGGAACAGTTTCAGATTCCGTATTCCGGAACGATTTCTTTTTTGGAGTGACAATCTTATTAATGTATTTTAATCTTGTATTTGGTGAACTGGTGCCGAAGCGGATCGCACTGCAAAAAGCGGAGGCTTTCTGTTTTTTACGGTACAGCCGATTTATACGGTTTCAAAAATATTATCGCCGTTTATTAAGTTGCTTTCTGTATCAACCAATGCATTTTACATTAATTGGTATGAAGACGGAGGATTTAGAGGAGGCGGTCTCAGAAGAAGAGATTAAAGCTTTGCTGGAGATGGGAAACAGCCGTGGGATTTTTGAGGAACACGAGTATGAGATGATCAATTCGGTATTCTCTTTTGATGATAAGAGTGCAAGAGATGTAATGACACCGAGAAGAGAAGTGTTTACGATAGATATCGCTGATTCGTTTGAAGACAATATTGAGGCGGTTTTTAGAGTCAAGACATTCTAGAATTCCTGTTTATGAAGAAAGTATAGATAATATTATCGGAATTTTACATATGAAAGATCTTATGATCGCAATGCAGAAAAAGCTTGTGGATCAAGAAGATATACGACCGTTTTTGGAAAAGCCATTTTTTGTGCCAGATAGCAAGGATGCTGATGAATTGTTTCGGGAATTGCAAAGAACACAGAATCATATGGCAGTTTTGATTGATGAGTATGGAGGATTTTCAGGAATTGTCACTGTGGAAGATTTGGTTGAAGAGATTGTAGGAGAGATTAATGAAGAGCATGACTGTGTGACACCGGAGATTGTGCAGATTGAAGAGAAGAGATATATGGTAGATGGAACAATGCTGATTGAAGATTTGAATGAAAAACTAGATTTGAATCTGAAGACAGAGAATTATGATACCGTTTCCGGATTTTTGATTGAAATTTTGGGATATATTCCGGAAAGCTTAAAACATGAAAAGGTTGTTGTGGAGAATGTTTCTTTTGAAATTCGAGAGCTAAAAGATAACCGCATCTCAAAAGTATTGCTGACAATTGAATAGAGATGATCCCAAATAAATAATGGAGCTGATGCAATGCGGATAAAAAATATCCGCAGAGCACCAGCTCTGTTTTTAGTTGTCTTCCTCTGAATTGTCCATAGTGTAAGTCTGACGTTTTCTAGCCATCTCATCACTCTCTAAATATTCATCGTAAGTTGTAATCTTATCAATTAATTTTCCGCCCGGAACAATCTCCATGATACGGTTTGCAGTTGTCTGTACAACCTGATGGTCACGGGATGCGAATAAAAGTACCCCTGGGAATTTGATCAATCCGTTGTTCAGTGCAGTGATAGATTCCATATCAAGATGGTCAGTAGGCTCGTCAAGTACCAATACGTTAGCGCCTGAGATCATCATTTTAGATAAAAGACAACGTACTTTTTCTCCACCGGAGAGTACTTTTACTTTTTTGACACCGTCGTCTCCGGCAAATAACATTCTGCCGAGGAAACCACGTACATAAGTGACATCTTTCTCTTCGGAATACTGTGTCAGCCATTCAACGATTGTATCGTCATTGTCAAATTCACGAGTACTGTCTTTCGGGAAATATGCCTGAGAAGTTGTCACTCCCCATTTGTATGTTCCTTCGTCCGGTTCCATTTCGCCCATTAAGATTTTAAATAAAGTTGTCTTTGCAAGTTCATTGCCTCCGACAAAAGCGACTTTGTCTTCACGGTTGATTGTGAAAGAAAGGTTGTCTAACACTTTTACACCGTCGATTGTCTTAGATAAACCTTCCACAGAAAGCACTTCGTTTCCGATTGTACGGTTTGGACGGAAATCGATGTATGGGTATTTTCTGCTTGATGGTCGGATATCATCTAACTCGATTTTTTCAAGGGCACGTTTACGAGAAGTTGCCTGTTTTGATTTGGAAGCGTTGGCGCTGAATCGAGAAATAAAGTCCTGCAGCTCTTTGATTTTTTCTTCTTTTTTGCGGTTCGCTTCTTTCATTTGACGAATGATAAGCTGGCTTGACTCATACCAGAAGTCATAATTTCCGGCGAATAACTGAATCTTTCCGTAATCAATATCTGCAATCTGTGTACATACTTTATTCAGGAAGTAACGGTCGTGGGATACGACAATTACTGTGTTATCAAAGTTGATCAAAAATTCTTCCAGCCATGCGATGGCATCTAAATCCAAGTGGTTTGTAGGCTCGTCCAGAAGAAGAATATCCGGATTTCCAAATAAAGCCTGTGCAAGAAGTACTTTGACTTTTTCTGAACCAGTCAGATCTTTTAAGTATTTGTAATGCAGCTCGGTATCAATTCCGAGACCATTCAATAATGTAGCGGCATCAGACTCTGCCTCCCAACCGTTCATTGTGGCAAATTCGCCTTCTAATTCACTTGCTTTGATTCCGTCCTCGTCAGTGAAATCTTCTTTTGCATATAACGCTTCTTTTTCTTTCATGATTTCATACAGTCTCTGGTTTCCCATAATAACGGTATCTAAAACAAGGTATTCGTCATATTTGAAGTGATCCTGTTGCAAAAATGAGAGACGTTCTCCGGGAGTGATGATAACCTCTCCTTTTGTCGGCTCTAACTGTCCGGATAAGATTTTTAAAAATGTGGATTTACCGGCGCCGTTGGCACCAATCAAACCATAGCAGTTGCCTTCTGTAAATTTTACATTTACATCTTCAAACAATGCCTTTTTGCCGACACGCAATGTAATATTACTTGTGCTAATCATATATGCATTCCCTCCATGAGATTTCTTTTCTTATTTTAATAAGTTTTCGGTGTTTTCCACCGCCTATCTTACCACGGGAAAGGGAAAATGGCAAGACGAGAACATCTTAATCTGTTAATTTGCGGAAAATAGGTATATAATAAAGAACGGAAAGCGAGGGAAACAGTATGACAAAGGCTAGTTTAGTTTTAGAAGGCGGAGCAACAAGAGGAGTGTTTACATCAGGAGCGTTGGATTATCTGATGGAGAAAAATGTGTACCTGTCACATGTGATTGGGGTATCTGCCGGATCCTGCAATGGAGTCGATTATGTCTCGAAACAGATAGGAAGAACAAGAGACTGTATGATTCACAAAGAAAAAGAGTATGATTATTATATGGGAATCCGAAAATTTATCAAAGAAAAAAGCTTGCTGAACATGGATATGATTTTTGATAAGTATCCGAATGAGATTTTTCCATTTGACTATGATACGTATTTTGCGTCAGATATGGAGTTTGAAGTTGTGACGACGAATTGTATTACTGGAAAGGCAGAATATATGAAGGAAAAAAGTGATAAGGAACGACTGATGAAGATCTGCCGTGCATCCAGCAGTATGCCACTTGTCTCCCCAATCGTCAATGTAGATGGAGTTCCGTATCTGGACGGAGGACTTGCAGATTCCATTCCGATCAACAGAGCAACAAAGCTTGGAAATAAAAAGGTTGTGCTGATACTTACAAGAAATATGAAATACCGAAAGAAACTGATGACAAGAGGGGAGCATCGCCTGTATCAGTCTGCATATAAAAAATATCCGAAACTGGTGGAAAGTATTCGAAGAAGACCGATTGTGTACAACCGGACGATGGATTGGGTGGAAAGTTTGGAAAAGAGAGGAAAAATTTTTGTGCTGCGTCCTCAGATCAAACCGGTATCTCGGTTGGAAAAGAACTATGATTCTCTGATGAACTTTTATGAGCATGGATATCATCTGATGGAACGACAGTATGATGCACTGATGGAATATTTGGAAAAATAAAAAGAAGGATGGGATTATGAAAAAACATAGTCCTGTCCTTCTTGACTGTCCCTATTGATAGAGTACTTCCTGAAGGTATAATCCTTTCGGGTCAGCAGGTGCACTTGCTGCCACGTCTGAGTTTGAATCAAAAATCAGTTCAATATCTTCTTTTTTTCGATTGCCGACACCGATATCGAGAAGTGTGCCAAGTATCATACGCGCCATGTTATGGAGAAAATCATTGCCGTGCAGCGTGATCTGAAGTTCCTCTCCGTCATCGTAAACGTCAATGTCATAAATTTCTTTGACAGTAGATTTATTTTTCTTTACCGTAGAAAATTTTTTGAAATCATGTTTCCCAACAAGCAGAATTGCTGCCTGTTTCATCAGATCCACATCAGGTCTTTTGAAAGAGTGATAAACGTATTTGCGTTCGAATACACTTGGAACTTCGCTGACAGAGATGCGGTACATGTATATTTTGGAAGTTGCATTCAGGCTCGCATGAAAGCGCTCAGGTTTCTCCTCAATATCAGTAATCGCAATATCCATCGGAAGATAGCGGTTCAAGTAATGCTGAATCTCGATCAGGGTCATATCTGTTGTAGTCTTAAAACTTGCGACCTGACCGTACGCATGCACGCCAACTTCAGTTCTTGATCCACAGAAAAGCTCGATATCTTCGTTTGTCATCTTTTTGATCACTTCTGTAATCTTGTTCGCAATAGTGTTGGTTGATTCGTCTTTGCCAAGGCGCTGCCAGCCTTGATAACGGCTTCCGTCATATTCGATTGTCAATTTTATATTTCGCATAATGTTCTCCTTGTGTTATACTATGTTTTGTTCAGTATAGCAAAAAATAAGAAAGAAGAAAAGACGTTTGCAAGAAAGGAATCAGGATGAGTATAGAAAAGAAAAAAGTAGAAGATTCTAGAGTGGAGACAGTGCACATTGTAAGACCAAATCATTTGAATGGAGCAAACCGTCTGTTTGGCGGAATTTTGATGCAGTGGATTGATGAGGTTGCGGGACTTGTCGCAAAAAGACATGCCAAAACGAATGTGATAACTGCATCTGTAGATAACTTGAGGTTCCTGAAGGGGGCTTATCAAAATGAAGTGATTGTTTTGATAGGAAAACTTACGTATGTTGGAACTACTTCTATGGAAGTGCGGGTGGACACTTATGTCGAGGATGCAGAAGGTATCCGTCGTCCAATCAACAGAGCATATTTTTGTATGGTGGCATTGGATGAAAATGATAAGCCGGTTAAAGTGCCGGGATTGATTTTGGAGACGGAATCGGAAAAGGCAGAATGGGAGAGTGGAAAAAGAAGGCGACAGATGAGAAATATTCGAAAAATGGAAGGATTTTAAACGAGGACACGAGCCTGGCTTGTGTCCTCATTTAAACATGCGCTGTGAGGAATCTTAGGGATTCTGTTTTTTCAGCATGGACATTACCATTTGAATCGTCCGGTCAATCTGTTCCTTTTCTTTCTGCGTTTTCCCCTCTTTTATCAATTCTAGAATCAATGAAATTTCATCAGGGGAAAACCGGATTCCTTTTTTATTTGCGTTTGTGATAAGTGTCATCAAAACAGGGGCGAGTGCACGACCGGATTTTCCGGACGTCTGGGCGGCAGCTGTCTTGATCAACTCTACCTTTATCGGATCCATATTTTTTAGCATAGGGTCATTTAACCAATCAATCATGTTCTTGTTCTCCTTCTTTGTTTTGGGTTTTGTTTTGAGGTTCTGTTTCAGTTTCGCTTTGGGTTTCTTGTGAAGACATTGTGTTGTACATATCAAACATAGCCTGCTGTTCTGGCGCAAGCATATTTTTCATCATGGACATCGGATCAAAGGCCGGGTCTGTGTTTCCATCAGAATCTGCAGTGTCATTCATATTTTGAAACACCTCCATCATATCCATCATATTCATGAGCATGTCAAATGTTTCTCCAAACTGTGCAGGAATATAAGGTCGGATTTCCTGAATGATATGAAAAGGAGAGAATGTTTTCTTTTCAAAATCCTGCGAGTAGACATCGCTTTGAAAGCGTTGAAAAAAATCTATGGTGTGCTGCAGTTCCAAAAATTTTGTGTATACAGCTAGAAAGCGTTGGTTTTCCGGAGGGGTATATGGAATCAGCAGCTTCAGGATTTGCAGACTTTGTGTGGAAATCAGTTGATCAAAAGGGGTCATTTTTTCAAAATCATGATCTTCCATAGTCACTCCTAAATCTAACGTTGTAAATATATATGAGGAGAAGGGCGAAATTATGAAATGAACATATAATATAACATAGAATAACTGGAGGTATAGGCAAATGAAACATAAGCTCATTATAGACGGAAATGCAGTTTATGAACTAGATTTGAAATGTGCAGCAAAAAAGCAGGAAAAAAACTGTGAAAACAAACAAGGACAAAAATAGGGAGACGAAAAAATAAAATTCCGGACCGGGTTTAAACCAGCCGGAATTTTTTGGAAGGATTAGCAGCAGCCATCTCCGAATCCATTGCCACAGCCACAACCGTTGTTGGATCCGCTTCCAAATCCGCCACAGCAGAATAACAGAAGGATAATCCAGATACAGCTGTCTCCACAGCCGTTGTTGTTGCCGCTAAATCCGTTGCCGCATCCGCCGCAGCAGAATAAAAGTAAAATAATCCATAAGCAGGAATTGTTTCCAAATCCAGATCTTTCGTTTCTTTCACAGCCACATCCACAGTTTGTTGCACTTAAATCACTCATAATTGAGCCTCCATATAATTTGTTTACACTTCATAATATGTAGCAGGGCTTATTTATGTTTCCTGAAAAAAGAAAATATTTAGAGGGGAAAGAAAACGAACAAAAAAAGGACTGTTTCATATTTTAAATTAAAAAGGAAACAGATCCTTATGAAACGGGTAAAGCAAATCGTTCAATATTGGTGTGATGATGTTATAAAGGGAAAATATCTTGGGAAAGGGGTGGTGGCAGTAGTGCTGGATACAGGGATTGCTCCCCATCCGGATTTTCAGAATAAAGTGCTGGCATTTCGAGATTTTGTAAATGGACAGGAAGTCATCTATGATGACAATGGTCATGGGACGCATGTGTGCGGAGTCCTGGCTGGGAATGGAAATTCCTCTGAGGGAATATACGGGGGAATTGCTCCGGAGTGTGATTTGATCGTCTTAAAGGTATTAGATCAAAAAGGAAATGGTAATGTGACGGAAGTGATGAAGGCGTTTCGATGGCTCTTAGAAAATCAAAAAAGATATCATATACGTATTGTAAATATTTCTGTGGGAATGCTGCCGCAATCAGACGAGAGAGAAGAAGAAAGATTAATCAATGGCGTGGAGGCGCTTTGGGATGCGGGGTTGGTTGTCGTGGCTGCTGCGGGAAACTTAGGACCGAAGGAGGGGACGATTACAACACCGGGGGACAGCAAAAAGATTATCACGGTTGGATCTTCTGATGACCAGTATTATATAGACCAAAGGGGAAGCACGAAGAAACACTATTCCGGGAGAGGACCCACAAAAGAATGTGTATGTAAGCCGGATGTTGTAGCGCCAGGCTCCTATATTCGCTCCTGCAATGCGAAATTTGCGAGGCAGAGAGGACAGCCGTATGTGGTGAAAAGCGGCACATCGATGGCAACACCAATTGTATCCGGTGCGATTGCGGATTTATTGAGTAAATATCCGGAGATGTCCAATGTGGAAGTCAAGCTCAAACTTCGCGAGAGCAGCAGTGATATGGGGGCAGATTACAATCGTCAGGGGTGGGGGCAACTAAATAATTAAAAAACTTTTAGAATAATTCCAGTTTTAAATTGACAGTAAAAACATTTTTTATATGATAGATAGAAATACTTAAAGAAAGTAAGCGAATAAAAAGACAGGTCGAGGAAGGTATCCGATATGAAACTATTAGAAGAAAGAATCAAAAAGGATGGAATAATAAAGGAAGGAAATGTTCTGAAAGTAGACAGCTTTTTGAACCATCAGATGGATATTGATTTGTTCAATGAGATGGGAAAAGAGTTTAAACGTCTGTTTGCAGACAAACCAATCAACAAAATTTTGACAATTGAGGCTTCGGGAATTGGGATTGCCTGTGTAGTAGCACAGCATTTTGGTGTTCCTGTTGTGTTTGCAAAAAAGACACAGAGCATCAATATTGACGGAGAAGTGTATTCTACAAAGATTGAATCGTTCACGCATAAAAAAGTATATGATGTCATCGTATCAAAAAAATACATTGGTCCGGAAGATCATATTTTAATCATTGATGATTTCCTTGCAAATGGGTGTGCAATGGAGGGGTTGATTGACCTGGTACAAAGTGCAGGAGCGACTGTTGAGGGAATTGGAATTGTGATTGAAAAAGGACAGCAAAAAGGCGGGGATATGATTCGAAGCAAAGGGCTGCATTTGGAATCGCTTGCAATCATAGAAGATATGGATTGTGTAAATAAAACGATTACATTTCGTTAAAAAGTAAAGGTGTCAAGAAAAAAAGCTTGACACCTTATTTAAAATCGTTTATGATAGCAAAGGTGATGAAAATGAATGAGATTCTAGAACAGGCACTATTATATGATTTTTATGGTGAACTGCTTACCAGTCACCAAAAAGAAATATACGAGCAATTCGTATTGGAGGATTTATCTCTGAGTGAGATTGCGGAAGATGCAGGAATCAGCAGACAGGGTGTGCATGACCTGATTAAACGTTGCAACAAGACGTTGGAAGGTTATGAAGCAAAACTGCATTTGGTAGAAAAGTTCCTGTCAATCAAAGAAAAGGTTCACCGCATGAATGAGCTTTTGGAAAAGGAAGATGTGAGAAACAGCGGGGAAGACCAATTGATACAGGAAATCAGAAAGATTTCAGGAGAGATAATAGAGGAGTTATAATATGGCATTTGACAGTTTATCAGAAAAACTACAGAATGTATTCAAAAATCTTCGGAGCAAGGGACGTTTGACGGAGAATGATGTCAAGGCGGCGCTCAAAGAAGTGAAGATGGCTCTCTTAGAAGCAGATGTTAACTTTAAAGTAGTGAAAGGCTTTGTGAAGGATGTTCAGGAACGTGCAATAGGACAGGACGTTATGAATGGACTGAATCCGGGGCAGATGGTAATCAAGATCGTAAATGAAGAGTTGATCAAGCTGATGGGCTCTGAGACGACAGAGATTAAGCTGGAACCTGGACAGGCGACAACCGTGATTATGATGGCGGGTCTGCAAGGTGCCGGTAAGACGACAACAACTGCTAAGATTGCCGGAAAGTTAAAATTAAAAGGGAAAAAGCCATTGTTGGTAGCGTGTGATGTGTACAGACCGGCTGCGATCAAGCAGCTGCAGATTAACGGTGAGAAGCAGGGTGTGGAAGTATTCTCTATGGGAGAAAATCACAAACCGGCGAATATCGCCAAGGCAGCTTTGGAACATGCGGCGAAGAATGGTAACAATATAGTAATTTTAGATACGGCGGGTCGACTTCATATTGATGAAGATATGATGGCAGAGCTGCAGGAGATTAAAGAAACTGTGACGGTGCATCAGACGATTTTAGTTGTGGATGCCATGACCGGACAAGATGCGGTCAATGTGGCGAGCAGTTTCAATGAGAAAATCGGAATTGACGGTGTGATTGTCACAAAGTTAGATGGTGATACAAGAGGTGGTGCTGCACTTTCCATCAAAGCAGTTACCGGAAAACCGATTCTTTATGTCGGTATGGGTGAAAAACTTTCCGATTTGGAACAGTTTTATCCAGATAGAATGGCTTCCCGTATATTGGGGATGGGAGATGTCTTGAGTCTGATTGAGAAGGTTGGAGAAGATATTGACGAAGAGAAAGCCAAAGAGATGTCGCAGAAGTTGAAAAAAGCACAGTTCGATTTTGAAGATTACCTTGAGAGTATGAAGCAAATGAAGAAGATGGGTGGCCTTGCGAACATCATGAGTATGATGCCGGGACTTGGCGGAGCTAAGATGAAAGACATTGATTCAGAAGAGAGTGAGAAAAAGATGGCGCAGATTGAGTCCATTATCTACTCGATGACGATCAAAGAACGCCGGAATCCGGATATTTAAATCCATCCAGAAAGCGCAGAATTGCGAAAGGCGCAGGGGTGGACATCAGTGAAGTGAACCGGCTCGTGAAGCAGTTTGAGCAGTCTAAGAAGATGATGAAACAGCTTCCGGGTATGATGGGTGGCATTAGGTAGGTAAAAAGGAAAGTTCAGACTTCCTTTTTAACACATAAGAATAAAAAGAAAAGAAAGTTAAAAGAAGAGGTGACTACAAATGGCAGTAAAAATTAGATTAAAAAGAATGGGACAGAAAAAGCTCCTTTTTACAGAATCGTTGTTGCAGATGCAAGATCTCCAAGAGATGGTAAATTTATCGAAGAAATCGGTACTTACGATCCAAACCAGGAACCAAGCGTATTCAAAGTAGACGAAGAAGCAGCTAAAAAATGGTTAAACAACGGAGCTCAGCCAACAGAAATGGTTGGTAAGATTTTCAAAGCAGCTGGTATTGAAAAATAGGCTGTACCACGGAGGTGGGTGTAATGAAGGAATTAGTAGAAGTAATTACAAAAGCATTAGTAGATGATCCGGAAAGCGTTGTCGTTACGGAAAAAGTGGAAGGAAAAACTATTATCGTTGAAGTGCGTGTGGCAGATTCTGACATGGGAAAAGTAATCGGCAAGCAAGGAAGAATCGCGAAAGCAATTCGCTCCGTCGTAAAGGCAGCGGCTGCTAAAGAAGATAAAAAAGTAATCGTAGACATCGCGTAATTGCGGTGTCTATTTTATCATAAAACGTAGAGTGGAAAGGAGAATTTCATGGAGCAGTTATTGCAGGTGGGAGTGATTTCCTCCACACACGGTGTGCGTGGAGAAGTAAAAGTATTTCCGACAACTGACGATGTGAAACGATTTAAAAAGTTAAAAAAAGTAATTTTGGATACAGGAAAAGAACAATTGCCGTTGGAAATTGAAGGAGTTAAATTTTTTAAACAATTTGTAATCCTGAAATTCAGAGGGATTGATAATATAAATGATATTGAAAAATATAAAGGGAAGCGTCTTTTGGTTGACCGTGAACATGCAGTGAAATTAAAAAAGATGAATATTTTATTGCTGATATGATTGGGATGGACGTATTCACGGAAGATGGAGAACTGTTTGGAGCGCTGAAGGATGTGATGGAAACAGGCGCAAATGATGTCTATATCATCGAGATGACAGATGGCAAAGAAGTTCTTGTCCCTGCAATCAAGCAGTGTATTTTAGATGTAGATATTGAGAATAGAAAGATGGTAATTCATTTACTGGAAGGGCTGGTATAGAGGATGCATTTTCATATATTAACATTATTTCCGGATATGGTGATGAACGGATTGAGCACGAGTATTATCGGGAGAGCAATGGCAAATGAGCTTTTGACGATTGAAGCAGTGAACATCCGAGATTTTGCAGAAAACAAACATAATCGTGTGGACGATTACACATACGGTGGAGGAGCGGGAATGCTTATGCAGGCAGGACCTGTCTACGGCGCTTATCGGTCAGTGGCAGAAAAGGCAAAGAGTAAGCCCAGAGTGATTTATCTTTCACCACAGGGACAGACATTTTCGCAGAGTATGGCGGAAGAATTCGCGCAAGAAGAAGAGCTTATCTTTTTGTGTGGACATTATGAGGGGATTGATGAACGCGTTCTGGAAGAAATAGTAACAGACTATGTATCAATCGGGGACTATGTGCTGACAGGAGGGGAACTTCCGGCGATGGTAATGATCGATGCGGTATCACGATTGATTCCCGGGGTGCTCCATAATGATACATCTGCGGAATTTGAAAGCTTTCAGGACAATCTGTTGGAATATCCGCAGTATACAAGACCAGAAGAATGGCATGGAAAGAAAGTGCCGGAGATTCTGCTTTCCGGACATCATGCAAATATTGAGAAGTGGAGAAGAGAACAATCTGTGATTCGTACAGCGGAAAGAAGGCCTGATTTGTTAGAAAAAGCAGATTTGACACAAAAAGAAAAAGAATTAGTAAAAACACTTGTCAAGGAAAACTAAGTATGGTAGAATAAAGAGCGTTGTGAGAAGAAAGAGATGGTCCTCTGATACAGAATATGTATTAAGAACGTCCAAATTATAAGGAGGTCACACAAGATGAACGATATTATTAAAAAATTGAAGCTGAGCAATTAAAAGCTGAAGTGCCAGAATTTAACGTAGGTGATACTGTAAAAGTTTACGGTAAGATCAAAGAGGGAAACCGTGAAAGAATTCAGGTTTTCGAAGGTACAGTGCTTAAGAAACAAGGTGGAAGCACAAGAGCAACATTTACAGTTAGAAAGAATTCTAACGGAGTTGGTGTTGAAAAGACTTGGCCATTACACTCACCAAACGTAGAAAAAGTAGAAGTTATTCGTAAAGGTAAAGTAAGAAGAGCAAAACTGAACTACTTAAGAGGACGCGTTGGTAAGAGAGCTAAAGTAAAAGAATTAGTAAAATAGTAAATGTGAGGAAGGGACAAGTACATACTGTATATTGTCCCTTTTGTGTTATTAGGGAGAATAGATGGGTCGTTTAAAATTTGGAAAAGAAAAGAAGAGAGTGAATTTTGATCTGCTTCGTGTAGTGGGAATATGGACTTTTCAGATTGCAGTTGTATGTCTGATCGCCTTTGTATTTGTGTGGTATTTTGGACAGAGAGTGAGTACGATCGGAGATTCTATGAAACCGGTATTAGAAAATGGAGATATCACACTCATCAATCGGATTATATATAATGCAAGCAGTCCGAAACGAGGGGACATTATTGCGTTTAAACCGAATGGAAATGAAAATTCGCATTATTATATCAAGCGAATCATTGGGCTTCCGGGGGAGACGGTAGAGATTAAGGACGGAGAGATTCTGATTAACGGAGAAAAGATTGAGGAAGACTATAAGACGACGAAAATCGATGATCCGGGAATTGTAGAAGAGCCAATTACATTGGGCGGTGATGAATTTTTGTTTTGGGAGATGACAGACAGAATAGTGAAGATAGCCGTATGGCGGATATTGGCAATGTGAAAAGAACAGAGATTGAAGGAAAAGTGTGGTTTGTAATAGCGCCAAAGGATCACTTTGGTTTTGTGAAATAGAGGAGGATAATATGCATTTTCAGTGGTATCCGGGTCATATGACTAAAGCAAAGCGTATGATGCAGGAAAATATAAAGCTGATCGATCTTGTGATTGAACTTGTGGATGCAAGAGTGCCGATCAGCAGCAGAAATCCAGATATTGATGAATTGGGAAAAAATAAGGCAAGATTAATTTTGCTGAATAAATCGGATCTGGCAGAAGATAAACAGAATGACGCATGGGCAGAATACTTTAAGAAAAAGGGATTTGCAGTTGTAAAAGTAAATTCTAAGAAGGGCGGTGGAATCAAATCCATTCAGGGAGTGATTCAGGAAGCCTGTAAAGAAAAGATGGAAAGAGACCGAAAACGCGGTATCTTGAACCGTCCGGTGCGCGCCATGGTTGTTGGAATTCCGAACGTAGGAAAGTCTACATTTATCAACTCGTTGGCGGGGAAGGCGTGTGCAAAGACTGGAAATAAACCGGGAGTTACAAAAGGGAAACAGTGGATCCGTTTGAATAAGAATGTAGAATTATTGGATACACCTGGAATTTTGTGGCCGAAATTTGAAGATCAGACAGTAGGACTGCGACTTGCATTTATCGGCTCTATTAAAGATGAGATTTTAAATACCGAGGAGTTGGCAGCAGAACTGATTCAGTTTATGAAAAAGCATTATGCGGGTGTTTTGGCAGAAAAATATGCTATTACCGAGGTCGAAGATCCGTATGCATGTCTGACTGATATTGCGAAAAACAGACATTGCCTGTTGAGGGGAAGCGAGCTGGACACGAATAAAGCAGCAATGCTTTTGATTGATGATTTCAGAAACGGAAGACTGGGAAAGATTACACTGGAATTTCCGGAAGATTATGAATAGGACAGTCAGAAAAGAGGAGTATTAGATGGAAGAACCAAAGGGAATCTTAAAAGAATTATTAGGTTGGATTGTGTATATCGCGGTTATTATCGGGTTGACATGGCTGATTATAACGTTTGTAGGGCAGCGTACACGAGTAAGCGGGCACTCTATGGAGGCAACTTTACATGATGGGGATAATCTCATTGTGGATAAGCTGTCTTACCGTTTCCGGGATCCGAAGCGATTTGAAATTATTGTATTCCCATATAGACATAAAGAAAATACATATTATATCAAGAGAATCATAGGGCTTCCGGGAGAAACAGTTCAGGTGAAGGACGGATATGTTTATATTGACGGAGAGAAGCTGGATGAAAATTATGGGCTGGAAGTGATGGAAGATGCCGGGATTGCGGCAGAGCCGATTGAACTTGGTGAGGATGAATATTTTGTGCTTGGCGATAACAGAAATCATAGCTCAGACAGCCGTGATCCAAGCGTTGGAATTCTTCACATAGATGAGTTGATTGGAAGGGCATGGATTCGGATCTGGCCATTAGACAGTATTGGGGTGATTCCTCATGAATAAAAAAATTAGTGAAATCAAAGCAGAATTTGAAGCTACAGATAAAGTGATGCTGAACGAGTTGTATGCAAAATATGAGAAGGATGAGCGTACAGGAGTAGTCAATCTGATTCAAAAATATAAAAAACAGGAACAAAAACTTTGTATGGAGCGAGAACGAATTGAGAATATGCGTATTTACGAAAGAAAATACGCACATTTTTCATATATATGCGGCATTGACGAAGTGGGGAGAGGACCGCTTGCGGGACCGGTGGTTGCCGGTGCGGTGATTTTGCCGAAAGATTGTGAGATTCTTTATCTGAATGACTCGAAAAAGCTTTCGGAAAAGAGACGAGAAGAGTTGTATGATGAGATTATGGAAAAAGCGATTGCGACAGGAATTGGCATTGTGAGTCCGGCACGAATTGATGAGATCAATATACTGCAGGCGACTTATGAGGCAATGCGTATAGCGATTCAACAATTAGAGACAGAGCCTGATCTGTTGTTGAATGATGCTGTGACGATTCCGGGAGTGACGATTGATCAGGTGCCAATTATCAAGGGTGATGCGAAAAGTGTTTCTATTGCAGCGGCAAGTATCATTGCAAAGGTTACAAGAGACCGTCTTATGGTTCAGTATGATGATGTGCTGCCTGGATATGGATTTGCGAGTAACAAAGGATATGGTTCTGCGGAACATATCACGGCGTTGAAAACGCTTGGAGCTACACCGATTCATAGAATGAGCTTTATTAAAAATTTTGTTTGAGACTGAAGTGTTAAGTTATAATAGAAGAGATATATAGTGGAAAATAGACGAAAAATAGGAACGAACTATGAGAGGCTTGCAGGAAAATATCTGGAAGCACACGGATATCAGATTATAGAATATAATTTCAAATGCAATGCAGGGGAAATTGACATTATTGCGAAAGATCGGGAGTATCTTGTCTTTTGTGAAGTGAAATACAGAAAGACGGCGAAAGCAGGGTACCCGATGGAAGCGGTATCGCTGGCGAAACAGCGAAGAATTTCAAAATGTGCACAGTATTATGTTTATAAAAATCAGTGGCATGAGATGCCATGCCGTTTTGATGTGGTAGGTATTTTGGGAACAGAAGTACAGCTTTTAAAGAATGCATTTGATTTTGTGGAGTGAAAGATAGAATATGAGTATAGGGTTTTCATATAAAAACGATGAAAAAATTTTTACGGAAAAAGTAGAAAATGGTGTTCCGTATTTGGAATACCCACTTCTGGCAGACACCGGATTGGTCCGTCATGGATTTTCGACAAGACTTGGGGGCGTCAGCGAAGGTGTTTGCAGTACGATGAATTTAAGCTTTTCAAGAGGGGATGACGAGTCGGCTGTCCGGGAAAACTATCGGAGGATGGCAAATGCAATCGGTGTAGAGGATGATAGTTTTGTGTTTTCCATGCAGACACACACGACAAATATTCGCGTTGTCACGTCAAAAGACAAGGGGAAAGGCTTGGCTACACCGCTTGACTATTCGGATGTGGATGGTCTTGTGACAGATGAACCGGGACTTTGTCTGACGACATTCTATGCGGATTGTGTCCCTCTGTTTTTCTTGGAACCGGTGAAAAAAGTGATTGGTCTAAGCCATTCCGGCTGGAGAGGAACTGTCGGGAAAATAGGGAAAAAGACAGTGGAAGTGATGCAAAGCGAATATGGATGTCATCCAGAAGATATCTTGGCGGCAATCGGACCGTCTATCTGTCAGACGTGTTATGAAGTAAGCGAGGACGTCATTGATGCGTTTAGACAAAATTTTCACCAGCAGTACTGGGAGAAACTGTTTTATAGGAAAACAAATGGCAAATATCAACTGAATCTTTGGAAAGCAAATGAGTTGATATTGGAGGAAGCTGGGATTTTGAAAACACATTTGGCTGTGACGAACTTGTGCACGTGCTGCAACCATGAACTGTTGTTTTCACATCGGGCATCCAATGGAAAGAGGGGAAATTTAGCAGCATTTTTGGCATTGAAATAGGAGGTATATATGATATTACTGGCAGATACAGTAGGAGATGGGGCAGTTACAAAAGAAGTGACGGAAGCTACATCGGAGGCAGTACAAGAAGTCGGAAAGTTTGCGGAATATGTGAATGATAATATTCCGGAACTGATTGGTTTTGGAGTGCGCGTGCTTCTTGCGCTGGTTGTATTTTTATTGGAACAAAAATTATCAAGCTGCTTCGGAAGATTGTCAGACGCTCTTTACAAAAATCAACGGTAGACAAAGGAGTAGAGCAGTTTGTCGATTCGATGTTAAAGTTTGTATTGTATATTATTTTGATTTTTTCAATTGGAAGTAATTTTGGTCATCGACACGACATCGGTAGCGGCATTGCTGGCATCCGGAGGTGTGGCAATTGGTCTTGCTCTGCAAGGCGCACTATCGAACTTTGCAGGCGGTGTTTTGATTTTGATTTTGAAACCATTTGTAGTGGGAGATTATATTATTGAAGACACGAATAAGTGTGAAGGTACTGTAAAAGAAATCCAAATTTTTTATACCAAGCTTTCCACTGTTGACAACAAGACTATTGTAATCCCGAATGGTGCATTGGCAAATAACAGCCTTACCAATGTGACTGCAAAGAATGAGCGGCGAATGGATCTTTTGATAGACATATCTTACGAAGCAGATCTTAGAAAGGCAAAACAGTTGATTGAGCAGCTCCTAATGGAAGAGGAAGCGGTATTAAAAGAGGAAGAAGTGTTAGTGTTTGTAGATAGTCTTGGGGCAAGTTCTGTAGTGATTGGAACAAGATCATGGGTGAAGACGGAGGAGTATTGGCCGACGCGATGGAGACTGTTAGAAAGGATTAAGCTGACAATGGACGAAAATGGTATTGAAATACCTTATCAGCAGATGACTGTGCATTTGCCGAAAGAAGAGGCTAAACAGTAAGTTTTTGAAAAAAAGTATTGCATATTTTTGAAAATGCGATATAATAAAGCTTGTGATTTGTTTTAATCACTTGCTGAAATAGCTCAGTTGGTAGAGCACTTCACTCGTAATGAAGGGGTCGTCGGTTCAAGTCCGATTTTCAGCTGACTAGATTAGAAGTACCGTAACTTCAAGGAAAATCAGTATTTCCAAGAGGGTGCGGTACTTTTTTGTTTAAATGTTTACATGAATGGAGAAGGAGGCAAACAATATGAGTCGAAAAATGCTTTTTTTTGACATTGACGGAACACTTGTGGCAGAGGGAACACATTACCTTCCACAAAGTGCGGTGAATGCAATTCGCAAGGCAAGAGAAAATGGGCATTTGGTGTTTATCAATACGGGACGAACGAGATTTAGTATTGATGATTTTTTAGAAGAGATAGGTTTTGATGGTTATGTCTGTGGATGCGGAACGGCAATTTATGTTGGAGAAAAGACGATTTTTAAAAATACACTTACAAAAGAATATTGTAGGGAAATTATTAAGATGTTAAGAACATGCAATATCACAGCGGTGTTTGAGGAGGAAAATCGTGTGTTCTTTGATGAAGAGCTTCCAGATCATAAAATTCTTCATGATTTAAGAGCAAGGTTCGGTACGAAAGCATTTGATATTCCAAAGTCGCTGGAAGATGGAGAAATTTTATTTGATAAATTTGTAGTATGGGTGAATACAGTGAGTGACTATAAGATGTTCTACAACTATATTTCAGAGAAATTTGATTGTATAGACAGAGGCGCTGGAATGTATGAGATTGTTCCAAAGGGGATTTCGAAAGCGTCCGGTATTCAGATGCTTATGGATTATTATGGAATTTTGCTGGAAGATTGCTATGCGTTTGGAGACAGCACGAACGATCTTCAGATGCTTCAGTTTGTACCAAACAGTGTTGCGATGGGGAATAGCATGAAAGAGATTTTTCCATATTGTGCGTACCGGACTGCAGATTTGGAAGATGACGGGATCGAAAAGGCATTAAGACATTATGGAATTATTTAAAAATAAGATGAAAAAACAGAGTGCAAGAAGTTGCAGAAATACTTCTTGCACTCTATTTTGATAGTTAGAACTTTTTTAAATACCATTTTTCCAACAGATTAATCAAAGCATACAGCCCCATAGCCATAATACACAAAAGTACAATTGACATGAGTAGCCAGTCTAGCTTAAAGACCTGACTGGAGTAGATAATCAGGTATCCGAGACCATTTCTTGCCGCCAGAAATTCTCCGATAATGACACCCACAAGACATAGACCGATATTGACTTTTCATATTGCTGATGATAGCGGGAATGGAGCTTGGCAGTACTACTTTCATCAGTGCATGGAATCTGTTCCCGTGGAGCGTGTAGATCAGTTTGATTTTTTCTTTGTCAGCGTTGATAAATGTTGTGTATAGGTTCAGGATGCTTCCAAAAATTGCGACAGACATGCCGGCGACAATGATTGTAGTGCGAGTTGCACCAAGCCACACAATTAAAAGTGGTGCAAGCGCAGATTTTGGCAGACTGTTTAAAACGACAAGAAACGGTTCTAATATTTCGGAGAGTTTTGGACTGAACCATAAAAGAATTGTCACAAGAAGACTGCACAAAATGACGAGAAAAAAGCTGACAAGTGTCTCGTAAAGTGTGACTGTGATGTGCAGAAAAATACTTTTATCACAGACCATAGACCAAAAACAGGCTGCCACTTTTGAAGGACTGCTGAAAATAAAGGAATCAATAAATCCTTTTGAGGCAGTGAATTCCCAAATTCCCAAAAACAAGATGAGAATGAGAAAACGGGAACTGTGAACAATGCGCTTATGCTGTCTCTTTTTTTGCAGAAAATTTTGTTGGGAGACAGAAGTCTCACTCATTGCGGTTCAACTCCTTCCAAATGAGATTAAAATAGGTTTTGAATTCGGGTGCATTTCGTCTGTGGAGCGGCGTGTCTTCTTCGAGAGAGAAGGACAAAGGGATTGTCTGTTGTACGGTGGCAGGTCTTTCGGAGAGAACGATTACCCGGTCTCCCAGGCTGATTGCCTCGGAAAGATCATGTGTGACGAGGATGGCTGTTTTTTGTTCTTTTTTGATAATCTGTCCAATGTCATCTCCTACAGTGAGCCGAGTCTGATAATCAAGAGCTGAGAAGGGCTCATCTAATAGAAGAAGATCCGGTTCCAACACGAGAGTACGGATTAAAGCAGCGCGCTGTCTCATGCCTCCGGACAGTTCAGATGGTCTTGCGTTTGCGAAAGATTCCAGACCATATTGTTCCAACAACTGATGTGCTTTTCTGCGTGTGCGGGCGGTGAGCATATGCTGGATTTCTAAACCTAGAATGACATTGTTATAAATCGTTCGCCATTCAAACAGATGATCTCTTTGTAACATGTATCCAATATTTGTAGTGCTTTCTTTTAATTGTTTTCCATTGATTAGTATTGTTCCGCTTTCCGGAACGAGCAATCCTGCAATGAGTGACAGCAACGTGGATTTTCCACAGCCTGAAGGACCGACAATGCTTATGAATTCCCCCTTTTTCAGGAAGAAAGAAAGGTCTTTTAGTGCAGGTGTTTCTCCTTCTGTATTATGATAAGAATGACTGATGTTTTTCAGTTCAAGAACATGTTCCATAATGCGCCTCCATTTCATATATATCTATTTTATGTGAAAAGGGGAAAAGGGTGCTTGCTAGAAGTAAGAGAAAATAGTATAATCAAGCCTGTGAGGTTACGTGGAAAAGGTGAAAAAGATGAATTATCAAAAAGAACTGGAAAAGCTGATTGTAAAGCTTGAAAAAGAAGAAAAAGTGCCGAGGCTTTTGCTGCACAGCTGCTGTGCACCATGTAGCAGTTATGTCTTAGAGTATTTGAGCAATTATTTTGACATTACTGTTTTCTATTATAATCCTAATATTTTTCCGGAAAGTGAATATACAAAAAGGATTTTAGAACAGCAGATGCTGATCGGAGAGATGAAAGGAAAGCATCCAATCTCTTTTGTTGCGGGCAATTATGACAGGGAGAAGTTTTATGAGCTCGCAAAAGGCTTGGAACACTTGAAAGAAGGCGGAGAGCGGTGTTTTAAGTGCTATGCGCTCCGATTGGAAGAGACAGCGAGAATGGCAAAGGAAGCGGAATTTGATTACTTTACGACGACGCTTACAATCAGTCCAATGAAAAATGCGGAAAAGCTGAATACGATTGGCGCAAAAATAGGTGAAAAATATGGCGTGAAGTATTTACAGTCAGATTTTAAAAAGAAGAATGGATACAAACGTTCCATTGAGCTTTCCAATGAATTTGGACTTTACAGACAAGATTACTGTGGGTGCGAGTTTTCTGTCAGAGACAGGAAACAAGAAAGCACCGGAATCAAGAAAAAATAAACGAAAGAAGGGGACAATATGGCACAGTTATGGGGCGGTCGTTTTACAAAGGAGACGGATCAGCTGGTTTACAATTTCAATGCATCGATTTCGTTTGATCAGAAATTCTATGCACAGGATATGAGAGGAAGTATTGCGCATGTGAAGATGCTCGCAAAACAAGGGATTTTGACCGAGGATGAGCGAGATCAGATCATTGCGGGAATCGAAGGGATTTTGAGTGATGTGGAACGAGGCGTACTTGAAATTTCGGATAAATATGAGGATATTCACAGCTTTGTGGAGGCAACACTTATTGATCGTATTGGAGAACCGGGCAAGAAACTGCATACAGGAAGAAGCCGGAATGATCAGGTTGCACTGGATATGAAACTGTACACAAGGGATGAGATTCAGGTGTTGGATGGACTTTTAAAAGAATTACTGGAAGTTCTTCTTCATATCATGGAAGAAAACACCGAGACATTTATGCCGGGATTCACACATCTTCAAAAAGCACAGCCGATTACACTTGCGCATCATATGGGGGCATATTTTGAGATGTTCCGACGTGATCGTTCCAAACTATACGATATTTACCAAAGGATGAATTATTGTCCGCTTGGTTCGGGAGCACTCGCCGGAACGACATACCCTCTTGACAGAGAGTATACTGCCGAACTTTTGGGATTTGCCGGACCTACATTGAACAGCATGGATTCTGTTGCGGACAGAGATTATGTAATTGAGCTGATGTCAGCATTGTCTACGATCATGATGCATTTGAGCCGTTTTTCGGAAGAGGTGATTATTTGGAATTCGAACGAATATCAGTTTGTGGATATTGATGATGCCTACAGTACGGGAAGCAGCATTATGCCACAGAAAAAGAATCCGGATATCGCAGAATTGGTTCGAGGAAAGACAGGACGTGTCTATGGGGCATTAATGTCGATTTTGACAACGATGAAAGGAATTCCGCTTGCTTATAATAAAGATATGCAGGAAGATAAAGAGTTGGCATTTGATGCGATTGACACAGCAAAAGGATGCCTTGCATTGTTTACAGGGATGCTTCGAACGATGAAATTCCGCAAAGAGAATATGGAAAACAGTGCAAAGAATGGGTTTACCAATGCGACAGATGCAGCGGACTATCTGGTAAATCATGGTGTTGCATTCCGCGATGCACACGGAATTGTAGGGCGGCTTGTACTGTACTGCCTGGAAAAGGATATCGCGTTGGATGATATGACACTAGAAGAATTTAAGGCGATTTCACCGGTTTTTGAGGCGGACATCTATGAGGCAATCAGCATGGAGACATGCGTCAATAAACGTATGACGATTGGCGCGCCTGGAAAAGAAGCGATGGAAAAGGTAATTGCCATCTATGCAAAATATTTGCAGGAATGCGAAAAAACACTTGCATAATCAATTAAAATGCGATAGTATATTTCGAGTAAACACATTTGTTTGCGTGAGAAAGACTTTTGGAAATGAGGAGATAATTATGGAACAGAAATTGAGAGTTGGAATTTTAGGAGCAACAGGTATGGTTGGACAACGTTTTATTTCTCTGTTGGAAAATCATCCGTGGTATGAAGTCGTGACAGTGGCAGCGAGCCCGAGATCAGCAGGAAAGACTTACGAAGAAGCGGTTGGGGATCGTTGGAAAATGAAGACACCAATGCCGGAGGCAGTGAAAAAATTAGTTGTTGCCAATGTAAATGAAGTAGAGAAAGTGGCTGCAGATGTTGACTTTGTGTTCAGTGCGGTGGATATGACAAAAGAAGAGATCAAAGCGATTGAAGATGCATATGCAAAGACAGAGACACCGGTTGTTTCAAACAATAGTGCGCACCGTTGGACAAAGGATGTGCCGATGGTAGTTCCAGAGATTAATCCAGAACATTTTGAAGTAATAGAAGCTCAGAAAAAACGTCTTGGAACAGAAAGAGGATTTGTGGCGGTAAAACCAAACTGTTCGATTCAAAGCTATGCTCCGGTTCTGACAGCATGGAAAGAATTTGAGCCGACAGAAGTAGTGGCAACTACATATCAGGCAATCTCAGGGGCAGGAAAGACATTCAAAGACTGGCCAGAGATGGTAGAAAATATTATTCCGTTTATCGGTGGTGAAGAAGAAAAAAGTGAACAAGAACCACTTCGTATCTGGGGAAAAGTAGTTGATGGAGAGATTGTAAAAGCGGATGGACCGGTAATTACAACTCAGTGTATCCGCGTACCGGTTTTGGACGGACATACAGCAGCTGTATTTGTGAGATTTGCAAAGAAGCCAACGAAAGAGCAGCTGATTGAAAAGCTTGTGAACTTTAAGGGACTGCCGCAGGAATTGGAGCTTCCAAGTGCGCCGAAGCAGTTTATTCAATACTTAGAGGAAGATAATCGTCCACAGGTACAATTGGATGTCAATTTTGAAAATGGTATGGGAATTTCGGTAGGACGTTTGAGAGAAGACAGTGTATACGATTTTAAATTTGTCGGACTTTCTCATAACACAGTACGTGGCGCAGCAGGTGGTGCAATCCTCTGTGCAGAGACACTGACTGCAAAAGGATATATCAAAGC
>ENA-OQIF01000134-OQIF01000134.1-human-gut-metagenome-genome-assembly--contig:-NODE-134-length-41506-cov-9.707605_pt1 | contig 41506 bp, 36 predicted proteins | sample MGYA00242574_ERZ504738 | MGnify/ENA primary metagenome ERZ504738 (study PRJEB26092, sample SAMD00036437) | human gut metagenome | host: Homo sapiens | study: EMG produced TPA metagenomics assembly of...
GATCGTCGCTTTTACGGTCTGGGAATCCAGGGATTTCTGCGTATTTTTGACTTTTGAGTTCCTCTTCCTTCTGATCCAGCTTCAGATTACGGATCTGGCTTTCTTTTTCGCTGATGGCTTTTTTCAACTCATCTTTTGTGTAGGTCATCTGGGTATCATCACCGGAAGAAGTATTGTTATTTGCGCTGCTTCCTGTGGATGATGTAAAGAGGGACTGTACCGATGCTTTTTCACCGTAGAATACGGTTTTTGCTGTCGTCTGCACTGCTTCCGGTGCATCTTCGCTCTGCGGTTCCGCTTCCGGTTCTGCCGGGGCTTCGGTCGGCGTCGGCGTTTCCGTCGGAACTGGGGTCTCGCTCGGCACCGGAGTTTCTGTTGGAACCGGCTCTGTGGTCGGAATCGGTGTTGTACTTGGTTCCGGGCTGACGGTCGGCTCTGGAGTTACACTCGGTCCCGGCGTAACGCTCGGGGTCGGAGTTACACTTGGTGTCGGGGTAATCGTTCCTTCTTTTACCGCCACATTTGCAGTGCTGACTGCCATGGAAGTACCCTTGTCATTTTTCGCTGTCACTTCTACTATATAGATTCCGGCATCCTCTTTTGTGATGTTTTCTTTTGTGTAAGTATCCTTAAAATCTCCGTCGATTGTCTTTCCGTTGTGTTTCCAGACGTATGTGTAAGTGCCATCCGTTTCGGTGTTTTCCGTGGAATCGTCTGCCTCACCGCTTCCATTTCCGGCTTCACCCGGCTGTGTCACATCGTCCTCGGACGGACTCTCGGTTCTATCATCCGTTTTATCGTCGGCTTTCTCATCCGGCTTCTCTTCGGTATCTTTCTTCTCATTGATTCCGATTTTCAGCTTCAGCTCGCCGCCCTCTGCAACCTCTGTATTTGCAATCGGCGTGGTAATTTTTATTTCCGGTGCATCCGCCGATTCGGATTCTTTCAGACTCAGGACTGCTTCATACGAAGTCTCGTATGCTTTCGCAATCTTCGTTCCATCCTGCTCCCACACGGTTTCCAGCGCCTCTGCGGCTTTGTTTTCCTCATGAATCTCCAGGCGAAACCAGTATCCTTCGCTGTCCTCTTCTTTTTCGTTCCCTTTTCATCCGCGTATCCTGCCATCTGATTCAGGAATCCGCCTGTCAGGACTGTCCCCGGTGCGCAGAGATAGGTGTATGGGTCTTCCTGCGTTCCTTCTCCTTTGTATGGTTTGGAACCAAATACAAGCTTATTCGTACTGCTGTACAGAACAGCATCCTCGTACGTCGGCTCCGGTTCTGGGGTCGGAATCGGTTCGTCCGGGAAATCCGGATCGATGGGTTCATCTGGAAAATCCGGGAAATCCGGCTCCACCGGATCCAGCGGCGTATCCGCTACCGGTTTTGTCTTTTTCAGCTTTTCCAGTTCTTTTTCACTCTGCTGGATTTTCAGCTTTGTCTGTGCAAGCTGTAACTGCTGCGTTTCCAGATCCAGCTCGATCATGCTGGTATCGTATGTCATCAGCGTGTCTCCGGCATTTACCACATCGCCCTCTTTGACGAGAACCTGGGAAATGGTCTGGCTGTCTGAAAGATAGATGTTCTGGGAAGCCGTCGAGGTGATCTGGCCTTCCATATTCATGCTGTCTTCCCAGTAACCACTCGTAAAGTCACTGACCGGATACACTTTTACGGTCGTCTTCTGCGCCTGGCGGATGCCGTAATAACCGCCGACACTGACACCGCCCACGGCAACTGCGGTCACAACTGCAATCACGACTTTCTTTGCGGCTTTTCCTTTTTTCATGTTTCGGCCACCTCCTTCGATTTCATCATTCCGTCGCGGATCTCCACGGTGCGCTGTGCCATCGATGCGATCTCCGCGTCATGCGTAATCATCAAGATGCTGACGCCCTCGTCGTTCAGGCTCTGGAACAGCTCCATGACCTGCTCGCCGGAATGGGAATCGAGTGCTCCCGTCGGCTCATCAGCCAGCAGAATTTTCGGATGGTTGACAATTGCCCGTGCAATCGCCACACGCTGTTTCTGTCCACCGGAAAGCTGCGTCGGCTTAAAATCCATGCGATCGCCAAGTCCTACGCGCTCGAGGGCAATCGCCGCACGCTCTCTTCTCTCTTTTTTCGGTACACCTGCATAGGTTAACGGCAGACATACGTTTTCCATCGCGCTCTGTCTTGAAAGAAGCTGAAAGTTCTGAAAAACAAACCCGATTTTCTGCAGGCGGATATCGGACATCTGATTGTCACTGCATTTGCTGATATCCTGTCCGTCGAGGATCAACCGTCCGCTCGTCGCCTGGTCGAGGCAGCCGACAATATTCATCAGTGTTGTTTTTCCGGAACCGGAAGGACCCATGATCGCAACGTACTCGCCTTCTTCCATGGAGAAGTTGATGTTTTTCAGAACCGGAACCGGGATTTTGCCCTGCATATATTCTTTACAGATATTCTCTAATTCCAGAATCACGGCTGCACCTCCCCGTCATCTGCTGATCCGGCTTCCTGTGTGTCTGCCGGTTCTGCATCACCATTGTCGGCGCCGCCGATCACGTTCGTTGTATCTTCCTCACCGCTGTACTCTGCGCCGTCCATGGTATTGTCAACCATGCCGTTTTCATCCTGCTTCATACCGTCGTCGACCATTCCATCGTCGTTGTCAAGCATACCGTCATCCTCGCCGCCGGCCGGATTGCTCTGTCCCAGTGATCCGTCGGTGCTGACTACGGTCTTCATCCCTTCTTCCAGACCGTCCTCCGGGAAGGTGATTGCATCATCTTCTGCAAGGCCGTCGGTGATCTGATATTCCATCATGTTTTCATCGTACGTTCCAAGCGTTACGCTTCGTTTTTCCAGTTTGCCTTTTCCATTATCGGCCCAGACGTAAGGATTGCTGTCGACATCGTTGATAAAGGAGTCAGACAGCCAGATTCCTGTTTTGACTTCCTGCTGGCCGACATCCGGCTCTACGTAAACGTGCTGGCCGAGCATCAGACCATTCGTTCCGGCAAGCTGTACATAGAACGGATAGGAGCTCGACTGTGTCATGCCATCGCCGGAACTGCTGTACATGTTGTTATTGCCGGTCTTTGCATTTTCCCGATCAATCTTTGTCACGGTTCCGGTCCAGGTCTGATTCTCATCTACACGAGAATGCACGATCACCTGGCTTCCTTCCGTAATCGAACCGTCGCTCATATTCTGTTCATTGATCTGGCCTTTTACACGGAAATTTCCCGTTGCAAGAACAGTCAGGAAGGAATTGTCGGAGCTGTCACCGGAGTAAGCGCCGGCGCTGCTGTCATCGTTGTTGATTGATTTTACGACACCGGCGATTTCACTGATCACGGTCGCATTGGTGATGTTATCGTTTAATTTATCAATCTCCGCCTGTTTTGATTTTCCTTCATATTCTTTTTTCTTTAAATCCAGCTCCGCTTCCTGAATTTCCAGTGTGATGCTTGCCTGCTGGTCTTTTGATGCCTGCTTTTTGTCTTTGTAAAGCTGGTCGATATTGGTATTCATACTTGAAAGTTCATTGTTTATACGTTCCAGATCCAGCTGCGCCTGCTCGAGGTCACTCTGGAATTTCTCGGTATCGTAGGAGAACAGCGGTGTTCCGACCTGAACCTCCTGACCGACTTCCACATAAACTTCCTTTACCTTTTTCTCGCTGTTTTTCTCTACCTTCCAGGTATTTTCCGACTCCACAACACCGGCATAGCGGTTTTCCATTCCATTTCCGGTTCCCAGATTGGTCAGGGCTTTTACAGTATTGACATAGACGACGTTATCGTCCTCTTTTGTACTGTTTCCAAGGAAATGCCATGTCACTCCCCCTCCGGCTGCCGCCAGCACTGCGACTGCACACACAATCGCGATTACTTTTTTCTTCATACGCTTCCTCCCACTTTTCTATTTTACAAATTAATTTTCTGCTTTCCCAAGTTAGTTCTATCGTATCACATTTTGTTTTTGTTTTCTTACTTTTTCCTTACTCTTTTTTAGCAAATACTGGCTTTTTCTGAAAATAGATTTTTGTTTTTGTCATTAAAAACCTGCCTCCGTGTTTATGACGGAAAGCAGGTTTTCTTTCGAATCTGTTAGATTTTATTTTTATGCTACAAGTTTCATCTCCCGCAGAATGCGGTATACGAGATAACAGATCAGCGCTGCACAGACCAGTTTGAACAGAAGCGGAACGACGGCGAACACGATTTTAAATCCAAGCCAGATCACGCCGATCGGGAGAAGAATAGTGGCGCATGCGCCGAGGACTTTTCCTCCAAATTTCAGCAGCAGTCCGACGATCCCAAATAAAATTCCAATTCCGCAGAGCAGACCAAAACAGGTTGCCAGCATGACTAATGTAACTAACATCGTGATCCCTCCTTGTCTTTTTCTCTATGTGTTCCACTTGCTGTGGATGTTTCCGTATCTTTCTTACAAACCATATTGTAGCACTTTTTTCCAGCAAAACAACGGGGAAGACGTGGAAGAATTTCTTAAGTTTTCTTTACACCGATCGAGTGAAACCTAAAAAAGGACAGACAACGCTGCACTTCTGCAAAATTGTCTGTCCTGTAAATTACAAAATTTTCTTTACTCTTCTGTTGTCTCTTCCTCAGCCTGCGGCTCAACCTCAAGACCAAGCTCTTCCAGCTGTGCTGCGTCAACCGGTGACGGAGCCTCGGTCATCAGACAGGAAGCATCTTTTACCTTCGGGAATGCGATGACGTCGCGGATGCTGTCCTCTTTTGCCATCAGCATAACGAGACGGTCCAGTCCGTAAGCCAGTCCGGCGTGAGGCGGAACTCCGTATTTGAAAGCATCCAGAAGGAAACCAAATCGCTCATGTGCCTGTTCCTTTGTGAAACCAAGCATCTCAAACATCTTCTCCTGCACATCGTTCTGGTGAATACGAACGCTTCCTCCTCCGATCTCAGTGCCGTTCAGGACGATATCGTAAGCTTTTGCACGAACTGCGCCCGGATCGGTATCCAGAAGCGGCAGATCCTCGTCCATCGGCATGGTGAACGGGTGATGCATTGCGGTGAAACGGTTCTCCTCATCGGACCACTCCAGAAGCGGGAACTCGGTAATCCATACGAAACGGTATTCGTTCTTGTCGAGAAGTCCCATCTGCTCTGCCAGTTCCAGACGAAGTGCGCCAAGAACGTTCCAAACAATCTTGTTGCGGTCTGCTGCGAAGAGAAGAAGGTCTCCAGCCTGTCCGTCCATGGCTTTGATGAGGGCTTCCATCTGCTCCTCTGTCATAAATTTGGAGAAGGAAGATTTCCAGCTTCCATCCTCATGGATTGCAATGTATGCAAGACCTTTTGCACCGTAACCTTTCGCAAACTCAACGAGCTTGTCGATTTTCTTTCTCGGCATTGCGCCCTGTCCCTTTGCGTTAATACCGCGGACAGAACCGCCGTTTTCAAGTGCGCCCTTAAATACAACGAACTCGGTATCTTTTACGGTCTCGGAAACATCAACCAGCTCCATACCGAAACGCAGGTCCGGTTTGTCGGAACCGAAACGGTTCATAGCCTCTTTCCAGGTCATTCTCTGGATCGGGAGCTGTACCTCAACGCCGAGCACCTCTTTGAACAGGTGTGCCAGCAGTCTCTCATTGACATCGATAACATCATCTACATCAACGAAAGCAAGCTCCATATCGATCTGGGTGAACTCCGGCTGACGGTCGGCACGCAGGTCCTCGTCACGGAAGCATTTTACAATCTGGATATAGCGGTCATAGCCGGAGCACATCAGAAGCTGTTTGAACAGCTGCGGAGACTGCGGCAGTGCATAGAAGCTGCCCGGATGAACACGGCTCGGTACCAGATAGTCTCTGGCGCCTTCCGGTGTGGATTTCGTCAGCATCGGGGTTTCGATCTCAAGGAAACCTTCTTTTGACATGAACTCACGGGTGAGCATTGCCACCTTGCTTCTCATAATCAGGTTTCTCTGGATGTCCGGGCGGCGCAGATCCAAGTAACGGTATTTCAGACGGAGCTCTTCTCTCGTCTTGGAATCCTCCTCGATCGGGAACGGCGGGGTTTCTGCCTCGGAAAGAATGCGTAAGGACTCAGCCTTTACTTCGAGCTCTCCTGTTGCCAGATTTTCATTGACAGCACCGGAGCGGGCCATAACTTCACCTTCTACGGCGATGACGAACTCGCTGCGCAGTTTTGCTGCTTTCTCAAAACCTTCCTCACTGATCGGGCCGTTCTCAAAGATAATCTGCATAATACCGCTTCTGTCACGCAGATCGACGAAAATAATTCCGCCTTTATTACGGCTCTTCTGTACCCAGCCCATCAGGGTTACTTTTTTTCCGATATCTGCTTTTGTGACTTCCGCACAGCGGCAGGTTCTCTTCAGGCCTTTCATGGATTCAGCCATTTTCTTGTTCCTCCTATTTGGAACTGCGGACACAAAGAATCTGCATCCGCAGCACATCGTTTTTTCATGCGATTACTATTATTGGATATTCCTTACATTTTGTCAACAAAAAATTCTTCGATCTCAGTGTAGCCCTCGCTGGCAAGCTGCTCTTTCTGGAATTTCTTGTTCTTCTTCATCACGGCGATGTTGATGGCCGTGCCTTCACTTCTCTCTTTTGTCGCCTGCTGAATGATCTTCTGCATTCCCTCTGCCGGCATGTTTTTCTCGATCAGGTACGCTTTTTTCTTCTGCGCGCCCGGGATCTGGTAATCTCTCTCAAGCAGAAGCATAACGATACGCTCAAATCCGATGGAGAATCCGCATGCGCAGGTCTGGTTTCCGGTGAATTTTCCGATCATTTCATCGTAGCGTCCGCCGCCTCCGACAGATCCGCCGTACTCATCCATAGCGATCTCGAAGATCGGTCCGGTGTAGTAGGACATTCCGCGCACCAGAGTCGGATCGAAAGCGATCTTGAATTCTGCGGTCTTCACGGCATTGACACTGTCGATGATGGTCTTCAGGCCGTCTGCGTACTCTTTGTCAAGGAATCCCTCAAGTTTCTCACGGCAGTACTCTACGCCTGCGGTATCCGGGGTGATCTCCTCGAACATTTTCAGGTATTTCTCTACGGACTCTTTTGCAAAGCCGGCTTCCTCGAGCTCTTTGGCAACGCCCTCAAAACCGATTTTATCCATCTTATCGAGGATAATAAATACGGTGTCATAGGACTCCTCCGGGAATCCGCTGTAGGCTGCCATTGCTTTTAAGATACGGCGGTCATTGATACGGATCGTAAAGTTCTTGAAGTCCAGTTTTCCAAGCAGTGTGGTGGTAGCAAGGATCAGCTCAATCTCTGCGAGGTTGGTCGGCTCGCCGAGGATATCGATATCGCACTGCATGAACTGGCGGTATCTTCCTCTCTGCGGACGGTCTGCACGCCATACATTTCCCATCTGAAGTGCTTTGAACGGGGACGGAAGCTCGTTTGCGTTGTTGGAATAGTAACGGCAGAGCGGAACGGTCAGGTCATAACGCAGGCCGCTGTCTACGAGATCGTTTTCTTTCTCAGCGGTCTCGAGTTTCAGCTTCTCTCCTCTTTTTAAGATCTTGAAAATCAGTTTCTCATTCTCGCCGCCCTGTTTGCTGTTCAGGTTTTCGATGTGCTCCACGCATGGGGTCTCCATGGAGGTAAAGCCGAAGGTTCCGTAAGTTTCCTTGATCAGACGGATCACGTAGTCACGGATTGCCATTTCTTTCGGTAAAATATCTTTCATTCCGGTAACCGGTTTCTTCTTTAATGCCATTTTCTGTTTTCTCCTTTATGATTTCCTGGATCAATTCATCGACATCAGAAAGCTCGATCGCTTTCCGGCTGCCGCTGTGGATCACTCTCTGAAATGCCAGGAACATTTTCAGATCGAAATTTTTGACTTCTTCTGTCATAAGCTCCATCGCCTGTTCCCGCGTAAACGCACTCCGGTACGGGCGGTCGGAGGTCAGCGCGCAGTACACATCACAGATGCGTAAGATACGCGCCCCAAACGGAATCTTTTCTCCCGCCAGATTGGCCGGATACCCGGTTCCGTCATAATTTTCATGGTGATACAGAATACTCTCCAGCACAAAATCGGAGTAGCCGCGTCCCTGCAGGAGTTCATAGCCCAGTGTGGAATGGGTCCGCACAAAGCGCATCTCCTCAACGACGAGCGTATCCTGTTCTTCTACGTAATTCTCCAGTACAATCTTTCCGATATCGTGGAGAACGCCCGCTTTTGCAAGCTCATAGCAGATTTCTTTCTCATACCCAAGTTCCCGCGCAAGATCGTAAGCTAAATTGCTCACTTCCATGCCGTGGATGAGCTGTTCGGTCAGGGTATATCGCAGCATGTGAAGCTGCTGACTGGATTTTTTTTTCATTTTGGCAGATACTTCTCCATTCCGATACGCTTTCTCTCGATCATCTCATCGATACGCTCCACATAATTTTTCAGATCCTTCACATTTTCCACCCGCTCAATGCGCTCTCCGTGGTCAAACACGAATTTCGTGGATGCTCCGGCTCCTGCAGCCAGAATGGACTGTTTTTCTTCCATAATGAGAATGTTGTAAATACCGGCCTTTCCTTCCCGGGAATAACCTACATTCTCAAAGTTTCCCGCCATATTTTTCTGGCGGTACATGTAATACGGCCCCATCTCCATGCGGTGTGCGCTGTCCATCGTCATTTTCATGATCTCAGCGGAATTTTCAAACGAGATTTCCTGATATTTGTCTTTGAACAAATTGAGTCTCGTCGCACGCTTCAATGCAAGGGAATGGACCGTCAGGGAATCCGGGTTCAGCGCCTCCACTTTTTCCAGGGTATGCGCCACTTTTTCCCTGTCCTCGCCCGGCAGACCAACGATCAGATCCATGTTGATGTTGTCGAAACCAAGGTCACGCGCCATGCGGAACTTCTCTTCAATCTCCTCCACCGTATGATGGCGTCCGATCAGATCCAGTGTCTCCTGGTTCATCGTCTGCGGGTTAATCGAAATACGAGTCACCGGGAATTTGCGGATGGCCTTTAAGACCTCCTCATGGATCGTATCCGGCCGTCCTGCCTCCACGGTAAACTCCTGCACCTGATCCATCGGGAAGAGCTCTGTCACCTTCGAAAGCAGACGTTCCATCTGTGCTGCATTCAGCGTCGTCGGCGTTCCGCCTCCGATGTAGATCGTATCAAGTGTATAGTCTTTCATACGCTCGCTGATGAAGGTCAGCTCTTTGATCAGCGCATCCAGATACGGATCTACCATATGGGCCCAGCGGCTTAACACATGGGAACCGAAGGAACAGTACAGACAGATGCTCGGACAGAATGGAATGCCGATGTACAGGCTGTAGCCGTGCTCGTAGTCGATCGTCTTTAAAATATCCTTTTCCCGGTTGGCAATCGTGATTGCAAGTGCCGTCTTTTCCGGGCTGGTGTAGTAGGTCTCGCGCATGTATTTCGCAATCTCTACATTTGTTTTGCCCTCTTCCAGCATCTTCATCGGAATTTTCGTCGGACGGATGCCGGTGAGATCGCCCCACGGAAGTTCTTTTCCGCTCACTTTCGAGAGCGTGCGATAGACCATCCGTTTCAGGACATTTTTCGTTTCGTGGCGGTCTTTTTCATATTCCACCGCCTCACACGCGGCAGAAAGCTCTTCGTGCTTCTCATTTTCTATGGAAAAGCAGATCTGGTCTGCCGCGTACAGGATCTTATCATAATATGCAAATTCCCCGTCCGGCGCTCCATCCTCTTCGTACCACGAGGTGATCTCGCAGCCGGGATAGAATGCCTTGATCAGGGAATACACATCGTATTCAAAATCTTTTCTGTTAAAACAAAGGCTGATATTAAGCAAGGGGATTGTACCTCTTTTCATGTTCAATCGTAGTTTCATCGTTGTGGCCCGGATACACGGTCACATCCCCGGGAAGCTCTTTTAACAGGCGCTTGACCGACGCGGTCAGCTCTCTGCCGGAGGATGTCGGGAAGTCGTATCTTCCGTAGGACTCGCAGAACAGCGTATCACCGGAAAAAAGTGTTTTCGCTGCCGGAATATAGTAGCAGACACCGCCTGCCGTGTGCCCCGGTGTCGCAAGAACGTGGATTTCAAAATCTGCGAGATGCAGCACATCGCCCTCTTTTACGGTTTTGTCCGCCTGCATCGTGTACGGTTTGCTCCAGAGCCCGGAAAGATTTTCCTTTGGATCCCCCAGCAGGTGCTGCTCTTTTTCATGGACATAGACCGGGATATGGTACTTTTTCCGCAACGCATCCGCTGCCAGCATATGGTCGAAATGGCCATGGGTCAGCAGAATGGCCTCCGGGTCGCCGTCGATCTCGTCGATCTGGCGTTCAATCTCCAGCGGCGAATCGCCCGGGTCCACGATCAGCACCTTCTGGCTGTCCGGATTTTCCACAACGTAGCAGTTTGTCGAGAGCATTCCAAGTGCCCGGTAATTTACCTTTATCATACGCTTTTCTCCTTTTTATCCTCTCGATCTCTGAATATCGATCACGCTCTCCACCTGGCGCACCTTCTCGATGATGCTGTTCAGCTCTTCGTTGTTGTGCACGTCGAACGTCACATCGATGGAAGCCGTTCCCTGCTTGCTCGTTCTCACGTTCATCGCCGCAAGGTCGATCTTCCGCTCGGTAAAGATCTTGGAGATATCCACCAGAAGACCGGTACGGTTGTTTGCGTAAACGCTGATCTCCACGGTATAGAGAGAGCCGCCGTTGTCCTCTGCCTGCCATTCAGCATCAATGAGGCGCGCCCGCTCGGATTCCGGCAGATTCAGGACATTGACACAGTCGGTGCGGTGAATGGTCACGCCGCGTCCTCTTGTGACAAAGCCCACGATCTCGTCTCCCGGGATCGGGTTGCAGCATTTGGAAAAGCGCACCGCCACATCGTGGATACCACGCACGACGATGCCGCCCTTGCTCTTTCCAACCGGCAGAACCTTCTCTCCGGATGCCGCTTCGAGCACCTGCTCGTCGGTGATCTCTTTTTTATGCTGCTTTTCGTACGTCTCAATCAGCTTGTTGAGGACCTGGCCCTCTTTTAAGCCGCCGTGGCCGATGGCCGCAAGAACGGAATCCCAGTCGCGGAAGCCGTACTTTCTCATGACAGCCTCTTCGTACATCGGTTTCGTATAGATTCCAAGGTTTTTGCCCTTCAGCTTTGCATAGCTGGTGAGCATTTCCTTGCCTTTGACGATGTTGTCCGTCTTGTTCTGCTGGCGGAACCACTGGTTGATGCGGCTCTTTGCCTGGGAACTCTTCGCAATTTTCAGCCAGTCGCGGCTCGGTCCCTTGGAGTTCTGCGAGGTGATGATCTCGACGCGGTCTCCGTTGTGAAGTTCCGTCTCGATCGGCACGAGTTTTCCGTTGACCCTCGCTCCGACCATCTTGTTGCCGACCGCACTGTGGACGGAGTAAGCAAAGTCGATGGCACAGGAGCCGACCGGAAGCGTTTTGACATCGCCCGCCGGGCTGAAACAGTAAACATTGTCGGCAAACAGGTCGAGATCGCTCTTTAAGAGGTTCATGAACTCATGGTTGTCCGCCATGTCCTGCTGCCACTCCAGAATCTGGCGCAGCCAGGTCAGTTTTTCCTCTTCCTGCTCCGGTCCCGGTTTCTTGCCGTCGGAGGCCTCTTTGTATTTCCAGTGTGCAGCGATACCGTATTCTGCAATCCGGTGCATCTCATAAGTACGGATCTGAATCTCAAACGGCTGTCCGTTCGGTCCGATCAGGGTTGTATGCAGGGACTGGTAACGGTTTGGCTTCGGCATCGCAATGTAATCTTTGAAACGGCCCGGGATCGGCGTGTACATTTCATGGATGACACCGAGCGCTGCATAGCAGTCTTTGACGGATTCCACGATGATGCGGACCGCAAAGAGGTCATAGATCTGATCCAGCGTCTTGTGCTGGTTGACCATCTTTTTGTAGATGCTGAAAAAGTGCTTGATTCGTCCGTTGACATCTGCCTCAATGCCGGCCTGGTGGATATGACGGGTCACCTCTTTTACGATCGCATCGACAAACTCCTGCCGCTGCTCCCGCTTCATGCTGACCTTCTGCACCAGTTCATAGTACGCATCCGGCTCCAGATATTTCAAAGAAAGGTCATCGAGTTCGACCTTGATCTTGGAAATACCGAGGCGCTGTGCGATCGGGGCATAAATATCCATCGTCTCACGCGCTTTTTTCTTCTGCGTCTCCGGCGACCAGTACTGTGCGGTCCGCATGTTGTGCAGACGGTCCGCCAGTTTTACCAGAATAACACGGATATCCTTTGCCATCGCAAGGAACATCTTTCTCAGGTTTTCTGCCTGCTCCTCGACCTTATCCGCAGAATATTTCAGCTGTGCCAGCTTCGTGACACCGCTTACAATCAGGGACACCTCCGGGCCGAACTCCTCGGTCAGCTCTTCTTCGGTCATGACGGTATCTTCGACAACGTCGTGCAGAAGGCCTGCCGCGATCGACTCCTTGTCGAGCTCCAGATCTGCCAGGATAATTGCCACACAGAGCGGATGGATGATGTACGGTTCCCCGCTCTTTCTTTTCTGGTCCTTATGTGCATCCGCTGCCACGCGGTATGCTTTTTCGATCAGGGAAATATCGTCCGATGGATGATATTTTTTCACAGAAGCGATCAATTCCCCGTATAATTCCTCCGGACTTGTAAAATCGTCCGTCTTGCGGATTCTGGCTTCTGCCGCCGCCACATCCTTCTTTAATTCTTCTTCACTGATTCTTTTCTCTTCTTCCATATGTATCCTCCGCTCTCATGATTAACCCCTGCGTTTCGTTGGATACGTTATTTGCCATCGTAACGGATGACAGATTTTACATCATATTTTGCCAGTTTTTCGCGTCCTTTTAAGCCGGCAAGCTCCATCAGGAACACGATTCTGGTTACTTCGCCGCCGAGGCGCTCGATCATTTTTGCACAAGCCTCCACGGTACCGCCGGTTGCAATCAGGTCGTCGATGATGACTACCTTCTGGCCCGGTTTGATGGAGTCTTTGTGCATCTCGATCGTTGCGCTGCCGTACTCCAGGTCATAGCTCTCCTCGACGGTCTCCAGAGGAAGTTTTCCTTTTTTACGGATCGGCACGAACGGTTTGTGCAGATTGTAAGCAATCGGCATACCGAAAATGAAGCCGCGGGACTCGGTTCCGCAGATTACATCACAGTCTACTTCTTCTACAAAATGCTGCATCTCATCTATGGCAAGCTGCAGTCCGTCTGCGTCCTGCAGGATACTCGTTACATCTCTGAAAATAATACCCGGTTCCGGGAAATCCGGAATACTTCTTACGTAATCCTCTACTTTTTTCATAAAATATTCCTCCGTTTCGTCAAGGTTTGACAATTCACCTTACAGTATAGCATCAATATTCTTCTGCGTCAATTTTGTTTCCGATAGAAAACAGGGCAGAAAAATCAGGTATTTGCGGCTTTTCTGCATCTTTAAAAATAACTCTGGATATTGATCTGTAATTTGTCGCGTCCGTTCCACGTATCGATCGACGGATAGTACGCTACCGAGAGGGTCGGATGTGCATCCACGTATGCGGCGAACGCTTCTCCCTCGCCGAAATAGACACCATCCATCTGGTATCCGCCCGCATCGGCAAGCTGTACTTTCACCACGTTTCTATTCTTTCCAAAAATGCGGTAATTTAATACAGTCAGTCCTTTCTGTGCGAACAGCGGTTTCGTGTTGCCTTTTCCGAACGGCTCCAAGAGACTTAACTGGCGGATCAGATTTTTGGTGATGTAGGTGATCGGCATCGGCACATCGATCACAACTTTTTCGACGAAATCCTCTCCCGTCAGCGTGGAATTATCGTTCAGTGCCCGGCGGAACGGTTCGATCATCTCCTCTCCTGCGAGGGAAAGGCCCGCAGCCATCGGGTGGCCGCCGAATTTCGTCATCAGTTCTTTGCATTTGCAGAGCTCCTCATACATCGAATACGCTTCGATCGAGCGGCCGGAGCCCTTGACGCCCTCCTCACTTCTGGTGAGTACGAAGGATGGTTTGTGGAAGTGCTCCCGCAGGCGACCTGCGATGATTCCGGCAAGGCTCTCGTGGCAGTCCGGCAGATAGACGACGAGGACTTTGTCGTTCTGCAGCGGGGAGGTTTCCACGAGCTCGATTGCTTTCGCCTCACCCTGGCGCGTCAGCTCTTTGCGGCTTTCATTCAGGTCTTTCAAGTCCCCGGCAAGCTTTGCGGCCTCCTCACGTGTCTTTGCGCAGAGCAGTTTTAACGAATGCTCCGCCGTGTCAAGCCGTCCCGATGCGTTGATGCACGGGCCGAGAACGAAGCCGATGTGATACGGTGTCACGTTTTCCGCCTCGATGCCCTGCACACGGATCAGCTCCTGCAGGCCGAGGTTCTGCGTTTTATGGAGCGCCCGAAGGCCGGGCTTTTTTACAAAAAATCCGGTTTTCTCCCTGCAGATCCATCACATCACCGATCGTCGCAATGGCGACAAATTCCAGAAAGCGGAAGCTGTGCTCCTTTGGAATACCTGCTTTTGCCTCCATCGTCTGGATCAGTTTCCATGCGACGGCCGCACCGCAGAGGCCCGGAAACGGATAGGAACAGTCTTTCTGTTTCGGATTGACAACCGCGTCCGCCGGCGGCAGGATGTAGCGGCGTTCTCCGTTTTCATCCTCCTCAAACGGAACCTCGTGGTGGTCCGTCACAACAACCGTCATGCCAAGTTCTTTTGCCAGACGGATCTGACTGCCCGCCGCGATGCCGTTGTCACAGGTGACGATCGTGTCCCGCCCCTCATCCGCGGCAAACTGCACAAGATGCTCATTTAAGCCGTATCCGTCTGCAATCCGGTCCGGGATACGCACATCCGCATCGGCACCGAGATCTTTTAATCCGGTCAGCAGAATATACGTTGCCGTAACACCGTCGATGTCGTAGTCCCCGATGATGCGGATCGGCTTTTTCTCCCGAATTTTTTCTGCGATCAGATCTGCCGCGCGCTCCATATCCTTCATCAGCAGCGGATCGTGGAGCTGCTCCAGATCACCGAAGAGATACTCTTCGATCTCTTTCTCCCCGGTCACATCCCGGTTCCGGATCAGGCGGGCGATGACGGGATCGATGCCGAACCGGTCCGCAATTGCCTGGAAATCGGCGCGTTTTGCCGAAACTACCCAGCGTTCTTTCTTCATATGTTCTCCTCTTTCCTGTTAGCAGGAAACGCCGGACTTTTCCGGTCCGGCGTTTCTCTTTTTATGGTTTTTGCTGCTTTTATTTATTTTTTGTCTTATTCTGTACTGCTTTGGACGGCACATATTTGTTTTTTCCAACGTGCTTCATCACATACCACAGAGCACCTGTGATGCAGACAGAAGTGTAAGCTCCGCATACGATACCAACCATCAGAGGTGCTGCAAAGTCGCGGATGGAAGAAACTCCCATCACGAACAGAACAAAGATGGTGATAAAGGTGGTGAGGGAACTGTAAATGCTTCGGGTCAGGGTGTCCGTGATGCAGCGGTCAACCAGGGACTCGATCGGCTCTCTCTTTAACTCCGGCAGATTCTCACGGATACGGTCGAAGATGACGATCGTACTGTTGATGGAATAGCCGAGGATCGTCAGCATACACGCGATAAAGGTGCTGCCGACCGAAATACGGGATACCACATAGAATCCGAATACAATGGCGATATCGTGCATCAGTGCAAGGATGGCACTCGATGCGAAACGGATGTCGCGGAAACGGATCCAGATGTACAGCAGCATGCAGACTACAGCGATGATAACTGCTTTCATCGCATTCTGGCTCATTTCTTTACTTACAGTAGAAGAAATGTTGTCGAAAGTGATTTCAGAAGTATCGACACCGAAATTGTCTGCCATTGCCTGGTAAACCTGCTCACGCTCTTCCAGAGTCAGAGAACGTGTTTTGATGATGACATTGTTGCCTCCGACAACCTTTGTCATCTGAATATTGGAATCTTTTGTCACGCCTTCCACAACCGGCTCTACCTCTTTGTCCAGCTCTTCGATGGAGTAATCCTCGTTGAACGGAACGTTGATGGAAGTACCGCCCTTGAAGTCAAGGCCGAAGTTCAGTGCGCTTCCCTTTGTCTGATGCATGAAAATCATGCTGGCCGGAACGGCAAGCAGCAGAATGCAGGAGATCGTGAAGAAGATCTTTCTCTTTTCCACAAATGGAAATCCCTTGCGCTCTTTCTTGGTTCCGTAGTATTTCGCATCCTTCAGTCCCATACCGTACAGGCTGTTGACCAGCAGTCTGGAAACAACCATGGCGCTGAACATGGAAAGAACAATACCAAGAGCAAGTGTCATGGCGAATCCGCGGACACTTCCGCTCGCAAGCGCATACAGAACAGCTGCTGCAATCAGGGTCGTCACGTTTCCGTCCAGGATGGCAGAAGCTGCCTTCTTGAATCCGTCGCGGATTGCCGCATGAACCGTCTTTCCGGCACCGATCTCCTCCTCGATACGGGCATAAATGATAACGTTCGCATCGACCGCCATACCGATCGACAGGATAACACCTGCGATACCAGGCAGGGTCAATGTCAGGTCAAATGCATTTAAAGCAATCAGATTCAGCTCAACATAGATGAGCAGTGCCCATCCGGCAGCAATACCAGGCAGGCGATATACGATTGCAAGGAAAAGGATAATCAGTACAATGCCGATCGCTCCCGCTTTTACGCTGGTGGAAACAGCTGCAGATCCAAGCTGTGCTCCAACGACGCTGGAGTTGATCTCCTCAAGTTTCAGGGAAAGGGAACCGATACGGAGGGTGGATGCCAGGCTGGTTGCTTCATCCCAGTCCATGTTTCCGCCGGAGATGACTGCAGTACCATCGGAAATCACAGCGTTTACACTCGGTACACTGACGAATTTTTCATCATAGTAGATACCGATGCTCTTTCCTGCGCTGTAGGCTTCCTGGGTTGCGTCTGCAAATTTCTGTTTTCCTTCGTCGGTCATTTTCAGCTGAACGACGCTCTCGGTTGCTTTTGTGGTGGAGTTCTGCTGATGCATGGCTTCTGCGCTCTCCACATCTTTACCGGTCAGAACGACGGAGCCGTCCTCCTCGAGCTCTTCGATAGTTTTTCCGTTCAGAACGTACTCGCCGGTCGAGCTGTCGTAGGTGTAGTTTTCTGTTCCGTCATCGTTGGTCTGTTTGATGAAATACAGGCTTCCCGGTTTACCCATCTCTTCCAGAATGGTGGTTGCATCGGTTGCACCCGGGATTTCAATGGTGATACGGTTGTCGCCCTGCAGATATACCTGTGCCTCTTCGCTGTACTGCTGCGCACGCTGTTCCAGCTTGTAGCGGGTATCTGACATTTCTTCGTCTGTCGGGTTGTCCTTTACGGCCTGATAGGTAATGCTGACACCGCCGGACAGATCCAGACCCAGGTTGATGTTCTTCATCGAACCGGTTCCGGTAGGACCCCATCCTTTGATCATCGTCCATCCAAGAAGCACTGTTACAATGGCTGCCAGGACGAGCGCGATGATACTCTGTTTCTTCTTCATCATGTCGCGATTTTCCTCTTTTCTTTAATCTTCGGCCAGAGCTGCCTTTATCATCAATGCACACTCGATCCGTTTCTGCTGCATCTTGCATCCGATCTCGTAAACATCGTTGATCTTACCTGTGAAATTGTAGGAGTTTGCCGCGCATCCGCCGCTGCAGTAGAACCGTGCAAAGCACTGGCTGCACTCCTTTTTGGAATAAACGTTGCATTTCTTGAATTCGTTGACCGTTTCTGTCTTTTTCACGCCTTCGTAAACATTTCCAAGGCAGAAATCTTCCTGTCCTACGAACTGGTGGCACGGATAGAAATCGCCCCACGGTGTTACCGCAAGGTACTCGGTTCCGGAACCGCAGCCGGAAAGACGTTTATAAACACATGGTCCGCCGGTCAGATCGATCATAAAGTGGAAGAAATTGAAGCCTCTTCCCTCTTTTTCTCTCTTGATCATCTCTCTTGCCAGAATGTCGTACTGTTCGAAGATCACCGGAAGGTCTTCCTCACGGATCGCATAGTCCTCGGTCGGAGGCGCTACAACAGGCTCAACCGAGATCTGCTTGAAGCCGAGGTCTGCCAGATGGAGAACATCAGCTGCAAAGTCTGTGTTGTAATGCGTGAAGGTTCCGCGCACATAGTATTTATCCTGATGACGAAGCTCAGCGAATTTCTGGAATTTCGGCACGATCAGATCGTAGCTTCCGGCACCTTTGCGGAACGGACGCATGTGATCGTGAACTTCTTTTCTTCCGTCGATACTTAATACGACGTTGCCCATCTCTTTATTGCAGAACTCCATGACCTCGTCGTTTAAGAGAACACCGTTGGTGGTCAGGGTGAAACGGAAGTTCTTGTTATGTAACTTCTCCTGTTCTCTTCCGTAGGCTACGAGCTGTTTTACAACATCCCAGTTCATCAGCGGTTCACCGCCGAAGAAATCTACCTCGAGGTTTCTTCTGCTGCCGGAGTTTGCGATCAGGAAATCAAGCGCTTTTTTGCCGACTTCCAGGGACATCAGTGCACGTCTTCCGTGATACTCGCCCTCTTCTGCGAAGCAGTAACGACAGGCAAGGTTGCAGTCGTGTGCAATGTGGAGGCAGAGTGCTTTTACGACGGTCGGACGGTTGGAAAACTGATCAATTGCGTTTTCGTAAATGTCTTTTGTAAAGAGCATGCCGTTATCTGTAAGTTCCTGAATTTCTTCTCTGGCTTCGGTGATGTCCTGCTCGGCATATTTACTGCTAAGCGCCTCTGCTGCCTCTTCTGCATTTTTTCCTTCGTTCATGCAGGAAAGGACATCGTATACGCAGTCATCCACAACATGGACGGAGCCGCTGTTGACGTCCAGCACCATGTTGAAGCCATTGCTTTTATATAAATGTATCACTGTGGTATTCCTTTCTATAACTCTCTCTTTTTTTGATGTGCCTGGCAAAAAGAATGTTCCCAAATCCGGCGAAACCGGTTCTGGGAACACCTTTTACTCGTCCTTATGGATTACTTTTACTTATGCTCGCAGCTCTGGTTGCCTACGGTGCAAGAAGTCTTACATGCGGACTGGCAGGATGTCTGGCACTCACCGCATCCACCTTTTTTTACAGTGTTCTGTAAGCTTTTTGTATTTAAAGTTTTGATGTGTTTCATGGCACATTCCTCCTTCATTGTAGTTGACGCGCGACTTTTTTATAGTCTTCGGCCATTAGCTCTTCCCATTATAGCATAGGTTTTTCAAATTTAAAAGTCTGTTTTTTGAAAAAATGTTCTGTTTTGTCCGCTTTTATCTGCCGTGTGCCGTCATTCCGCCTGCCATTCCGCCGACGGCACAGACTGCTGCCGCCCACAGAAGTCTTCCGGCTCCGGCAAATCCGCCCGGCAGGAAGACTGCGGAGACGATGATCAGAATGGCAAAATACACGATTCCAAAGCAGATGCCCCAGAGAAACCGCCGTTTTCCCGCCATGTTTCCTGCCATTCTTCCGCCGGAAAAGCTTGATGCCAGATAGATCACCACAATGCCCGCCTGCACCCAGCTTTCCTTCCAGGAAAATTTCCAGAGCAGGAAAGACAGCAGCAAAAGAAGAAGCACCGAGATCAGATAGGAAACGAGAAGAGCCTTCAGCCAGCTGATCCCGCTGCCCGCACCCACCGCCCATGTTTTCTTTTCTTCCATAAGAAAAAGCCCTCCCATACTATAAATGTATGGAATGGCTTTTCCGGATATGCCTGTTTCTTTATTTTTCGTCAAACGGATGATTCTTTTTGAATTCCAGCCATGCGGCCATGCTCTTTGCGCGTTTCGCCTGCATCTGAAGGAATGCCATGCAGAACATAACGGCTGCAGAAAGTGCGGAGCTGATCGCCAGCGGAAGCACCATCGTCTCATCGCCGGTGTTGACCGGGATGCTGCGGATGCTTGCAGTGGTCTGTGTCTTCTTCTGCGGAATCTTTGTGCTTCCGGTATTGGAATTGGAAGAGCTGTTGTTACTGCTGCTCTTCGACGGTGTGGCTGTCGGAGTCGGAGTGGATGTCTTATTCGTTCCGTAGTTGTCCGGTCCTACAAGGATCGTTCCTGCGGCACGCAGCGTACTTACGTCATCGGCTGCACTTGCTGTCATTTCACCGGCACTCAGGTTGGATTTCTGCTCTGCTGCTGCAAGCAGTTCATGCTCGCCTTCGTCCGCCGTCTCAGCTTCTGCTGTTTCCGTCTGCTCCTCTGATACAACGCTTCCGGACAGACTTACTGCCATCGGCTGGATTAAAAGAGAGACATCGGAGATCAGATAGCCGTCTTCTGTGCTGTCCGTACCGGATGGATTGGAAATTTCATCGAAATTTTTTACGGTTTCGTTTTCTTTCTGAATTTCATCTTTTACAAGGTCATCCAGATTTTCATCCTGTTTCCACTGGTCCGATGATGCATCATTTCCCGTTCCGTTCTGGTTATCCTGGTTTGTATCGTCCTGGTTTGTATCATCTGCTGCAGGATCGTCTTTTGCTGTATCATCCGGGGCAGGTGTCACGGTTGGATCTTCTGCAGGAGTTTCCGGATTCTCCGGATTTTCACTGTCATCGGTATTCTCGCCCGGTGCTGTCGTCGGAGTTACTTCCGGCGTTACGGTCGGTTCCGCATCCGGTGTCGGCGCTGCCGTTGGTGTATCCTCTGTATTTTCTCCGTTGTCCGCATCCGGTGTCGGTGTTGCCGTTGGTTCCTCCGCCGGCGTTACGGTCGGCTCTGCGTCTGGCGTTTCCGTCGGTTCTACCGTTGGCTCTGCGTCCGGGGTCACCGTTGGTTCTGTGGTCGGCTCTGCATCCGGCGTTTCCGTCGGACCCGGAGTCGGTGTTACGGTATCTTCTGCCGCATCCGGTGCCGGAGACTCGCCTGGCGCAAGCGTTGGTGTTTCCGAAACCGTTTCTTTTGCTTTTTCTGCTGCCAGAACAGCCTCATATCCGGCTTCTGTCACCACGATTTCATCTGCCGCAAAAACGGTATCTGTTACTCTTCCCCAGAAGTCTGTTTTCTGCTGTTTCTTTCGATACGTTTCCAGCTCTTTTTCATCCATGCCGACGAATACCAGATATTTTTCTGCTGCTTCCTCCGCTGCCGTTTTGCTGGTATCTGCAGCAGTGTTTTTTCGGTTGTTTTCCCGTCCGCCTGCAGTTCTGACGCTGCAACTGCAAGAAGCTCCTGTGCTTTTTCCACGGTTTTTACTGCTGTCTCTGCCGTTGTACCGTCTGCCGTATCATCGCCGGTTTTCAGATTCACATAAACGGCTGCCCGTTTTGTCTTTGTCTCTGTACCGTTCTCCGTTCCGGAGACAGTTTCGTTCTGTACTGCGCTTTTTTCCGTTCCTGCCGATGCGCTGGCATGGAGCGGAACTGCATCGGAAAATACCAGTGTGCCCGCAAGGACAGCACCCATCACTTTCCATGCCTGTTTTTCTTCATTGCGTTTCTCCTTATGTTCTCTTGGTCTATCCTAAAAAAATCTGTCTTTTTGTGTCATAATTTCGCATTACAGCATTATAGCACAAGAAAGAATCCCGCGCAAGGCTGAAGTCGCCTTGAAACGCGGGATTCGTTACAGTTCACAGGTTCCCTGCGAACTGTAACATTCGCAGCCCTCATTGAAAGTTTTGCTTCGCAAAAGGAGGGCTACTCACACCTGAATCACTTTCTTACGCAGTGAAACAGCAAGTGTTTCACTGCTGGGTGAACAGTAACGCGGGATTCTCATCTGCTTTTATCGCTTTTTAATTTGTTTCCATTCTCGTTGTCGTAAGCTGATCCGGGGATAAATTCAGGATTTCCATAAACTCATCACCTGTGATCGTCTCTTTCTCATACAGATATTTTGCCAGCTCGTGGAGTTTCGGCATGTTATCTTTTAAGAGCTGCTCTGCTTTGTCGTACTGTTTTCTGACTGCTGCAACAACCTTCTCATCAATCTGTGCTGCTGTCGATTCGGAGCATGCCAGGGAAGTGTCGCCGCCGAGGTACTGGTTCGTTACCGTCTCAAATGCAACCATACCAAATTCCTCGTTCATACCGAAGCGGGTGATCATGGATCTTGCCACCTTCGTTGCCTGCTCGATATCGTTCGAAGCACCTGTCGTGATGGAATGGAACACCAGATCCTCTGCCACACGGCCGCCGGTCAGCGTTGCAATCTTGTTTTCCAGCTCTTCGCGGCTCATCAGGTTGTGCTCATCTTCATCCACCTGCATCGTATAGCCGAGGGCGCCGGACGTACGCGGGATAATGGTGATCTTCGTAACCGGAGCGGAATGGCTCTGCAGTGCTGCGACGAGTGCATGGCCGACCTCGTGGTAGGAAACGATCAGTTTCTCTTTGTCGGTCATGATCTTATTCTTCTTCTGGTATCCGGCGATGACAACCTCAACGCTCTCCTCCAGATCCGCCTGGGTGACGAATTTTCTTCCATCACGGACGGCACGGAGTGCTGCCTCGTTGATCATATTGGCAAGTTCTGCACCAGAAGCACCGGATGCCATACGTGCGATCGCATTGTAATCGACATTGTCGCCCACGCGGATGTTTTTCGCATGGACTTTCAGGATTTCCTCACGGCCTTTTAAGTCAGGCAGTTCAACCGGCACACGGCGGTCGAAACGGCCCGGACGAAGAAGTGCCGGGTCCAGGGAATCCGGACGGTTCGTCGCTGCCAGAATGACAACGCCTTTCTTTCCATCGAATCCATCCATCTCGGCAAGCAGCTGGTTCAGGGTCTGCTCACGCTCGTCGTTTCCGGAGAATCCGCCGCCGTCACGTTTTTTGCCGACGGTATCGATCTCATCGATAAAGACGATACACGGTGCTTTCTCATTTGCCTGCTGGAACAGGTCACGCACCTTCGCAGCTCCCATGCCGACGAACATCTCGACAAACTCAGAACCGGAAATGGAGAAGAACGGAACATTTGCCTCTCCGGCTACTGCCTTTGCAAGCAGCGTTTTACCGGTTCCTGGAGGGCCGACAAGCAGTGCTCCTTTCGGCATTTTTGCACCAATTTCTTCATATTTTTTGGGATTATGCAGGAAGTCAACAATCTCCTGTAAAATTTCTTTTGCCTCATCCTCTCCGGCAACATCTGCAAATTTAATGCCGGTTTCGGACTGTACATAAACCTTGGCGTTGCTCTTTCCAAAGCTCATCGCATTTCCCATGCCGCCCATCATCTTGCTCGTCATGCGTTTCATCAGCCACTGTCCGAGCGCAACCATCACAACGATCGGTATTACCCATGTTAAAAGAAATTCCATGAGTGGCGACATCTGCTCTATGATCGGCGTTCCGAATTCGGTAATACCTGCCTCATATAAACGGTCTACCAGCTTGTAATCATTCATCACACCCGTCTTATAATAATTCGCCGGGCTTGATTTGTCGCTGAAAATAATCTCATTTGACTGGATCTGGACTTCGCTGATTTCGTTGTTATCTACCATCTGCAAAAATTTTCCGTAATCAACTTCTGTTACTTTGGGCTCGAGAAGTCTCGGGAAAAGCAGAAGATTTAACAGCAGAATGACGATCAGCGCAATCACATAATAAAAAATTATGGGTTTTTCGGTTTCTGCACCTGCTTCATCTGTATCCCCTCCTGTTTCTTGATTTTCTTTCTTTTTAGTAGCATAAACTTTTCTTTCGCTAAAATCAATCAAATTCTGACATTTCATGAAACTTTTATACTTTTTTATATTTTCGCTATAGAAAAGTAAGTTTCTTGCTTTTTCATCTGTTTTCGGCTATACTTGCGAAAGACTGGGAAAGTCTCTTTTCGAAATTTTGCCCCGAAATGACGGGGTTCATTCGATAAAAAAGCTATAGAAACGGAGGTTTTGTGTATGGGACACAGGTTTACATATGTGGTTTCGCCGGAGGAGGAACGGGAAAATCTGACTGTGGAATGGTTTCTCCGCCGGCATGGATATTCGCGCCATATTATTACGGGCTTAAAACGCACAGAGGACGGCATTTTCCGAAACGGCGTCCGCGCCTGGACGAGCCAGGCCGTGCACGCCGGGGATGTGATCGAAACGCACCTTGTCGAAACAGAACCCTCCGACGGAATTCTGCCGCGGCCGGTTCCGTTTTCGGTTGTGTATGAGGATGACGACATCCTCGTTGTGGATAAACCCGCTGATACGCCGATTCATCCGTCGATTGGAAATTATGAAAATACGCTGGCAAACGGCATTGCATGGTATTTTGAACAGAAAGGTGAACCCTTCGTCTACCGCTGTATCAACCGCCTCGACCGCGACACCACCGGCCTTATCGTGCTCGCCAAGCACGCCTTAAGCGCCGCCGTTCTCTCCCAGGCCATGCGCTCCCGCGAAATCCACCGCACGTATCAGGCCTTCGCCCTCGGCGAAACCGCTGCATCCGGCACCATCGACGCCCCGATCGCCCGCCTCAACGGCTCCCTCATCCAGCGCACCGTCGACTTTGCCTCCGGCGAGCGCTCCGTAACCCATTACCGCACCCTCGCGCACTGCTCCGTTTTCTCCCACCTCGAACTCAACCTCGAAACCGGCCGCACCCACCAGATCCGCGTCCACATGGCTTACATCGGCCATCCGCTGCTCGGCGATACCCTCTATAACAAAACTCCCGGCACTTTCCCCCGCCAGGCACTTCACTCTGCATCGCTCTCCTTCGTCCATCCGATCACCGGAGAACCCTTAAACTTCCACGCACCACTGCCGGAAGATATGCAAAACCTGCTGACATAAACCAACCCCCGTGAGTTGCCGCTCACGGGGGTTTTGTTGTCCCTGATGGAACTGTCATGTCTTTTTGCCGGTGACATTATATCATACACAAAATTTAGTTTCAATCATCATTTTCATACAGTTCTGATTCTTGGTACTTCATCGATATGCAAATATTTGCTGATGCATTTCACAATCACATCATGATCCGAAACCTGTCCCATGCCGGACACTGCTACGGTTGCCACAACGCCGACTTCTTCCACGCAGATCGGAAAACCTCCGCCCAGCATTGCGTATTCCTTCGGGTCCAGTACCATCTGTTTTACGCTCTCCGGCGCATTCGTCGCTGCCATGTAAAGCTGCAGCGAACTCCGCTCCGTCAGAAGCACCGAATTGCTCTTCCGTCTCATCAGCTCCACATTGTGCGGCGTAATGCCGTTATCGCAATACTGGAATACAACTTCCCCGTTGCTTCTGCGGATCATGATGCCAACCTGTGCTCCGCGCCGTCTTGCCTCCATCAGGATCATCGTTCCCAGTTCCCATGCGTCTGCATTTGTAAAATGCGTAAACTGCAGAATATCCTCCTGCATATCGAGCACTTTCATCAGTTCATCCATTGTCATTGTCATACTTTTGCCCCGTCCTTTCTGCCATTTTATATTTTTTAGCTTTTCGCCCCTCATTTTCTGACTTTCAGTTTATCATTTTCCCAAATTCAAGTCAAGCCAGCCACCCCCGGCATTGGCTAACACGATATCACCGAAAAGCAAAAATTCCACGCCGCAGAAGTTCCCTCCCACAGCATGGAATTTCTCATTTTTATTTTTCTACCATAATACACTTCCGCGGGCAGTTCTCCGCGCAGAGGCCGCAGCCTGTACATTTTGCCGGGTCGATCTCCGCGCGCTGGTCCACAACGTGAATTGCATCCGACGGGCAGTTCTTCTCGCACTTCTTACATCCGATACAGCCGATCTCACACGCTGCCATCACCGCCTTGCCCTTCTCGGTTGAGCGGCATTTCACCGTGATCTTCTGCTCATACGGAATCAGGTCGATCAGATTTCTCGGACAGGCCTTCACGCAGGCACCGCATGCCTTGCACGCTTCGCCGTCCACAACGGCAATGCCGTTTTCAATATGGATCGCATCAAACTTACATGCCTTCACGCAGTTTCCAAAACCAAGACATCCGTTTCCGCAGCTCTTCGGACCGCCGCCCGGTACAAAACCGGCGTAGGAGCAGTCCCTTGCACCCGTGTATTCATACTTGTTCTTTGCCACGTCACACGTACCGGCGCACCGTACCACTGCTTTTCTGCGCTCCTGTGCTCCGGCTTCCTGTCCCATAATGGCACCGATCGCTGCCGCAACCGGAGAACCGCCGACCGGACAGACCGAAATCGGGGCTTCACCCTTTACCACTGCAGCCGCCGCTCCGTCACAGCCCGGGTAACCACAGCCGCCGCAGTTGTTGCCCGGCAGCGCTTCACGGACCTTCGTCTCGCGCTCGTCCACTTCCACATAAAACTTCTTTCCGGCAATTCCAAGGAGAATACCAATCAAAAGGCCGGTTCCACCCACCATCAGGGTGGCTGCTAAAATACCATTCATCTCTTCATCCCTCCTAGATCATTCCGGAAAATCCCATAAATGCCATTGACATCAGCATAGCCGTAAGAAGAACGATCGGCATTCCTTTGAATGACTCCGGGATATCGTTGTACTCCATCTTTTCCCGCAGGCCAGCCATCAGCACCATGGCAATCGTAAAGCCAATTGCGGTTGCCAGACCGTAAACCGTACCCTGCAGAATCGTGTAATCCTTCTGTACGTTGATGAGTGCCACACCGAGTACCGCGCAGTTTGTTGTAATCAGCGGAAGGTAAACGCCGAGCGCTCGGTACAGAGATGGAATCGTCTTTTTCAGGAACATCTCAACGAGCTGTACCAGCGCCGCGATGACAAGAATAAAACGATCGTTTTCAGATAATCAAGTTCTGCCGGTGCCAGGATAAATTTGTAAATCAGACTTGTCACAAATGAAGAAATCGTGAGGACAAAAATAACCGCTCCGCCCATGCCGGCCGCCGTATCCATCTTTTTGGAAACACCGAGGAAAGCACAGATGCCGAGGAACTGGCTTAAGACAACGTTGTTCACCAGCGCCGCACCGATCGCAATTAAAATCAGTTCTTTCATTTCGCTTCCTCCTTTCCTTTCACAGCCTGGCAGTATGCCTTATTGGCGCACGCCATACAGCCGGTCTCTTCTGCCGGGACTGCCGGTTTTCCGGTTTTCTCTGACTTCTGGCGTTTGATGCGGTTCTGCACCGCAACGAGCATTGCCAGCACAAGGAATGCACCCGGCGCCATGATGAAGATGTTGACCGGCTCGTAAGCACTCGGCATTACCTGGATACCGAACAGGGTTCCGGCTCCGATCAGCTCACGGAACATACCGATCAGGGTCAGGCCGACGGTAAATCCAAGGCCCATGCCGATACCATCAAATAAAGACGGGATCGGACCATGTTTTCCAGCATATGCCTCGGCGCGTCCCAGGATGATACAGTTTACAACGATCAGCGGGATGTAGATGCCAAGGGCGGAATAGAGTGCCGGAATAAAACCTTCCATCAAAAATTCCACGATGGTTACAAACGATGCCACAACAACGATGTATGCTGGCATACGCACGCCGTCCGGGATGATTTTCCGAAGCAGGGAAATCATCAGGTTGGAGGCGGTCAGGATAACCATCGTCGCAAGGCCCATGCCGATACCGTTCTTTGCAGAAGTGGTAACCGCAAGCGTCGGACACATACCCAGCATCATGACGAAGGTCGGGTTTTCTTTTATGATACCATTATAAAGCCGTTCCAGCGGCGTATCTTTTCTCATGAGTTCCCTCCCTCTCCGGAAAGCAGACCGGATTCGTTGCAGTAGTTAAAACAGCAGATTCCTGCATTGACACCGTTTGTTACAGCGTTCGTTGTCAGAGTTGCTCCGCTCAGCGCATCGATTTCATCATCCGCGGATGCGCCGGATTTTGTGTAGGAGAATGCTTCTACGTTTTTATCCTTGAACTGATTCTTGAAATCGTCTGTGTCGGCACGCATACCAAGGCCGGCCGTCTCGGAAAGTGACAGGAAAGAGATTCCTTTTGTCGTTCCGTCCGATGCAATTCCCATCGAGAACTGCATGCCGCCGCCATAGCCTTCGGTTGTGGAGATGATCTCAACCAGGCCGATCGTTGCGCCGGATGCGTCTTTTGCAAGCAGCAGTTCGTCAATCGTCTGTGCTTCAAAACCGTGGCCGATCAGTGCTGCCGTAAGTTCTGCCTGTTCTGCATCGCTCATCGTTACTTCTTCAAAGGAAGCTGCCTCCGGGAATACGTTCTGACAGGATTCCTGTTTTTCTTTCTCCTGCTGTTTCTGGATCGGCTCCAGGGTTACCTGATGTGCCGCCCCGAGAAGCAGTCCGGCAATCAGCGTGATCGCCGCAAGAATCAGTGCGTTTTTTATGATTTTGTTCATGCTTTTTTCTTGCCTCCTCTTCCGAATCCAACCGGCACGGTCACACGCTCAATGAGCGGAACCAGAAGGTTGGTAAAGATGATGGCATAGGAAACGCCCTCTGCCGAATTTCCAAAGATACGGAATACGCCGGTCAGAAGACCTAAAATGACCGCATAGATATACTGTCCCTTCTTTGTGATCGGGCGGGTAACGTAATCGGTTGCCATGAACCATGCGCCGAGCATCAGACCGCCGCCGAAGAGATGCGCACCAAGAAAATTGATGTCAAAGCCGTGGCCGCCGAAAATCAGAGCGAATAAAAGCTCGGTTCCGATGTAAATGAGCGGAATGTTGAGGTCAATCACATGGATGCAGACAAGGAAAATTCCGCCAATCAGAAGGGCCAGTGCGGAAGTCTCACCGATCGTTCCGGCCGTATTCCCAAGGAACATGGACAGCAGATTCACCTGCTCTCCTGCTTTTGCTGCGGCAAGCGGTGTCGCACCGGATACGGTATCCACAAGATGTGCGGCTGCCGGGGCAGCGAAGTTGGTCATATGACCCGGGAAGGAAATCAAAAGGAAGCATCTTCCTGCAAGCGCCGGGTTCATAATGTTCTGGCCAAGACCGCCGAAAAGCTGTTTTACGACGAGAATTGCAAACACACCGCCGATCACCGGCATCCAAAGAGGCGCCTGCACCGGCATGTTCATGGCCAGCAGAAGGCCGGTTACCAGTGCACTGCCGTCGGCAATCGTCACCGGTTTCTTCATTCCTTTTTCATACAGATATTCCGTCAGGGGACAGACTGCCATCGAAATCGCAATCAAAAGCAGTGCCCGAAGGCCGAAATTCCAGACTCCCACGCAGGCTGCCGGGGCAAGGGCAAGCAGGACGGCAAACATGATTTTGTCTGTCGTCACCTTGGACCGCGCGTGTGGGGAAGATGATACGTGTAATAATCCATTCATATGTAAGATCCCCCTATTTCTTCTTTCTCTTTGCCAGAAGCACTTTACGCATCGAGCTGATTTCCTGCGTCAGCGGACGTCTTGCCGGGCAGATAAAGGAACAACAGCCACATTCACAGCACTCCATTCCGCCGTATTTCAGGAACTTCTCTTCCTCTCCGTGCTCCGCAAAAACGGAAAGGCGGGCCGGAAGAATCTGACCCGGACAGACGGAAACGCAGCGTCCGCAGTTGATGCAGGCAGATGGTGCCAGCGCAGATACTTCATCCTCCGTAAGGCAGGTCAGTGCAGATGTTGTCTTGGTAACAGGAACCTCCATTGTAAACAGGGCTTTTCCCATCATCGGACCGCCGCAGATGATCTTGGATGCCTCGTTTTTCAGACCACCTGCCTGCTCTAAAAGTTCGGACAAGAGCATGCCGACCGGCACTTCAAAGTTGCATGGATTCTGTACGGCATCTCCCGTCACGGTAACGATACGGCTCATCAGCGGTTCGCCGAAGCGGACTGCCTGGTAAATAGCGGTCACGGTATCAATGTTATCCACGATACAGCCCGCGTCCGCCGGCAGCATGGAAGAATTTACCTTTCGCCCCGTTGCTGCATAGATCAGCATACGCTCGGCACCCTGCGGGTATTTCGTTTTAAGTTCCAGAACCTCAATGTTATCCTCCGGAAGCAGCAGCTCACGGAACTTCACGATACAGTCCGGTTTGTTGTCTTCAATGCAGATGACTCCCTTTGCCCTCGGGAACATATGCAGCATAATTTTTAAACCTCCGATCACCTTTTCCGGCTCCTCGATCATTCTGCGGTAGTCGCTTGTCAGATATGGTTCGCACTCGGCACCGTTGACAAGAATGTGGTCAATCGCTGACGGATCTTTCGGTGATACCTTGACGTGTGTCGGGAAACCCGCACCTCCCATTCCGACGATTCCGGCTTCTTTGATCTTCTTCCGGATCGTATCTGCGTCGAGTTTTTCCCAATGAGGGCACTCCTCAAATGCTTCTTTTTCATACATCCCATCGTTCTCCACAACGATGCAGTCCACCGGAGAACCGGCTGCGGAAACTTTTTTCTCAATTCCTTTTACCGTGCCGGAAACCGATGCGTAAACAGGAGCCGAAACAAATCCTCCTGCTTCTGCGATTTTCTGTCCAGCTTTTACATGGTCGCCTTTTTGTACGATCGGCACAGCAGGCGCTCCGATGTGCTGTGACACTGCGTAATACAATAAGTTGCCCGGCTGCGCTTTGACAATCGGTTTGTCCTTGGAGAGCTCTTTTCCCTCGTACGGGTGAACGCCGCCATGAAAAGTATTTCTTTTCTTCTGAAACATGCTTTTCACCTCATCCTTTCTCTTTTCTATGCTGCATTTATCAATTCACAGCCTTTTTTCGGTTTTTTATGCAAAAAAGGCTGGTGCATTGCCCTGATTATTTCGGTTATTCATATCGGACTTCTTTTAACAGAAGTCCGCATGCCGGTGCAAGAAAACCCGCACTTTCGCGATTTTTTGCTTTGAGAAGCTCCGTCATTAATGCGATATCCCGTTTTCCCATCCCGACCTCCACAAGCGTTCCGGTCAGGATCCGCACCATGTGGTACAGAAAACCGGTTCCGGTATAGGAAATGATAAGAATCCCGTCTTTCTCGCAGAAATCAATTCCGGTAATCGTCCGTACTGTCGATTTTTTCATACGTTTGTTGGCACAGAAGCTCCTGAAATCATACGTTCCGATAAACGCTTTCGATGCTTCTTTCATTTTTTCCACATCGAGCGGTGCTTCCGGAAAATACACGTATTTCCGCTCGAAAACATGCTTTCTGCCATCAATCACGATACGGTATTCGTATGTTTTGTCCACCGCATTCAGACGGCTGTGGAAGCGCTCCGGCATCCGCGCGAGGCTGGTGACTTCGATGTCTTCCGGCAGATAATGGTTGATTGTCTGCAGAAGTTCTTCATCGGATAGATCGGTATGGAACTTTGCATTTGCGACCTGTCCTGCCGCATGGACGCCGGCATCGGTTCTGCCCGCGCCGTGAATCTCCACCGGCTCTCCTGCGATCCTGGACAACAGCGTTTCGAGCTTGCCCTGAATCGTGTTGTCCGTATTTCCCTGCTTCTGCCAGCCGTTATAGCGCGTGCCGTCGTACTGCAGGATCATTTTATAATTCATCTTTTTCTCCTTTCCAAAGTGGCCGCTTATTATTCGGCATCCATGCTTTTTTCAATCAAAAAGCCCCGTAACGCTGGACTTCGTGCCAAATTTGCTTCAAACAGCACCACTTCTGCTCCGCCCGGAAAGCTGTTCTGTAAAAATTCAGCGGCACGGCGGATCTGCAGTTTCACATCTTTTACTTCCTTCTCCACTTTTTCCTGTTCCAGTTCACATACCGTTTCAAAAAGCTCTTTCATCTGATCCGGATCGGTTTTGCGACATTTTTTAGCGGTCTCCTCGAGTTTTTTAACTTTTTCAAGACCCGCTCATTCGTTTCTTCCTCGTCCTTTTTCAGCAGTCCCTGCTTTTTGCACAGTGCAAATCCCTGCTCTTTCTGCCGCAGCCAGGATGCGTATGTCTCATCTTTTTTCTGCCTGCAAAGCCCGGTAAACTGGCGCAAGCACTCGGAAAGCTCCTTTGCCGTGTGCTCCTGCTTCTGGCAGGCGGATGCCTCTTTCTGAAGTGCCGCATGAAACAGAGACAGCAGTACAGATCGCTCTTCTGCGGAACCATTTGCCGCCATCTGCTGTTTTTGTGCCATGATTTTTCCGGAAAATGCACCGGTCAGAATCTCCTCCACACCGTAATCCTGTCCATATTTTTCGTAAATCCTGTAGTACGAGCTGAATTCCTCCGCCGTCTTTTCTTCCTGCAAATATTGTCCGATCAGTGCTTCGTCGACCGGAAAATGCAGGATTTCATAACTTTTCAGCACGGCCGACAAATCCTCCCAGCCGCGTGCTGTCACAAAACGCTTCTCATCCACTTCCTGCGAAACAGAATAAAAATGGTCACTGTGTGCTATAAGGTACGTTGTCACGGCGCTGTGGATCTGATTTTTCTCTGCGTAGGAGAGCCAGACGGAAAGCTCGGGAAGCACCTCGATCTTCCGCACACGGTCAAGCGTTGCCACATCAAATTCCCGCACAGATTTATTGTATTCCGGCGGATTTCCGGCGGCCACGATCAGCCAGTCATCCGGGATGTGCTGATTGCCGAATTTTTTCTCCTGCAAAAGCTGCAGCATTACCGGAGCGAGGGTCTCGGAGACGCAGTTAATTTCATCGAGAAAGAGGATACCCCGCTTCTTTCCGGTCTGCTCCATGCAGTCATAGATTGAGGCGATGATCTCGCTCATCGTGTATTCCGTTGTATGTACCATTTTCCCTTCGATTCCACGTGTGCAGATCTCCGGAAGGCCCATGGCACTCTGACGCGTATGGTGTGTCATCGTGTAGGCGACAAGCCCCACACCGCACTCTTCTGCGATCTGCTCCATAATTGCCGTTTTTCCGATGCCCGGCGGGCCGATCAGGAGAATGGGACGCTGCTGCCGGAGGGGAACCAGCAGATTACCGGCTTCGTCTCTTGCAAAGTATGCGCGCAGGGCTTTTTCAATTGTCTCTTTTGCTTCTTGTATGTTCATATGTTCTCTCTTATCTTGTGCACTCTTTATGTACTCTCGAAATCTTTCTGTGTTTGATTTTGCGAGATGCTTTTTTGTCAGTTTTGTTCAAAGAGTACATTCTTCTGTCAGCAGTTTTTTTGCCCATTTTGGGACAAGATTCATTTTTTCGGTCTGTCTGACAAAGACAAATGCCGTCTCGTAATCGGGCTTTTGTTCGGGATAAATTCCGTCTCCATCGGTAAAATAGATCAACGCTTTTAAGTTTCGGAATACATGCTGTTTCCGCAACTCTTCCACTTTCTGAAAGACAGGACGGAAATCGGTTCCGCCCCGGCCCTTGATGGTAATTGTTTCACGGTAAGCTTCCCATTCTTTCGGAGAATGGATCATCGTGACATCCTGCACGAAGCTGTCGCACTGGATCAGGCAGACGTTCCATCGGGAAAAGAAGTTTTCTTTTTCTTCAAGAATGCTGCGTGTCTCACCAAGGAACTTTGCTACAATTTCTCTTTTGCACGAGCCGGATGTGTCGATTGCGATGACCAGCTCTTCGAGGCGGTTTCCTTCCCGCGTCTCCGGCGGCTCGATGAAAGGGAGACTGCCGTAGTGCTCCAGGCCGTAATGGTAGGCGACTGGGTCAAAACTGTCGAGATCCAGTTCCATCTCCTCACGGGTGACGGTGAATTGTTTTAAAAAGCTGCGGTAATTGTACGCTCTTTTTTCGATCCCGGACAGAGTTTCTTTTTTTCCACCGCAGTTCTGACCTCGCCGCAGGCCGCCGGTGCCGTAGTTTTCCGCCAACTTGCGGGAAGCACGTTCCCAGACTGATTGAAAAGACTCGATAAGTTCCGGCTCTTTTCCCGGCACCAGCCATGAAACCGGAGACTTTTTTTCTTTTTCCGGCATCAGCCATGAAACCGGGGGCTGTTCTCTTTTTTCCGGCTCCGGTGTTTCTTTCCCAAACCGGCGGATGCATTCCAGCAGCAGGTGCTGATAGCCTTCCTTGAGGAACGATGAATTTTCGGCACACATGCGGAGTACAAAATCGGAGTTAAAATATATCGTATGACCGTCGGATGTGATGGCTTTTGTCCTGTCGGATGGCTGATGCTGAAAGAAAAGAATCGCTTCACCAAGTTCCGGGTACAACCAGCAGAGGTTTTTGCGGGCTTCTTCGAAAAGCCGGAGCGCCAGCGCTTCTTTTCTTTTGTGGGCTTTTCTTTTTGAAACGCAGCTTCTGTTTTTCTGCTTTCCGTATTCTCCTGCATCGGATCCTGTGAGCTCCGGTTCAGGAGAATACGGAAAGCCTGCCATTTCTGCTGGTCGGCAGCAAGGTTGAGAAAACGTTTTCGGTCTGCATCGGACAGCCATCCGGTCTGCAGAATACGTTCCAGCTTTGAAAAATCATCCTCACGAATCAGCATTTCGACAGCGGGACGGATGCGTTTCCGCAGGTATGCGGTATATGCGGCTCGCTGTTCTTCCGGAAGATCCTGCGATTCACAAAAGCTGGAAAGTGCAGCCCGGAGGCGCTGCTGTTCGGATGTCGTCGTTCTGAAACTACTCCAGTCATCCATTTTATTCACTCCCTTACTCGCCGCGTTGGCTCACTTGCACTCATTATATCGTCATTTTTGAGCATTGACAATGTTGGATCGTGTTATTTTTTTCACACTTTTACCATATTTTTATGATATACTTGATATTATAAAATACGATTGCAGTCGTAAAAGCGCAAAGGAGATCCTTTTTATGAACAAAGAAAACAGAAAAGCTGCCAGGGAACGGCGTGCCAAAGAGCGGGAGCACGAAGCGAAAGTAGCGCATTACAAAAAGATCTGGAGCTGGGCCGGACCAGCTCTGATTGTCGTTGTGATCGTCGGCCTTATCATCGCCAGCGTACTCGATTCCAAACGACTCTCTGCCAAAAGTGCCTCGGAGGATACCTCCACAGCCTCATCGGCCGCATCCGCCTCATCAGCCTCCACTTCGGCTTCTGCCTCTTTGCAGACCGACACTTCCCTCACCATTGAGGACGGTGATACCGTCAATATCGACTATGTCGGCTCCATTGACGGCGTGGAATTTGAAGGTGGAAACACAAAAGGAAACGGCGCTGATCTTGTGATCGGCTCCCACACTTACATCGATGACTTTGAAGAACAGCTCATCGGCCATCACCCGGGCGACAGCGTAGATGTAACCGTCACTTTCCCGGAAGACTATGGAAAAGACGAACTCAATGGAAAGGAAGCTCTTTTCAAAGTTACCATCAACGGCATTTATAAATAGAACAACCAAAAAGACATCCCCAGCAGATTTTCCGTCTGCGCCGGATGTCTTTTTCTTATTATTTTTTTGTTAAGTTTTTTTCAAAGGCGCTTCGATGTATTAAAAAAGTACATCTTCTTATTCCACAATTTTGTAATACGCCCGCGCCGTCAGCACATAGACGATCAGGTAAACCACGGCAAACGCCGCAATCGTAATCGCTGTTGCAGCTAGGAACAGATTGCTGTCCGGGAAATTCAGCATTGCCATGATACGCCTGGTCAATGGAAACGCTACCATTGTATGCACCACGGCCACCGCGAGCGGCAGGAAAAAGACCGTTACCACCTGTGACTGAATCGTCTGACGGATTTCTTTGCGGCTCATGCCGACCTTCTGCATAATCTGGAATCGTTTTCGGTCATCGAAGCCTTCTGAAACCTGCTTGTAATAGATAATCATAACGGCACCCATCAAAAACAGCGCACCGACGAAAACACCTAAAAACAGAAGTGAACCATACAGACTGTAAACCGTATTGCGCTCTTTTTCGCGCACTTCCACCCATCCGTTAAAAGATGACTCCGTCAGTATCGTCTCAATCTCATCTCCAACTGTGATCTGTTCGCCGGCATCCCCGATAAGATCCAGAGCATATTCCCAACTGTATCCTTCTGGCTCCTTTCCCTGCACAGCTGCATACGCTTCCTTTGCTTCATGGTTCCGCGTCACCACCGTCATTGTCTCATACACCTGCGTCTTCTCATCCAGAATGTACGATTTCTTATCGGTATTCCATTTTTTTACTTCATACGTCTGATTTCCCAGTTCAATCGTGTCATATCCATAATTTTTCTGTTTTGCCTGAAAAACCAGAGCCTGCCCTGGTTCCAGCTCTACCTGTTCGCCGGTTACCTGTTCGTACTCCGACTCTTCCATAATCTTTATCAGTGTACTCGCCGCAGCATCATCTGACTGTGTTTTTTCTACTTTGTTTCTATCTACATCAGCAAGCATAACATAGTATCTCTGATCACTTTCATACTTTTTTCTGAGCTGCTTTTCTTCCAGATGCTGATCAATCCCAGTTTTCACTTCCTCTATCATCTTCTGACTGACCGGCTCCACCGTCTTCATAATGCCGCTCACGCCAGTATTTGCTTCGATCGAAATCTGATGCGGAAACCGCGTATAGGTAACCTCCTCAATCCCCGTCCACAGACATGTGCTGATGGAGATAACCAGAAGCACACCCGTTGACAGAATACAGATATTCGCAAGACCGACCGCATTTTGCTTCATGCGGTACAGCATGCCCGAAATGCTTGTAAAATGGCGTGTCTGGTAATAGTAATTCTTGTTTTTCTTCAGAATTTTCAAAAATGCAATACTTCCAGCAGAAAACAGGCAGTACGTTCCCACCATAACCAAGGCGATTGCATTAAAAAACTTATCAAGTGCGTCCATCGAGGATTGGCTGGTCAGAGCCAGATAATAGCCAACACCAAGAAGCATGAATCCAAGAACCGCCGTCAAAAGCTTCGTTTTCGGTTCCCGCTCACCCTGCGCGCCGCCGTGCAGCAGTTCGACCGGCTGTGAGACGTGGATCTGGCGAAGGCTTAAGAGAAAATTGATCACAAAAGTCAGGCCGAACAGCAGCATCGTACTTCCCACGGCTTTTGCACTGAACGCAAAACCAATTGTTCCGTTCAGTCCGGTCAGCTTCATCAGCACCAGAAACAGCAGGCGGTACAGCAACACACCGAGCAGAATACCGATTCCAAGCGATGCCGCCCACAGATACAGACTCTCAAAAAAGAGGATCTTCGCCAGATGCTTTTTCTCCATGCCGAGAATCTGGAACAGACCGAACTCTTTTTTCTTCTTTTTGCCAGAAAACTGTTGCTGTAGATCAGAAAAATCACCGCGAACAGGCCAATGATATAGGTTCCCATCCCCATCACTGCCAGGATCGTATCTTTTCCGATCATGGAATCAAAGCCACTTCCCTGCGCCAGTGTATCCATGATAAAAAACATCACCACCGAGCCGATGCATGACAGCAGATACGGAAGAATATTCTGACGGTTTTTGCTCAAATTTGTTTTTGCCAGTCTGGCATACAGCAGATTATTCATCCCGTTCACCACCCGTCGCAAGAATTGTCAGCGTATCGGAGATCTTCTGATACATCTCATCGCGCCCTAAAGAACCGCGATACAGCTGGTGGAAGACCTCGCCGTCCTTGATGAACAGCACACGCTTCGCCGAGCAGGCCGCCTTCACACTGTGCGTTACCATAACAATCGTCTGGCCCTCCTCGTTGATCTCCCCGAACAGTTTCATGAGGCCATCCGCTGCATGGGAATCGAGCGCGCCGGAAGGCTCATCCGCAAGAACCAGCTCCGGATTGGTAATCAGCGCACGCGCAACGGCTGCACGCTGCTTCTGTCCGCCGGACACCTCATATGGGTATTTATTGAGGATCTGGGTGATGCCGAGTTTTTTCGCAATCGGCTCTGCCCGAAGACTCATCTCCTCGTATTTTTCCTTCCAGCACGAGCGGCAGATAAATGTTGTCACGCAGGGAAAAGGTATCGAGCAGGTTGAAGTCCTGGAACACGAAACCTAAGTTTTCGCGGCGGAATCCGGCAATCTCCTTCTCTTTTAATTCGCCGAGATTCTTTCCATTTAACCGCACCTGTCCGCCGGTTGGCTTGTCTAGTGCTGCGAGCAGGTTCAGAAGCGTCGTTTTTCCGCTTCCCGATTCGCCCATGATTGCAACAAATTCGCCCCGTTCCACTGTAAAATTAACGTCTTTCAACGCTTCCACCCGGTTGCTGCCAAGGCGCGTGGTATATGTTTTTTTCAGATGTTCTACTTCCAGAATTGCCATGTCACATTTTCCTTTCTGTCTGAACTGTTTTCTTAATTGACAAGGCTTATTATACCCGTCCGCGCCCTCTTCTGCCTTAGGATCATCTTACAAAAAGACCGGCAACCTTACATTTCTGTAAGATTCCCGGCGAAGCTCTCTATGTACTACAGGGATACGGTATCCAGCCCAAGATACACCTTCGTTCCCGCTCCCATCTCCGACTCGATGCGGATGGTATGCGAAAGTTTCTCCATGATCTGGCGGCACAGATACAGTCCGATGCCCGTTGACCGCTTGTCTGCGCGGCCGTTGCAGCCCGTGTAGCCTTTTTCGAAAATCCGCGGCAGATCCTCCGGCGCAATGCCGATGCCGGTATCCTCAATCACCAGCGTTTTTGGTGCATCCGGTGACAGATAGATGTGAATGCTGCCACTTTTCGTGTATTTCAGCGCATTTGACAGAATCTGCTCCAGCACAAAGACGAGCCATTTTTCATCTGTCAGCACCTCGCAGTGCACCGGCTCGTAGGAAAGGATAATTTTCCGGCGGATAAAAAGCGGGGCATATTTCCGCACAGCCTGGCGGATCAGCGCATCCAAATCGTACCTTGCAAAGACAAGATCCGATGTCATTTTTTCCATGCGCAGGTACTGCAGCGCCATCTGCACATACTGCTCCGTCTGGAAAAGTTCGCTCTGCATTTCACGCGAAAGCGGCGTATCCTCCTCCTGCAGAAGCAGCCGCATCGCCGCAATCGGCGTTTTGATCTGATGGGTCCACATCGTGTAATACTCCATCATATCGCGGTATTTCTGCTCCATCTTAATCTGTTCTTCCTGAAACTGCCGCTCGTAGGATGCGATGATCTGCTGGTAATCCCGCGCCAGAAGCCCGTCCGCCTCCGGAAGCGCTTCTGTTTTGCCCTGCGGTTCGGCGGCAAGGAGTGCTAAGACCAGATGATGTTTCCGGTACTTCCCATAATGAAAGCAAAAACCTGCGGCTCCGACAGCAGCCATCAGCACGATCATATAAACGGTGACATCCTGCGGCACATTGCGCAGAAAACAGAGGAGTGAAAATACTCCTATAAAAGCGGCAATCCGCACGGCCGATGCAAGATGCTCTTTCAAATACCAGTTAAGAAGCATAAACTCCTGCCGGATTCCCTCTTTCTGTTGTTCCATCCTTTTTCTCCTGTTCTGCTTCCGTCATGCGATCAGGTAGCCGACACCCTTTTTCGTCTGGATAAAGTCTGTAAGTCCTGCCTCCTCCAGTTTTTTCCGCAGGCGCGTGACGTTGACGGTCAGCGTGTTGTCATCTATAAAGCTGTCCGACTCCCACAGATGCATCATCAGCATATCTCGGCTGACGGCTTTTCCTTTATTTTCGAGAAGGGACTGCAGAATGCGCCACTCATTTTTTGTCAGCTCAATCCGCTTTCCCCGGTAATTCAGCACACCACTTCCCGTATCGAGCATGGCACCGCGGTGCTCGAGGAAATTCGTTTCTCCGGCAAATTCGTAGGTGCGGCGGAGCATCGCCTGGACTTTGGCGGTCAGGACACTTAAATCAAACGGCTTCGCGATAAAGTCATCGCCGCCCATATTAACGGCCATAATGATGTTCATGTTGTCCGATGCAGAAGAAAGAAAAATTACCGGCACTTTAGAGACTTTTCGAATCTCCTGGCACCAGTGAAATCCGTTAAAAAAGGGAAGATGAATGTCCATCAGCACTAATTGCGGATTTTTCACGGCAAATTCGGCGAGAACGCCGGAAAAATCCTGTACGCAGAACGCATCCATGCCCCAGGAAACCAGGCTCTGCTGCACGGCGCGGGCGATGACTTCATCATCTTCTACAATCATAATTCGATACATGGCTGTTCCTCTGTTGTCTCTAGCAAAGCGGATATTCACAATCCGCTTCGCTACTTGCTTGATTCGGTTAAAAACATAGACTCCGGGCGGGTGTTTTCAACGCACAGCCGCTCCCGGAGCCGTTTTCGCAGATGATTATACTCTTACAATATAATCTGCTTTTCTTTCTTTTGCCTCCGGGTACTCGCAGTCGCGATAACCGAGGATGCAGTGTCCGATGCCAACATAATTTTCGGAAAGTCCCCACTCTTTTAAGAGGGCCTTTCCCTCCGGGCTCGCGAACTCTTCTTTTGCACGATGGATCCAGCAGGAATCCACACCAACGGCATGTGCTGCCAGCATCAGATTTCCCATGACAAGAGAACCATCCTCCACATAAGTTCCGCGCTCCGGGTCAGCAAGCACGATCAGAACGGTCGGTGCGCCGTAGAACGGATCGGATGTTGTACCCATAACAGCCGCATTCATTTTCGAAAGCTTTGCAATCAGCTCCGGTTTCTGTACCACAACAATCACCGGCGACTGTTTTCCCATGCCGGTTGCCGCATACGTTCCGGCCTCCAGAATCGCATCAAGCTGCTCATCCGTAATCTGCTCCGCTTTGTATTTGCGGATGCTTCTTCTTGTTTTGATTACATTTAATACTTCGTTGTTCATGGTAAAAATCCTCCTGTTCTTTTTTGTTTTATCGCAAACGCCGCAGCTTTGTATACCGGACGCATTGCCTGCCTACATCTGTTTCCGCACAATCCGATACTCGTCGCCGAGCTGGTAGTACGGACAGTTGTAAAATTTATCCTGCAGAAAACGTGCCATCTCATCCTCATCGAGATCCACCTCGCAGGTGTAGCACTCATAATCCTCATCATACACAAAATTGCCGCACGACTCACAGCTTGTGGCCATCTGGCGGGAGTGCTTTTTCTTTTGTGCATGGGGTGTTGGTTCTGTCATATGGCAATTCCTCCCATTTCTTACACTTCGATTCTCCGTTTCGGTGCTTCCGGCAGAGGAAGAATTTCTATTTTTCATCCACAACCTGGAAAATATAAAATTTCAGGTAATAGGACTCATCCGCCGCCCACAGAATTGGATGATCCGGGGCCTGGGTGCGGTATTCTACCTGACGGAGACGTTTGTGGACGTTGTGAGCCGCCTGGTTGATGGTTTTCGTGAAGAGTTCGTAGTCCATAAAGTGGGAACACGAACAGGTGCACAGATAGCCGCCGTCTTTGACCAGTTTCATGCCGCGCAAATTGATTTCACGATATCCCTTGATTGCGTTTTTGATGGAGTTTCTTGATTTTGTGAAAGCCGGCGGATCAAGGATAACAACATCGAATTTTTCACCTTCTTTTTCAAGACGCGGCAACAGTTCAAAGACATCCTCGCACACGAAAGATGCTACGTTTTCCAGGCCATTTAAGGATGCGTTTTTCCGTGCCTGCTCTACGCCGAGCTCTGATGCATCAACGCCGATAACTTCCTTTGCTCCTGCATATGCCGCATTCAGTGCAAACGATCCGGTATGGGTAAAGCAGTCGAGC
>ENA-OQIF01000138-OQIF01000138.1-human-gut-metagenome-genome-assembly--contig:-NODE-138-length-39835-cov-9.758386_pt1 | contig 39835 bp, 50 predicted proteins | sample MGYA00242574_ERZ504738 | MGnify/ENA primary metagenome ERZ504738 (study PRJEB26092, sample SAMD00036437) | human gut metagenome | host: Homo sapiens | study: EMG produced TPA metagenomics assembly of...
CCACCGCGAAGCCCGGCACCGCCGTCAAGACGGTGACGACCGACGCGAACGGCGCCGCCCACCTGCTCGACGGCACCATCGCCCCGTCGGAGGTCCGCTGGTTCAAGCTGGTCGAGACGAAGGCGCCGTCCTCCTATGAGGCCCCGGCCGCCGGCTCGTACTGGATGATCAGGGCCACGGGCACACCGGACGGCGCGACCATCTCCGTGACCGGCTCCAACGAGGAGGCGAAGGCGCTGCTTAAGGGCTCCACCGACTCGACCGTCACGGTCGGCGACCAACTCGAAGGCAACATCATGCCACCTCTGACCGGCGGACGATACGACGTCGCCCGCGCGGGCGCGTTGGCCGGCGTGGTCACGCTTGGCCTGCTCATCGCCGGGTGCGCGGTCCTGCGCCGCAGGAACACGTCGCCTCTCGACAGGTGACGCATGACGCCGTAAAGCGCGGGGGCACCTCAGGCCAAGCCGGCCGGGTGCCTCCTTGCTTTACGGCATAGCCATGGACCTGGAACAGACCGGAACGACCGGCCGCGACGAAACCAAGGAGAAAAGAGCGATGACGAACACGAGGATGATGACGGCGGCGGCGCTGGCCGCGATGCTGGCCGTGGGCGCGGCGCCGGCGGCCATGGCCGACGAGGCGGATGCGACGATCGAGCTGAACGCCGTGGCCGGCGGCACGCTGGAGGGGCACAGGTACACGGCGTACCGCATCGGCTCATACGAGAACGCCGAGGAATCGGGCGGCAAGGTGTCGAGGGTCGATGTGGTGGACGCGGACGGGGCCAAGGCGTGGCTGACCGACGCGCTGTCCAAGACGGGCACGGACCGGACGAAAGGCTGCGACGAGGCGGGCACCATCGCCCATCTGACCGACGCGGCGAAGACCCGCGCGGTCGCGTCCGCGCTGGCGAAATCCGACGCGAAGCCCGAGGCCGCCGCGGCCGTCGATGGTTCGGGGGCCTCGGCCACGCTGTCCGTGCCCGAGGGTCTGTACCTCGTCGCCGACTCCGACGGCCAGCCGGTCGTCGTCGGCACGAAGATAAACGGGCTCGACCTGGCGTCCCAGACGCTGGGCGTGGCGAACGTGAAGGTCTGGTCCGTGCCGCTGACCCTGGCCGAATCGACCGGGGCGAAATCCACGAACGTCGGCGACGTCCGCTCGTTCAAGGCCTCGTTCACCTCCCCCATCGGCGTGCCCGCCACGCTCATGCTCACCATCGGCGGACGGGGGCTCTCCGACGTCGAGACCGTCACGGCGAAGGCGGGCTCCGACGCCACGTCCATCACCGTGACGGGCGGCACCGCCGACCTGACCGCGTTCGCCGCCGCCCACCCGGGCGAGAAGGTGGAGCTGGACTACAGCGCCAAAGTCACTGCGTCCGGCCCCACCGAGTCCGACGCCGCCGAATCCAAGGACACCCTGACCGTCGGATGGGACGACGACGTGACCCGCTCCTCCGAGGCGTCCGTGAGCCTGCTGTCGTTCCGGTTCGGACTCGACAAGGTGTCCGCCGCCGACACGACCCAGCACCTGTCCGGCGCCGGCTTCAAGGTCCAGGGCCCGGACGGCTGGCTCGTCAAGGGCGGCACGGGCTGGACGTTCTCCGAGGACGAGTCCGGGGCCACCGAGTTCACGACCGGCGACGACGGCCTGTTGAGGTTCGAGGGCCTGCGCGCCGGCACGTACACGCTGAAGGAGACGACGGTGCCGGACGGCTTCTGGTCCATCGCCAAGCCGACGCTGACCGTCACCGTCTCCGACGACGGAACCGCCGTCGTCAAGGGTGTCGACGAACCGAATCTGACCCAGCAGGTCATCGGCACGGGCGACATGGACGGCTGGACGGTCGCCCAGGTCAGGAACGTGAACGGCGTCTCGCAGCTGCCGTCGACCGGCGGTGTGGGCACCGCCCTGACGGTCGCCGCCGCGCTGTCCGCGGCCGCCGTCCTGCTCGCCCTGTCCATCGAATTGCGCCGTCTGTCCGCGCGCTGAAAGACGGAGAGGAGGGCCGCCCATGAGGCTTAAGGCATGTCTGGCCGCCATGCTGGCGGCCCTGCTCGCCCTGGCTCCGTTGTCCGCCATGGCGTCCGACGATCCGCTGGCCGATCTGGCACAAGCCAAGGCGGATCTGAAGGCCGCCAAGGCGGCGCTTGTCGGCTACGAGGGCACCGGCGTGCTCGGCTTCTACCGGCACGAGGGAGCCACCGACGCCGTCCGCATCCTGACCGACCCGGATGTCACGAAATACCAGGACCACATCCGGCTCGACGACCCAAACGGTCCGACCGCCCTATCCAAGGTCAGGAGCGCGTTGGAGTTCGTCGAGGAATGCAACCGCCTGCGCGTCGGGGAGGGATTGGATGCACTGGAGGTGTCGGATACGGCCATGGCCGTCGCCGAGGCCCAGGATTCGTTCTATATGTACGACGAGGACTGGAATGACGACGATATGGCCGGACATAAATTCCAATACACGCCCATGCGGGAGAATCTGGATATGGTCAGCGATGACCCCTTCAACGCTTGGTATACACAGGAAAAAAAGAATTTCGAGACAGGGGAAGGTGATACCGGGCATTATAAAAACATCACCCGTAACAGATATTACGTAACCGGCTTTGCCGATGGGCAAGGCGGCGAATATGACTATTACTACAGGGTTCAAGATTTCATTACCGATAATACGCTGGTCTCGATAAAGGATTATTCCACCGAATTCCCTATCGGCCCCACCTACACCCCGGCCGAGTACCTGAAGCGCCTTGACGGCTACCAGACGTGGTACGACGGCCTGGTCGCCGACCGCAAGGCCGCGGACAAGGCCGTCGACAAGGCCAGGGCGTCGCTGCGCCATGTGTCCGGCACCGTGCGCTCCACGGACGGCACGCCCGTCGCGGACGCCACGGTCACGCTGTCGGACGGCTCCTCGTCGGTGTCCGGCACAACCGGCTCCGACGGCTCGTTCGACGTCAAGGCCCCCTCGGACGGCACATGGACGCTGGCCGTCACGGCCGACGGGTACCTGGACAGCACGGTCGATTCCATCGTCATCGGAGACGGGCAGACCCGCGTGTGGGGCGGGCTGGACGTGCGGCTCAAGCCCGCCACCGCCGAGGTGTCCGGCACCGTGACGGACACGGACGGCGCGCCCATCACGGGCGTCAGGGTGGACGTCGTCGACTCCAAAGGCCCCACATCCGTCCTCACCGGCTCCGACGGCACATGGTCGGCGTCCGTGGCACCCGGCGGCATGACCGTGTCCTACCCGGTCATGCCGGACGGCTACGAGGCCGTCACCGACACATCGAAGAGTCTTGACCTCGAGGCCGGCGACTCCGCCGTGTTCGACCTCAAGGTCAGGCTGAAGGACGGCTCCGTCACGGTCGCCGCGACCGATCCGGGCGGGCCGATCCAAGGCGTCGGCGTCACCGTGGACGGACTGGACGCCAGCACGGACGAAAAGGGCGCCGCCCGAATCGACGGATTGCGTCCCGGCTGGCACAAGGTGTCCTACACGGTCCCCGACGGCCTGCGGGCCGGCGGCCCCGACGAGACGTACGTGCCCGCCGGCGGAACCGTACGGCTGGCCGTATCCATCAAGGCCAAGCCGCTGTCGGCCATTCCGACGACGGGACGCGTCCCGTGGGTCCTGCTCTCCTGCCTGGCGGCCCTGCCGCTGGCCGCCGCCGCCCTGGGGTTGCGCCGACATGCCGACCTGGGATGAGGTGATGGCCGCGCCGCCCGCCGGAAGACGGCGCCTGCTGAGGCTCCTGTCCGCCCTATTGGCCGTCCTGGCCGTCTGCGCGGCCCTCTGGCCGTTCGCCATCCAATGGGCGTCCGGGGCACGGCTCTCCCGCGAGGCGGCCGCCGCCACGGCGGCGCATGTGCCGGCCACGGCGGCCGACCGGCGCGACCTGAAGGCCGCGCACGCCTACAACGCCCGGCTCGCCCGTTCCGGACAGCCCCGTCTCGGCGCGTCCATGTCCCGCGCCGGCGGCTCCCCCGACTTCTCCGGCTCGTCCGACCGCCCGTACATGTCCGTCCTGCCCGACGTCATGGCGACCGTGTCCTACCCGTCGCTCGGCATCCGCCTGCCCGTCCGCCACGGCGCCTCCGACGACACGCTCCGGCAGGGCGCGGGACACCTGTACGGCTCCAGCCTGCCCGTCGGCGGCAAGGGCACGCACACGGTGCTGACCGGGCACACGGGACTGCCCGACAGCCTCCTGTTTACCCGCCTCGACGAGGCCCGCCGCGGCGACGTGTTCTACATCCTCGTCCGCGGCGCCACGCTCGCCTACAGGGTCGACCGCATCAGCGTGGTCGACCCGTCCGACACGTCCCTCCTGCGCGTCCGCGCCGGGGAGGACCGGGCCACGCTCGTCACCTGCACGCCGTACGGCGTCAACTCGCACCGTCTGCTTGTGTCCGGCCCGCGCGTCCGCATGCCGGAGCAGGCGCCGTATCCGAGGGACGCGAAGGGCGACGCCAAGGGGCGCGCCATGGGTGTGGCGGCCGCCGTCTGCGTCTGCGGGCTGCCCGTCGCCGCCCGGATGTCACGCCGCCCCCTCCCCTGCCGTCATCGCATTCGAAGGCGCCCCGGCACTCCGCATAGAGGACGCACGTAATCCAAAGGATGCCCCGGGCGCCCGGGGCGGAAAGGAAAAAGAAGATGGGTCACACCAAACGCATCCTGGCCTCCACGATGGCCATGGCCACGCTCGCGGCGCTGGCATGCGCGCCGGCCGCGAACGCGGCCACGCCGCTCAGCCTGACCGTCAACGCCGGCGACAACCAGAACACGCTGAAGGGCCGCAGGCTCACCGCGTACCGGCTCGCCGACTACGTCGACGGCACCTACGTGAGCACCGACGGCAAATACAAGGACCTGGACGGCGTCGCCGTCCACACGCCCGACGCGCTGAAGAGCGCCCTGGACCCGGTGCTCGCCAAAGTCACCGGCGTCAATGGCGGAAACGTCGCCAACCTGCCCGGCTGGGCCGACTCGGGCAAGGACCCGATCGCGTGGATGGGCGGCTTCCGCCAGCATGACGGCTCCGACCAGTCGGTCGGCGCGTTCGGCTTCGGCTGGAACGAGTCCGGCCCGCAGCACATGGGCACCAACAGCCCCGACAAGGCGTACGTCGGCACCGTCCGCGAATTCGCCGACCAGATCACCAAGGACGCCACCGCCCTCGCCGCGGTCAAGGCCCAGCCGCATTCGGCGACCGTGACCTGCCAGGCCGGCGCCTCCTGCACCATCCCGATCGACGACTCCGGCGTCTACATGATCCTCGACACCGGCTCCGACACCACCTGGACCGGCACGCTCAACGGCCTGAACGCCACCTACAACGTGGGCTCCGCCCAGCCGATGATCGTCCCGTCCAAGCCGTCCGACGCCGACCTGGCGACCGTCAGCGGCTACAACCAGCCGATGGACCGCGACAGGCTCGGCACCACCGGCAAGCTCGGCGAGATCACCATCAAGAACGTCGACGACCAAGAGGTCCTGCCCCCGGGCAGCCAGAACCCGCCGAAGAAGCGCGACGAGTCCGTGGCGGCGGGCAAGGACGCGGCCGACAACGCGTCCGACGTCGGCGACGTCATCCCGTACGTCGTCCACTACCGCGTGCCGGACCTGAGCGCCTACCGCAACGCCAAGGACAACGGACGCCCGTGGATCTACACCTACCGCGTCAACGACCAGACCACCAAGGGCCTGAGGATCAACTCCACGCCGACCGCGACCATCACCGACACGACCGGAAAGACCGTGACCATCCCGCTGACCCGCGTGACCACCCTGCCGAACATGCCGAACGGCGCGAACGACTCCTCCGCGACCGGCCAGACCACCGAGACCGCCGAGGCGTGGTACTACCTCGAGCAGCAGGACGGCGACGCCAGCCACATGGTCATCGGACTGGGCAAGTGGCTGGTCAACCATTACGGCGACCTGGCCGCCAACGACAAGACCAAGACCCTGTACGGGCACCAGGTGGAGATCAAGTACTCCGCCCAGGTCACCGAGAAGGCGCTTGACAACGGCAACAAGGTCAACAACCGCAACCATCTGGTCTACAGCAACCAGCCCGAGGACGTGACCAGCGCCCGCACCACCACCACCCCGGACGTGGTCGTCAAGCAGTGGACCTACGACATCGACCTGCACAAGCGCGCCGCGACCTCCTACAAGGGCCTCGCGGGCGCCGAGTTCGACGTGACCGTCAAGGACAACGGCAACACCTCCGACTCCAAAACCAACGGCTCCGCGCTGAAGCTCGTCAAGACCGCCGACGGCGTCTACCGTGAGGCGAAGCCGGGCGAGAACGGCTCCAACCATGTGGTCACCGGCCCGGATGGCCTGCTCCGCCTGCGCGGCCTCGACCTGGGCGTCTACACGCTCAAGGAGACCAAGGCTCCGACCGACTACCAGCCGCTGAAGAGCTCCGAGGACATCACCATCGCCGCGAAGTTCACCGACGACAAGTCCAACTACGTCACCCCGGACGCGCAGACCGAGGCGACCGAGACCATCACCCAGAACAACAGCATCGTCCCGCTTGTGCGCCCGATGCTCACCTTCCGCGCCGACGCCTCCAAGCTGCCCGCCGGCCTGACCATCACCAAGGCCGTCGGAAGCCAGACCGCCAAGTGGAGCGGCCAGGACGCGTCCAAGAGGTACTACGCGGACGACAAGACCAACTGGGTGCCCGCGGACCTGACCCTGCTGAACCAGCCGATCAACGTGATGCTCGCCAAGACCGGCGGCACCATCCTGTTCGGCTCCGCCATGGCGGCCGGCCTGGCCCTGCTCGCCATCGGCGCGGCCATCGTGTCCCGCCGCCGCGAGACCCGATGAGGGCATGAGGCCATAGGTCCATACGCGGGGAACGCCCCCGGCTCCGGCATCATCCGTCGGAGCCGGGGGCGTTCCTGCGCTATCGCCGCCAGCGGCCGCCGCGCGGGATGCCCTTCGGCTCCCGCGGCTGCACGCGGCGCGGAGGCATGTCGTCCAACTCCTCCAGTTCGGCGGTGAGATCACGCCCACCCAGGTCGGCGTATATTCCCTCAATCACGGGTTCGGACTCCTCCAGACCAACGCCTGTCTCCTGGCGTATCGACTCGATGGCCACCAGATTCCGCTCGACCGTCAATCGTTCGTCGGCGGTCGGCTCCGCCGTGAAACGGTCCGACCAGATGGATTCGAAATGCTTCGGATCGGTGCCGTCGTAAAGAAAGGCGCCCGAACGGTCCATGACCGACAATCGATCGAACAGACCGGATACGGCGACGGCATGCACCGTCGACGGCAATGCCCTCACCGTATTTTCATGGGCACGCGGCGGGGTCCATCGGGCCTGCTCCCCTGAAACCAGATCGTCATAGAAACGGGCCAGCAGTCCCAATCGGCTCAGCATGGGCGAAACGGCCAGTACCACCGCATGGGTCTTCCGCTTCAGCCGCCTCGCCCTGGCGGCCTCGTCGAGCACGATGCTCTCATTGCGCCAAGTGCCCTCGATGATGCAGGATACGCCATGCGCGTCGGCGTATCCGACCGCCTTGCCGGTCCAATAGCCGGCGGCCGGCGCGGTCACGTCGGGCATGGCGAGCGGATCCTCCTCGCAAAGCCGCTCGTAATCGGGATGAAACTGCCTGAAATCGTCTCCGACGATGGACAGAAGACCACCGGAATAACCTCGGACCAGCTCCCTTTGCGCACGGGTCTTGCCTGCCGCAGGCTGTCCGCCGAGGAACACGGTCACGGGCTCGGACACCGGCATGGAGCGCGCCGCAAGCCTTGGCTCTATCTTCCTCTTCCAGACATCATCCAAAAACGCCTCATCGGTCATCATCCGCGACCAACGCCTTCCTCTCGGCATCCCAACGCCTTTTCGCCTCGATCTGCGCCTTGCGGTCGTTCGGGTCGATGGCGTCGCGCTGCGCGTCGAGCCCTATCTGAGCACGCAGCCAGCGCGCCTGCTCGTAGGGGTCGTCGGTCCTGTCCATGCGGGCCGCATACGCACCGCCGAGACGCGTGGCCGACTCGTAGAAGATGTCGTAAAGCACGGAATCGGGAAGCAGATCCATGTCGTAATCGACCGTTTTCTTATCCATGGTTCTCATCATAGTCCGCCCATGCGCCCCGACGCATAGCCCGGGCATATGACCACCGCCCATATCCAGCCCTCCTGGGACGCCATCCTCACCGGCCCGACCTCGCACCGGAGGCGCGTATCCCGCGGCTGGACCGCCGGAGGCGTCGTCCTCATGGTCGTCGGCGCGCTGCTGCTGTCCAGCCCGCTGCTCGCCATGCTCGCCATCACCTACGACCCCGGCACCCGGGTCTCCGCATCCGACGGGGAGGACACGGCCATGCTCGCCAAGGCCGCCCGCTATGACAGAAGACTGCTTGAAGACGGCGGCTCCACGGCCGTGGGCGAGGCCGCCGACCCGTTCTCCGGCACGGACGCGCCCGCCTGGCGGAACGACGGGGATTATCTCGGCCAGCTGGGCGCGGGCGACGCCATGGCCCGCATCCGCATGCCGTCCATCGGCGTGGACCTGCCGATAGGCCACGGCACGTCCGCCGGCACGCTCGAGCAGGGCGCGGGACACATCCACGGCACCACGCTGCCCGTCGGCGACCCGGGCAACAGCGTCATCGCCGCGCACCGCGGGCTTGACGTGCGGCTCCTGTTCTACCGCGTCGGCGAGCTGGGCCGGGGCGACATGATATACACGGACGCGGGCGGCCGCACCGTCGCCTGGAGGGTCGACCGGCGCTACACCGTCGACCCCGGCTCCAAGGCCGAGCGACGGACGCTGAAGGCCGACGGAAGCCACACCCTGCTGACCCTGTACACCTGCGACCCGCCCGGCCTCAACACGCGGCGCCTCATCGTCCGCGCCCACAGGGTCCCCTACGACGATGCCGCCAGGACCGCGGAGCGCCAGATGGACGTGAAGGGCATGGCCGCCTGGCTCGGCATCGCCACCATCCTGACGTTGACGCTCATGACCGCCCTGCATCCGACCGCGCAGATCATGCGGCACTCATCGAGAAGGGAGGGCGCATGCTGATCGCCCAATGGAACATCCTGAACCGCGCATCCGATGGCTGGGAGGCCAAAGGCGCCGTGCTGGCCGACGCGCTCGTCCGGCGCGGCGTGGACGCGGCCTGCCTGCAGGAGGTCCCGGCCGACGGGCTGGACACCCTCACGGCCGCGTTCGCGGAGCGGGGTCTCACTCTCGCCGCCGGACGGCTCCGGCAGGGGCGGACGGACCTGTGCGCCGTCTGCTGGCGGACCGGGGCGCTGGAGCCGGTCGGCGGACCGTCGTCCATCCCCGGCGTCGACTGCGCCATCCAGACGTTCGAGGGGCTCACCGTCTGCTCGTACCACGGCGCGTGGGGCGCGTTCCGGCAACGCGAGCGGCTCGACGAGGCGCGTCTGCTCGACGTCCGCCTTTCCCGCCGCGCGGCCAAGGGGCCGGTGCTGCTGTGCGGGGACTTCAACGCCATGCCCGGCGAGCCCGCCATCCGGCTCCTGTCGGGGCTGACGGAGGCGCCGACGTTCTGGACGGAGGCGCAGGACACGGCCGTCATGCTGGGCATGGGCGGCCCGTATCCGACCGCCCTGCCGGGCACGTCGGCGGAGGCGGCCGCAACCGCCCGGTCGCAAGGACTCGAGCCGTCGCTGGTGCCGGGCAGGCGGATCGACTACATGTTCTCGTACGGCTGGAACCACGGCCGGCCCGGCGGGTGGACGGGCAACGTGTCCGTGGAGGACGCCGGCCCGTCCGACCACGCGCTGCTGACGGCGCGGACGCTGGACCAGGACGCATAGCGCATGTCGGCCGCGGACCGGCGGGGCAGGTGTTTTACCCCTTCTTTGACCTACGCCCGCCAGCCGCGGTCGGTATGGAAAGGCCGGAAGCATCCCCAGGCAGTGTCTTGATGTCGAGCGGGGTCTCGGCCAGATAGTGTATTCCGGTGATTTCGGACAGGGCGAACATGAGCTTCCACACGCTCGGTCCGACCTCGAACGGAACGTAATCGTCCGGTTCGACGTCCTCGATCTCCTCCCGGAACTGCCGCCATGCCTCGGCGGTGCCATTCGGCCAATCCGGCCAATAGTATTCGCCGCTCCAGTCGTGGGCGAATCTCCGGTCGAGTTCCATGTTGGCGACGTATTCATAGGCATCCCCGCCAGGCATGGGCGGCATGTGCCGCACGTCCGTCTCGGCGATTCCATCATGCACGCTTACCGTACAGATAACCGGATGGTCGGGGGATGCGGTGCCGTCCGACTCGAACCGGCATCCGCCGCCGGATTCTCTGGCCCTGCTCGTCTCCTTGACGGGATCACCTTCGGCACCATAGGACGCATGGTACCTGTCCCCACCGGTGAAGATGGCCACGGCGCCGCCTTTAGGTCCAACCACCGTCCAATCGATTTTTCCGACGCACAGTTCGCTTATCTCCTGTGCGGTTTTCCTATCCAGCATTGCCTGGCTCCTTTTTCTTCCGTTCCCCGTCGAGGATGACGGACACAACAATCGACCCTGAAAACCGGATCGTCCATCATGCCCCTCCTAATAGTGGATGAATTGCAGTTGGGACGCCTGTTCCGCAGTGAACGTGCGGCTAAACGGTTTGCCATCGTATGCACTACCGCATTCGGACGTGGTGATGGAACCATCCGCGCCGACGTTTTCGACGATGCCCACATGCCCGTAGGTCGCGTCGGAGCCGTACTGGCCGCGTGCGAAGCAGATCACGTCACCGACGCGCGGCGTGAAGTCGACCCAATAGCCGAGCCTGCGCGCCGTGTCCGCCCAGTCGGCGCCGTTGCCCATGTGCGAGCCGGCGGGCAGGCCGAGCTGATGGCGGCGCACATACGCCCACCAGGTGCATTGGCTGAACTCGTAGGCGTTGCCCGTGTCGCCGTCCGCATGGTCCGGGTCGAACCCGGCGGGCACGGACGCCTCGTCGCGGCCGTTGATGAGCGCCTGCACGACCTTGTTGTCGGCTTCGCGGACTGTCATCTTCGCGTCGGGGTCGATGTCGGAGCCCAGGAACCAGGAGCCGGACGACGGCGTGGCGCGGGACTCCGAGCGGCTCGCCTCCGTCAGGGACGCGCGGGACACGGCCGTCGTCGTGTCGAACGCCGTGTACCGCGGCGTCTCCCATGGCCGGAGTACGGCGAGCGGGACGGCCGCCGACGCGGCGAGCAGGGCGGCTAGGCCCAAGGCCGCGATACGGCTCCGGCGGCGCGTCCGGCGAAGACGGACGGAGCGCCTGTCCATGGCGGGGACGGCGGCGTGACGGGCCATCTACTCCCCCAGTCCCAGGCCGCGCACCCACTTGTCCACATGGTACGTGTCCTTTTTGCCGATGACGGGGCGGAGGATGACGGCGGAGCCCTTCAGCATGCGGTTGCGGAACAGGCCGCCCAGGTACTCATAGCCGGCCGTGATGGTCCGGGCGTTCTCATCGAGGATGCGCCCTTCGGGGACCTCGATGACCTTGTCGCCGACGATCCGTTTGAACGACACCCTCTGCCCCGTGGAGATGGTCCATTCCATGGTCCGCCCGTCGGCGAAGACGGTGATGCGCCTCATTGCCTGCCCTTCCTGTTCTGGTAGTCCTTCAGATTCGGTCCGTCGCCGGGAGCCCCCCAGGCGACGATGGACGGCGAGCCGTCCGGGTCGGCCACGACCACGTCGTAGGAGAGCGTCGAGCTGTCCGTGGCGCCGCGGTCCGAGCCGTCGGAGTCCGTGTCCGCGTCGGATTGGAGGTCGGGGTCGGTCGACGTGGCGGTCTGGTCCTCGGGCAGTTCGATGTTGACGCGGAAGACGGCGCGGTTGGACGTGTTCTCGTCCTTGTCCACATTGCCGCGGTTGAGGTAGCGCCCCTTGTCCACGGTGGCCTGCGCCTTGTCGGACAATCGCAACGGCTTGTACTTGATCCTGATGTCCGGGTCCTTGACGATGGTGGTCAGCATGTCCGCGTCATGGCCGACGTACGCCTGGCCCCACTGGGAGAGCAGGCGGGCCAGCGCGTCGGACGCCGTGGCGTCCGACAGGGTGCCGGGCCAGACGATGTTGTCGTTCGGCGTGGCGTTGTTCGGCAGGCCCTTGCGGCTGGCCGACGGGTAGCCGAGCAGGCTGTTGCTGTCCGTGCGGATCGTGGTGTGCACGGTCCACCAGCCGAGGCTGGACTCGACGGTCAGGTCGTGCCTGTAGACGGGGATGGTCTTATCTCCGTCCTTGTAGGTGGTCTCCTTATAGCCGTCCCAGCTGGTGATGACGGCGTTCTTGCCCAGCGGATTGTCCTTGAGCCATATCTCGGTGAGCTTGTAGGCGGCCTGCTTGCCCGCCGGATTGTAGTTGACGGCGGGGATGTCGACGTTCTGCGCGACCGGGTTCTGCAGCAGGTAGATGACGATGAGCAGGGCCACGAGGATGGCCCACAGGAGCGCCTTGGCGGGGCGGGCCTTGCGGGCCTTGAGCCTGAGGAACTGGATGTCCGGATCCTCCTCGCGCCGGCGGCCGCCGACGTCCCATCCGTGGTCGTCGGTCTTCTTGTCCTTCCTAACCATATGGCCCGCCTATGCCTAGAGGCCGAGCCCCTCGAACAGGCCGTCGACGTCGGATTCGTCCTTCGGCGCCTCCGGGGCCGGGGCCGGGGATGTCGGCTCCGCGGTGGCTCCGAGCAGGCGCTCGACGGTGGCGGGGCGGCGCTCCAGCGCCTCCAGCGCACGGCCCTTGTCCTTGAAAGTGACGCGCACCTGCGGCGCGGCCGGGGCCTTCCATTGGACGCCGTCGGGGACGTCGCCGCCTCCGATCTTCTCCACGAGGGGTCCCAGGAATCCGGGGTCCATCGCATCGGCGGTCGGCATCGGCACCCGGCGGACGAAGTCCTCCATGCCCTCCTGCCGGTCGAGCCATGCGCCGTACGCCGCGGCGTCCTTGACGACCCATTCGCCGTCGCCGCCCCGGCGGTGCGTTGGATGTCGGCCAGCTCCTCTCCGTCGAGCATGGCCGGCCGGTGGCCGGTCTCCATGCGGCCGACGAGCACGGCCTTGCATCCCTTCTCCACGGCGTCCATGCGCGCCTTGGCGATGTTCGCCACGGCCATGACCGTCATCAGCTGATCGTCGGACAGGTCGCCCGCGTCGAACGTGAGCATATCCTTCGCCATATCCGTCTCCTTTCGCTTCGATGTTCCATCCGACGCCATGCGTCCGCGGCTTCGCCCCGTTTCCCAATAGGGGGTCGATAGGGGCTTTTTGGCTGGAAAGCCGTATGCACCGCCGTATGCACTTTTGATTCTGACGGGCAGGAAGTGTCCCAATGCCTACAGACAGTAGGGCTAAGGCCCGATTCCATCGTCGGCCGTATGCAGCCGTATGCACCGTATGCAGTCCCTTAAAGGAAAAAGGCCGAAAAAGGTCCAACTCCCAAAAGAGGTGCATAAAGTGCATACGGCTTCTTGCATGTGCTCTCAGCCCTACTCTTCATTGGCTTCTTGCTCGCGGGCAAAAAGTGCATACGGACTGCATACGGCTGCATACGAAGTGCATACGGACGCATAAAAGTGATGGAAATGTGAAGACGGGCTTGATTCCTCCATTGGAATCCACTGCCCGTCCTTATTCTCGAAGGGCCGGATAGGGGGTCGCCGGTTGCCTGTGGCTGATGAATGGCTCGCAGGCCGTCTTGTGGCATTGCCGTCGACCGTATGGAATCGTCCGAAAAAACAATCACGTTTCCGGGCCGTTTTTTAATTTCAGTCGACGTCATTGCCTGAAAATCGAATCCTTGGCGCCCCCTTCGGCACGGTGTGGATAACTCTTGCCTGAAAGGACGAAAGCCCGTCAGAGGGGCCAAAGAATCGTTCCCAGGGGCAAAAAGACGGCCTGCGCGTCGAGTGGAATCAAAGACGGGCAGAGGCGAATCAATTTCATCGGCGGGCGATTCCGACGAGAATCGGCGAAAATCCGTATGCAGATCCGTATGCACTTTTGATTTCGGCGGGCAGGAAGCGCCCCAACGCCTACGGGCAGTAGGGCTAAGGCCTGATTCCAATGACTTCCGTATACGGCCATATGCACCGTATGCAGTTCCCTTAAAAGGAAAAGGGCGAAAAAGGTCCAACTCCCAAAAGAGGTGCATAAAGTGCATACGGCTCTTTGCATGCCCTCTCAGCCCTACTCCCGCCTAGTTTTTTGCTCGAGCCGAAAAAGTGCATAATTAGTGCATACGGCTGCATACGAAGTGCATACGGACGCATAAATGTGATGAAAGGTCGAAGATGTCCTCTGAAGTCGGAGGGGAGGATATCTTCGGCCTTCCTCTTCTCCGCCTGTATCCATGTCCTTCAGGCCCGCTCCGGCCCGAAATTGATTGCAAATTGTTTTTCGGCGTTTTCGGAATTGTTTTCAGAGAAAAGGAGACGGCCGTCCGGCGCCGTCCGCCCTCCCCGAGGCGTAATGGGCATGCGCTTGGAGAGGCTGGACGGCGGGCCGGTCGGCCGTCTTGGTTGTGGACTATGCGCCTAACGGAGGGCGTCGATGGCATCGTCGTAGATGTCACGCAGGATGTCCCAGCCCTCCTGCGTGAGCCAGTCGCCGAAGGCGCTAAGCCCGCCCGGCACGGCAGCCAGCACCCTGTCGATGTTCTCGGGCGTGGGTTTTTTGCCCTTATCCTCGATCAACGTGCCGACGTCCTCGCGGCACCACACGTCCCCGTCGACGACATTCTCCACGATGGAGGACCAAAGATGCCCCGAGGCTTTGTCCATGACGAGCACGCGTACGACGGTGCCCTTCGGCAGGGTCCTCAAGTATTCGATGATCTCGTCCACGTTCATAATTTCGGCTCCTTTCCGTGAAACCGGCATGCCCATGCGTCCCGGCTACGATCGGATGAACAGGCCGTCGTCGGAAAGCAGGAGCATCGACCCATCCCCGTCTGTCCAGGTGTCGCAGAACCAGAGGCCCCCGGTGCTGGCGACGGTCGGCACGGGCGTGTGGCCGACCACCTGGATCCAGCCGGCCCACGGGTCGGCCTCCAGCTCCGTCCGGTCCGCCCAGACGGGCGACGGCACGGAGCGGCCGCCGCGCGCCGGGCCCGCCATGTCGAACAGGATGCGGTGCGGCATGCGGTCCAGGTCGGCCTCCGGCTCCCCGGACAGCCCGGCCCACGCGGCCCAGTCGGCGGTCACGCCCGCGTGCGTGGCGAGGACGCGGCCGCGCCGCCATGCCATCCGCGCATCCAGCCCCGTGAGCGCGTCGTGGATGCCCTCGTGGGCGCGCGGCTTGAAGCCGTCGGCCTCGCGGCGGAACCAGTGGAATTCGGGCGAGCGAGGGCGGGCCAGGTACGGCAGGTCATGGTTGCCCGCCAGCACCGTCACGTCGAGTCCGGCGGCGCGGCGGGCATGGACCCAATCGGCGAACATGCGGACCGCGGCGACCGCCTCGCGGGCGGTGGCGCCCCAGTCGTCGCAGACGTCGCCCAGGAACACGACCCCGTCCGCGCCGGTCATGGCGACGGCCCGGTCGACGGCGGGCAGGACGCGGGCGGACTTCAGGTGGATGTCGCCGACGAACAGGGTGGTCATCGATCCTCCAGTCGGCAGGTGGCGCATTCGCGGGGAAGATTGGCGGGCTTGACGCCGAGGGCCGTCAGTATGCGCATCGCGGCCCCAACCGGCGCATAACCGTGGTCGACAAGGAACCGCACCGTCTCCGGCGATTCCCCTGACTTCTCCGCCAGACTTTCGGCGGTCGCGCCCGTCCGTTCCATCTCCTCGACGACATCCTGCCGTAGCGACTCCGCGTTCCTGAAATATCTGGCCGCATTCGATCCGCGGGCGTTCAGAAAACGTCTTCTGCCACGCTCCTTCTCCTCCTCGGTCAAAGGCGGGAAACGATACTCCAAACCGCTCACAGAATCTCCAGATCATGCCATCCGCCGGCGAGCCTCCAATGCCCGCCGTGCAGGCGCAGCAGCACCGGCTGGAGCACGCCCTCGAAGACAAGTTGGTCGATGGGACCGGCGACGCGGGCGAGGCGGCCCGTCACGCAGGTGCCTTCGACCGTGTGGGCGTGGGCCGTGCGCCCTTCGAGCGCCTCGGGTTCGAGTCCGGTCCAGTCCGTCATCGGGCCGCCTCCAGCGCGGCGCGGGCGCGGCGCAGGTACCCATCGCGTATGGCGTCCGGCTGTCTGCGCCACCAGTCGGCCACCTCGGCGTCGGCCGGGTCGTCGGAGGCCCAGTTGGTGTCCAGGCGGAACATGGCGACCGCGGCGCGCTCCACGGCGGCGTCATCGTCAGACGCGGCCGGTTCGTCCCGGGCCAGGATGTAGACGAGCGTGGGCGGCAGGGGCGGATCGGCCACGGCTCCGGGCAACGCGTCGGCGCGGACCACACGCCAGCCGTGCGAGAGCAGGTCCCCGAGCGTGTCCGCGTTCCTCAGTCCGAATGTGGAGCTGTGGTCGCGCGAATGCATGACCGGCAGGATTTTGAAGTCCGTCATCGTCCGTTTCCATCCTTTCCCGCCAGGCGGCGTCTTACGGCGTTGAGCCCGTCCATGCGGCCCGTGCGGTACTTCGGATCGAGCTCTGGGTCCATGAGCGTCTCGCGCACCTCGGCCGCGCACCAATCATCCAACGCCTCCAAGCCGGACGGCGCACGCAGGGCCTCCTCCAGCGTCATAAGCGGGAAGGCCCCGTCACCGAGCGTCCGGACGACGAGGGTCCAGTCGGTGGTGAGCCAGAGGGCTCCGTCCGTCCAGCTTGTGCGGTTGTTCGAGGCGCCCTTGATTTCGGTGCGGCCCCAGCCGGTGCCGTCGGAGCGGAGCCACAGCAGCCATTCGCGGTCCGCGGTGACGTAGAAGCCCGATTCGGCCGGCTCGGCCGGCAGGGCCGAATACGGCACGCCCATCTCGGAAAGCGCCTTTTCGACGCGCTCCGGTCCGATGCCGAGCTTTTGGGCGAGGACGCCGGCGTCCAGGTCAGACATACATGCCCTCCCTCCAACCGACGAGCACGCCCGCGTCGGCCAGGACGCGGAGCTCCCGCTCCACGTTGGCGGCCACCTTGCGGGCGTAGGCGAAGTCCGGATTTTGCGACAAGAGCCACTGGTAGTCGTACGGCTGTCCGAAGTCCTCATCGAGCACGTCGATGCGCCAGTCCGAGCCGTCCTTGGCGGCCGTGACGTCCAGCGACGTCGTATGGTCGTCGGATACCGGCTTCCAGAGATACCAGTCCTCCGGCACGCAGTCGGTGAAGCCAAGCGCGCGCATGGCCGCGTCGTCGAGGACGCGGATGGACAATGCGGCGTTGTTGCCGTGCTTCGTATATTCCATGGTTCCTCCTATATGCTCCGGCGGGCCATGTCCAGCGCCAGCTTCTTGACGGGCGAGTCCCAGCCTTCGGGCGGCGCGGCCGGCAGGACGCGGGACGGGTCGAGACCGGCGAGCCGCTCCTCCAGCCGGCGGTACTCGGCCTCGCCGGCCATGAGCGCCCCGCGGCGTATGGCGAGCAGGGAAGCGGCGTCCGGGTCGGCCAGCTCCGCCGCGCCCGTGGAGGCCAGCGAGACGGCCAGCCGCATGACGCGCACCGCATGCATGAGCCGTTTGCCCGGCTGGTCGCCGCGCTCGTACATGTGGTGCTGGTTGTGGGCGTAGTGAGCCAGGTGCGGGATGAAGCCCGCGTGCAGGGCATCATGCGCCGCATCCATGGCCGCACGGCCCAACGGGTCGGCGCGGACCACGGCGGACGGCGGCAGGAGCGCCACCTCCATCGCGTTGGGCGAGCCCTTGGCGAACATGTCGCACCAGTGGTGCAGACCCCACGTCTGCACGTCCGCGCCCTGGGCGACGGTGCGCTCGCGGGGTCGGCGTAGCTCAAGGTAGTCGGCGCGCGTCGGGGCGGCGATGCCGCGCAGGTCGCGGTCGGAGCCGGGTTCCGCGCAGCCGTACAGGCGGCTGCCCGTCCCGAACACGAGGCAGCAGCCGTCCAGAAGCGCGGCCTCGGCATCGGTCAACGGGGTCATTCGCTCTCGATCTCCAGCACTTCGGCGTCATTGAAGGACGAGAGGTCGCCCTCGTCTGCGTCGACCACGTCGTAGTCGACCCTGCCCTCCCTCAGGGCCTTGAGGACCGCCTCCCCGGTCGGCTCGCCCAATTCCCCCTCGTCCCATTCGACGGAGAGGAGGTCGCGGCTCTCCTTGGTGCAGTCGGCGCTCACGGTCAGATACTTCATGATGTTCCTCCTTGTAAGGTCGTCCTAAAGGAGTCCATGCGTCCCGGCGCGCAGCTCGATGCGCCGTCTCAGCTCCACGGCGGGCGGCCAGCCTGGACGCAGCTCCAATGCCGCCTGCGCGTCCGCGTACGCGGCCCGATACCTTAGGCGCGACAGGCTCCAATCGGCCCATGCAAGCCACACACCCGCGTCGAGCGTCGGGTCGAGGCCATGGTCCCGCCGCCATTCGAGCAGGCGCGCCGCCCAGACGGCCGGATCCTCGATGCCCGCGGGGATCTCGCCCTCGTTCAGAAGCTCCAGTCTTGTCGGTATGTCCATGGCGGGTTTGTATGCGTCTCCGCCGGGGCGCATGAACAGGGCGGACGGAAAGGAGCAGGAAAATGGAGAATGAAACCAGAAGAGACATGCTCGAGACGTACGCGAAGGCGCTGGAGGGCGGCCTGATGCCACTGGATGCGGCAAAGGCCCTCGCCGGCCGCATGGAGGCCGACAAGGGCCTTCCGTGACGCGGTACTGCTCATGGCGGGCTGTGGTGGGAATGTGGACTGGGCGATGCGGTTCATCGCCGCCCCATTGGCGTTCGAAGGTGAGGTCAAAGCCATGCTAGTGAAGGCGTTCAAAAACCGCAACCAGACCAATTCTTTGGCGCATCTGGTCGACGACGCCCTCGTACGCTCCACCCATGCGGCGGAGCTGGTTTAGTCCTAATCCAGTGAAAGTTCCAAAGCCCCGGCGAGCAGGGCGCAGGCGGAGCGGATGGCGGCATGGACGTCCTCGCCCGCATCGGCGTGCTCGATGTTGACGACGGTGCCATAGCCGACCGTATCGAACGCGAGGTCGACGTCGGAGCCCGGCTCATCGGCGAAGCCCTCGAGCGTCAGCCAGCCGTGCGGGGCGGTCGGCGCCTCGGAGCCGTCGGCGATGGCGCGCAGGGCGTCCGCCAGGTCCTCCCGGACGGCCGGGTCGACGACCCGGGACGCGGTGGAGCCGATTCCGCCGTCCTCCTTGATTCCGTAGGATGCGACGACGAACACATCGTCGGGCGCGGGGTCGTCCGACAGCGTGACGCCCAGCCAGAAGTGCTCATTCCCCCTCATGCTCGCCCTCCTTATGCAGGTTCTCCGCGATCTCGTCACCCAGGGCGGCGGCGCGGCACAACGACCATGTGACCAACAGGCAGGCAGCGACGACCGCCACGATAATCAATGCAATCATGCCCATGGCTATGCGTCCGACGTGGAGTCCCCCTATCGCCGATCGGAATCCCCCTTTAAAGATGGAGTCGGACAATGAGAAACGATGGACAATCCAAGGTCGTCTTCACACTTCCATCACATTATGCGTTCCGTATGCACTTCGTATGCAGCCGTATGCACCAATTATGCACTTTTTGCCCGCAAGCAAGAAGTTAGGCGGGAGTAGGGCTGAGAGCACATGCAAGAAGCCGTATGCACTTTATGCACCTCTTTTGGGAGTTGGGGCTTTTTCGGCCCTTTTCCTTTAAGGGAAAGTGCATACGGTGCATACGGCTGCATACGACGATGCCTCCAATCGGGCCTTAGCCTTACTGCCCGTAGGCATCGGGGCGTTTCCTGCCCGCCGGAATCGAAAGTGCATACGGAAGTGCATACGGATTTCCGGCCGAAAAGCCCCTATCGACCCCCTATCGACGGAATATCCCGATTCGGGACATTGGCGTGGTTGGACGATTTCCTCACCTCCGCGATGGTCTGGCATGTCCCCACGCGGCGTTTCTCGGCCTCTCTTGTCTCAGCTCCGCCGCTCCCCCGGCCTGAACGCGTCCGACGTATGGCGGCAGAGCCGTTCACGGTCGCGTCGCGCCACGGCGAGCCCGGCCAACGCCACGCCCCCGCCGCACGCCAGCGCGCCGTCGCGCGCCGCCCGTATGTCCGTCTGCGCGGCCTCGCCCGCCGCGGGCGTGTACCGTTCCCCGGTGACGAGCAGGCGGCGCGTGTTGCCCGTGTCTGTGCATGTCAGCAGCGTGGCCAGGTCGCGGCCCGGACGGATCCCGAGCGCCTCCGTGTCCGAGGGGCTCGTCACGCGGATGTCCACGATCCGGTAATGCAGGACACGGCCGTACACGCCGATGGCGAACGTCTGCCCGCGTTTGAGCTCGTCGAGCCGGGTGAACAGGGTCCTGCCCTCCATGTTCGTGTGCCCGCTGATGACGGTGCGGGTGGACTTGCCGCCCACGGGCAGCGACGTGCCGTGCACATGCCCCAACCCGTCGTCCAGCACGTCCGGACCCGTGCCGTGGCGTATCGGCAGCTCCACGCCGATCGCGGGGACCGACAGCACGCCCATGGTCCCCGTGGCGTCCGACCGGAGCAGGCTTTGGTATTCCGTGTCGTCCTTGAAGTCCGCGTCGCGCGAGCCGTCAGCGCGGACGACCTCGCCGATCTGCACCTGCTGGGCCGCGAGCCGCCGGTTGTACGCCTCCGCCGCCCTGAGCGCCGTGTCCGAATCCGTCCTGACGGCCGCCTCGGCCTGCGCGGCCTGGGCGGAGGCCGTCAGCCGCCCGTCGTTCAGCCACTGGTTCAGCGGCGGCGTGCAGACGAGCGTGAGCCCGACGGCCACCAGGAGCGCGGCGAGCAGCACGTACGCCCGCGCCACGAGCCGGTCGCGGCGTTCCAGCCGCCTGCGGCGCGCCTCCGCCCGACCGCCCGACACGGCCTCCCAGAACGAGGGGAGGCCCTCCGTGTCCGTCTTGGTCATGGAGGGCCTCCCTTCGTCCGTATCAATCCTGCCGGACGTCATGCGTCCCGTGTCAGAGCGCGTGCGCCTCGCGACGCTTCTTGGACTGCACGGTCAGGTACGCGACGCCGCCGGCCATGGCGATGACGATCACGCCGATCATGGTGTTGCCGAGCAGGCCGCCGGTCTGCGGTAGTTCGGTCAGGGCGTCGATGTTCTTCACGGTGATGGTCCACTTGTTGTCGTTGGTGGGCTGGCCGGTGATGAGCTTGTTCGCGTCGGCGCTGGTGGACACCTTGCCGCCGTCGGTGATGTTCATGTCGAACGCGACGGTCACGAGGCTGGTCATGCTGTCGGGGACCTTGGATTCGACGACGTGGTAGTTGCCCGCGCCGAGGCCCGCGATGTTCAGCTGGCCGTTCCCGCCGGTAAGGAACTGCGAGGCTTCGCCCTGCGTGCCCTCATAGGACCAGGCGCCGGTCTTGGGATCCTGCTTCATCCACTTGCCGGTGTCCTTGTTCTGGATCTTGAAGCCGGCGCCCTGCAACGCCTGGTCGCCCTTGAAGTTGGTCTTCCTGATGTTCACGTCGTAGGCGCTCACGGTGGCGGTGTCGTTCGAATCGACGGTGGTCTTGGAGACGGCCTTGCCGTCATAGAACGTGGTCGAGATGGCCGCGGTGTTGGACGCCTGGGCGGCGCGCTTCGCGTTGGCCACGACCGCCTTGTAGGTGACGGTCACCTGCTTGGCGTTGTTGGCCTTGATGAACGCCTGGTCGAACGTGGCGGTGAACCCGTTGCCGTTCTCGCCCTTGGCGACGGCCGGGGTCACGGTCTTGCCGCCGATGGAGAACGCGGGGTCGTCGGCGAGTGTCAGGCCGGACATGGTGTCCTTGACGACGGTCTGGGTGGCGGCCTGCATGTTCGGCAGGGTGAACACGTATTTGAAGTCCACGGTCTCGCCCACGGTGAACGAGGCGGAATCCTCCGTGTCGCCGGCCTTCGAGTCGATGAACGTGCCCTTGTTGTTGCGGTCCTTGGACACGGTCTTGTCGATCGTGGTGGTCTTGGACTTCACGGTCAGCTTGCCGAGGGTCACGCCGTTCAGGGTCTTGGTACCCTGGATCGGCGTGCCGACGATCATGGGCACGCCGTCGGAGTCGACGATCAGGTACAGGCCGTTCGGCAGGTCGGACACGGTCATGGTGTCTCCCGTGCCGGGCACGGTCTTCACGGCTTGGATCTTGCTGGCGGACGCGGATGCGGCGAGCTGTTTGGCGGCCTCGCGCAGCTGGCCCTGCACGGTGCCGGTCGGCTCGCCGTCCTTGCCGACGTGGGCCAGGTCGCCGGCCGCGTCGAAGCCCTGCAGGTTGGTGATGCCGGCCTTGGTGTTGGCGGCGGCGATCCACTTGTCGGACGCGTCGTCGATTTTGTTCACGGTCAACGACTTCACGTCCGTGCCGGTCGTACCGGCGGTGATGTCGCCATACGAGCCGAGCCGGTAGAACGTGAACGTGTGGTCGGCCAGCGTGTTGCCTTCGGCGGCGTTCAACGTGATCGACGCGGCGGCCGTATCGCCCGTAGTGGGTGTTTCGACGGCCATGGCCGAAACGGCCAGGCCGAACGTGGACAGGCTCGCCGCCGCCGCGCACATCGCGGCCAGACGCTTGACATTGATATGGGAGACCATTGAGTCTCTCCTTTCCTCGGAACGGCCGCGGACTGCCCGCGGCCTCTCGGAAAGGCGCTATGCGTCCAGGCCGGGGCGCCGTCCGGATCCGATGGTCCCGGACGGAAGCCGGTCGAAAGACAATCACGTTTCCAAGCCGTTTTTCATTTCATTTCCAGTCGTAGCCTGAAAATCGAATCCTTGGCGGCCCCTGCGGCACGGCGCGAATCGGATGGCGACGAACTTATCCCCCAAAAGGACGAAAGCCCGTCAGAAGGGCCAAAGAATCGTTTCCAGGGACAAAAGACGGCCGGCGCGTCGAACGGAATCAAAGACGGGCGGAGGCGGATCGATTTCATCGGCGGGCGTTTCCGACGGAGACGGCGAAAATCCGTATGCACTTTCGGTTTTCGCGGGCGGGAAGCGTCCCAATGCCTACAGGCGGTAGAGCCAAGGCCGGATTGGAGACGCCTTCGTATGCGGCCGTATGCACCGTATGCGGTTCCCTTGAAAGGAAAAAGGCCGGAACGCCCCCGCGCATAGCCTCCCCGAAACGGACAAGGAGGCCGGATCATGGCAACGGATGCGAAAGGCAACAACCACAAGGCGGCGGGACGCCCCGACGGCGGACGGTTCGACAGAAAGGCGGGCCAGGGCTCGGACGACGACCTGGACTTCGACGCGATGGACGGGCGCCTGTCCCGGGCCATGCCGTCGCTGGACCACGAGGCCCGCAGGCGCATCATCGACGCGGTGCGGAACGGGCCGGTGGAGGGCGGCGCCACCGGCGGGCCCGACGCCCATCCGACCATGGACGGGGTCGAGGGCATGATGTCCGACCTCCGGGCCGACATGGCGGCCGAGGGCGCGAGGGCCGTCTCCGAACGGCGCGTCCTGCCCTACGACACCGTCATGCAGGTCGGCGAGTACGGCGACTTCATCACCGTCGACGACTACCGCCGCCGCCTGCCCACCCGCCTGGACCGCGCCCGCTACGAGGCGTGGGAGAACTCGCCGGGCGGCGACGACGACTACGACGCCCGGCTTCTGAAGGCATGGAACGATCCGGACGCGCTGGAGTCGCTGTCCGCCGACTCGCCGCTGTGGAACATGGACGTGAACGACGGCGCGTACGAGACGGAGATGGAGCTCGACTGGGAGGACGACTGCGGCTACGGCTGCGACCCCATCCGCTCCCTCGCCGACGGACGGCTCAAAAAGGAGGACCCGTACTCGCTGTCCTCCACGGCGGCCGACATCAGAGCCTTCACCTACGGCCCGCTGAAGAACTTCCTGCGCGCCAGGCCCGGCGTCGGCATGGACGCCTCCCCCGACGGCGGCATCGTCCTCCATTCCGGCGGCCGCGACGCGCGCGTCTCGTTCGGCATGCAGGGCGATGTGACGGTCGACGGCGTCGGCCACTACACCATCACGGAATACGGCTCGACCAAGGCCGCCGCCGAGGCCGCCATGCGGGACACCGCCGCCATGCTCGACCCGGACGTCCGATGAGGCGGCGGCCCGGGGCCCCGAAGTCCGAAGACCCCCTTGCCGGCCATGGCCGGCGAGGGGGTCTTCGCGTATGCCGGACGCGTCAGGCGTCCGCTTTTCTGGGAATGCGGCTCACGTAGATGGCGTCCGCGTTCACCTTGATGGCGTAGCCGTTTGTGCCGTCCCTGCGCGTGAACTCCTCGACGCTCTGGACGCCCGCGACGACGACGGCGTCGCCCTTGTGGAGCAGGCGCGCCTCCTCCCCCGCCCTGCGGGACGTCGGATGGACGCGGTACCAGACGGTGCCCTGATCCACCCACCTGTCCTCCGTCTTGGACCAGTATCCCTGGGACACGGCGACGGACAGCTCCACGAAGTCGCGCCCGTTCACCTCGCGGACGGACGGCTCGGAGCCCAGACGGCCCTCCAATTCGACTCTGACGGTCATATATCCTCCCTACAGTTCGACGACGCCGGCGGTCGGGATGAGCCCGGCGAGCATGGACAGATACCATGCGATGGCGGCCACGGCGAGGACCGCGGCGACGACCATCAGTGCGATGGCCGCGCGGCGCGGCCCTTTGCGTTGGCGGGCGTGGCGCCCGTTTCCTCTTTCGGCCATGACGACCTCCTATGCGCGGGCGAGGGCCTCAAGGACCTCGCAATCGAACCAGACCTCCGTGGTCGGCCTCCGGACCGGACGATTTCCGACGAACTCGATCGTCTCGTCCTGATCCATGACCACGAGCCGTTTCCTCTGCAGCGAGACGAGCAGCGCGCCCAGCTGGCGGCGGTCGGGCCATTCGATCAGCTCCACGCGGGTGAAACCGCCCTCCCCGCACCATTCGTCGGGCCGGCTGGTGATGACGGGCAGGCAGTCCGAATCCCCGAACTCCTCCCGCGCGAGGCATGCGGCGAGTCTTTTCTCCAGTGGGGTGAGTGCCGGCGGCGCGACTTTCCTGCCGTCGAGATACATATCCATGACCGTTCCTTTCCTTGGGTGACGCCTGCCCCATGCGTCCTTCAGCCCAGCAGGCCGGACGCGGCGAGCGGCGGGCAGGCGTAGCGCCATGAGAGCAGGATGAGGGCCGCCCACATGAGCGCGTACGGCACGAGCCGGGTGACGGTGAAGACGACGGTGTGGGACGGGAGCAGGCCGGCGTTGAGACGCCACAGCCAGGTCATGGGGCCGCCGATGTCCCTATGCCAGTAGGAGACCATGCGGCGGCGGGAGAAGAGCCAGCCGACGCCGGAGACGAGGATCCAGCAGGCCAGGCAGGAAAAGCCGAGCACGCCGGTGACGGGCATGTCGAGCCGTTCGGACACGGTGGAGACCTTGCGCCCCACCTTGTCGACGGCCGTCTCCGTCGTCTCCGCGTACTCCTCCGGCACGCCGTCCGTCTTGGGCGCCCAACCGTCGAGCCCGCCGTGGACGATCAGCCTGTGGGTGACGTTGCCTCCGGTCATGATGGGCCAGCAGGTCTGCAGGGTCAGTCCGCGCTCCACGCCGGCCGCGTCCGGGTCGATGACGTCGGTGCGCGTCTGGTCGACGATCTCGGGATTCGAGTTGATTCTGTAGCGGTACCAGTGGTCGGCCGTCTCGATGTAGACGACGTCGCCGGGCCTCAACAGCCGGATGTCGGCCATGTCCGCGTACGTGTTGTGGCCGGCGTATGAGCTGTTGCCGACCTGGCCGGGCAGGGCGGTGGACTCGTAGTGGCCGGCGCCCATCTTGTCGAGCACGGTCCTGGCGGTGCCCTCCCAGACGGGCAGGCGGTACCGCCTGCCCCAGGAGGGGATCCTGATGTAGGCGAACAGCCCGTCATCCCCCGGCCTCGGCTCGGCGGGCGGGTCGTCATGGCGCATGGCGGCCACATGGCCGGGCGTGGCCTTGTGGATGACGGTGTGCGTGGCCTTCTCCTCCCTGTGGCTGGCATACGACACGTCAAGTCCGGAGCCCCATGCGCGGTAGGCGAGGAAGGAGCCGAGGAACATGGCGGCAAGGGCGCACAGTCCGGCGAGAATGCGGCAGAACGTCCTCAATGGCTCACCTCGGATCCTCTGATCCGACGCCGTATCCGTCCATGGCGACGCCGCCGAGATTGTCGTGGATGTCGTCCGCGACCATGTCGGAGATGGCGTCCGCGACGTCCTCCTCGAAGTCGGCGCGGTCGATGCCATGCCTTTCGAGCGCGGCGTCGTCCAACCCAAGCGTCCCGAAGATCTCCGCGCCGACGAGTCCGACGACGTGCTCTCCCTTGCCGGCGTATCCGCACACGCTCGGCTCCCCCACGACGTAGGCGCCGTCCCCGCCGATGCGGTGCCGCGGCCGGCGGAGGAATCCGGACACGGCGGCGCGGCCCGCGTCGTCCAGCTCCGGATCGTCGTCGGCCATGCGGCCCAGCCAGTCCATGTAGGCGCCGCCCGCCTTGTCCGGCGACGGCTCCGGCGGGACGAGGTCGTCGCCCGAGCCCTGCCCCGCCTTCCTTTCATGCTGTCCGCCGTCCGGCCTTCCGGCCGCCTTGCGGTCCCTGCCGTTCCCGTCCTGAGCCATGATGGCCTCCCTGCGTTCCGTTTGAAAGACGCGGCGTCCATGCGTCCGCGCCGGCTTCGGAAGGGCTATGCGCCACCGGCGGCTCCGGCGGCCGTTTCACCATAGGGGGCCGATAGGGGTTTTCCGACCGGAAAGCCGTATGCACCGCCGTATGCACTTTTGAATCTGACGGGCGGAAAGCGCCTCAATGCCTACGGGCAGTAGGGCTAAAACCTGATTCCATCGTCATCCGTATGCGGCCGTATGCACCGTATGCACTTCCCTTAAAAGGAAAAAGGCCGAAAAAAGGTCCAACTCCCAAAAGAGGTGCATAAAGTGCATACGGCTCTCTGCATGTGCTCTCAGCCCTACTCTTTATTGGCTTTTCGATTTCGGCAAAAAAGTGCATACGGACTGCATACGGCTGCATACGAAGTGCATACGGATGGATAAAAGTGATGGAAGTGTGAAAACGGGCTTGGTTCCCCCATTAAAAAACACTGCCCGTCCTTGCCTTCGAAGGGCCTGATAGGGGGCCGCCGGTTGCCCGTGATTGAGGAACGGCCTTGCGGCGCCGCCATCGACCGCATGAGGCCGGCCGAAAAAACAATCACGTCTCCGGGCCGTTTCTTATCTCCACAAGCGTCGTTGCCTGGAAATCGGATCCTTGGCGGTCCCTGCGGCGCGGCGCGAATCGGATGCAAGGAAAGCCAGTGAAGGCTCCAGCTCCAACGACATGTTCCAATCTTTCGACTTCCTCCCCCGCCTTCGGTCAGGCGGGGGAGGAAGCCAAAAGTTCCGATCCCATCGCATAGTCCGCCGGAAACGGATAAGGAGGCCATCATGGCACAGGACAGGAACGGCAGGGACCACAAGGCCGCGGGAAGGCCCGACGGCGGACAATTCGACCGCAAGGCGGGTCAGGGCTCGGACGACGACCTGGACTTCGAGGCGGCCGACACGCGCCTCTCGGCGGCGATGCCGGACATGGACGCGGAGGACCGGCGCAGGCTTATCAATGTCGTCATTGGCGGGCTCGACGAGGACGACCCCGTCGCCGTGGCCGGATACCTGGACTCGCTCGACCCGGGCGTCCGCTTCATCCTGTCCGACAAGGCGCGGGCGCTTGAGGCCCGCACGCTCGATGACCCCGACTGGTGCGACGCCCATGCCGAGGAGCTGATGGCCGCCGTGCCGGACATCGGCTCGGGCGCGCTGACCGGCGTGATCCATTATTGGCGCGCCGACGACCCGGACGCGTCCGACCGGCTGGCCGAAGCCGTCACCGACGACCCGGACATCGCCGACGAGCTCTGCTACGAGCGGGCCGTGTCCGACCGGCTGTTCCGTCAACGCAAGCCGTGGGCGAGCCGTGACCGGCTGTTGGAGAACCCGCACCTGACCGAAGCCCAGCGGTCGGCGTTGACGACGCCCATCCCCGAGTCGGGATTCACCCGCGCCAACGACCAGAAGACACTGCGCGCCATGCTCTTCGCGTCGGACGAACAGTACCGGGCGCACGCGGTGGCCCGCAACGGCGATCTTGTCCACGCCGACCCGGAGTTGGAGGACCTGGTCCGCACCGACCCGTCGGAGCTGGTGCGCGGGTACCTGGGCGACGCCTGCGAGCGATGCGGCGCCCCGCTGGAGGATGGTGGCTCCGAGTGCGCGCAATGCCATCGGACGGTCTGCGGGAACCGCAACAGCCGGTGCGCGTAAGGCATCGGAACGAGGAGGGGAACGCCCTCCTGCCAAAGGCTCAATTGCCGTAGGTTCCGGCCACGCACTGCGAGAGCACGGACACGGTCTGCTGCTTCTCGCGGGGCGTCATCGTCAGCCCCCACTTCGACTTGATCGTCGCGCGCTTGGCCATGTAGTCGCACCGGTACGCCTTGTTGTCGGGCATCCAGACGTCGGGCGCGCCCGAATTCTGCGAGCGGTACAGGGCCGTGCCGTTGACGTCGAGCCCGGAGCCCTTCGCCATGTTCGCCGGCCCGTCGGAGGCGAGCAGCACGTCCGTGCTGTTCGCGTATTGGACGCGTTTCGTCTGGTCCCAGTCGCGGGCGCCGGACTCCCACGCGTCGAGCAGGGCGACCACATGATCGATCTGCACGGCCGAGCTGGTGTTTCGGCCGCGCCTGAATTGGATTGTCCGCCCGGTGTACGGGTCGGTCAGCGTGCCCGACGTGACCTGGCACCTGGGGTTTTCGACGGCGCCCTTCAGGTCGCGGGCGAGGATGGTGTCGCGCGTGGTCGCGGACCCGCACCCGTTGGACGCCCAGCCGCCGAAGTACCTCTCCCTGTCATAGCCGCCCGGCCGCGCCTTCGCCGTGGCTATCGTGTTCGTCGCGTCGAGCCCGGCCTGCCAGACGGCGGGGTCGGAGCCCCAGGAACCGGTCGCGGCCTTCGTGTCCGTCTTCGCCCCGGCATCGGACTTCGCGTCGGTCTTCGGCGTCGTCGTCATTCCGGCGTCCGTCTTCGGCGTCGTGTCCTTATGGCCAGTGAGTCCGGCGAGCAGGTCGGTGATGGACTTCGCGTCCGCGCGCCTTTGCGCCTCGTCGGGCGCCTTCGTCAGGTCGCTCGTGGACGCCGCGTGTCCGATGCCCACCTTGTCGGAGATGACGTTCCATGCGCCGGACGACACCAATACGACGATGCAGACGCAGACCAGCAGCCAGACGACCATGCCGTCAAGGAACTCGCGCCAGGGGCCTCCCTTGCCTCCCTTGCCCGCCATGTCACGCCTCCGGCAGGTAGACGGGCGCGTGCACGATCTCGAGGAGCCAGTTGATCAGCGGGTTCAGCATGCTCATGCTGATGCCCAGCACGCCGAGGAAGCCGATGACCAGCACGACTCCGACGATGGCGGACACGGCGCGCAGGGCGAAGTTGAACGCGCCCATGGTGCGTCCGAACGCGAAGCCCAGAAGCAGGCAGACGACGACCATGGCGATGACGATGCCCAGCGTGCCCGCCGAGCAGATGTTGTTCCAGAACGCGGTCCAGCCGGTTGCCGCGATGTCGGTGATGCTCATGCGGCATCGCTATGCCGGGACGCATAGCGGATGGATATGAGGATGGATTCCAAAGGCAACGGCCACAAGGCCGCGGGCAGACCCGACGGCGGACAATTCGACCGGAGGCGCGGCGCGGGGGACGACTCCGACCTCGGGGCCGAATGCGCGTACCGCACCGTCTCCGACTACGACCAGGGACGCAAGCTCGCGTCGGACGCGATCGGCAGGCGGCGAAGACGCCCCGTCGTCCTCATGTCATGCTCCCTAAGGACCGGCCGCCCCACCGTCAACCCCGCGCTCATCGCCGACAAGGCGGGTGGCGGGGTCGACGTGGTCGTGCTCGACGGCGGCGGCGAGGACGGCTTCAACTCCATCGCCAAGCCCCGCGGCCTCGGCATATGGAACGGCACCGTGCGCGCATGGCGCGCCACCGGCACCTCCTACTGGATCAAGCCCGGCTTCGACATGGTGGACTCCATCGCCGGCTGGGCCTCATGGCACGCGCCCGCCAAGGCGAAGCCCGTCGACTGGCATGCGCGCGCCGTCGGACTGCAGGCCCGCGTCGACGCGCTGGAGGCATGCGCCGGAGCCCCGAAGGCGCCCGACTACGAGGGTATGTTCGCCGACGACGACCCCCGCCTCTACGACCTGCTCGTCCGCGCCGTCTGGGCCGAGCGCGTCCCCGCCGGCGAGAAGGACTCCAAGCCCCTGCCCGACCGGTGGTCGTACGCGGACGGCCTGCTCCCCCTGCCGCCTATGGTCGGCGCGAAGGCGCTCGCCAAGGCCATGATGGAGGCGCTCACCGGACTCGACGCGGACAGCAAGGCCCGCGACCTGCATATGTTGGACAACGGCCGCGGCGGCACCGGCCCAAGGCTCGGGGAATGGGGCCATCCCATCTGGCGCAGCCGCATCGGCGCGGGCAAAGGGGCGCCCACCCTCCTGTACACGCGCGACGACCAAGGCGGCATCGTGTTCCTCCACGCCGGACACCACGACGACTGGCTTCTCTGATTGGGGACGCATGAGGCCGGCCATGGAACGCAGGACGATCAGATACGCGAGACGCAGGGTGGCCGGACGATTGCTGGAGCCGAACAGGGCGCAAAGCCTCTGGCGCAACCGCATGGGCCGCCTCTACCTGGCCGCGCCCCACGGACGCACCGAGCTCATCCTCGGCGTCGCCGAGACGGTCCCCGCCCCGAAGGGCATGGCATGGGGACTGTACTCCAACGGGGACTGCCCATTCGAGACATGGCTCGTCGACCGGGACGGCGCGCACAGACTCTCCGTCGCCCCCGCAAGCCTCATCGACGCGTACGGCCCATGGCGGCGGTTGACATCCTCCCCACGGCTAAAGCCGGGAGATTCCCTTCACAAGCCGGACTCTGAAGGAACTTCCGACCTGCGGGAAAGGGGTTGACGCTTCATCGGGCCGCCAACGCGGCCCTCCACGTCCTAGGCGGTGTCCCCGCCCGTTTTCACCAAAGCGCGGCCCAATATGTTCTTGGCCGCGTTGACGTCCGCGTTCGCCTGATACCCGCACTCGACGCAACGGAAGACCGCTTGGCTCTCACGGTTCTCCTTGGCGACGTGACCGCACTGATGGCAGGTCTGGCTGGTATAGGCGGCGGGGACGATGGCAAGACGTCCGCCGTTGGCGTCCATCTTGTCGTTGAGCCGTTTCATCAGACGGCTCCAATTGTTGCTTAATATCGATCGGTTGAGTCCGGCCTTGGTCCTCGCGCCGTTATGAAGATATTGACCCGGCTTGGCCGGATCGGGCCTCGGCTTCGGACGCTTCGTCATGGCCTTGACGTCCAGGTCCTCCATGGCGACGAGGATGTTGGCCTTGGCGAGCGTAGTGGTGGTCTTCTCGATCCAGTCGTTCCGACGTCGGACGATGCGGCCCTGCAGAGTGTTGAACTCGGTTAGAGTCCTTTGACGACGTTTGGAGGCGAACTTGGCGGCCCTGCCACCCTTGGCTTCGTTGGTCCGGTCCTGACGGGCCATCCGGCGCTGGAGATACCTTAGCCGCTTCAGCTCGGCCTTCGACGGCTTCGGCATGTCCATGAAGGTCCCGTCGGACAAAGCCAGCGTATGCACGCAGCCACGGTCGATGCCGACCTTGCCATTGCCGGTTCTTGGCAACGGCAGGGGCATGTTGACGAACACGAGCGTCCGATGGGTCCAATCGACATGGACGCTGGTGTAGGGCCGTATCGGCTGGCTCACGCGCACGTGGATGACGACGCGCCAATGGAGCTTCTCGCCGGGCTTGCGCCATCGCGTCGGGTTCATGCCGGTGATGACGACCACACCGGACTTCCGGCCGGTCTTGTGGAAGATGGCATTGCCTGTCTTGGAGGCGTTGCGCCAGCAGACGAAGCCCAGGTTGCGATGGCGCGACTTGAAGCCGGGAACACGGCCACCGGCCGTCTTTTTCCTCTTGAGTCCGGCGGACCATTCGGTGCCTTCAATCCTATCGGTGGACGACAGTATGGGTGCCGGAATGCCCGCCATCCACGAGCACTGAAGACGCGCTTCCTTGTCCGAGAGCAAATCGGCCACGTCGGGCCCACCCAAAGGCTCCTTGACCCAGTCGACGATCTCGCCGGCCTCGTCTTTGACGGGTATGTTGTGCGGGCGCTGTTCGCGCCTTTGGTTGAATCTGGCGCGCCATCCGTCGCACAGCCACGCCATGATACGCTCGGGATTCCGCGTCCAGCGGGGATTGCCGCAGTGGTCCACGCCGAGGAAGACGCTCGCGCCGGCATGCTTGACGCCGTCGATGCGGATCTTCTGGCTCATCGTGGACCACCTCCTTCCGTTAAGGCTTTATGCGTCCCGGCCGCGAACCCCAGCGCTGAAGCGCGGGGCATGATTTTTTTCGGTCAATCCCCGCATAGGCGAAGGAATGTGACACCGACCGACCATATTCTTCTGCTCGCCGTCTGCGCGACGGCCCCAAGGCTCTGCCTCGGCTGCGCGCGCCTGTACATCGAGACCGGCGTCAGCGAGGCCGCCAACGGGCATCGGCTCCGCGCGCGGATCTGCGTCGCCCTTTACTACCTGCATCACGTACTCGCCGTCATGCTGGCCGCGGGCGCGCTGTTCGAAGCCGCGCACGTCATCCTCCTGTCCGTCGGACTTTAGGATGCCCGCGCATAGCCAATCGGAAGACCAAAGACATAAAGGAGGCCATCATGGCAGTGGACAACAACGGTGACAATCACCAGCCGGCCGGACGCCCCGACGGCGGACAATACGCGCCCAAGGCCGGACAGGGCACGGACGACGACCTGGCGACGCCATCGGAGGTCGCACTACTCGACGCTGCCGCCATGCTCACCGGCCGCCGCGAACAGGCACGGCGCGATGCCGACGCCACCACGGGCGACGACGCCTGGTATACAGGCAAAGGGCGCTATCTCGGCTACGAATACGCGGACGCCATCGTCGACGCCGCCCGCCACGCCGACGACATCCCCGAGGGCACGACCCTCACCGACATGGCCTTCGACGACGAGGCGCTCGCCGAATACCTGGAGGACATGGACTCCGACTCCAGCCCCGACGACGTCCGCTCCACCGCCGCCCACGCCGCCGAGGGCGCGGCCACGCCCGCCGAGCGCGCTGAACGCGAGCTCGGCATCATGGAGGACTTTGCCATCAGCCGCATGCGAACCACCGACGACAGGGACTCGCTCCATCGGGCCATGGGTTTCGCCTCCGCCATCATCGACGCGCGCGACACGCTGAGGCGCTAGGAGGCCTGACGATGGCGATGGATTCCAAAGGCAACAATCACAAGGCCGTGGGCCGCCCCGACGGCGGCCAATTCGACCGCAAAGCCGGACAAGACTCCGACGACGACCTGGACCTCGATGCGGTCGACGCGCGCCGCCGGGTCTTCGACCGTATCGTCGCCGGTGATGACGATGGCGTCGATCCGGAGACGGCAAGGCGCATCCGGTACGCCATCCGGCTCGCGCCGGACCAGAATCCGGACAGGGTCTTCGCCAACATGCGACGCAACGGCGTCGACTCGATGCTTGATCGGTATCTGGATTAGGAGGGCGGCATGGACTCGCTTCAGGTAGCGGACGTCCTTGTCTCCAGCGACGGTCGGGGCCTTCCGGAGGGGACGCCCGCCTTCCCGCTGGCCTAGACGAACGCAAGGCGAGCGAACGCCTTCAGGCTTCTGCGGGACGCCGACGGCGTCAGCCGCGGCCATGCCGCGCGTTCGTCGCCTCCGCCCGATGGCGCGTCACGATGGAGTGATGCGGAAACAGAAACGAGGCGGAGAGAAGAAGCCGAAGACAACGAAGGAAGGGAAGAGCAAAGCAAGACGGATCAAGGAAAAGCAAAAAGGGAAGAAGCGGAGCCAAGAGCAAAAAGACGAAAGAGGAAAAGAGCCTTAAAGGGAATCGAGGAAAAACAGAGACCATCGGAAAGGGAAAAACGAAGAGCAAACGACCTGGCGGAGAAAACGAAGCGCGAACAGGAAAGAGGAAGAACGGAGGACCACCCCGAGCGGAGAGCAAACGAAGAATCCCTTAAGCCCCCATTCAAACGAAACGAAGCGAAGGATGAACCACTACGGAGGAAACGAAGACGGAAACGAAAAAGCCAGCCATCAAAACCAGACGGAAACGAAAAAGCCCCCAATAACCGAAGAACGAAACCATAGGAAAACGGAAGCCGAACAGAGAACGAAAAAGAACCAACCATCAATCAACAGGCCGAAGAACCAAACAAAAAGCCAATCAGAAACAGAACAATACGAAAATGCCCACTAGGGGCCGGAAAAGGAATCCGACGGCTCCACGGGCTTTTAGGGGTCTCCTGACGAAGCGGTTTCGCGGGCCGGGACGCATATGGAAAAGACATGAGCATGACCATCACCCACGGCGCCGTCACATTGGCGCCGACCAGCCTCGCACGCGACGGCATGGAGCCCTCCGGACTGCTGGAGACCTGCCTCGCCGCCCTCCTCATGTCCTCCGTGGCGGACTCCGTCCTCATGAACGCCGTCGACCTGTCCACCTACACATGGGAGCCGCCCTACCGCTTCATCAACGCCGACGTCTCGCTGCCCGACCCCGACCCGGACGACTGGACCCACCCCATGCCGCAGGGGCTTAACGCGCGCGGCGCGGACTCCACATCCGCACTCGCCCGCATCCTCGCCGCCGATACGGACGCCGACCATGCCTGCGTGGAGGCCATGGCGTTCAGCCGTGCCATGCGCGTCGCCGACGCCGACCCGCACGTCTGGGCGCTGGCGCTGGCCCAGACCGCGGACGGTCCGGTCGAAGGCCTCTCGCGCGACCCGCTCCATGGCTGGTGCTCCACGCTCGCCCGCAACGGACGACGCTCCGGTCCGGCCGCCTGCGCCATCGCCGAGGCCATCCGCGACGGACACTGGGGCGCGCGAAGCGTCTCCAACGTGCGCGGCGGCACGCTGGAGATCCCGGCCCGCGTCTGGCTCGGCCTCGATGCGGAGACGGGACGAATGGAGTTCCCGTTCGACGAGGCGCCCGACGACGAGCCGGACGACAGCCTGTTCCCCGCGTATAGAGACGGGCATGCCGACATTCAAATGCAACTATCCGGCGACCGTCAGAACGCGTGACGGCTCCGTCCCCTTCCATCCCGAGTCGGACGCCAGGCACCGCAAGGCGCTGGAGGGGCTCATCGCCAAATTCAAGACCAGCCATCCGGAGGCCGCGAGCGCCGAGCTGGAATCCATCGACGCAGACAACCACGTCGCCATCCTCTCCGACCGCACGGTCATGAGCGTCAACGGCGACGACCGCCGCAAGGTCGTCAACCTGCTGGCCAGCCAGTGCAAGCCCAGCGCGGGCGAGCAGGTCGACGACTATTGGAGCCGCCAGTATCCCGGCTTCCACATGGTCGAGTTCCATCCCTACGAGGGCCAGGCCATCTTCGAGAGGCTCACCAAGGAACAGGTGCGCGCCCGCAACATCATCGCCAGCAAGCTCGGCATCAAGCCGTGGCAGGTGCGCGTCGCCCGCGCCAAGGACGGCGGCTGGAGGTGCAGGCTCGACAAGGAGATCATCTACCAGCCGTCGAAGCACGACAAGGCCATGGCGGAGGCGTGCGTGCTCGTCGGGCATCCGGGCTGGTGGTTCGAGGCCGACTCGAAGACCGGAGTCATCGACGTGCATGCCGGCGAGCCGGCCAACTTCGAGCCCGTCCATCCGCTGCCGCCGGAGACGCTTGGCGCGCCGGAGAACATGCGCCGCACGCCGTTCGGCGTCCTGTTGCCCCACGCGGGCGGCCTGCCGTTCGAGCCGGCGTCCATCGACTGGAAGGAGGGCTCGTTTCTGCTGATTGGCGGCGAGGGCGGCTCCGGCAAGTCCGTGTTCACGAACGTGGTGCTCGCCGAGCAGATCGCGCAGGGCGTCGAGCTGACCATCGTCGACACGAAGTCCAAGTCGACCGACTACTTCTGGTGTCGCCCGTGGGTCAAGTACTGGGGGTGCGAGTCCATCGTCCAGGCCGCCGGCTGTCTGAACCACCTCGTCTGGGAGATGGAGCACGGCGAGCGCGCGAAGGCGTGGGCCGAGAACGCGTGGCAGTCATGGTACGACATCCCCGACTGGGCGAAGAGGAAATTCCCCATCCACGTCATCGTCATCGACGAGTACGCATCGCTTGTGGACGAGGCGCAGATGTGCAAGACGGTGCCGAATCCGGAGAAGACGCTGCCGCCCGTGCTCCAGCAGGCGTACAAGGGGTACGCCGAGCACCTCATCCGCCACGACGTCATCCGCATCCTGCGCCTGGCCCGCTTCATGGGCTACAGGCTCATCCTCGCCTCCCAGACCGTCAGCCAGGCGTCGGGCCTGCCGCCGAACATCCGCGACCTGTTCACCCACCGCGTCGCCATGGGCCCGAACCCGTCCGAGTCGCTGGAGAAGGGCGTGTTCCACGACCTGGCCGGCATGCCGGCGGTGCCCGCGAACGTCATCGACTCGGGCAACTCGAAGGGCGTCGGCCGCGCCGAGCTGGCCGGCATGACCGGCTGCGTCTTCAAGACGTACTGGGCGGGACGCGACGGCATGGTCGACACGGAGGTGTTCGGCCACATGCTCGCCGACAAGGTCGGCCTGCCCGACTGGTGCGACCGCGACCGGTACTTCAATACCGTCGCCAAGCATACGGCCGACGACCCCATCGACGCGGAGTACATGCACGAGCTGACGGACCGCATCGCCATCGGCGAGGCGAAGGCCATCGCATCGGACCCGATCCTCCAGGCGCTGAAGAACGCGTGGGACACGTCCCTGTCGCTGATGCCCGCCGCCGACGGCGCCCCACAGGAGCCCGCCGCGGAGCCCGCGGAGCGTCCGGCGTCGAAGGCCGCCCCGTCCGCGCCCGCGGAGGTCCGGCCGGCCGGCTCCGGCTCCCCGCTCATGGACGCGAGCCAGCTGGCACGGCTCATGGAAGGCTGAAACGGGGACGCATGCGGCGGATATCCTAAAGGAAAGGAGCCTGATCATGTGGCGCATCATTCATCTCATCGCAGGCACGAAGTCGGGCGTCGACGCCATCGCCACCAAGGGGGAGGCCAACTTCGACGTGGGTTCCCCCTTCCTCAGCTGTCTGGGATATGCGGGCAAGTCCCGCGATCTGGGACAGCTGATCGGCGGTAACGTGTGGAACGACGACAAGGGCATGTACGTGCATGACCCGCTTGCCGCCGAGGAGATTCTCGGCGAAGCCACCCGCATGTGCATTCCGCTTTCGTCCATCCTCTTCATCGAGAGAGCGGACTAGATTCCTTCCGGCGAAAAACGAAGGACGCGGGGCTTCGGACGGTCATGTGGCCGTCCGAAGCCCCGCGTCCTTATCGTATGTCCGAAAGCCTAGCGTCGTCCCGGCGCGTACTCCACGCCTTTCGACAGGTCCACGCGACGGCAGGCGACGAACGGGAAGCCCAACGGATATTGGCCCAATAGCCGTTGGGCCGCGTCCAGCGAGGAGGCGGCCGGCATGAGACGCGTCGACGGTTCCCGTTCCAGCAGGCCGGCCAGCTTCATGCGGAAGCGGACGCGCGCATGGGTGGAACGGCGCATGATGGCGTTCCAACGGGCCAGGTCCGGGTTATTGTCCGGGTTTCCCATCGGCTCGGCCGGCCCCATGCACCAGTAGTCGACGCCTTCGATGGCGAGCTTGACTTCCTCCCCCGCCTTCAGGCGGGGGAGGAAGTCAAAGGGCCATACAAAACCTTGGATAGACCCAAGGTCAGGGTGCCGTCAACCACCCATGATGGATGGGATACCCGCGACGACCTCCCTTACGGGAGAGTCGCGGGGGTCACGCCCACGTTCAAGCCGCGATGCTCGTCATCGCGGTAGTTGACCCATGGCCTCCGCCTATGCATAGCCGCGGGGCATGCCAAGACCCTACGCCGTATCCTTCACCGTGTCCGACGCCCTGTGGATGACCACGGTCGGAGACGAGACGCCGCTCGTACGCAAACGCCATCGCGGACGCCTCCGCGCCTACGGGCGCCAGGTGTGGGCCGAGGCGAAGGAGGAGGGCGCCGGCTTCACGAACCGCTTCGTCATGCTGGTCACCGTCGGCGGGCGGCGCGAGTCCCCTGTGCTCTCCTGCGAGACGCTGAAGCCCCTCATCGACGCGGGCACCGACATGGGATTGTGGCCGGATGACGATCCGGCGCACCGGACCATGACCTGCTACCTGCGCGACCCGCGCCCGTTGCCGGGCGGCCGCGCGACCATCAACATCTGGGTCATCCCGTTGGCCGCGGGCGAGGATCCGCTCGTCCGGCTGCTCCGTTGCGTGCCCGGCGCCCGGGCCGCGGCCGTGCATGTGGAGATACCCGACCGCGAATGGCTCACCAGCAACATGAAGGGCACGGACGCGGAGCGCAAGCGCCGCCAGACCGCCATCATGCGCCGCGCCAGGGCCTCCTGGGGCGACAAGGCGATAGGCGCGGACATGGCCGTCATCTGCTCCGTCGGATACCCCGACCCGCATTACCTGGGCGACCCCGACAACGTGGCCGAGTCGCTGACCGCCGTGCTCGGCGTCGGGGTCGCGGAACGGCTCATACCGCCCGTCCCCCAGCTGGTGGCCTTCCGCATCGATCCACGCGGCAGCGAGCCGCATACGCACAATCTGACGCTTCTTTGTCTCACCTGTCCGCCGGGCATGCGCTGGTGCTCCGCCCTGCTCGGCGCATAGGGCCCGTGTCATGCAGGACATATACGGCAACAACCATCAACCATCGGGAACCCCCGGAGCGGGCCGGTTCGCGCCCAAGGCGGGCGTCGGCTCCGACGACGACCTCGACTCCACGGAGGCGTTCCACAGGCTCGCGTCCATCGCCGACCGCGCCGGGGATAAACGCATGGAACGCGAACGGGCCGCGCGCCATCCGCTCCTCGCCCGGTTCGGGGGATTCCTCCGCCCAAAGCCCTCCCCCACGCCCCCATTGCCTCCGAGGGGGCGGGGCCATGGCGTCATCGACCCCAAGTCGGTGCCTTCGTACATGCGCGACGAGGCCCGGGCCATGTTCGTCGAATCCCACCCGGACCTGGCCATCGGGCATGCGTCCTACGACCGGGGCGACGGCAGGTACGACCAGGACTTCTACGCCGACGAGTTCGACCGCATCGTCTCCTCCGATCCGCGGCTGGCCTCCGACTACTCGAACATGCTCCGTGACCGCTTCGGCCTTGGAGGCCGGCGATGAGGGACGCGAACGGACGCTCGCATAGGCCGGCCGGAATGCCGGGCGCGGGCAGATTCGAGAGTGAGGCGGACGACTCCGACCTGGACGTGGAGCCCACGCCCGAGGCCGTCCTGCCGCCCGAGGAGTCGGAGCCGGAGCCGCGGCACGGATGGGGCGACCTGGGATAAAACGTGCCCCGCCCTTTAGGACGGGGGTGGCCGAGGTCCGGGCCTTCGGGACGCATGGAGTGGATCATGGAGACCGTCAGGCGCTACAACTACCGCGCGTACCCCACGAGGGGCCAACGCATGGCCTTGTCGCGCCTGTTCGGCGCATGCCGATACGCCTGGAACTGGTACGTGCGCCAACGCCTGACCGACTGGAACTTCAACAGGACAA
>ENA-OQIF01000141-OQIF01000141.1-human-gut-metagenome-genome-assembly--contig:-NODE-141-length-39565-cov-3.942010_pt1 | contig 39565 bp, 39 predicted proteins | sample MGYA00242574_ERZ504738 | MGnify/ENA primary metagenome ERZ504738 (study PRJEB26092, sample SAMD00036437) | human gut metagenome | host: Homo sapiens | study: EMG produced TPA metagenomics assembly of...
CAACTGTGTAAAGGTCAGTGTCTGTACTTTGAAGACTTCATCCAGTGCCGGAATCGTCATTACACAAGTGATCAATACCAGACCAAGCAGGAATGCTCCGATCAGATAAATATTGTTCCAGAATCTCTTGGAGAAAAATTACCGGATAATCAGACTTACAGTTAAATCCGTGTACCAGCCTTGCTGTACACAATGTTCCAAATGCCATTGTGCTGGCAAGTACTGCGTTTCCGCCTTCTCCCGTCAGACCGATCATAAATCCGATCATTGTCGTGATTCCGATGCAAAGACCTTCTGTTCCGATCTTTGTCAGGAAATCTTTTGTCAGGATTGATTCATTCATCGGTCTCGGTTTTTCATCCATTACCTTTTTCGAATGCGGCTCCAGTCCAAGGGCAATAGCCGGAAGACTGTCTGTCAAAAGATTGATGAACAACAGATGTACCGGTGCAAATGGAACCGGAAGTCCTGCGATAGATGCATATAATACTGCCAGGATTGCTCCGAAGTTACCGGAGAGCAGGAACTGAATGGAATTCTTAATGTTCTGGTAAACATTTCTTCCGTTCTCTACTGCTTTGACGATTGTTGCAAAGTTATCATCTGTCAGTACCATAGAAGCAGCATCCTTTGATACTTCACTTCCTGTGATACCCATAGCAACTCCGATATCTGCCTGTTTGAGCGCCGGTGCATCATTGACACCATCTCCTGTCATGGCTACGATGTTTCCTTTTTCCTGCCATGCACGTACGATACGGATCTTATGCTCCGGTGAAACACGTGCGTAAACAGAAATACCTTCTACAAAGTTTTTCAGTTCCTCATCGGACATGGAATCAATCACTGCACCTTCGCATGCTTCTGATTCATCTTCCAGAATTCCGATTCGTTTTGCAATCGCTGCCGCTGTCACTTTATGGTCACCTGTGATCATGATCGGACGAATACCCGCTCTCTTACATTCCGCAACCGCTGCCATAGATTCCTCTCTCGGCGGATCCATCATAGCGATCAGACCAAGGAATGTCAGATTGTTTTCATCTTCCAGAGACAACTCTTCTTCCGCAGATACTGCCTTGTAGGCGAATCCGAGAACACGAAGCCCTTCTCTTGAAAAGCTCTGATTCTGTGCTTCGATTTTCTCAATATCTTCCGGAGTAATGGCACGCACTTCATCTCCACACTGGATGCTTGCTGTACGTCCCATAATGACATCAACCGCACCTTTGACAACCATGATCGGTGTCTCATCAATCGTGTGCTTGGTAGACATCAGTTTTCTGTCACTGTCAAATGGATTTTCGCTCTCACGCGGATATTCTCCACGGATCTTCTGAATATCCAGACCAAGCTTGCTTCCCAGATTGATCAGGGCTGTCTCTGTCGGATCTCCGATCTCCACACCATCTACGTTCGTAGAATCATTACACAAAATACTGAAATACATCAGTTTTTCCTGCTCAGAATCTTTCACATCGATCTTATCTGCAGGAATCACTGTTTCATTGACATAATACTGCTCGACTGTCATCTTATTCTGAGTCAGGTACCTGTTTTATCAGAACAGATAATAGAAACACTTCCCAGACCTTCCACTGCCTGCAGTTTTCGGATAATCGCATGTTCTTTTGCCATCTTCTGTGTACCGAAAGAAAGTACGATTGTTACGATAGAACTAAGTGCCTCCGGAATCGCTGCAACTGCAAGTGCAACTGCAAACAGGAACGCATCTCCGATATTACCACCGCGGAATACATTGATTCCAAATAAAATACCACAGAACACCAGAATGATGATGGAAAGTTTCTGTCCGAACTGATCCAGATTCACCTGCAGTGGCGTTTTCTTTTCAGATGTGGTCTTTAACAGACTTGCGATCTTACCGACCTCAGTCTCCATACCAATACCGGTTACTACAAAGGAACCTCTTCCGTATGTGACAAAGCTTCCGGAATATACCATATTCGTACGGTCTCCAAGCGGAACCTCGCCTTCAATGGCATCTGTCATTTTTTCTACACCAAGACTTTCTCCTGTCAGAGCACTCTCGTCTACTTTCAGACTGGCGCTCTCCAAAAGACGTCCGTCTGCAGGAATATAATCTCCCGCATCCAGCATAACGATATCTCCGACTGTTACTTCTGCAGATGGAATCGGAACAACACTTCCGTCACGCAATACTTTTGCCTCCGGTCCGGAGAGCTTTTTCAGACTGGCCAGCGACTGCTCTGCCTTCACGGTCTGTACCGTACCAAGAATCGCATTGATCGTGATTACGATCAGGATAACAATGGCACTCTCCGCATCTCCTAAAAATCCGGAGACGATCGCTGCAGCGATCAAAATGATCACAAGGAAATCTTTGTATTGCTCCAGAAAGATCTGAAGTGTGGTCTTTTTCTTCCCTTCTACCAGTTCGTTTGGTCCGAACTTCTCCTGATGTGCTTTTACTTCCGCAGCTGTCAACGGCTCTTGTTTTCCATTAATATCCTGTTTGACTTCTTCTGCAGAAAACTGATAATAGTTTTTCACATTCATTCCTCCATTTCTTTTATGCAATAAAAAAGAGACTTTTATTGCAAGTTATGTATGCAACAAAAGTCTCACCATTTAATCACGATACGGATGAACTTTTCCATCGTATTGACGACATCGTGCACGCCATAAGCGCTGGTTACTCCCTTTTATTTAAGAAAACTATAAAGCATTTTCCTTTTGTTGTCAACGATTTTTTCTGCAAACCATACTACATTCCCAGTTTTTCCTTGATTTTCCGCGCTTCCGGCGTATTGGCAACTCCGCCTTCTCCTGTCTCACGCAGAGAGACGTGCATACTCTCTCCGACCTCCTTCATCGCATCGATCACCTGATCCGGCGGAATCCTGCTGGTAATTCCCGCCAGTGCCATATCCGCAGATGATAAAGCATTGACAGCTCCGATCACATTTCTCTTTACACAGGGTACTTCCACAAGACCGGCTACCGGATCACACACCAGTCCCAACAGATTTTTCAGCGCCATGGCCGCTCCATGTGAGATCTGCTCTTCATCTCCACCCTGTAAAAACACGAGTGCGCCTGCTGCCATTGCAGATGCCGCTCCAATCTCCGCCTGACATCCACCTGCCGCTCCGGCAATAAATGCACGGGATGCGATCACCTGGCCGATACCGGCCGCGGTATACAATGCATGGATCACCTCATCTTCCGATACCCGTTCTTCTTCATAAAGGGGAACCAGTACAGCCGGCAGCACCCGCATGCACCTGCTGTCGGTGCTGCCACGATCCGCTTCATACAGGCATTGGATTCTCCCATCTCCAATGCTCTTGCGATCACCTTTGAGACAAATGGACCGCACAGCGGCTCTTTACTCTGACGGTATTCCTCCATCTGCGCCCCCATCTTTCCGACCAGTCCGCTGGCAGAGACCTGTGTCCTGTCATACTGCTCACTCGCTGATTTCATCGCTGTCCACATCTGCTGCATCGACTGCATTGACTCCGTCTCTGTCACAGATCGATCTGCCATATCTTCTAAAAGGCCGCTCTCCAAAACAAACGTTCTTCTCCCGGCAGGATTTTTGAATCTCCTCTAATGAATGAAATGCCATCCGCTATACCCCCTCTGTCTCAATGTAAGTCACTTTGCTGATACCGTTTAAACGTTCCAGATCCCGAATCGTGTCCGGTTCTACAGGCTGATCCGTTTCAATCACCATAACCGCATAACCGCCCCGCTTGTCCCTGTGAAGCTGAAGTGTGGCAATATTGACTTTCTTTCCATATAATACAGAAGTCACCTCTGCCACTTGTCCCGGGCTGTCTTCGTTTCTTATGATCAATGTCGGACAGGCGCCTGTACAGTTTACGGTGATTTCATCCAGTTCATTGAGCATAATTCTCCCGCCGCCAAGAGATGATGCCTGCACCACGATCGTCTTTCCGTCAACTCCTTCTACATCCAAAAGCGCTGTATTTGGATGCGCTTCTTTAATCTGTGTATTGTATATTTCAAACTCCAGTCCTTCCTGTTTTGCAACAGAAAAACTATCCGGAATCCGCATATCATCTGGTTTCATCCCCAAAAGTCCTGCTACCAGAGCACGATCTGTTCCGTGTCCTCTCCCTGTTGCCGCAAAAGAACCGCTCAATCCGATCCTTGCTTTTTCGGTTGGCTCCCCAGCAGCTTTCTTGTAATATAGCCGATCCTTGCTGCTCCCGCAGTATGGGAACTGGATGGTCCTACCATAACCGGTCCGAGAATATCAAATATATTCATCTTTCGTTCTCCTTCTTCTCTTGTCTATTATTGTAGTATAGCAAGTTTTTGTCAAAATATCCATTCCAATCTGCCAGCATGATACATAATCTTTCGTGCTCTTCCTGCAGCAATTTTCTTCCATGTTCTGTGATCACATAAGACTTTCTTCTTCCTTCTTCTTTTGTCCTGAAAATAATCTGATTTTCCTCAAATTTAGACAGCATTGTATACAGCGTTCCCGGACCAACCTTCACTCTTCCGCCGGAAATTTTTTGCACCTTTTCCATAATGTCCACTCCACAGCATTCTTCGGATAACGCGATCAAAATATAATACATCGGCTCTGTCAGTGTCTGAAACTGCTCTCTTGCCATAGTCCACACCCTTCTTTATTCTTTCAATTTCAGTCGTTCTTCCACAACCTGAATCTGTTCTTTTGTCAGAGGTTCTTCCACTGAAAGACGTAAAATTTTCTGACCATAACAGATGTAGTAAATTCCGGAAATGAAAAATGCCATCCAGATGCTGCCATTTCCTTTAGATATTCTGCAAATGCATCACATTCCAGATATCCAAAACTACGAAACACTCTTTTCTTTGTTCTCATGAGATTTCCTCCTCCCAAAAAGAAATATCGAGTATCGATAATTTATACATTCATTATATTATCGATACTCGATATTGTCAATTTATTTCAGAAACTCATTTGCAAACATCGCCAGTGCATTCTCATCCCGACTGTTTCCGATTCCGTGGGTATCCACAAATTCTTCCGCTCTTCTGGCATCCTCATGCGTAAAACGATATACTTTTCCACCATTCTTTTTCCATGTTTTTTCGATCACATCCTGATACTCCTGTTCCTGATACCATTTGGAGTCTACATGAAGTCCTCCGTTTTTACTGTATGCTTCTTTTTCGTCCTCTGTCAGAGCGTCTGCATCCACATTCTCATTGATCCGATAATATTTTTCACTGATAAAACGAACATTCTGTTTATGCGGTGCTTTTAAAATTTCTCCATCTTTGACAACATACACAGTAAACGGCCGAACCGTTCTTTTCCTTTGCCATCCGGACCCATGCTGTCCTGAACATGCCAATTCAACACGATATACCCTGAATCCGTAAATTTTTGAAATTCCTCCGGATGAAAATCGAGCAGTTTCAATTTTTCAGAAAGATCTCCTTCTTCCGTGTCATTGGCTTTTACTTTTCCTTCTAATATTGCCTGAGTCTTTAACACTTCTTCCGTAATTGCACCCTGCTGTGCCTCTTGAAGAGTAAAATAGCGATCCTGTGCTTCAATCACCGGAAATTCATTATATTTGATCTTAACGCTGCAGGACTCTTCTGTAATATTTCCAATGCTGTCCGTAACCTGATATACGACTTTATGTGTGACCGGGCTGTCTTTTTTATCCAGCTGCAAAAACCACGTATCCAGAAGTTCTTCTGATGACATTCCGTCTTTCCATGTTTTCACCTCTTTATCCGCTTTTCCATCTTCTGTCAGTCTGCCGGGCGCATATTCAATCTGAACGATCTTAATCTGTGCAGTTAATTCCCCATCTTCCCGATCCGTACTCTGAACATCTTTCAACAGATCCTCCTTTTTTACGGTCTCTCCTTCAAAGTACTCTTTATCCGGTGCTGAAATCTCCGGAGCCCGGTCCCAGATTGCATACAATGCCACTTTTGCCATTTCCCTGCTCTCCCCGGTTTCGGTTCTCTGACTGGCAGCAATCTTTCGAAGTTCTTCATAAGAAATTCTGTTTTCGCGATTTTCCTGAAATGCCGCTTCTTTTGCGCCCACATCCGCACGCTGATCCCAGCCTGCAAATGTATGTCTGTTCCTCTTATAATCTGTATAGCCTTTATTTTTCTGAATCCGATATCCGTTTTGGAGACAATCCTCATAAGAAACAATTTCCGACTTTTCCTGTCCTTCTTCTGCGTGATTTCCCAGATAACGGATCGATACCCGGTCCTCCCAGATTGCATACAGCGTCAGATCCTGATTTTTCTCAGCAGGAAGATTTTCTCCCGGCTGATACTGTCCCTCTTTCGCCGTCTGATTTTCATTCCATCCCAGAAACGGTACGTCCAGCCATTTTGGAATCTGTTCCGAAACCGCTGCTTTCTCATACCAGTATTTGACAGACGGTTCCGGCATCTGTTCCACCTGTGCTTTCGTGTTTTTATCATACTGCACCGTATATTCACTGCTGATCGTAACTGCTTCTTTTAAAGTACCTGCACGCCGATCCTGATAATCTCCCGGGCGTAGGCAATATCTGCTTTGTGGTGTCAGCAAAAACCGCTCCCATTCCATACTTCCTGTACGGTTTCCATAACTTACCTTTACGACCATTCTGCCATTCTCATATCGGTCCGGTGTAACTCTTGCCGCAGGAACAGACTGAAGCTTTTGCATTACCTCAATGTATTTTTCAGCTGGCAGATATACGTCATTCCCTTCATCTACCAATGCCGGACCACTCATCTGGTAAATTCCATCCTGATAAACACCGGAACCGATCTCTGCCGTATTCGCGGAAAAATTTCCCCCTTCCTGTTTCACGGTTCCACTCTGATTGTAGATTCCTCCGCCCCGGTTTTGTGCACGATTTCCATAAAAACTGCCGTCTTTCAAAAGAATCTCCCCATCCTTTAAATAAATGGCACCTCCCCGATCTGCCTGATTCTCACAAATCGTTCCGCTATTCCATATAATCGTTCCTCCATTGAGAAAGATACCTCCACCGTTTCCTTTCTGTCCGCACTGTTCCGTATTAGCTTCTTTTGCATTGTTTCTTGCCAGAGTCGTATTATTAACCACCGTGCGCCCTTTACTCATCGTTGCAATTCCATGGACGCCATTCTCATAGCTGCATCCATTCACACTTGCTTCTACATTGGAATTGCAAAATCCGGTACTGAACCATCCTGAGTAGAGATCTCCCACATTCGGATGCTGTGAAGTACTTTGCCATCCATGATACCTCTCATTGGACACATTTACCTGAAACGCAGAAGCTGCAACCGAAGTACCCTGACTGAAGCTTTCCCCGATATAACAGTTCTGAAACGTATTTCCCTGAATCCGTGCACTTATCGGTCCGGTATATGGAGCTTCATCACTTCGGATTCCGCCAATCCCGATCCGGCAGTTTTTAAATACATTGTTCTGAATCTCGGCACGGATATTGGCCCTATGTATAGAAAAGTGAACCGCTCCGATATCCGCAATCCCATCAAACACAGAATTTTGCACGCGAAAACTGATTTCTGTCGGCGTGAATGCAGAACTTGCCTCTGTAACAACTCCCACTCCATTGTCGCAATTTTGAAATTTACACTGATCCACTGTTACAGAACCATATTCTCCGTGAATCATCCATCTTGACAGCTGATCTCCATTTTGAAAAACGCAATTTTCAAATGTCACAGAACTTCCCTTATTTGCACAAATGGCACCACAATACAAATTATCCGAATCCGGAACGGAAGTCCCACTTAAATCAAATGTCAATGGATCGCTTCCTTTACTTCCGATCGCAACACTTGATTTTGTAAATGCCAGCCTGTGCCGGTCCGGCATCCTGACCGTTCTCGGACCGCCCTCGGGCAAAATCCGGACATTCTGAAACTTTCTCGTTCTGGTCTTTTCCACATATACAAAACTATCCTTCATCGTATGACTCTGTACAATATAAATCGTTTCATTATCCTTTACTGCATGCAAAGCCGCCGAAAGATCCTCATAGTATGTATTTCCAATCCGGCAGGCGCCTTCTGCTTTCTGCTCTTTGGACACGTTGTCCGGCAATGTTTCTTCTTTTTCAACAGGCTCTTCTTTATCATCTGTTCTGCTGTTTCGGATTTTTTCCAGGCATGCTTCCACCGAAAAAGACACCTGTGTCTGCAAAAACTCTCCATATCGCTGCAGACTGTCCACCCGGCTTTCTTTTCCATCAATCACATAAGATTGCCCGTTTTCCGGAAGCATTTTTATAAGTGCTTCCGTGAGACTTTGCTTTTCTTCCTCACTGATTGGTGATTCCTCCCGTCTCTTCCATTCCTCAACCACTTCCAGATACATTTTGGTATCCCACGCAGCCTCTTCTTTTCCGATATGTTCTTTGATCATCAAATAAGGTAAAATTTCCTGCAACTGATAAAGCTCTCCCGGAGAAAGTGCCCCCACAAACTGTATACGCTCTTTCATCTGACTCAAATATGTATAAGGCTGCTCCGAAGCGATCAGTATTTCCATGTTACTTTTTTCTTCTTTCTGTATCTTTGTTTCCCATCCGGCATCCGGCTTCTCGGCAGCCCATACCTGCAAACCGCCAAACAACAGGGAAAATACAGTCAAACCTGCTGCCAGATATCTCCGATTCTTTCTTCTTATATTCGCACCTCCATTTCTTTTCCTACTGCTGTCAGACAACTGTCGGCGGAGCGCGAATGCCATCAGTCTCCTCCATCTGCTCCCTCCTTTCGGGTACAAAAATAAAACAGACGTTTCGTCTATCTCTCCTGTATACTTCTTGCTATAACTGGAATACATTTTACTGATGTGATGAAAACCATCACTTCTGAATCATATAAAACGATGAATCTGTACTTCAGATTCCATGAATTTTTAGAACTCAGAAACCAGATCTGTCTCTAAGTGATATGGATTATAACACCTGTTCTGAAAAAAAGCAAGCAGAATACACAAAATGAGCAGACGAATACTGCCGCCTGCTCATTTCACATATTTGCTTTAGAGATTATTTTTGTATGATTTGTAATATCGTTTATACAATTCCCTGCGCGGTCATTGCTTCTACAACCTTCTCAAATCCTGCGATATTGGCACCAACTACATAGTTTCCTTTCGCGCCATATTTCTCAGCAGCATCTGCCATATTGTGGCAAATATTTACCATGATCTGCTGTAATTTTCCGTCTACCTCTTCGAATGTCCAGCTTAAACGCTCGCTGTTCTGAGACATCTCCAGAGCAGATGTCGCAACACCACCGGCATTCGCTGCTTTACCAGGTGCAAACAGAACTCCGTTTTCCTGCAGGTATTCTGTAGCTTCCATTGTGGTCGGCATATTTGCACCCTCTGCAACCGCAATACATCCGTTTGCAACCAGTGCTTTTGCGTCTTCCAGATGAAGTTCATTCTGTGTTGCACACGGAAGTGCGATGTCCACTTTTACGCTCCATACGCCTCTTCCTTCATGGTACTCTGCGTTTGGACGATAATTTTTATATTCTGTAAGTCTTGCACGTTTTACTTCTTTGATCTCTTTGAGTGCCGCCAGATCGATACCTTCCGGATCATATACCCATCCTGTAGAATCGCTGACTGTCACAACTTTTGCTCCGAGCTGCTGTGCCTTCTCTGTCGCATAGATCGCAACATTTCCGGAACCGGAAACTGCAACTGTTTTTCCTGCCAGTTCGATTCCGTTTAATTTCAGCATCTCCTGTGTCAGATAGAGAAGTCCGTATCCTGTTGCCTCTGTACGTGCCAGAGATCCTCCGTAAGTAAGCCCTTTTCCTGTCAGGACCCCTTCAAATACTCCGCGGATTCTCTTATACTGACCGAACATGTATCCGATCTCTCTTGCTCCTGTACCGATATCTCCTGCCGGAACATCTGTATCAGCGCCGATATATTTGCATAACTCTGTCATAAAGCTCTGGCAGAATGCCATGATCTCTCTGTCTGATTTTCCTTTCGGATCAAAATCAGAACCACCTTTTCCTCCACCGATCGGAAGTCCTGTCAGAGAGTTCTTGAAAATCTGCTCAAATCCAAGGAATTTGATGATTCCGAGGTTTACAGAAGGATGAAGTCTCAGACCTCCTTTGTAAGGTCCGATCGCACTGTTGAACTGTACACGGTATCCTGTGTTAACATGTACCTGTCCGTTGTCGTCAACCCATGGCACACGGAATTTGAACTGTCTTTCCGGCTCAACAAGTCTTTCCAGAAGTGCATCTTTACGGAACTTCTCCTCATTTGCTTCTACTACTACTCGCAGGGATTCCAGTACTTCTTTGACTGCCTGGTGAAATTCCGGCTCTGCAGGATTTTTCTTTACAACTAAATCAATTACTTCATCAACGTATGACATCATTATTACCTCCTGAAAATAGAAATACCCAAATAGATAAATTGCATCCGGGTTTTACAAGACATCTTGTCCTTTTTCTATATTATAGTGATATTTCCCAATTGTCAAGAATTTCTTGCATCAAATTTCATTGTTTTAACACTTTGTCTCGGTAAAGTTTTTGAAATTTTAGATTTGAAATCCTGCATTTTTCTCCTTTATTGCATAATTCGTATACTCATAATCTCCCCTGCATGAACAACTGCCTCTGCAATCTTTAATTCACATTAAAAATAGAGTGTCTTACGACACTCTATTTATCTGCACATATTAGTTATATTTACGTTTTCTAGCAGCTTCAGATTTTTTTCTTACGTCTTACGCTTGGTTTTTCGTAATGTTCTCTTTTACGAATCTCCTGCTGGATTCCAGCTTTTTGCGCAATTTCTTTTAAATCTGCGTAAAGCGCTGTCTAACGTCTCGTTTTCTTTTACGATTACATTTGACATAGTCTCACACCTAACCTCCCCTCCAGCCTGGTATTGTGCATCATACGACTGTTCGGGTATTTTTATTGCACTACAAAGAATTATAACATATTTTCCGGAAACGTCAACTGATTTTTTTCATTTTTTTAAGAAAGTTGTCCTTCCAGTGCTTCTGCTGCTTTTTTCAGTGCTTCCTGGATTCCTGCCGGGTTCTTTCCACCAGCCTGCGCCATATTCGGGCGACCGCCGCCGCCACCGCCAACAAGACCTGCAATGGCTTTTACAAGGTTACCTGCATGAGCACCCTGTTTCATTGCCGCATCTGTCGCAGTTACCATCAGGCTGACTTTTCCATCATTTCCGGATGCCAGAACAACAACACCTTCTCCGAGTTTTTCTTTGAGCTGATCTCCAAGATCACGAAGCCCGTTCATATCGACTCCATCCACCTCTGCTGCAAGAAGTTTCACACCTTTGATCTCCTGTACCTGATCCATGACATCTCCCATGGCATCCTGTGCCAGTTTGCTCTTCAAGCTTTCCACTTCACTGTGCAGCGCCTTGTTTTCTGCTGTCAGATGCGCAATCTTCTCAGCCAGATTATCTGGTGTCGCTTTCAGTACTTTTGCAGCTTCATTCAGTTTCTTTTCCAGATTGTCATAGTAACGGATCAATCCCTTGGATGTCAGTGCCTCGATTCTTCTCACACCGGCAGCAACTCCCGATTCAGAAAGAATCTTGAACGCCATGATCTCATTTGTATTCTTTACGTGAGTTCCTCCACAGAATTCAATAGAGTAGTCTCCCATATTGACAACTCGTACCACATCTCCGTATTTTTCACCAAACAGGGCCTGTGCTCCTGTCTTTCTTGCCTCTTCGATCGGCATGTTTTCTACTTTTACAGGAAGTCCTGCCACAATCTGCTCATTCACGATTTCTTCCACTTTCTGCAGTTCTTCCGCTGTCATGGCAGAGAAATGAGAAAAGTCGAAGCGAAGTCTGTCTTCGTTCACGCTGGATCCTGCCTGCTCTACGTGTGTTCCAAGAACGGTTCTCAACGCTTTCTGAAGCAGGTGTGTCGCACTGTGGTTTCTTGCAGACAATGCACGTTTTTCAGCATCTACACACAATTCTGCCTGATCCCCTGTTTTGATCATTCCTTTGATGACCACTCCTACATGACCGATCTTTCCACCTAAAAGTTTTACTGTATCTTCTACTTTGAATTCACCTTCTGCTGTACGGATGATTCCTGTGTCTGCCTCCTGTCCGCCGCTTGTTGCATAGAATGGAGTCTCTTCTGCAAATACAGTACCTCTCTGTCCGTCAGAAAGCGCTTCTACGATTTCTGTGTCAGAAGTCAGAACCGTAATCGGAGACTTCCATGCCAGATTCTCATAGCCTACAAATGTACTTGTGATACTTGGATCAATGGATTCGTAAACCGTCACATCCGCTCCCATATAGTTCGTCTCTCCGCGGGCTGCACGGGCAGTCTTTCTCTGAACTTCCATGGATGCGTGGAATCCCTCTTCATCCACCTGCATTCCTTTTTCTTCCAGGATCTCTTTTGTCAGATCAATCGGGAATCCATATGTGTCATACAGCTTGAACGCATCTGCGCCAGACAGAGTTGTTGTCTGCTCTGCTTCCATTTTCGCTGTCATTTCCGCAAGAATACCAAGTCCCTGATCGATCGTCTTGTTAAACTGATCTTCCTCTTTTGCAATGACTTTTAAAATAAAGTCTTTCTTTTCTTCCAGTTCCGGATATCCGTCTTTTGATCCTTCGATGACGGTCTGTGCCAGTTCCGGAATAAAGCTTCCCTCGATTCCGAGCAGTCTTCCGTGGCGGCATGCACGTCTTAACAAACGGCGGAGCACATATCCTCTTCCTTCATTGGACGGCATAATTCCATCAGAAATCATAAAGGTCACAGAACGTGTATGGTCTGTGATGACACGGATGGAAATATCAGCCTGTGCATCTTTTCCATACTCTGTATCAGCAAGACGGCAAATGTGATCACGCAGTGCCTTGAGTGTATCCACATCAAAGATCGAATCCACATCCTGTACAACAGATGCCAGACGTTCCAGTCCCATTCCGGTATCAATATTTTTCTGCTCCAGTTCGGAATAATGTCCATGTCCGTCATTATCAAACTGTGTAAATACGTTGTTCCAGATTTCCATATAACGATCGCATTCACAACCTACCGTACAATCCGGGCTGCCGCATCCGTATTTTTCCCCTCTGTCATAATAGATCTCGGAACAAGGACCGCATGGGCCGGAACCATGCTCCCAGAAATTGTCTGCTTTTCCAAAACGGAAAATACGCTCTGCCGGGATCCCCATTTTCTTATTCCAGATTTCGAATGCCTCTTCATCTTCTTCGTATATGGACGGATACAATCTGTCTGGATCCAGACCTACTACCTCTGTCAAAAATTCCCAGGACCATTCGATTGCTTCATTCTTAAAGTAATCTCCAAACGAGAAGTTTCCAAGCATCTCAAAGAATGTACCATGACGTGCTGTCTTTCCTACATTCTCGATATCTCCTGTACGGATACATTTCTGGCAGGTTGTCACTCTGCGTCTCGGCGGGATCTCCTGTCCTGTAAAATATGGTTTTAACGGAGCCATCCCCGAGTTGATCAGAAGAAGACTCTTATCATTGTGTGGCACCAAAGAAAAACTCTTCATTGCCAGATGTCCCTTGCTTTCAAAGAACTCCAAAAACATTTTTCTTAATTGGTTTACTCCATATGGCTGCATACCTTATCCTCCGGTTTCATTCGCTAATCTCACAAAAAGGGGCTGCCGCAAGACATTCGTTTTGCAGCAGACCCACGTCTAATTTATCATACCACAGCTTATTTTTTTGTAAATCCTATTCTAGCTCAATTTCTTCCAGCTCTTTCGGCGGAATCGGCGTAGTTGAATTCTTTACATAAGCTGCCAGATCCTTTTTCGCCTTCAATACCGGAATATTCGTTCCTGCTCCTGCAATACATCCTCCGGGACATCCCATCCCCTCAATCAGGCAGCCGTTAAGTCTTCCGGCTTTGGCAAGCGTCAGTGTCTTTTTGCACTCGGCAAGCCCTTCTGCATGCTCAATGCTGACTTCCACATCCGGATAGTATTCATTGATACACTTTTCAATCGCTTCTGCTACTCCGCCTGCACAGGCATATCCTCTTCCGGCACCTGTCGCATCGTGGAAAGAGGACTCTGCTTCATACTGGGAAAGATCAATCTCTTTGGCATCAAACATCGCCTGCAGTTCTTCAAAAGTAACTACAAAATCCACATCACTTCGAACACTTCTTCTGGAAGCCTCCAGCTTTTTCGCCGCACATGGTCCGATAAAGACTACTTTGGCATTCGGATGCTCTTTTTTAATACTTCTCGCTGTTGCCACCATTGGTGTCAGTTCCTGTGAAATCTGATCGATCAGATCCGGGAAGAATTTCTTCGCCAGCATTGCCCAGGAAGGACAGCAGGAAGTCAGAAGGAACGGCAGCTCTCCGGTCACGACTTTTTCTACATAATGATGCGCCTCGGCAACTGCACCGATATCTGCTCCCAGCGCCACCTCATGCACGCCTTTGAATCCCAATTCAATCAATGCCGCCTTGATATTTCTTGGATTAATATTCTCTCCAAACTGCCCGACAAATGCCGGTGCAATCTCCGCAATGATCTCGCTTCCCTCTTCCTGTAGTGCTCTTGTGAGCTGGAAAATCTGGGACTTATCCGAAATCGCTCCAAACGGACAACTCACCATACACATTCCGCAGGACACACATTTTTCTGTGTCAATATAGGCACGGCCGTATTTGTCAGAAACAATCGCTCCCACACCACAGGCATTTTTACATGGGCGCTCTTTTTTCGCGATCGCATCATACGGACAGACTGCCTTACATTTTCCGCATTTGATGCATTTTTCCTGATCAATATAGGATTTTCCGTTGACCATGGAAATGGCACCCTTCGGACAGACCTCACTGCACGGATGTGCAAGACACCCCTTGCACATATTGCTGACTTCATATTTGTTCTCCTCACAGCTTTCACAGGCAGACGGAATCACCTGCATCAGCGGCGGCTCATAATATTTTTCGGAAATATTACTTTCCTGCACTCCCGCCGTCAGATGTACCGGCTTGTCTTCCGGGCGCAGGGAAAGTCCCATCGCAAGACGAAGTCGCTCCCGAACGATCGCACGGGAACGATACGTACTCTCTCTGTACTTTACCGTATCATCATTGACAATCTCATACGGAATGGCTTCCATATCTTCCAGCAGGGTCTCTGAATTTGCTTCAAATCCAAGCTTTGCCACTTCCTTGAACACACGTCTGCGAATTGCTCTCACCTGGGTATCCAGGCCTCTCATATTGGACATTTTGATTTCCTCCTTTGTCTGTGACTTTTTATTGCTGCAGCAGTCCTTGTGCGTAATACACGGACTGCATTGCATCTTTTCCATAAAAATCTGCACCGATCATATCTGCATATTCCTGATTTAGGACAGCGCCTCCTACCATTACTTTGCACCACGGTGCTTTTTCTCTGAGCTGGCGGATCGTCTCCTCCATACTGACAACAGTCGTGGTCATCAGCGCACTCAATCCCACAAGCCGAATCTGCTGTGCAACAACAGTATCTACAATGGTCTCCGGCGGCACATCTTTTCCAAGATCCACTACCTCAAAACTGTAATTCTCCAGAAGAACTTTTACAATATTCTTGCCAATATCGTGAATATCGCCTTTGACTGTCGCAAGCACGATTTTTTCTTTTTTCTCCTGCACGTCTCCACTGTTCTCCAGCCCTTCTTTTAAAACTGCAAATGCTGTTTTTGCAGCCTCTGCGCTCATCAGAAGCTGAGGCAAAAAGACCGTTCCTTTTTCAAATCCCTTTCCCACGGTATCCAGCGCGGGAATCAAGTGTTCATTGATGATATCCAACGGCTTTTTCTCCTGCATCAGCACATTTGTAATCTGATGTGCTTCCTCTTTTAAGCCTTTTTCAATCGCAGCCTGCAGTGTCATCATCCCCCCTGCTGTCCGCCCTGCGCCGGTTGTAATACTTCCGGGCGCAGAAGCGAACTCTACATTAGCACTTCCGTAGCGTCCAATGTAATTTTCACAGTTCGGATCCAGATTCATCAGTACATGATACGCATAATAGGAACGCATCATATCTTCCGATGCAGGATTGATGATGCCGGCGCTTAATCCCTGGAACATGGCCATCGTATAAAAATTCGCATTGATGATCGGTCTTCCCGGCAGTCCAAATGAAATATTGGAAACACCAAGAACCGTATTCACACCCAGATCATACCGGACTCTGTGCAGTGCTTCCAGAGTAATCTTTGCCCCTTCCGGTTCTGAGCTGACGGTCATGGCAAGTACATCGATCACAAGATCTTTCTTGTCAATGCCATACTTTGCCGCCTCACGGATGATCTTCTCTGCGATTGCCACACGGCCGTCTGCCGTTTCTGGAATCCCGTCTTCATCCAGCGTCAGACCGATCACTACACCGCCGTATTTTTGGATCAGCGGGAATACCGCATCCATGGATTCCTGTTTTCCACTGACTGAATTCACCATCGGTTTTCCGTTGTAGATCCGCATTGCCTGTTCCATCGCCTGAATATCCACGGTATCGATCTGCAGCGGAAGACTGGTCACACTCTGAAGCTCTGTAATGACTTCTTTCATCATCGATACTTCATCAATATCCGGCAATCCTACATTCACATCCAGAATATGCGCTCCATTATCCTGCTGCATGATCCCTTCTTTGAGGATATAATCCAGATCATGATCTTTGAGCGCCTGTTTGAACTTCTTCTTTCCCGTCGGATTGATCCGTTCTCCGATGATCCTGGATCCCGTACCAAGCATCACTGCCTGTCCGTAAGAAGATACGATCGTATGAACTTTTTTCTCCGGTGTTTTGATCAAAAGATCCTTACACTGTGCGATCATTGCCCGGATGTGATCCGGTGTCGTACCACAGCATCCGCCGATCACACAGGCTCCTGTTTCTACGATCATTTCCATCGTCTTTGCAAACTGCTCCGGCTCTACATCATAATAAGTCTCACCATCTCGCTGTTTCGGAAGTCCTGCATTTGGCTTGACAATCACCGGAAGAGACGTATATTCCAAAATCTCATGCAGGATCGGCATCATCTGCTCAGGTCCCATCCCGCAGTTGATCCCCAGTGCATCCACGCGCAGTCCTTCCAGAAGTGCAACTACAGAAGGTACATCCGCTCCGGTGAGCAGCTTTCCTCTCTCATCAAAAATAGTCGTCACAAACACCGGAAGGGTTGTATTCTCTTTCGCTGCAAGTACCGCTGCCTTCAATTCATAGGTGTCACTCATCGTCTCGATATGGATCAGATCTGCTCCGGCCTGTTCTCCATAGATCATCACTTCCTTGAAAGCTTCATAAGCGGTCTCAAATTCCAGATCCCCCATGGGCTTTAACAGCTTTCCGGTAGGGCCGATATCCAACGCGGTATACACTTCCCGGTTGTCTCTCACCCCCTGTTTCGCCGCTTCCTTCACATGAGAAACCGCAGAGAAAATAATCTCTTTTAAGGAACAGCTCTCATCGTGAAACTTCAACGCATTTGCTCCGAATGTATTGGTCAGGACAATATCACTTCCGGCTTCAAAATAACTGCGGTGAATCTGACGCACTGCCTCTGCATGCGTCAGATTCCAAGTCTCCGGCAATTCTCCGGGAAGAAGCCCCTTTGCCTGAAGCAAGGTTCCCATCCCACCGTCAAAAAATAAAAGTTCTTTTCCCAAGCGTTCTAAAATCATATCGTATCCCTTCTATATTCACAGTCCTTTTTTTCACAAATCTCGCAGCCCTGTATCGGACACCGCTCTTTGATACGGCTCATTCCGATCACTGCTGTCACCGATTTTGTCGGAGTCATCATAAAACTGTCCGTCATGGTCAGTCCGATCGTTTTTGCGCAGTCTAACATCTGCATCAATGGCTTCTGATACTGAATATCAAAATCTCCATATCCCGGACTGAACCTCGGACGCAGATACCAGCCTTCTTTTTCCTGCTGCTTCGCAATTTCTCTCTGACACGCATCACAGTATTCCTCCAGCATGGCCGCTGCGCAGGCCTGAAGCACCACTGCTTTTGCCATGTCTGTCAGAGATGCCCGCGTAATCAGCCGGTCTGCTCCTGTTCCCAGTGTCGCTCCAAAGAGAATCAGCTTCTCACATTGTTTTAAATTTCTGCCCAGACTTCTGCTCTTCATCCGGATATTTCCAATCTGAAAGCACTCCTCGCTCTGATGCTGTAAATCAAAAATACGGCAGATGGATTTTGGACTTACTGCAGATCTCAGACCCTCAAAAGAGTCTTTGATCAAAGCAAGTGTCTGTTCATCTACCGCATTCCTTCCATAGCCCAGATAACGGATAGCTTCTTTTGTCATTCTATCCATTACTCCGTCTCCTAACACTGAATGATTTCTGAAATATTATGCATGATAGCTGCTGCCACTTCCGGTCTGTTCATCGAATAAATGTGGATATTCTTCACTCCGTTTGCCAGCAGGTCAATGATCTGGTCGGTAGCGTATGCAATTCCTGCCTGTTCCATCGCCTTCGGCGAATCCCCGAACCGATCCAGGATTGCCTGAAATCTCCTTGGAAATACGGTTCCGGACAACTCACAGCTTCGTTTCATCTGTCTTGCGCTTGTGATCGGCATGATCCCCGGCAATACCGGAACAGTGATTCCTGCTTCACGAATACGGTACAGGAAATTATAGTGGATATCATTGTCAAAAAACATCTGTGTTGTCAGAAAATCCACACCACTGTCTACCTTTTGTTTCAGATACTTGATATCATCTTCTTTATGCTCATTCTCCACATGCCCTTCCGGATAACACGCAGCTCCGATACAGAAATCTCCATGTCTGCGGATCTCTTCTACGAGTTGATAGGCATAATGAAAACGATCCTCGCTCGGAAATACCATATCTTCTGAAATATCACCCCGCAATGCCAGAATGTTCTCAATCCCCTGTTCTTTCAGGCTGGCAATAACGCTGCGCACCTCATCTTTTGTGGAAGAAGCACACGTCAGATGTGCCAGGCTTTTCTACGTGCAGATCATGTTTGATATAGGATGCGATCTTTGCTGTGTTTTTGCTGGTACCGCCGCCTGCCCCGTAAGTCACACTGATAAATTCCGGCTTTAAGCCTGCCATTTCTTCTGCTGCCCGAATTACTTTGTCATATCCCGCATCTGTCTTTGGCGGAAAAATCTCAAAGGAAATATGTATCCCGTCTTCTCTGAGTCTGTCAATAATCTTCATGCATTTTTCTCCTGTGTATATTTTGTCTATTCTCCAATAAGCTCTTTGTACAATGTCTCGTACTGTTTTGCAGAATTCTTCCATGAGAAATCCTGTTCCATCGCACGCTCTACAATCTTATTCCAGTCCCGCTTTTTGTCATAATAAATATGCTCTGCATACCGGATCGTGCCAAGCATCTCATGCGCGTTGTAATTGGAAAAGCTGAATCCCGTACCTGTCTTCTCGAACTCATTGTAAGGCTCTACCGTATCCTTGAGCCCGCCTGTCTCCCGCACGATCGGAAGCGTGCCGTAACGCAGACTCATCAGCTGGCTCAATCCACATGGTTCAAACAGAGACGGCATCAGAAATGCATCTGCAGATGCATAGATCTTATGCGACATATCCTCTGAATAGAAAATATTGGCCGATACTTTATTCGAATATTTCCATGCAAAATGGCGGAACATATTCTCATATTTTGCTTCCCCGGTTCCCAGTACTACAATCTGTACTGCATCCTGGCAGAGCTCATCCATCACATAATCAATCAGATCAAATCCCTTCTGATCGGTCAGTCTGGACACAATACCGAGCATCATCACCTTCGGATCCTTGTCCAGTCCAAGCTCCTCCTGCAGAGACAGTCTTGTTGGAAACCTTGTTCTTGCGGAATGTATCGACCGTAAAACGTTTTGCGATCCGTGTATCCTTAAATGGACAGTACTCATCATAATCCAGTCCATTTTACAATTCCACAAAGGTCATTGGATCTTGCACTCATCAGACCATCGAGACCTTCTCCAAAAAACGGTGTCTTGATCTCCTGCGCGTATGTCTGACTTACCGTTGTCACTTTATCCGCATAGACGATACCGCCTTTTAACAGATTGGCATCCCGGTATGCCTCCAGCTTATCCGGAGCAAAGTAATACTCCGGAAGCCCTGTGATCTGACGTACAGTGCTGGTGTCCCACACGCCCTGGAATTTCAGATTGTGGATCGTCATGACACTCTTGATTCCTCTGTAATATTCACCCAGAAATCTAAAATTGTCCAGATAAACCGGAATCAAGCCTGTCTGCCAGTCGTGACAATGGATCAGCTCCGGACGGAAGTCGATCACCGGCAGGATACTCAGCACAGCCTTTGAGAAAAAGGCGAATTTCTCGATATTCCATCTCGGATCTCCGTCATACGGTGCAAATCCATTAAAATAATACTCGTTATCAATAAAATAAAATGTGATCCCGTCCTGCACATATTTCAGAATTCCTACATAACGGTCTTCTCCCGCCAGATTCATATAAAAATGATCCATATATTCCAGCTGGTCCTTCCATTTCTGGTTCATACAGGAATACTTCGGAAGTACCACCCGCACATCGTATTTCTTTTTGTCAAAATATTTTGGAAGTGAACCGACAACATCTGCCAGTCCTCCTGTTTTGATAAATGGCACACATTCTGAAGCTGCAAATAAAATGTTCTTCATAGCTTTCCCTCCCATTTCCCTCCGTTTTACTAAGCCAGTATTTTTCTACATTATACTCCATTTCCCGAAGATTGCAAAGGTTTCTGTGTGGTTTATCTGTGTTTGTATTCCAACTGGATCGTATCTGCGATCAATGCCACGAATTCTGAGTTGGTCGGTTTCCCCTTTCCGGTACTGACCGTATAACCGAACAGCTCATCCAGTGTATCCAGTTTTCCACGATTCCATGCTACCTCGATCGCATGACGGATTGCCCGCTCCACACGGCTGGATGTCGTCTGATACCGTTTTGCTACGGTTGGATACAACACCTTTGTGATCGCATTTAACACATCCATATCCTGCACTGCCATGATGATCGAATCCCGCAGATAATGATACCCCTTAATATGTGCCGGAATTCCGATCTCATGGAGCAGGTTTGTCACTCTGTTCTCCAAATCCCCTTCTCTGATGTATGGAACCTGTGATGACAGTTCATCATTCCTCTTTTCGCAGCTTCTCACTGGTCTTCTGACTGTTTTTATCCGATTTAACAGCATTTCGTTGTTAAACGGCTTCATGATATAGTAATTTGCGCCTCGATTGAATGCATCTTCTGTAATCCGCTCCTGGCCGACTGCTGTCACTACGATAAAGTCCGGACGCTTCTGTACATTTTTATCCTGATTGATCTTCTCCATCACAGTCAGACCATCCATTTTCGGCATGATCAGGTCCAATAATACGACATCCGGCTGCTTATTTCGGATGATCTGACACATTTCTTCCCCATTTTTTGCTTTTCCTACAACATGAAGTTCTTTGTCCATGTTGATGATTTCCTCCAGAAGATCCAAAATCCGCTCATTATCGTCAGCAATCGCCACGTTTACCTGTTCCATAGTTCCTCTCCCTCTGTTCACTGCCTGAACTTTTAAACGCCACGCTTTTCATTATATCTGCCCTATCTGCCAAAATGCAAGAAAATCAGGGAGACCTTATTCGACAAAACTAGGCAGAAAGATTCGACAACATATTCTCAATAAAAATACCGTAGCCTTTTGCCGAATCCTGTACAAACACATGCGTAACCGCTCCGATCAGCTTTCCGTTCTGTAAAATCGGGCTTCCGCTCATCCCCTGTATGATGCCGCCGGTCGCATCAAGCAGTCTCTGATCTGTGATCTCGATCACCAGCCCTTTGTTGATTTCCTGTCCGGAATCGTCGATATCTGTCACCAAAATGTCGTAATTTTCTACTTCTCCGTTAACATAACAGCGAATCACAGCTTTCCTTTTTGTATTTCTCCCCGCTCTGCCACCGGAACCATCTCCTGCTGCAAAAACAGTTTTTCTGCGGATTCAATCGTCCCGTAAATCCCCGCCTCCGTATTTTTATCTATGGTTCCAAGACGATTATAATGACTGTACACGATCATTCCTTCCATACTCCCCGGAATTCCGTTCTGTCCCTTTTGAATCGAATGAATACTGGTCTTATAAAGAGTCCCCTGCCGAATCGACAAAAGCGCGCTTGTATCCATATCATGAATCCCATGCCCCAGCGCTCCAAAAGCTCCGTCTCTGGTCATAAAGGTAATCGTCCCAAGTCCCTGCACATTGTCTCTCACCCAGATTCCCAGCTTATATTCGTCTGGTTTCGTTTCTACGGGTTTGACCGCAACTGTCAGCTCCTGCTGCCCTCTTCGCAGTGTCAGCGCCACCTGATCTTCGTCCAGATCGGATAATTTCTGGAACAGTTCTTTTTTATTTTCAATCTTTTCATCATTCCATGCCACAATGTAATCTCCCGGCCGCACCAGATTCTCTGCAGGCTGATACTGTTTTCCGTCTGCGCCGGTGATCTGGTCTGTACCAAGTACCATAACACCATCCGTCTCCATGTAAATCCCGACCGGCATGCCGCCTGGTATGACGCCTTCCTCCATGACTGCCTGGGTACTGGCTTCTCTGACCTTTTGTGTCTCCTTTTTGGGAGACATCGCACAGCCGGAGAGACACACAAGGAACATAAGAACAGCTGCCAGTTGCCTATACTTTCTTTTCATCTTTGTCACATCCTCTCTGCCAAACGTAAAAACGGACACCAAAAGGTATCCGTTTTAGTATGTGACATTTTTTATTTTCACACTGGAATTCTATACTCTCTTTGCCATTTCTTTCATTTCTTTTGCACTGTCCAGAATATTTTTCGTTACCTGGGCGCCGCCAAGCAGACGCGCCAGCTCGCCCACAGAAGCATCCTCATCCAACGGAAAAATGCCTGTTTTTGTCGTTGTCTGATCCGTCTGCTTTTGAATCAGATAGTGAGCATCGGCAGCTGCCGCAATCTGCGGAAGATGGGTGATACAGATCACCTGACGCTTCTGTCCGATGATATGCAGTTTTTCCGCCACCTTTCCAGCTGTGATTCCACTGATGCCGGAGTCGATCTCATCAAAAATCAGTGTTGGCGTGTCTTCTTTATCTGCCAGCACAGTCTTGATCGCCAGAAGGATTCTTGAGAGTTCACCTCCTGAAACCGTAGTTCCAAGCGGCTTTGGCGGCTCTCCCGGATTTACAGAAATAAAAAATTCCGCGTCATCCATTCCCAGAGCAGACATTTTTGCCTCTTGTAAGAAACGCATTTCCAGCTGTACATCCAGAAAATTAAGATCCTCAAGCCCTGCTTTGATCTCTTTTGTAAAGGAAATAGCTGCTTTTTTTCGAATCTTACTCAACTTTTCGGCACAGCTTTGCATTTCCTTTTGCGCCGCTTCGGTTTGAGACCGCAGATTTTCAATATAAGTCTCATAATGCTCCAGTTCATTTAGTCTCTGCCGTTTTTCCTCTGCGTATTCCAGAATTTCATTGACTGTATTCCCATATTTTGCCTTTAATCGATTAATCTCATTGAGGCGGTTCTCTGTCTCATAAAACTCTTCTTCTGAAAATTCAAAGCTTTTGGCATACTCCGAGAGTTCCCGGTTAAAATCATTGAGCAGACTGTCAATCTCCACCAGCTGTCCATACAGTGCATTTCCTTTTTCATCGAAATTTTCCACTTCCTGAAGGGAACGGATTGCACGGCTTAAGAGGTCGCTGGCGTTGTTTCGGTCATCTTCACTGGTGTACTGGTATGTCTGGGCCACCGCACTGGTCAGGTCTTTACTCTGCGTCATCCTCTGATAGATACTTTCCAGATCTTCGTCTTCCCCCATGCGTAAATGCGCTCTTTCAATCTCATGCAGTTCATACTCCGTCAGATCAATCTCTTTGCGCCGCTCCTTCTCTTCCATTCCAGATGCTTCCAGCCTGCGACTGTACTCCTGATATGCCCGGTAAGCCAGGGCCATCTTCTGTTTTGGCTTTTCCACCTGCTCTTTGGCATATACATCCAGAAACGTCAGGTGATTGCGCTTATTTAACAAACGCTGATGTTCATGCTGCTCGTGAATATCAATCAGGAGACTTGCCACATCCCGCAGTACTCCCATCGTCACCGTCTCTCCATTGATCTTGCTGACACTTCTGCCTTCCATCAATTTCCGGCTTAAGATCAGCATCCCGTCTTCCGGAAAGATATCCATTTCTTCCAGCTGACGGATCAACTCCTGATTTTCAATTGAAAACATCAGTTCCACAAGTCCGAACCTGGCGCCCTTTCGGAGCATATCCGCATTGTATCTTCCGCCGAGTGCCAGATTCACGGAACCTAAGATAATGGATTTACCGGCTCCTGTCTCTCCTGTGAGAATATTGAGTCCCGGTCCAAAATCCACCTCCACCTCATCGATCAGCGCCAGATTTTTTACATGTAAATTTTGAAGCATATTTTTTTCCTATATCCCTTTTGACACAATCTTTCGAATCTTATCCATCACATGTTCCGTATCCTGTACGCTTCTGATCGCGCACATGATCGTATCATCCCCTGCGATACACCCTACTACTTCTTTCCATTTCATGGCATCTACTGCGGCCGCTACCGCCATTGCCATTCCGGAAACGGTCTTGATCACCAGAATATTCTGCGCCATATCCATGGAAATATATCCGTCTCTGAGCACACGGATATATTTTTCATTCATCTCATCCTTTTCGGGTGCCAGTACCACATATTTCTGTCTGGAGCCGTCCACTGCCACTTTTGTAAGCCGCAGATCGCGGATATCTCTGGATACGGTAGCCTGAGTTACCTTAAATCCCTCTCTGTTCAAATATTCTGCCAGTTCTTCCTGTGTTTCAATGTCATGTTGTGCGATCAGTTCAATAATTTTTGCATGACGGCTTACTTTCATTGTATTAGTTTCCTTTCATCTTTTTTCTCATTGTCTTCATAAAGCTCTCTTCACTAAGTTTTGCAAGTCTTGTCACATGATCTGATCTTTTGATCGTGACACGGTCTCCGGTACCAAGGCGGAGCATATCTGCCCCGTCAAACGTCACCAGTGCCTGCTCGTCTTTTCCATATCGTCCCTGGCTGATCACAATCTCGATCGTATCTTCCGCCGAAAGCACGATACTGCTGGTATTCAGCGCATGAGAACAGATCGGCGTAATCACAAACATACTGGCTGTCGGTTCTACAACCGGTCCGCCTGCTGACAGATTATAGCCTGTCGTTCCTGTCGGAGTGGAGATGATCACACCGTCAGCCATATAGCTATTGAGCAACGTTCCGTTTACATAAACATCAAAGTGAACGATCCGAAGACTTCCATCTCTGGTGATCACGATGTCGTTGACTGCTACATTCTGATAACTGCTGTTGCCGGAAACCTCACCGGAAAGCATCATCCGCTCCTCAAATCCCACTTGATTTTTAAACAATCGCTCCAGCGCATATGAAAAATCCGACCGTTCCACTTCTGCCAGAAATCCAAGCGTCCCCAGATTGATCCCGATCAGCGGAAATTCATATTCTGCAAGCTCTCTTGCCGCACGGATCAGTGTTCCGTCACCGCCCAGCACGATCCCGCAGTCCACATTTTCCGGCACAGTTCCGGGAAAAATAAATCCCTGCTCATCTTCTTTTGCCAGAATACACTCTCTGCCATGCTGTTCTATATATTTCTGAATCTCCTTTGTAATCCCATAATCCGGATCTTTCATCAGATTTGTAATAATATAAAAACGCTCCATACCACACCTCTTATTTTGCAAGTGTCTCAAATGCCCTATCCACAACCAGACTCAAATCTTCCAAGAGTGCATCCTCCACCGGATGCGGCCATTTTTTCAGATGAATCAGATATTCAATATTTCCCTCCGGCCCTTTGATCGGTGAAAAATCAATATTCAAAATCTTAAATCCGATGGACTGCGCATACAGCGCTACTTTCTCAATCACTTCATGGTGGGTACTCTTCTCGCGGACTACCCCTTTTTTGCCGACTTTTTCTCTGCCCGCCTCAAACTGCGGCTTGATGAGCGCCACGATCTCACCGTCTTCCTTCAGGTAATTCCGGATCGGCTCCAGCACTTTTGTCAGCGAAATAAAGGAAACATCAATGGAAGAAAAATCAATCGGTTCTCCCAGATCTTCGGGCACTACATAACGGATATTGGTCTTCTCCATACACACAACCCGCTCATCCTGTCTGAGTTTCCAGTCCAGCTGTCCTCTTCCCACATCAATCGCAAATACCTTTCTGGCACCGTTTTGAAGCATACAATCCGTAAATCCGCCGGTGGACGAACCCACATCTGTACAGACTTTTCCATCCACACTGACGTCAAAGTTGGCGATCGCCTTTTCCAGCTTCAATCCGCCCCTGCTCACATAAGGAAGCACATGACCGCGCACTTCAATCTGTACCGTATCCGGAAATGTCGTTCCAGCTTTGTCCTCCCTTTGTCCTTCTACAAACACATTTCCTGCCATAATGACAGCTTTTGCCTTTTCTCTGGACTCTGCCAGATTTCTTTTTACAAGCAATACATCTAATCGTTCTTTCATGTCAATCTTTTCCTATCGTCACATAATCTGCAATAATCTGTTTTACAATCGTCTCCGCATCCAGTCCGACTTCCCTGCGCAGCAAGTCTACATTGCCGTGTTCTACATAGTCATCCGGAATTCCGATGCATCTGACACCTACATCCAGCTTTGCTCTCGATACATAGTGAAGTACCTGTTCTCCAAATCCGCCGGACAATACATTTTCTTCAATCGTCACAAAAAGTCTGTGATCCTTTGTCAGAGCTTCCAGCATCTCTGTATCCAGAGGCTTTACAAATCTGGCATTGATCAGTGAGCAATGATATCCGATCTCTTTCAGTCTGTCACGCACCTGAACTGCCAGCTCTGCCATGTGCCCTACAAAGATCACCGCAATATCCTCCTCTTCATAAAGGATCTCACTTTTTCCATAGACGATCGGAGTACGAAACGCCGACAATCCCTCGTAAGCGGCGCCTCTTGGATAACGCAGTGCCACCGGATACTGGAAATCCGCACAGAACCGCACCATATCCGCCATCTCCCATCTGTTTTTCGGTGAAAGGATCGTCATATTCGGGATCATATTCAGAAATGACAGATCGAAAAGTCCCTGATGTGTCTCTCCATCACTGCCCACCAGGCCGGCTCTGTCCACTGCGATCATCACCGGCAGATTCTGCAGGCACACATCATGAATCGTCTGGTCAAACGCCCGCTGTAAAAACGAGGAATACACCGCAACAACCGGCTTTAATCCCCCTGCTGCCAGTCCTGCCGCAAAGGTCAGCGCATGCTCTTCTGCAATCCCGACATCAAAGAATCGGTCCGGAAACATCCTTGCAAATCTGGCAAGTCCGGTTCCATCCGCCATGGCTGCTGTAATTCCGACTACTGCATCATTTTGCTTTGCAATATCACAGAATACTTTGGAAAAAATATCGGTATAGCTGTCCTTAGAGCTCTTCTCTTTTGCCTCCCCGGTCTCAATGTCAAAACGGAACGATCCCGTGAAATCTGGATGGATTCTCCTCCGCGGGAACGTATCCCTTTCCTTTCTTGGTGAGTACATGGACCAGAACTGCATGATCTACCCGTTTTGCCTCCTGAAATGTCTTATACAGCTTTCGGATATCATGCCCGTCCACCGGTCCCAGGTAGGTGATTCCCATATCTTCGAAAAACATACCCGGAACAAATAATTGCTTGAGTCCGCTTTTCGTCTTTTTCATCTGGTACAGGATCTTCTCACCCTGTACCGGAATCTTCATCAAGGTATCCTCAACACCCTTTTTCAGTCCCGTATATGCCTCTGCCGTGCGCAGTCCGTTCAAATATCTGGACATCCCGCCCACATTTTCAGAAATTGACATATTGTTGTCATTTAATACAATGATAAAATTGCTTTTTAAACGGGACGCATTGTTCAGTGCCTCATATGCCATCCCTCCGGTCATGGCTCCATCTCCGATGATAGAGATCACGCTGTGTTCTTCTCCCTTGATATCTCTCGCCGCCACGTACCCGAGGCCTGCGGAAATAGAGGTGGAGCTGTGTCCGGTATCAAATGCGTCACATTCACTTTCCTTTCGCTTTGGAAATCCGCTCATGCCGCCATATTTTCTCAGATCGTCAAATCCGGCGCGCCGTCCTGTCAGGATCTTGTGTGTGTAGGACTGATGTCCCACATCCCAGATCATCTTATCCTGCGGCAGTTCAAACGCCAGATGCAGCGCCATCGTCAGCTCCACCACACCGAGATTCGATGCCAGATGCCCGCCTGTGACACTGATTTTCTCCACAAGAAACTGACGGATTTCTTCTGCCAGCTTTTCCAGCTCCTCCGGCTTTAACTGTTTGATATCATTTTCTTTTTGAATCTTTTCTAATAGCATAAGGTATGCCCCCTTATTTTTCCCTGTATATCAATGACTCCAGCAAAATCTCCAGATAATCATCTTTTGGATTCAGTGCTCTTACGTCTGAGATGGCTTTTCTGGACAAATGCTCCACCTCCTGTTTAGCTGCATCCAGCCCTTTCCACACAACATACGTCATTTTTTCATTTTTCTCATCGCTGTGCACCGGTTTTCCGAGCACTTCAGTAGTACTGATCACATCCAGAATATCATCCTGGATCTGAAAAGCCATTCCCACTTTTGCTGCAATCTCTTCCACTACCTGTACACTCTCATCGTCCGCTCCTGCCAGAACTGCTCCGATCATCATGGAAGCCTCGATCAGAGCTCCTGTTTTTAAACGGTAGATAAACTCCAGTTTCTCTCCGTCAATTTTCTTACCGGAAGATTTCACGTCCACCACCTGACCGCCGACCATTCCGTAGATCCCTGCTTTTTGTCCAAGGATACGGATTGCTTTTCCAATCAGAAGACTCTTCTCTGGCGCCATCTCAAATGCCGATGCCGCTGTCTCAAATGCATAATTGAGAAGCGCATCCCCTGTCAGGATTCCCATATCTTCCCCATATACCACATGGGTCGTCTTTCGTCCCCTGCGATACTCATCATTATCCATGGCAGGCAGGTCATCATGAACAAGGGAATAGGTATGGATCATCTCAATGGCAGCCATAAACGGCTCAATCACCCTGTCCGTTCCGCCAAACATCCGGTATGTCTCCTGCATCAGCATTGGGCGCAGACGCTTTCCCCCTGCCAGCATACTGTAGCTCATGGCATCCATGATCACTTCCTGATACCCCTGCACCCTGGGCAGATATGCTTTTAAAATCTGTTCGATCTGTGCTGTTTTTTCTTTTTGTATCTCCTTAAAACTCATGAACTTCTCCATTCTCGTCCAGAACCTGAACTTTCTTTTCTACTGCGTCAATGGTCTCATTACACTGCTTTAACAGCTGCATTCCCTCATTATATAATGCAAAAGACTCTTCCAGAGTAATGTCTGACTTTTCCATGTCAGCTGTCACTTCTTCCAGTCTTGCAAACAATTTCTCCAGACCGGGTGTATTCTGTTCCTGATTTTCCATGTCTGCCTCCTTTATGCGTGATATTGGATTTCTTCTGTCATTCCTTTTACCTGCGCTTCGATCATTCCGTCCGATACATAAATACGGATCGCATCTCCTTCTTTTACATCTGCAATCTGCCGCACCGGGCGGCCTTTCTTATCTTCTACATAAGCATATCCCTGGTTCAGCTTTTCCAGCGGGGATAATCCCTTCATCTTTTCCACATAAAGAGCAAACTGGTGTCTCTTTTGCTGAAGGATCTCTTCCATCCGGCTGCGCAGCTGCAACTCCAGATCTGAGGCATACTGCCTGTTCTCAAGGAGCTTCTGCCTTGGGTGAAACAGCCGCAGTTTCAGTGCCGCCTGTTTCAAATACTGACGGTTCTGTTCCGCCTTTTTCAAAACCGCACTGCTCAAACGCATCTGATATTCCTTCATCAGATTCTCTGCAGCCTGATATTCGTACACCGCAAGCTCTGCAGCCGCCGAAGGAGTCGGAGCCCGAAGATCCGCCACATAATCCGCGATCGTCGTATCCGTCTCATGCCCTACTGCGGAAATCACAGGCACCCGGCTCTCAAAAATCGCACGCGCAACGATCTCTTCATTGAATGCCCACAGATCCTCGATTGATCCGCCTCCGCGTCCCACGATCATAACGTCCACATCTTGTTCTTCCAGCATCCGGATTCCCTGCACGATACTTTCCGCTGCGCCTTCCCCCTGCACCTTGGCAGGACAGAGGATCAGCTGTACATACGGATTTCTTCTGGCGGCAATATTGATGATATCCCGCACCGCAGCTCCCGAAGATGCAGTCACGATCCCGACTTTTTTTACAAACTGCGGAATCGGTCGCTTGTACTCCTGTGCGAACATCCCCATCTCTTCCAGCTCTTTTTTTAACGCTTCAAACTTTAAGTACAGCTCTCCTGCTCCGTCCAGAATGATCTCTCTGGCATACATCTGGTATCTGCCATCCCTCTCATAGACACTGACCGAGCCGAGAACAACCACCTGCTGTCCTTCCTGCATACGAAAAGAAAGCCCTGACCGTGAGCCTGCGAACATCACGCAGGCTATCGTGCCGGACTCATCTTTTAATGAAAAATATATATGCCCTGATGGATGATATTTACAGTTGGACACTTCCCCTTTGACGTACAGCCGGTTCAGCATAAAATCCTGTGTAAACATATTCTTGATATAGGCATTGACCTGTTTTACTGTGTAGACATTCTTCAGCATCTGTCCGCCCCGCCATCTTTAATCTGCAATCTTGGCAAGTACTCCGTTTACGAATGCAGGACCTTCTTCCCCGCTGAATTTCTTCGCAAGTTCCACTGCCTCATTGATTGCAACTTTTACAGGAACATCATCATCCCACTTGATCTCATAAACCGCAAGTCTGAGGATCGCCAGATCGACCTTGTTCATTCTGGAGGTTTTCCATCCTGTTGCTTTTTCATTCAAAATCGCATCGATCTCTTCCAGCTTTTCAACCACTGCTTCCAGCTTTTTCTGTATGTACTCTTTATCCTTCTCTTTTTGCGCTTGTCAGCTCTTCAAAGTACAATTCCAGATGCTTTGGCATCTCTTCTAATGTATTAAATTCAATCTGGAACAACATCTTAAAAATGTGCTCCCGAAGTTCTGTTCTTACCATATCGGCTCCTTCCGTCCCTTATGCTTCTTTCGTCCATATTTCTTTTTGCAGGGCTTTTGCTTTTTCTAAAACAGAAAAAGGATGTCCTGCGACATCCTTTATTATACTACAGCTGTCCTGTCTTTTGCAATGAATTTCTATTTTGCAGACTCCTGACTCTCCATCTCCACGCCTGCCACTTTCACATTGACATCCGCAACTTCCAGTCCTGTCATATTCTCCACAGCGCTCTTTACTTTTTCCTGTACCTTGGCAGATACATCCATGATGCTGTAATTATACTTCATATTCAACGCCAACGATACCGTCACAACGCCTTCCAGCACGTCTACTTTCACACCTTTGGAAAGATTCTTCATTCCCAGTCTGCTGATCAGCTCGTTAGTGATATTGCCTGCCATAGATGCCACACCTTCTACCTCTGTAGCGGCAAGTGCTGCGATAATCCCAACCACTTCATCTGCTATTTTTACTTCTCCCATGCTGGAGTCATCCTGTATTGTATAAATATTTCTTTCGTCCTTTGCCATGATAAGACCCTCCTGTTTGTGTCTACTGTTTGCGCTAATCTTCTTTTCATATTATATCAGACATGCCCTGCATTGACAAGGGTCATGAGCGCCCGAATTCTGACAGGATCAGCCCTTCGTTCCGCTCCTGTGTCATCCGGATGCTCCACTCATGTGTAAAGAGAAGCAGCGGTCTGTCTTTGAGATCCTTGATCTTCTTCATGTCCGAAGTTCCGACCAGACGGTTCATATCGATCTCTTCATTTTCAATCCAGCGGATGTACTCATACGGCAGATTTTCCAGACGGATCTCCACCTTGTATTCATTTTCCAGGCGGTATTTGAGCACATCAAACTGAAGGACACCGACTACTCCCACTATAATCTCCTCCATACCTGTATTATATTCCTGGAAGATCTGGATTGCACCCTCCTGCGCGATCTGGTTGATTCCCTTGACGAACTGTTTTCTCTTCATCGTATCCACCTGACGCACTCTGGCAAAATGCTCCGGCGCAAAGGTCGGGATTCCTTCATATACAAACCGCTCCTTTGAAGTTGTCAGCGTGTCACCAATCGAAAAGATGCCCGGATCAAATACTCCGATGATATCTCCGCCATAGGCTTTGTCAATCATTTTTCTCTCACTTGCCATCATCTGCTGCGGCTGGGAAAGGCGTACTTCTCTGCCCCCCTGGATATGATACACATTCATCCCGGCCTCAAACTCACCGGAACAGATCCGCATAAACGCGATTCTGTCACGGTGTGCTTTATTCATATTGGCCTGGATTTTAAATACAAATGCTGAAAAATCTTTTTCCTTCATCGGGTCGATCGGTCCCTGATCTGACATTCTCGGAAGAGGAGACGATGTCATGGCAAGGAAATGCTGCAAAAATGTCTCCACTCCAAAGTTGGTCAGTGCAGAACCGAAAAATACCGGAGAAAGTTCTCCTTTGCTCACCAGCTCCTGATCAAACTCGGCAGCCGCCCCGTCTAAAAGCTCAATCTCTTCTTCCAGTGTCACTTTTGCTTCTGTGCCGATCAGCCAGTCGATCTCCGGGTTGTTGATATCTACCTTTTTGACTTCTCCCACAGAAGTTCCTTTTTTCGTATCCGAGAACAGCTCAACCTCCTGTTTCTGACGGTCGAACACTCCTTTGAATTCTTTTCCTGAGCCGATCGGCCAGTTCACCGGGCAGGTTGCAATCCCCAGCTCTTTTTCGATCTCGTCAAGAAGATCGAATGTATCCTTGGCTTCCCGGTCCATTTTGTTGATAAATGTAAAAATCGGAATATGGCGCATCACACAGACTTTAAATAATTTTCTCGTCTGGGCCTCCACACCCTTGGAGGCATCAATGACCATCACCGCAGAGTCTGCAGCCATCAGTGTACGGTAGGTATCCTCCGAGAAATCCTGATGTCCCGGTGTATCCAGAATATTGATGCAATATCCGCCGTAATTAAACTGCAGCACAGACGATGTAACTGAGATACCTCTCTCCTTTTCAATCTCCATCCAGTCGGAAACCGCATGCTTTGCGGTCGCCTTTCCCTTTACGGAACCTGCCTGATTGATTGCTCCTCCATATAAAAGAAACTTCTCCGTCAATGTCGTCTTACCGGCATCCGGATGGGATATAATGGCAAATGTCCTTCGTTTTTCTATCTCCTTTGTAATATCTGACATCTTACTTCTTCTCCTGTTCTATAAAACTTCACATGTCCTTTTAGTGTATCACAAGCATTTCTCTGCCGCAATCCAAATTTCTTTATTTTTCGGCTTCTGCAGTCTCATGGATCGGTGTGATGACAATCTTTTCCGGAGCAATGTTTGTTTTTCTGGTCACGATATCCTCGATCTGGGCACGATTTGCATCTGTTAATTCCGCTGCATTCACCACAATATCCGCAGAATCAGCAGTCAGACTGACAACGGATTCAGAAAAGCCTTTCGATGCCATCAATGTCTCCACCGCCACTTCCTGCTCTGAGAGCTGTGTCATCTGCAGCATCTGTGCGATCGCATCCTTCTTTTCTTCTTCACTGATATTCGCGTTGTCAATGATCGCCTGGAGCGTTTCTTTGTTCTGGGAACGCATCTGTTCTCTGGCAACTTTTGCCTGCGCTACGGTATTTTCCGCCTCACCGCTGGTCAAAACAGCCTCCCCCGGTGTCCCCTCTACTTCGGAATCATTGCTTGCAATCTCTCCGTCTGTCTCCAGATCTTCTGCCGAGATATCCAAAAGTTCCTGATTGGCGGTTCCGGCACTCGCCTCTTTTGCCCCATCTTCTTTTGCTCCGAACAGGCGTCCTGAATAGTTCAGATATCCTGCGATCGCGATCATCACCGCCAGCGCTGTAATAATGATCTGGTTTTTCTTAAATAATCGTTTCAAAATCATATCCTCCTCTTTTTCCTTCTGTTTTATGCATTTGTCCGTTTCATTATTTTAATCTTATGCGCCTCCACTCCGAATAATGCCTGCACTGCCTCTGTCAGATTTTTTACCACGACCGGATCATCTCCTCCATCAGCTGCAATCACCATTCCCTCAATCTCCGGCGCCATTTCCTTACTCACATAAGGCGTCTGTGTCCCATCGGATTTCTGCTCATAAATACTGGTATGACTCAGCGAACGATCTTCTGAAACCCTGCTCCCTCCTTTACTGTCTTCCTCTGTGATTTCATTTTCTTCCCTCTGGCTGTCCTTTTCCACCACTTTCTCTTCCGAAGATTTCAAGGTGAGCATCACCTTTACTTTCCCGACTCCCTCCACGCATTCCAGGGTATCTTCCACCCTTTTTTCCAGCAATCTTTCATACTGTTGTTCTGTCGCCTCTCCCCCTTCTGTTTCCGTTTCTTCCTGTCCCGCCCCTGTCCCGATTTCCGGATCTTTCTGATCCGGAACCGGGGAAACGACCACCACCAGCAGGATTCCTGCCAAAAGCAGGATCAAAAGCTGCTGTTTTGCCGGCAGTTTTCCTTTTTTTCCAAATCCGGAAATCCACTGCTTCCATTTATTCTCCAATCTGAATCTCCTCCACTTCGATCTGCTCTTTTTCTTCCGTCTCCAGGGTCATCTCTCCCTTTCCTTCTTCCTGCTTCTCCCGGATTTCTTCCAAAAAAGAAGCGCTCTCCTGTTCCATGTTCTGTTCCTGTACCCGACTTCTAAAACTGTCCTCCATATCGGTCAGCCTTAACAGTGGAGTCATCAGAAGAATGATCAGTACCAGTCCGGAAAAGAACCGGATATATTTTTGGACGATTCCTGTGGAAGTGCCTGCAAAATGGCGCTGACAAGAATCAGATAGACCGCCAGATCCTGAAGCCACTGATAGAGTTCTTTCAAGGTCTTCTCCCTCCTTTTACGTGGCAGAAGCCGCGACCACAGCGATGGTCAGCAAAAACAAAATCCCTGTAGTCGCCATTACTTTCACAAGCATTTCATACCCCTCACTGACCCCTCCGATACATGCTGTAATTCGTTTGTCCGATATCGGCTGTGTCACCGCCGCCACTGTTTTATACAAAAACGCCAGAAGAAGAAGCTTCACGATCGGGATAATGCAGATACCCGCTGCGATCACCGCGCCTGCCATTCCAATCCCGTTTTTTATCAGAACTGCCGTTCCAAGTACGACATCCATCACGGAACCTGCCATGTTTCCAAGTCCCGGTATCGCCTCCACTGTTTTTGTAACAAAACTTCGTTTCAGGGAGTCCAATGCAGGAGAAAGGATTCCCTGTACGACATTGATCCCGATCACACACGCCAGCATGGTCTTTAGCGTCCAGCCCGTCAGTTTTTCCAGAAGCTCAGCAAACTGCGACAAAAATTCTTCTCCGGTAAGATTGCCCATCACCTGGATCATCATATATACATTGACGAGAGGCACCAGAAAATTCAGGATTACTGCCTCCGCCAGAAAGATCAGAAATAGTACCACTTCAAAGAAAAACATGGATGTCACACTTCCAGAGGCTGCTGTAACTGCTAAAAAATACGTCGGACAAAGCACCTTCATAAATTCCAGCAGGAAGTTTAACGAAGCCTCCATCTCGGATACTGCCAATCGAAACCCGTTCAGACAAAGTGCGATAAGCAGCATATAAAGAATATAAAACGCAATCTCTGAAGCCTGACGTTCTCCGAAGGCGCCGGAAAAATTTGCAAACACCGCAGCAATCACTGCGATCAAAATCAGATATACCAGAAGTTTCCGGTGTGTCTGCAGTTCATAGAAAAACTGATCGAAAAGAAAGCCTGTAAACTGCTCCCCCGCTTTTTTCAAATCACCTGACACAAGCGTCTCCACAACATCCCGGAAGGTCATTTTTTCCCGTGGGAACATCTTTTTCAGACTGTCATCGAGATCTGAAAAATCAAATTCATCCAACAGCTCTTCCTGTGTGATCTGCAGGCTTTCTTCCTCTTCTGCAGCATACGCTGTATGTACCGCCCCAAACAGGCACAGGCTCAAAAAGAGAATGCCGAATATCCCATATTTTCTCATAACAGAAACTCCTGAATTGTTTCCAAAAGGGCAAGAAGGACCGGCATCCCCACCACAAGGATCGCCAGCTTGCCAAATATCTCGATCTGCGCTGCAATCGCCTGATACCCGGCATCTTTGCAGATTCCGGAAGAAAACTGTGCAATGTACGTGATGCCGACCATTTTGAGCATGATGGCAATATATTCCGTATCAAGAGTCAGAAAGCTTTGAATCTGTTCCACTGCCCGAATAAACACTTCCAGTTTTCCCACAATGCAGAAAAAAAAAGATGCCTGCCGCCAGATTTATCAGAAATCCGTACTCCGCTCTTCCTCCTTTGAGCTGAATTGCCAGAAGAACCGCCACCATCGCGATCAGACTGACCTGCAATACACTCATATCCGCCTCCCTCTTCACAGTGAAAACAGGCGCTTCATGGACGCAAACAACTCATAAATATATGGGAGCACCCAGGACAATACCAGAATCAGACCTGCAAAGCTTGTCAGAAACGCCTGTTCTTCCCTTCCGCTGTGTTTTAATACCTGGCTCAAAATAGAAACCAGAATGCCGACTGCGGCAATTTTAAAAATACACCGATCGTCATGAATTCCTCCTGTCTGATTTCCCGGCAAAATTTCTTCTTAAAATATACGATCACCAGAAACAATCCGCTCATCACGCCGAGCCAGTTTCCGATTCTCTTTTTGCCGTGATCTCCTGCCGGGTTTCTTCGATTTCTCGCCCCCAGATTCTCAAGATACATCTGCATACTTGTTCTGCCTGTCCTCACATCCATCTGTCCAAGATACATCCCCACCTCCGAAAGTTCTCTCATATGCCTGCTCTTAAGATGAAGCTCCTTTAATTTTGTTTCCGTGCACGCCTCCCAGATCCCCCGAAAACTCTGCCCGCCTCTTGCCTCCACCCTTCTTTTGAGATCCAGCATCCAGCTGCGATAAGGCTCCTGCACCCGGTTTGCAGTTTTTCCAAAAACCTCAAAAAGAGGTGCGCCGCTGTATTCGATTTCTCCCTGGATCAGTTCCAGAATATGGCGGATGTACATCAGTTTTTCCAGATACTGCTGCTGTTCCACGCCATATAAAAATCCCCCTGCCGTGGTTGACAAAAGAATCAGAATGCAGCCGATCAGTTTCTGCATAAAAGACTCCCCCGCTCATCGAAAATCTCTTTGATTTCTCCCGGATGTTCTCTGTTCTCCAGTACCACATAGCGCTCAAAGCGCCGCTGTCTCACCAGTTCCCCCAGTCCCGGCTTGGACGCGATCTCTGCCATCGAATTCCCATGTACACTGGCGATCAGCTTACAACCGCACTGCATAGCATACTCTACGGCACGGATCTCCTCCTGTGCCCCGATCTCATCCACAGCCAGAACTCTTGGGGACATCGATCGGATCAGCATGATCATACCCTCTGCTTTTGGACAGCAATCCAGAATGTCCGTCCTGCTCCCCAGATGATTCTGTGCCACTCCCAGATAACAGCCTCCGATCTCGGAGCGTTCATCCACAACCCCTACCGTGCATCCTTTCACATGCGCATTCCCGTCTGAAATCTGCCGGATCAAATCCCGGATCAGCGTTGTCTTTCCACCACATGGCGGAGAGATGACCAGTGTATGACATACCTCTCTGTTCTTTGTGATCATCGGAAGCAGCCTGTCCGCACATCCGGGAATTTCATGTGACATCCGGATATTTACAGACGAGATATGCTGCAGACTTTTCACCTTTTCCTGTTCTAATATTGCTTTTCCTGCCACCCCCACACGATGTCCTCCTTCCACTGTCAGAAATCCCTGCCGGATTTCATTTTCATACGCATAAAGGGAATAATGACTGCTGTATTCCAGCGTCTCCTTTATCTCTTCTTTTGTCACCATATGCTTTTTCGCCCGTCCTGCAGGCAAAAATAATTCTTCTCCCTGATACAGGATCAGAAGCGGCTGATCTGTTCGCAGCCGGATCTCCTGGAGCTTTCCATAGTCCAGGTGCGCTTCCTCCATCACCTTGCGGATTCCGGCCGCCAGAATGTGAAGGATCTGCTGTTTTCTTCTCTCTTCATTCATCTTGTCCACCTCTTTATCCCATGTATATGAGAGAAGTGAAAGTTTATTCCTGTGGGTTTGAAAAATTTTTAAGTTTACAGGTTTACCGGCTATTCAGAATTGGGATAACGGGAAAGTTTTGGGGGCAGATGCAACTCGTGCGAGTCACATCTGCCCCCTATTTAGAACGATCTATTTCCCGACAGCCCCAAATATGTATTTTCTATTGTTCTTCTTTGCCCGCTGCCCTCTCTTCTCCCATCTCTCGGATCATTTGTGCAATAACATCTTCCTCTTCTTCAAGTTCCTCTGAAATCTCAGAAATAGATTTTCCTTTTACCAGTTTCTTTTGAATCAGCCTTTCTAAAAGCTCCTGTTTTCCCTTTTTAATTCCCTCTTCTCGTCCTTCTTCTCTTCCAACCTCTCTGCCCTCTTCCCAGGACGCTTCCCGCTCCTGCCGCATATGCTTTTCCTCATCATATTCATAAATACTCACTTGTTTCGCCTCCGCTCTGTTTTGTTTCAAAAACTCTGAAAGAATTCCTTCCTGAATACACTCACTGATTGCCTGTTCCACTGCTTCTTCCACCGGCTTTACCTGAGCGTACTCCCGCACTCTTGCCGTATATTCCGAGTAATCCTTCAGAGATTTGCACATTTCCTTCAACTTTTCATTATGCCCGCGGTTGATATTCAGCATCACCGCAGTCAGCTCCAATGCCGGATGTTCTTCTTTGACGCAATATGCATCAGACAATCTTAAAATTTTTCGATCCGGCTGTTCCTGACTTCCATTGTAAAAGATTACAAACTGCGGAGTCGGGATCTGAATCCTTTTCGTACCATACAGGTTTTCATCTTTTGTCATCCCGGAATACAGATCCGAGATATAAAACAAATACCGCAGGGGCAGGTTGGGACTGTAGGTGGACTGATGCTCATATAGGGAAAGTCTGGAATCAATGAGAAAGGACAGATCATTATGCATCGACATGTAGATTGCATTTTCCAGTGTATTGATTTCCAGCAATTCCGGATCTTCATAATGTTTTCCGCTGACCGCATTGTACAGATCGAGCAGATCTTTCCTGTCACTGTAGAGCATGGCAAAAATCCTCGATTTGTACAGTCTGTTTACGGGCTGC
>ENA-OQIF01000143-OQIF01000143.1-human-gut-metagenome-genome-assembly--contig:-NODE-143-length-39208-cov-4.615465_pt1 | contig 39208 bp, 39 predicted proteins | sample MGYA00242574_ERZ504738 | MGnify/ENA primary metagenome ERZ504738 (study PRJEB26092, sample SAMD00036437) | human gut metagenome | host: Homo sapiens | study: EMG produced TPA metagenomics assembly of...
AAACTATGCAGACAAAAACAAGCACTACCATCGGATTTATCGGGCTGGGACTAATCGGCGGTTCTATCGCCAAGGCAATCCGCCAGTATTATCCGGACTATCAGATCCTGGCTTTTGATAAAAGCAGAGAAACACTTGCACTGGCCATGCAGGACGGAACGATCGACATCTCCTGTACTGCCATTGACGAACAGTTCTCTCACTGTTCCTATCTTTTTCTCTGTGCGCCGATTTCTTACAATAATGCGTATTTATCTCAGTTAAAGGATTTGATCCATCCGGATTGCATCCTGACAGATGTCGGCAGTGTAAAGACTGCGATCCATGAGGAGATTACCCGGCTTGGTCTGGATGCAAATTTCATCGGAGGACATCCTATGGCAGGTTCCGAAAAAAGCGGATTTGCCAATTCCAAGGCTCATCTGATTGAAAATGCATACTACATCCTGACGCCGTCTGACAAAGTCTCTTCTGAGAAGCTGGAAGATTACCGCTGCTTTGTACAGTCTCTGAAGGCGCTACCGATCGTGCTTGACTACCGGCTGCATGATACGGTCACCGGAACTATCAGTCATCTGCCGCACATCATTGCCTCCTGCCTGGTCAACTTCGTAAAAAGTACGGATACGAAAGAGGAACTGATGAAGCTTCTGGCTGCGGGCGGTTTTAAAGATATTACAAGGATTGCATCTTCTTCTCCGATCATGTGGCAGCAGATCTGCCTGAAAAATAAAGATAATATCTCCCGGATCCTGGACGCTTATATCGAAGAACTGAACCGCGCAAAAATTTCCATTGATGCCGGCAATGAACGGGAATTATTTTCATTCTTCGAGTCATCCAGAGACTACCGGAATTCCATGCCGGATCACTCTGCAGGACCGATCAAAAAGATTTTTGCCCTGTACTGTGACATTATCGATGAAGCTGGAGGAATCGCGACCATTGCCACGATTCTGGCGAGCAATCACATCAGCATTAAAAATATTGGAATCATTCATAACCGGGAATTTGAAGAAGGGGTACTGCGCATCGAATTTTACGAAGAGGACGCCTCTGTAAAAGCCGCCGCACTTCTGCAGAAATACCGGTATATTGTATATGAAGTTTAAAGAAAGGAATATATGATTATGGAATTGACAAGCATTACAGGATTAAAAGGAGAAGTTTCCATTCCGGGAGACAAATCCATTTCTCACCGCAGTGTGATGTTCGCATCTCTCGCCAACGGAATGACAGAGATCCACAACTTCCTAAATGGTGCAGACTGTCTTGCCACCATTGACTGCTTCCGGAAAATGGGGATTAAAATAGAGGAACACCAAAACCGGATTCTGGTACACGGCAAGGGACTGCACGGACTGACTGCGCCTTCGGAAACATTACAGGTAAAAAACAGCGGAACAACTACCCGCCTGCTCTCCGGTGTTCTTGCAGGACAGCCATTTTCCACTTCCCTTTCCGGAGACGAGTCACTCAACTCACGTCCCATGAAACGGATCATCGAACCACTGACACAGATGGGCGCTCATATTTCCAGCCTGCACGGCAATGGATGCGCACCGCTGGTCATTGAACCGGGGAAATTGCACGGAATCCACTACACGTCACCGGTTGCTTCTGCGCAGGTAAAATCCTGTATTCTTCTTGCAGGACTTTACGCAGAGGGGGAAACTTCCGTGACAGAACCGATCCTGTCCCGCAATCACACAGAGTTGATGCTCAAAGAATTCGGTGCGGATATCCGGACCGTTCATCAGCTGGCTGGTTCTGAGGCAACGTCCGTGATCCAGCCATGTCAGGAATTACATGGACAGAAGATCACTGTTCCCGGAGATATTTCTTCCGCTGCCTACTTTATCGCAGCAGGACTTTTAGTTCCGGATTCCGAGATTCTGGTCAAAAATGTAGGAATCAACCCGACTCGTGCAGGTCTTTTGAAAGTATGCGAAGATATGGGCGGTAATATCACACTGTTAAATGAACGTACAGAAGCCGGGGAAAAAATGGCCGATATTCTGGTTCGCAGCAGCCAGCTTCATGGAATTTCGATTCACGGTGATATCATTCCCACACTGATCGATGAGATTCCGATCATTGCCGTTATGGCAGCCTGCGCTGAAGGTACGACCATCATCCGCGATGCGCAGGAACTTCGTGTCAAAGAGACGGACCGGATCGAGACGATCACTGACAATCTGATCGCCATGGGATGCAGCGTTCTCCCGACAGAAGATGGAATGGTGATCAAAGGAGGGGAGCCTTTAAAAGGCGCTACCATCCACACACTGCTCGATCACCGGATCGCCATGGCATTCAGTATCGCAGCTCTTGTAGCTGACGGACGCACGAAAATTCTGGACAGCCACTGTATTGACGTTTCCTATCCGGGATTTTATGATGCATTTGAACATCTTTTATAAGAAAGACGAGGGCACTTCATCCAACCAAGACGAAGTGCCCTTTCTCAATATTGTATATTCTTTTGACGGATCAGATTAAATTTGATGATTTCCGTGTTAAAATATTCATTCGCATAGACCAGTGGTTTATCTTTCTCACTGTAATTTAATGTCTTCAGGTAAAGATATGGACTTAAACCCAGTTCTTTCACAGATACATATTTTTTTAATCCTGCAATTTCTGCCGGATTCACTGTATCGATCTCAACTTTATCCCATTGCGCCTTTTCCCCGGACAATTCATAAATATATTTGTAAATCGAATCTTCATACTTTGAAAACATATCAAATGCCTCTTCCCCGCCGATCAGATTCATTCCGAAATAATCTCTGCAGAATGCACAGATCTTATCATCTGCCAGAAACAGCTTTTCTGCCACTACCAGCTGTTCGTCCGGCTGCATCTGAAGAAGAGAACAGATTTCTTCCTCCCGTTTTACTTTTTGAATATTTAAAAGTCTGACGGAAGGAGCATACCCGCTCTTTTTGATCATCTGCGTCAATTCCATACAGGGACTGAACGTGACCTTGATATTGAGAGAATCCACATTGACAAATGTACCCCTTCCCTGTCTGCGGAAAATAATCCCCTCTGCCGCAAGATCATTCAATGCCTGACGGATTGTGATCCGGCTCACTCCAAGCATCTCGGCAAGTGCCTCTTCTCTTGGAAGCTTATTGTCTGTTTTTAGATCCATCTCTTCTATATATTGAAGAATGGCCTCCTTTGCCTGTCCGGACAAGGATTTTTACACGTAATTTCTGCGTACTCAAAGCGATTCCTCTCTTTCTCTTAACCTATGTATGATGATAGAAGAATCCCTTTTCTTTGTCAAGAAAAAGCTTTTTTCCCATTCAAGATCAAATTCAGAAAAATCGCGCTGATGCTGACCATAAACAGACCATTGCTTAATACCATCTGCAATGCATTCGGAATATTCACAAAAACATCTGGTGCAAACGCTGCGCCTACTCCGATCGCAATGCTGGTCCCTACAATCTTGAAATTGTTATCTTTTGAAAAATCCAGTTTGGATAAAATGGAAATTCCAGAAGAAGTGATCACCCCGAACAATGCCAGTGTTGCACCTCCCAGCACAGATTTAGGAACAGCCGTAAATACCGCGGAAATCTTCGGGAAAATTCCTGCCAGAATGATCATAATGCCGGCTGCTGCAACAACGGATCTGCTTTTAACTTTTGTCAGTCCGATCAGACTTACATTTTCATTGAACATGGTAGATGGAACCGAATTGAACATACCAGTCACCATCTGTGCTGCTGCCTGACCTCTGATTCCTCTCTCCTTTGTCTTATTGTCTGTCTGGATTCCAACAATTTCATCCATTACGGAAAAGACTCCGATACACTGAATCATGTTGATGATGCAGAAAATACTCATAATAAAAATCGGCCATATTTTAAACTCCGGCATTCCATAATAAAATGGTTTCACCGGCTGGAATACTTCTGCCTGCGCGATCGATGTAAAATCGACCATGTGCAGACCACATCCCACGATCGTTCCCGCCACGATTCCGAGCAGCAGGGACATACTTTTCCAGATTCCTTTTGCATACTTTTCTACCAGAATGATAAAGATCAAAACTGCAGTACCCAGAATCAGATTTTCAACAGACCCAAAACTTTCGCTGCCTTCTCCGCCTGCCAGATCCCGCAGTGCAGTCGGCGCCAGTGTAATTCCGATCAACGTTACAAATGTTCCCACTACAACCTGAGGGAAAAGTTTTAAAATCTGATCCATAAAAAAAGACAGGATAAAAATTATCGCACCGGATGCGATCACTGCGCCAAAGAGTGTCTGCATCCCGTATTCTTTTCCGATCAGGATCATAGGGCTTAGAGGTGCAAAGGAAGAACCCAAAATAATGGGATATTTGGATCCTGCCAGTTTTCCGATTCCGATTACCTGAATCAGAATGGCAATTCCACTTGTAAAAAAATTGGCTGCTACTAAAAATGCAGTTTCTTTTCCCCAATCCCAGGGCTCCTGCTAAAATCAAGGGAACCGCGATTGTTCCCGGACACATGGTAAGGACATGCTGAAATCCGATCAGCAGCGTCTTTGTCCATCCTACTTTTTCATCAAAATATTCCGCTTTCATACTCTGCTCCTGACTGGAACTTAATCCCAATATCCCTCATGCACCTTTGCTGCTTCTACTTCAACGGCCTCTACCGGTCCTACTACTTCAATTGCTTTCTGCCCTTTTGCAAATACATCTCTGCATGGAAGATCAAAAGTCGGGTTCTGCTCATTACTTCCTGTCAGCTCCAACAGTCGTCTCTCTGTCATTCCGTATACAACTCTTCCGATATTCGCCCAGTAAATAGCCCCTGCACACATCGCACATGGCTCTGCAGTCGTATATAATGTACAATCCCACAAAAACTCTCTGGAATATTCATGAGATGCTCTTGCTGCAAGTGTCGCTTCCGCGTGCCCTGTACAGATTTTCTCTGTGATCTCAATATTTCCCTGCTCCATAATGATCTCTCCCTCTTTGTTGACCAGAAGGGCTCCAAACGGAGTATTTCCTGCTTCTCTTGCCTCTTTTGAAATTTCAATCGCTCTTCTCAAATAAAATTCGTGACTCTGATACATCTTCTCTTCTCCTTATAAAGTATTATGTAATAGGTATTACCTTTTGTTGTTTTCAATATAACACACATCTTTTTATTTGTAAAGAATCAGTTCAAAAATTTGTAAAAAAGGATGCCGCAAAATCTCTTTGCGACACCCTCTGTAATTCTTAAAAAACATTTCCAAATAAGGCTATAAACATCACTCCAATCGTTCCGATTGCAATAAAACTCAAAGATAGCGCAGCCCGCCTCTTGCGGGAATCAAATTCCACTCTGGCAGCATCTGTCATATTGGACACATATCGATTTCTGCCAATCAAATATAAAATCAGTCCGCCTCCACCCTGATTTCCGGAAAGTGAAAACATTCCCCATAATTTCGGATGCTTCAACCCTCTGCTCTCTGCATCAAGAGCTACCAGTTTAAATATCTGATAGGATAATGTCAGTCCGCCAAGCAAAACCATAAATACAAATATAATTGCAAAAATAAGCATTTTCCATTCCTCCTAAAGTTTCTTTATAATCTGATAAAATAGCATACAAGTTGCTGTAATGCCAAGAATCGAGCTGCCCATGATCAGATAATGATTCTCAATGATCAAACCATTAAATAATATAAACAAGATCATCAACAATACATTGGCAATAATCGCAGCAATCAATTTCTCATTACTTTTTACAATGTTTGTACTTTTTTCCAAATGTTCTATCATTGCTTCATCTCCTTTCAATAATTGATCAAGGCTGATGTTATACAGGTCACTCAATTTGATCACATTCACAATATCCGGAAAAGATTTTTCATTTTCCCAGTTTGAAATTGTCTGGCGGGAGACCTGAATTTTTTCTGCAACATTCTCCTGTGTCAATCCACTCTTGATCCTTGCTTCTTTTAATTTTACACCTATTTCCATAACATCCGTCCTTTCCTCTGCACTATCGCAGGTTTCTCCTGATTTGTCTATCAAATATCCTGTACATCCACAAAATATCTTTGTCAAAATCTTTTTACATACCTTATATAGTATTTATATTTTTCTGTTTACTGCCAGATGTTTGTGATTCATTAAAAAAAAACAGCCGGATTTTACCCGACTGTTTTCTCTTTAATTCTTTTATACTGACAAATAAATCCTACCGGATTTCCACAACGGTATAATCTTTCTCTTCCACTGCCTTTTTCAGTACTTCATCAGAAACCTCCGAGCGCAGTGTCACAACCGCTGTGCCTTTCTCATGGCTTACTTCTGCCGCTTCCACCTCTGCAAGTGCCTCCAGTGCTTTCTTTACAGACGCCTCGCAGTGTCCACACATCATTCCTTCAATTTTCATTGTTTTTTCCATTGTCATTTCCTCCTGTTTCTTTCTTGTTTTATTTTTCGATCTCTTGTGGCGTCCTTCATACGGAACCAGTTGAGACGAAGTGCATTGGTAACAACACAAACGCTGGACAAACTCATTGCCGCCGCTCCGAACATCGGATTTAATTTCCATCCAAACAATGGATACCAGATTCCGGCTGCCAGCGGGATTCCGATGACATTATAAATAAATGCCCAGAATAAATTCTCATGAATGTTGCGAAGTGTCGCACGACTCAGTCGAATCGCTGCCGGAACATCCGTAAGTCTGCTCTTCATCAATACCACATCTGCAGCATCTATCGCAATATCTGTTCCTGCTCCGATCGCAATTCCCATGTCTGCTCTTGTCAGTGCAGGAGCATCATTGATACCGTCTCCGACCATGGCTACTTTTCCCTGATTCTTCAGTCTGCGGATCACTTCTTCTTTTCCTTCCGGCAGTACCCCTGCGATAACTTCGTCCACTCCAGCCTGCGCTCCGATGGCACGGGCTGTCTGTTCATTGTCACCTGTAAGCATGACCACCCGGATTCCCATATTCTGCAGTTCCTGCACTGCCTGGGGACTGTCTTCTTTGATCACATCTGCAACTGCGATCATCCCCAGAAATCTTCCGTTTCTGGCAAAGAATAACGGGGTCTTTCCCTGATCTGCCAGTTTTCTCGCCTCTGCCTCCACATTTTCTGATACTTCAGCATGCTGGCGGATAAAGTTCAAATTTCCTCCGGTCAGATTCTCTCCATCATTCAGCCCGGAAAGTCCATTTCCCGGCACTGCCTGAAATTCACTCACTTCGATGCCATCTGGCACTTTCTGCTCCTTTGCATAGGATAAAATTGCTTTTGCCAGCGGATGCTCACTTTTCTTTTCCAGAGCATACGCAATCTCCAGCAGTTCTTCTCTTGCAATTTTACTATCCGGAATAACATCTGTCACTTTCGGTTCCCCGCTGGTAATCGTTCCTGTCTTATCCAGCGCCACGATCTGAACTTTTCCGGTCTCTTCCAGAAAAACCGCTGTTTTAAACATAACACCGTTTTTTGCACCTTTTCCGCTTCCGACCATGATCGCTACCGGAGTGGCAAGACCAAGCGCACATGGACAGCTAATCACCAGAACAGCAATTCCTCTTGCAAGCGCAAATCCCACACTCTCTCCTGCCAGCATCCATACGGCAATGGTAATGACCGCAATCACGATTACAATCGGAACAAAGACTCCGGATACTTTGTCTGCAACTTTTGCAATCGGCGCCTTGGTTGCTGCTGCATCACTGACCATCTGGATAATCTGGGACAGTGTCGTGTCCTCTCCCACACGGGATGCCTCACAACGGATATACCCCGACTGATTGAGTGTCGCAGCAGAAACAATGTCTCCTGCTTTTTTGTCTACCGGAATACTTTCTCCTGTAAGCGCCGATTCATCAATCGCACTGCTTCCTTCCAGCACAATACCATCCACGGGTATATGCTCACCCGGGCGAACCACAAACACATCCCCTTTTCTCACCTGCTCGATGGAAACTGTCTGTTCCTGCCCGTTCCGGATCACAACCGCCGTCTTTGGCGCCAGGCGCATCAGGCCTTTTAAGGCATCTGTAGTCTTTCCTTTGGAACGTGCCTCCAGCATCTTACCGACAGTGATCAATGTCAGAATCATCGCTGCAGATTCGAAATAAAACTCATGCATATAAGTCATCACGCCTGCCATATCCTGACGCATCTGTGCATCTGTCATGGCAAACAATGCATAGGTGCTGTAGCCAAATGAAGCGCCTGCTCCAAGTGCTACCAGCGTATCCATATTAGGCGCGCCGTGCAGCAGACTTTGAAATCCACTGACAAAAAACTTCTGATTGATGATCATCACACATCCTGTCAGCAAGAGCTGTAAAATTCCCATTGCCACATGATTCTCTGCCAGAATCCCGGGAAGCGGCCAGTTCCACATCATATGTCCCATCGAAAGATACATCAGCGGCACAAGGAAACAAAACGATAAGATCAGCCGCTTTTTTAAGACCGGAGTCTCTTTATCTTTCAGAAATTCCTCTTCTGCATGTTCTGCCGGCTTTGCGGTATTCTCTCCCTTTACAGAAGCTGAATATCCCGCTTTTTCCACTGCTGCAAGAATGTCTGCTTCTTTCGCATCTCCCTCCACGCCCATGGAATTCGTCAGAAGACTGACTGAACACGAAGTCACTCCCTCAACTTTGGAAACTGCCTTTTCCACTCTTGTACTGCATGCCGCACAGCTCATTCCGTTCACATTGTATTGCTTCACAATATCACCTCACTTTACTTCATCAGTTTTTGAAGCGTTGCTACTAACTCTTCCACTGTCTCTTCTTTTCCCTGACGGATATCCTCTGCCACACAGGTCCGGATATGATTGCCAAGCAGCACTTTACTAAAGCTGTTCAACGCCGCATTAACTGCTGAGACCTGGATCAGAATGTCCGTACAATACGTATCACTTTCTACCATTTTTTTGATTCCCCGCACCTGACCTTCAATCCTGTTCAGACGATGGATCAAATCTTTATATTCTTTTTCTGTGCGTTCTTTTGTCTTTGTTGTATGACAGCACTCTCTTTTTTCTTCCATTTCTTTCACCTCATTTCATACACGCATTATATACCCTTATGGGGTATATTTCAAGTAAAATTTTATAGCAATTTTTTTCTTTCCGCATTATAATAATTTTACATTGTTTTCAATCATCAAAATAAAACAGCCGGGGAAAGAACCATTTCTGATTCCTTCCCCGGCTATTTTCTTTTCATATTATTCATAGTCTTTCACAAGAAACATCGGCTTGATCGCCATGACCTCATCGTATTCTTCCTGCTCAAGCTCCACACTGGAATTCATTGCTTTCAAATCCTGCTTCAGCAATTCCAGAGCTTCTGCCACAGACCGTGTCCGTTCTTCTGCAATAATATCAATCATTCTTCGAAGTACTGCCGGATGTGCATAACACGCCGGAAGAGGAAACTTCGGATATTCTGCAATGTAGCGATACATCGCTTCTATCGCCTTCTTCAGCCTGTCTTCCACATACCGCCTGTTATTGCGGGCAGTAGGAAGAACATTCGCACTGGAGAAGAAAAAGATGGCGGCCAGTCCGAACAACAGAAAATAAATTCCGAATCCCGCTTTTGTGACCAGCGCATAAATCCCGTAAACCAGTGCCGCAATCCCCATCAGGGTAATGAAAAACGCTGCCCATTTATAAGCAGGATTGCTCTTATCATAGGTTCTTTTTCTCTTCGCACAGCTGCTCAGTTCCCGATATAACTCAGGTCTTTTTTCCAAAAACTGCGCACATTTTTCTAACCATTGGATTTCTTCCCGCGCATCCGAAAAAGCAATCCTTGCTTTTTTCTGTTCAAGTATCCGCTGTTTCTCCAGCAGTTTTTTTTCTGCCTGCACGCTGTGCACCGGCATCTCGGGACGGATACTTCGGATATGGTCAAGCAGTGCATCTACCTGCTCTTCTCTTTTGAAAATACACTGCTTTTCCTCTCCGCCGTCATACTGCACGACTAGATATGGAATCGTGGCAAACATTCCTTTTCCCGAAAAACCGCCTTTACTCATGGCTACTCTTTTAAATACTCTTGATACCGAGTCCAGAGCTACATAATATCTTCTGTCAAAGTAAAAGCTGTTCAGATAAAGAGCCTTTTGACCCACTCCACAGGGGCCGAATCTCCTGCAGTTCTTTTTATCCGCTTCCAGCTCCCGCTCTTCTATTTTCTGTCTGCCCAACTGCTTTGGTTTCCATATCATCTCGTGTCAGTCCTTTCTGTTTGTGTTTTATGAAAACACTTTATTTTGCTGCTTTCGCAGGTTTTCTCGTTGCATACAGGAAAATGGCAAGGAATCCTGCTGCCAGAATGATACCTGCCGGATACGCAACAGCTGTTCCCAGTCCCAGACATTCTTTCGCATAGAAGAAATATGTCATGGAGACTGCACTCATAAAGGTAGCCGGAACTGCTGTCAGCCAGTAATTCTTCTTCTCACGGAACAGATACATACTTGCTGTCCAGAGAACGATCATTGCCAGTGTCTGGTTGGTCCAGCTGAAATATCTCCAGACGATCGTATAATCCAGATGTCCGATAATAGCACCTGCACCTAACAACGGAACACAAAGCAACAAACGTTTGCTGTATTTGGACTGCTCGATCTTAAACCAGTCCGCCAATACCAGTCTTGCACTTCTAAATGCCGTATCTCCGGATGTGATCGGGCATACGATAACACCGATCATCGCCAGTGCAACTCCGATTCCTCCCATTGTCTTTGAGCAGACATCATAAATCGCTGCTGACTGGCCATTTGCAAGAATCGCGCTTAATCCTGTACTCAGACCGCCTGTCACTTCATACAATGCGCATCCTGCAGCAGCCCAGATCAGTGCGATCACACCTTCCGCCACCATAGCTCCATAAAATACAAAATGTCCCTGACGCTCTGATTTCATACAACGTGCCATCAGCGGTGACTGTGTAGAATGGAATCCGGAAATCGCTCCGCAGGCAACTGTGATAAACATAACGCTCCAGATCGGCGCACCGTCCGGATGCATACTGGAGAAGTTATTCCAGATTTCCGGGATCACAAACTCGGAATGTGTAAAGATTCCAATGATAACTCCTACCGCCATGATGATCAGGCAGATTCCGAATACCGGGTAAATCCGTCCGATGATCTTATCAATAGAAATAAATGTTGCGATAAAATAGTATGCCAGAATGATCCAGAGCCAGAATTCTGTACTGGCAAGAATTCCGCCGATTCCGCCCTCCTTGAACAATGTCACGATCAGACCTGCAGGTCCGACTGCAAACACAGTTCCTACCATAACCAGCAGAACCACACTGAATACACGCATCACATTTTTCATTGCATTTCCAAGGTAAATACCACAAACCTCTGAAATTGATGTACCATTATTTCTTTCAGAAAGCATACCTGAAAAGTAATCATGGACACCGCCTGCAAAAATCGTACCAAATGTGATCCATAAAAATACGATCGGTCCCCACAGGGCTCCCTGCATGGCACCAAAAATCGGTCCCAGGCCTGCAATGTTTAAAAGCTGCACTAAAAAGAGCTTCCACTGCGGCATTACCACGTAATCCACACCGTCATTGATTTTGACAGCAGGCGTCTCCCTGTCATCCGGTGCAAATGTGTTTTCTACGATCTTCCCGTAGACAAAATAGCCTCCGATCAACAGAAGCAGACATAGAAAGAAACTAATCATAGAAATCCCCCTCCTTCTCTTTAGAGAATTTTAATAAATTTATTTTTCTTTTATAATTATATGTTTATTTTAAACAATTTTCAATAGTTTCCTTCTACTTTTTATTACATTTTTTACATTTTCAAACCCGGAATTTTTTCTTAATCTCCCGAACGAACGATTTTCCACGAAAAACTACGATTCCGGCCAGCAACAGAATGCTGATTCCTGTACAAAGTAAAGACGGATACCGGATCCGGACTGCCCCTGCTGCCAGAAGAATTCCCGGAATACATCCAAAGGCGCCGATCTGAACAAGATAAAACAAATATTCGTTTTCCTCCAGCCTGCACACCCTTGCGACCACTGTCATTGCTGCAAGAATGACCAGCGATGCAAGCGGGAGTACAAAATCCACTGCCCATCCATGCCATCCGGTAAAAACGTCCCACAAAAGCCCCGCTGCCGATATGAGCAGAAGCTGCCACATTCCATTTTTCAGAAGGTTCCTGCGCTTTTTATAGCCTACCATTACAAACAGCCAGGTACAAAGTACTCCCCCGCTCACAAAGCCTGCCCACAAAAATCCGGAAGGAAGCATCAGATTGACCACCCAGCTGATCACAACCGCAGCAATACACAAAAACGTAAAAATCTGCATACTCTTCTGCATCAGTCCCAGCTTCTTTTCCTGATATCCGGGGAAGTCATTCTCTTGTTCTGTAACGTGAATCCCTTCCTCTTTTAAGATCCGCAGAAAATTCCGCTGGATATTATGACTCAGTATTTTCGAGGTGATCCCTACTCTCATTTTATCCCCGTAAGAGCAGGAGCACATCTGCAGTTTGTCCGTACTTGTAAAAAATCCAAACGAATCCACATAGGTCTCAAACACATCCGGAAGCTGGATTTTTCCGATATTGGAATAAATCGCGGAAATACTTCTCCCGCCAAGCGTCGTTCCAGCCAGCAAAAACAGGTTTTTAATCTCCAGAGGCACGGCCCGAAGCAGAGGATTTTTTTCCAGACGGACAAGCCGGTTCATATTGTCTGCAATCCGCTCTTTTACAAGTTCTGTTCGAAAGACATGCTGCAGATTCTGCAAAACTTCCTCAAATCTCGTATTTTCTTCAAACACCTGACCAGCTTCAATCCAACCAAAAAAGTTCGTCATGGAATAGGAGGGAAAATAATTTCTCAGATTCACCGGCACCATCAGAGTGACCGGCTTTTTCATCTGACTTCTCGGCATCTCCTCGTGAATCGCACAAAGCAGTGCGGCAGAGAGAAATACCGTGACTGACACCCCGTATGATTTTGCCTTTCTGTATACTTCTTTCGCGGAAAGAACCACCTCTAAAACAGACATCTCCTCCTGCTCCAGCCTTTCCCCCTTCAGCTGGAATGCAGGTCTGCTCTTTTTGACACTGCCATAATCTGATTTTGAATAATACTGCGAAAAGCTGTCTTCTTCGTGATCACTGGCTGTGGAAATCTCTTCTTCTGAAACAGGCGGAAACTCCACCTGTGGATAGCAAATCATCAGGTAATTCCGCACCAGTTCTTTTAAAAAATTCAGCGCTCCCGTCCCATCAGTCAGACAATGAAACACTTCCAGATTTATTTTCTTTTTATAATAAGAAACCTCAAACAGAAAGCTTTTCTGATCAGGCACATACAGTCCGCTGCAGGGCGGCCGATCTTCTGCCTTGACTTTTGGTTTTAAATTCCGCTGCTCCATATAGAACCAGAACAGCCCTTTCCTGAGAACCGAACAATACAGCGGATACTTTTCCAGCGTACATTCCACTGCTTTTTGCAGAACTTCCTCTATGACATCCTCTTTCAGTTCACAATACAGCCGGAATACCCTGGTATCTTTCTTCCCGGTTGCTGCCGGAAATGCCTGTGCTGCATTATCCAGCTTTCTCCACTGTGAACGTTTCTTTTTCTGCATCGTTACCCCTCCCGTAAAAAATGGTCAATATACGCAAAACTCTCTTCCACATGAAGTCTTGAAACTCCAAGTGCAAAATACCCGTGAAATGCCCCTGCGATTCGATAGCATGTCACCTTATTTCCGGCTTCTTTCAGTCTTTTGGCATAATCCTCGCCCTCATCTCTAAGCGGATCAAACTCTGCACTCAGCACCAGCGTTTCCGGCATATTTGTCAAATCTTCTGCAAGAACAGGCGCCACATACGGACTTTTTAAATCCTCCTGCTTCCCGATATAAAGCTGCAGATAGTCATGCATCTTTCCTCTGGTAAGCAGATATCCTTCTCCGTTCTCCCGAATCGAATCATATGCAGAATCCAGTGTGTAGCAGTTGTTTACTGCCGGGTAGACCAAAATTTGCTTATGAATTGAAAATTCCCCGCGGTCTCTTGCCAGCAGACACAACGCCGCCGCCAGATTTCCTCCGGAGCTGTCTCCCATAACAGAAATCTGTCCCGGCTCAATCTTTGGAAAGATTTTCCCCTGATACAGTGCCCTTGCAGCCAGATAACAATCCTCAAGCCCTGCCGGAAACGGATACTCCGGTGCCAGGCGATATTCTACAGATATGATGGTCTTGTCAACAGATTTTGATAGCATACTGCAGATTCTGTCATATGTTTCTACACTCTCTGTAGACCATCCTCCTCCATGGATAAAAAAATCGCGGAGGAAATCTCTTCTTTCTGCCTTTTTGTCTCTTCTGATGGGAAATATAATCTCAAAGGAGTCTTTCCACACTCTGTTTTTATCACAATATCTTCTTTCTCCACCCAGAGATGAAGCGGATCTAATTTTTTTAGATTTGCCAGCTTTCTGGCTGTATTTATCTCAATATTCTGGTTTGAAAATGCTGCCAGAACTGTCTGTATTACCTGATTCATAAATTGCCATTCTCCGTTACTGTATGAACAGTCACTATTCTCCTGTTGTATTTCTGAACTTTTATTATAGCACAGAAAAAGGCGAATGCCATCCTGACTTTCGCCATGGACAGCATCCGCCGTCATTTTTTCTGACCAGATACAAGCTTACTCTCCGAGAAAATAATGTCCGTACGCATCTGCCGCCTTGATCGCATCTGCCACTTTCTTCGGTGTCACTTCAAACGGCATATTGTGCAGAGTATCTGTCTCGGCACAGGCTGCCTCTGCCACTTTCATCAACTGTTCTTCCGTAATCTTACCTGCTCCCAGCTGTTCCAGTGTAACCGGAAGTCCACATTCGATGCAGAAATCGATCACCTGCTGCAGCTCTTCTGACGGGATGTTCTCAAGCACCAGCTGTGTGATCGTTCCAAATGCCACTTTCTCTCCATGGTACATATGATGACATTCTTCGAGTACTGTCAGACCATTGTGAATCGCATGTGCTCCTGCAAGACCGCCGCTTTCAAAGCCAATTCCGGACAGCAGTGTATTTGCCTCGATCACTTTTTCCACTGCTTCTGTACAGGCACCTGCTTCCAGTGCAAGCTTCGCCTTCACACCTTCCTCCATCAGCGTATCAAAACACAATTTTGCAAGAGCCATAGCTGCCCCGGTAATCTTTCCGCCTGCACAGGATGCGGCATCTGATCTCTGACACGCTCTTGCTTCAAAATAAGTTGCAAGAGCATCTCCCATTCCGGCAACGGTAAGGCGAACCGGTGATTCTGCAATAATCTCTGTATCCATCATGACCATATCCGGATTGGACGGCAGGAACAAATACTCCTCAAACACACCTTCTTCTGTATAAATTACAGAAAGTGCGCTGCACGGTGCATCTGTAGATGCGATCGTCGGACAGATCAGAACCGGCGTCTTTTCATAATATGCCACTGCCTTTGCAGTATCAAAAATCTTACCTCCGCCGATACCGATCACGACATCACACGCTTCTTTTTTCACGATTTCTCCAAGACGTTTGATTTCTTTTTTACTGCATTCACCATTGAAGTAATCAAAAACATATCCACATTCTTTTCCTTCAAAGCTTTTCTCCACCATTGCTCCGATTCGCTTGTATCCACCCTTGCTGATCAGGATCAGAGCCTTCTTTCCATAATTCTGAGCATATTCTCCCAGTTTTTTCATCTCTCCTGCGCCCTGCACATATTTTCCCGGGCTGATCAATACCTTTGCCATTGTCAATTCCTCCTGTCATCATTTGCTGTAATTCTTTTGTTAATATTTTATCACTAAATGCAGTGGAACGGCTACTGTTTTTTTATATTTTTCTGTTGCCAGTACATCACTATGGCCAAATAATTTTCTTCCATTCGGTATTTGAATGAACTATAATGATAATATGAATGATTTTGTGGTTATCAGATGAAAATCGGAGAGCCGATTCAATAGATTTCAGTTTCTATGTAAGCAATTCCGTGGAAACCTGACCCACAAATAACATGATTTGATTTTTCAGAAAAGGAGACAACTTATGAACATCCACCCACTGATCCCAGAGGATTATCCTGTGATCGATTCTTATATGCAGGAGCTTCACGACCTTCATGTTCAGGGACGCCCTGATTTATTTATTCCTGCAAGTCACATTTATTCAGAAGCCGACTTCCGTGAAATAACAACCGACGGCAATCACATAGCTCTTGCAATGACAGATGACCATTTTATCGCCGGTTTTATCATTGCCGCGCTCCGGACCAAAAGCAATATGGTGACCGGAACACTCATCGCATATGTAGATGATATGTTTGTACACCCTTCTTACCGTGGTCAGAAAATCGCAACGACTCTTTTTCATGAAATGGAACAAAAAGCAAAAGAACTCGGAGCCACAAGAATCGATCTGATGGTATGGGAATTCAATGAATCTGCACAGGAATTATACCGGTCACTGGGTATGACCCCGCAGAGGTATATTTTAGAAAAATTACTGTAATCAGGAGTCAATCACTCCTGATACAAAAACTTTACAGACTCATATATTTCGGAAAAATCAATCTCACATTCCCCCTGGAATATTCCCACAGGTACACGATTTTCAAATCCATAGACAACCGGAAGTTCTTCATTTTCCAGATCATACACTACAACTTTTTTCTTATCCGGGTCGATAAGCCAGTATTCCCTGACTCCCGCTGCCGCATATTTGCTATGTTTGATATTCATATCAATTTTTCTTGTAGCAGGGGACAAGATTTCCATAATCAGATCCGGAGCTCCATACACATGTGTCGGAACTATTTTCTCACGGTCACATACCACCAAAACGTCCGGCTGTACCATTGTCTTTTCATCACAATCAAGCTGTACATCTACCGGTGCAGAAAAAACCATGCATGCTCCCTTCTTTTGGCTGATGAAAGCATGAAACCGTACACTGATTTCCAAGCTGATCTTCTGATGAATAATTGTAGGCGCAGACATATCATAGATCACACCATCAATCAACTCTGCTCGTCTTTCATCCGGAAGTTGATAGTAATCCTCAAGAGTACACTACTCGACTTTTTTTTGATATTCCATATTCCATCTTCGATTCGCACATATAAGAAAAGCCCCTATCAGAGTCTCTTTTATTCTCAAATACAGATTCTATTTGTTTCAGTATATCCTGGCTGAATACTTCCTCATTGTCATGGAAAATCTTTTGCACCGTTTTCCAAAGAGACTCCTGATAGCTCCGATAGCTGCTCACAACTATAGCCAAACTGCTGTCTTTTTCGCCTCATTTGTTCGACTGTCACATGATCACCTCATTTCATAGATTCCAACAAGTTTTATTATTTTCATTATACTGATAAAACAGAAAAAGCTCAATCGTTTCTAAATTGTAAATGCCAACAACATAATCCCGTAAGATTTCAGCGATATTTCTCCAGATATTCCCAGACCTTACGCACCGTCTTCGGGCTTTTCCCACCGGAATTCATCCCGATCACAACACCATCTTTTTCAGTCACCGCAGGAAAATAAAAATCACACAGGGATTTGTCATCTGCAGTATTTACCAAAATCTTACGCATTCTGCACGCACTTACGATTTTTTGATTCAGCTCTCGGTCATCGGTCGCAGTCAGCACAATGTCTGCCCCATTCAAAAAATCAGATGTATCTTTCAGATCTTCTTCCAAAACTTTTCGAGAACTCCACACTGCCTGGGGCACTTCCTTTTTTTCCTCTTCTTTCAGAATGTCCTTCATTTCATCACAGATCTCAGGCGCTGTCACCTCAATGTGCTCTGCAAATTTTAACAGCGTACGCACCCTTCTTGCCGCAATTTTCCCCCCGCCGATCACAAGAATCCTCTTTGTCGAAATATCCACAAACATCGGAAAATAATATCCGCCCATGCTCTTCTCTCCCTCGTCACTTCTTTTCATCCATCATATACAACAACGCATTGCAGATACATGCTGCGATATTGCTTCCGCCTTTTCGTCCTCTTGCCACGATATACGGTGTGTCGTTCAGTGACAGGATCAGTTCTTTTGACTGTACCACATTGACAAACCCCACTGGCACTCCAATGATCAGCTCGGGTTTTAATCTTCCTTCCTGAATCATCTCATACAACCGGATCAGCGCAGTCGGCGCATTGCCAATGGCAAAGATCAGTTTTTTATCCAGCTTGGCCGCACGCTCCATGCTGGCAACCGCGCGCGTTGTTCCCTGTTCTTTTGCCATGTTTGCAGTCTCTTCGTCAGACATAAAACAGCACACTTCGCCTCCGTACTGTGCCAGTTTTTTCTTATTGATCCCTGATTTTCCCATCTGCGTATCGGTCACGATCCACGCTCCGTCACGGATTGCATCCATTGCCCTTTGAACTGCGTCTTCTGAAAATTTCAGACTCTTTGCATACTCAAAATCTGCGCTTGTATGAATACAGCGCTTTACGATCGGTTCTGTTCCCGGAATCAGACTGACCTCTCCCAGCTCTTCTGTAATGATCTCAAAACTTCTTTTTTCAATATCCTGCGGCAATACATTTTCCAACTCTGTCTTCATCTTTCTGTTCTCCTTCTCACTTGATCCTGGTCCCGATCCCGCACTGTACCCGATCTACCCGATCTGCACAGGCTGCAAGATTTGTACAGATTCTTCCCACAGCTTCTCTGTACTGTCTTTCAAACGCATCCACAGGAACCAGTCCGTATCCGACTTCCGCAGTCACTACGATCAGCTCAGGATTTTCCTGTAAAATCTGCTCTGCCAGATCCGTTGCATGCTCTGCTTTGTTTTCCCGGATCCAGCGCCTTACAAATTCTTCAAAATGAACAATTCCCGAACAGGAAAAAATGTCTTTCAGGTCGCAGGATGCCCCGTCACTCCACACAAGGTTTGGATATACCTGTTTTGCATAGTCTGTTTTCCCCTGATAAGCTCCTCCGATTACCATTTTCATCCCTTTTTCACCTCCACCGGTATTCCATAAACAACTTCTGTCACCTGATCTGCCATTTTTGCCATCCGGCAGTTGATCGTTCCCAGTACGCTTAAGTATTCCTGCATTTCTTCGTCAGCCGGAGGCAGATCACAAAACACTTCATTTGTGACTGCCACAAGTCCCCGGCAGCGTTTTTCTAATTCCCGAATTCCTTCAAGAACGGCTTCCCTGGTCCGTTCTTTTGCGCCTGTATCCAAATACAACTCATTTGCGGTCAGATTCGACATACATTCCAGAAGTACACAGATTCCCTCTTCTGCCGCATCCGCGCGAAAACCCGGCTCGGTCTGAACCATCTTCTTAAGGTCTGTAAAACATTCCAACGTCTCAAATCCTTTTCCATTTCGCATCTGTCTGTGGCGCAGGATCTTTTGTTCTGTCTCTTTCCCATAAGGGACCATGGTTGCAATATAATACAGATGACGGGAATTTGTCTTTTTTTGAGCATACAAATCTGTTCTTCTGCATATGCGGATTTCCCGCTCCCACTTCCGCCTGTCACTACGTGAAACATTTCAGTCTCCTTTCACATCTGCATACCGGTATTCCAGTGCTCCGGTTGCCGGAATCTGACTCACTCCTGTGATATCCGGCCGAATCAGATTACAGCTTTTCATGGAAAACAAGGAATGATATAAAACTGCTCTCCCACTGCCCACTGCTCTGCCTCATGAAGCAGTGCATTTCGTTTTACAGGATCTGTTTCCACATCCGAGGCTTCTACCAGACGATCGTATTTTTCATCCCGGACTCCACTGCAGTTATACGTTCCATTTGACAAAAGCATGGATAAGTAGGTGTACGGATCTGCAAAATCTGCCGTCCAGTTCATCCGGCAAAGATCAAAGTTCCCGGCTCTTCTGGTCGCATAATTGGTCTGTAATTCCTGCGCCTCCAGCTTGATCTCTATATTCAGATTCTGCTTGAGCTGCTCCTGGATCACCTGGGCCGTATCTGCATCTAATTCCAGAGACGGATATTTGTAGGTCAAAACAGGAAATCCTTTCCCATCCGGATACCCCGCCTGAGAGAGCAGCTCTCTTGCCTTTTCCACATTTTCCTCAAATGGAGGATCTGCCTCTTCCACAAAATACTCTCCGGTCGTATTATTTTTCATACGCTTTGCCACGAAATTCACAGTCGGCTCTGTGTCTTCTCCTACCATCTTACAAAGATCCTCCCGGTTGATGGCAAGATTGATCGCATCCCGCACACGCACATCATCCAGAGGCTTCACATCCAGATTCGGATAAATATAGCGCGTCGCGATATTGTCTGTCACTACCAGATCGTCTTTCCCCTGATACAGTTCCATGACGACAGAAGGAAGGGAGACTGCCACATCGACCTCTTTGGTCTCATAAGCACTTAACATTGCCTGCTGTTCTTCAAAAAAGCGATAGGTGATCCGCTCCAGATGCACCGCATCTGCATTCCAGTAACGCTCATTCTTTTTCAGGACAAAATATTGCTCGGGTACATATTTTTCCAGATAAAACGGTCCGTTTGACAGACTGGTCTCTGGATTTTTATCCCATCCGCTGCCTGTCTCTTTCGCATATTTACTGCAGGACGGTGTGTAGACCGGAAGACGCAAAAGCTCCAGAAAATACACACACGGCTTACTCAAATGAAAAATCAGAGTATTTTTATCCGGTGTTTCAACACCAAGGCTCTCCATATCAGCCGTTCCTTCATAAATTTCCTCTGCGTGTTCAATAGGAAACAGATAGTTCGCATATCCACTTCCACTTTTAGGATCCAGTGCCCGCACGATGGTATTTTTAAAGTCGGCCGAAGTCACCGGTGTTCCATCCGACCAGCAGGCCCCTTCTCTTAAATGAAATGTCCATTCTGTAGAATCCTCATTCACCTCATAGGACTGTGCCGCCCGGTATTCGATTTCTCCATTTTCATCAAATGTCAGCAGTTCGTCCAGTGCTGTGACCGAATAGGAAAGATAGGTCAGTGCAATATTTCCCGCCGGATCCATCCCTCCTGTTTCACTGTTTACTGCAATCGTAATTTCTTTTTTTGTACGTGCTTCTGTCTTCTTCTGATCCGAAGCATTGCACCCTGTTATCATGCCTGCCAGAATGCAGATACACATGGCAATCGCTGTCATTTTTTTCTTCATGCTCTTCTCCATTCTCTTCTGTTCTCAAATCTGAGAAGTCATATGGTAATCCTTTGCACGCTTTTTGGTATGCGCTTCCGAATACAAAAAGCACCGCACTTCTCTTTCACCAAACCGATAGTTTCCAGGTTTTTCTTTGTGGCAGCACTCCATTGCATACCGGCATCTCGGTGCATATGGACAGCCGTTTTCTGTATCCTGAGAATGATTTCTCGTTTCCTTCAGGATCAGTCGTTTCTGTCTGGCTGCTTTCTTCGGATCAAGCGGCAGCATTGCCCGCAGCAGTTCTTTTGTATACGGATGCCACGGCTCCTCGTAAATCTCCGCAGTCAATCCCTGCTCTACCATACTTCCAAGATACATAACTCCCATCCTCTGGCTGATCCGTCTGACTACCTGCAGATCATGGGAAATAAACAAATAGGACAGCTGTGTCTTTCTCTGAATCTCTTCCAGAAGCTCCAGAAGCTGAGACTGCGTAAGGATGTCCTGCGAAGAAAACGATTCGTCACAGATTAAAAGCTCCGGATTTAAAAGTAATGCCCTTGCCACTGCAATTCTCTGACGCTGCCCTCCGGAAAGAGCCGCTGTCGTTTTTCTGACGTCGATTTTTTCCATCTGAACCAGTCCGAGCATTTCTGCCACACGTTTTTCCCGCTCCTTTTTGGAGCCTTTTTTCTGAATCACCAGAGGCTCCTCCAGGATCCGTTCCAGTGAAAATTCCGGATCAAAGGATGCCGATGTCTCCTGAAAGATCATCTGGATCTTCCCTTCACAGGAAAAACTGCCGCAGCTCGGAGGAATAATCCCTGTCAGCATTCTTGCAAGAGTCGTCTTCCCGGATCCGCTCTCTCCTACCAATCCAAAGGTCTCACCCTTATGAATCTTAAAAGACAGCGGTTCCACCGCTTCCAGAGATCTGGATTTTCCAAACAGGGAATTTTTTACAAAGCTTCTTCCCAGTCCCTGTGTCCTTAAAATAACTTCTCCGGTCCTTTTTTTCTCCGGCACCTGATAAAGCTTTCTTGCCATGTCCGAGAGTTTTTTCGTATAAGGATGTACCGGTTCATAAAAAATCTGCTCCATACTTCCCTCTTCTACGATCCGCCCCTCTTTCATCACCAGCACCCTGCTGCACATGGAGGCGATCACACCCAGATCATGGCTGACCAGTACGATGGCTGTATGCGTCTCTTCTGCAATTTTTTTCAATAGATCGAGGATCTGTCTCTGTACGGTCACATCCAGCGCTGTGGTCGGCTCATCCGCAATGATCAGATCCGGATTACATGCAAGTGCGATCGCGATTGCCACCCTCTGCTTCATTCCGCCGGAAAGCTCAAACGGATACTGCTTCATTCTCTGCCCGGGATTTTGAATTCCCACTTCATCCAGAAGTGTTTCCGCCCGCTCTCTGGCTTCTTTTCCGGTACACCTCTGATGTGCCAAAATGGTCTCTGTGAGCTGCTTTCCCACACGGACCAGCGGATTTAAAGATGCCGAAGCATCCTGAAAGATCATTGCTTTTGTCCCGTGCTGCTTCAATTTTTCGCTGGTGATCTGTACCTGTTCCGGCAAAATCCCCATCAATGACAGCATCGCCGTGCTTTTCCCTGCACCGGAAGCCCCTGCGATCCCAAGCAGTTCTCCGGATTCTACCTGAAAAGATACCTTGCATGCCGGATTGGTGCTTCCCGGATACTGTACAGTCAGATTTTCTACTTCTAACAGCTTCATCTTACATTCCTTCCCTTCTTCTGCGGATTTTTGCTTCCAGTCCTGCCCCGATCAGATTCAGCGACAGTATCAGGATACACAGCACTGCTGTCGGAATCAGCATCTGATACGGATGCACGAAAATCTGGCTTCTGGCTGCCTGGATCATGGCGCCAAGACTGGCTCTTGGCGCCGGAATCCCGACTCCCATAAAGCTCAAAAATGCTTCGGTAAAAATAGCCTGCGGTACCAGAAATGTAAGACTTACCACAATCGGTCCTGCAGCATTCGGCAAAAGATGGGTCAGAAAAATCCGAAGAGGGCCGGCTCCCGCAAGCCGGGATGCCAGAACAAACTCCCGTTCTTTGATCCGCATCACTTCTCCTCTTACAATTCGCGCTGTTTCAATCCAGCCGGATATACAAAGTCCCACAAGGATGCTTACCTCATTCGCTCCCAGTACCATCATGATCAGGATCACATACAAAAGAGACGGAACCGATGCCACAATATCCGCGATCCGCATCAGAATATTATCTGCGGTTTTTCCCGCATACCCGGATGCCGCTCCATATAAAACACCCAGCGCGCCGTTTAAAAGTGCACTTGCAAGTCCGACACACAAACTGATCCTGACTCCGCACCAAACCCGTACAAACAGATCTCTTCCAAACTTATCTGTCCCGAAAGGATGGGAGAAGGATATTCCCTGATTGCGGATATCCGCATGCATTTCTGTAGATGTCCAAGGTGACAGGGCCGGAACCAGTACTGCTAAAAAAATGCAGAGCAAAAGCAGGATCAGTCCCACTGTTATTTTTTCGTTTTTTCTAAAATTTATCTGCTTCATTGCTTCTCCTTTGCACTGCTCTTACTCCTCATCTACATAGCTTCTTCGCACTCTCGGATCAATGCACGCACTAAGTAAGTCCACTGCCAGCTGAATCAGGATCACGACTGCCCCCATAAAGATCGTCAATCCGAGAATGAGTGTATAATCCCGGTTTGCAATGGAACTTACAAACTGTCTGCCAAGCCCCGGAATGGTAAAAATGCTCTCCACCACAAAACTTCCTGTCAAAAGAAACGCGCTTGCAGGTCCCAGATAATTCAGCACCGGAATCCAGATATGCGGCAGAATGTGCGTAAACAGGATCTGTCTTTTTTCAGTCCTTTCGTTCGCGCCAGAAGTACATAATCTCTTTGTTTCTCCTGGGCAAGAAGTGTCCCGGTCAGCCGTGCCAGCGAACAGGCGGGATACAGCGCCAGAGCGCATACCGGGAGAATGTAATTTTTCCAGGAATCCAGTCCACTGACCGGCAGCCATTTCAGCCAGACTCCAAATACAAGCATCAGCAAAAGTGCTGCCACAAAATTGGGCACTCCTCCGATCAGAAGTGTTCCAGTAAAAAGCCCTCCCCGAAGCAGCCTGTGTCTCGAAAAAGTCTGCCAGACTCCAATCCCGATTCCGACGATCATTGCCAGAAGAATCGCCAGAACTCCGATCACCGCAGTCACCGGCCAGGATCTTTGAATGATATTTGCAACCGATTCGGACGGATTTTGATAAGAATATCCCAGATTTCCGCGAAGCAGATGCTTCATATATGTGACATACTGGACCCCTGCCGGCTGATGTAATCCATATTCTTCCTCCATCATCTGCAGCACACTCTCCGACACATTTGCTCCCTGAAAAGGACTTCCCGGAATTACCCTGGTCAGAAAAAATGTAACCGTTGCCAGAACAAACAAGGAAAGAATCCCTGTAACAAGCCGTTTTCCTATGTATTTTGCCACTGTATGCTCTCCTCTCTAGTCTTCTGCCAGCTCCAGAATCTTTAAGACCATGCTCTCCACAGATGCTTCTTCTGAAATCTGTATCTGCATTCCATATCTTTTTGCCTCATTTGCTGTCTGTTCTCCAATGCAGACAGCCCGTATTTTTGTAGTATCGATTCCCGGAAGTGCCTGTACAAATCCACGGACCGTGGACGCACTGGTAAATGTCACCAGATCAATTTCTCCCTGCCTCTGCTGCTTCTCGATTGTTTCCTTTAAAGTCTCCTGCAATTTGCAGACCGTTTCATACAGAGGCACATCTTCCACCTTCAATCCGGCGTTTTTCAGCGGCGGAAGCAACTCTTCGGATCCCTGCTTTGCCCGCAGCAGTACAATCCGGCTCTTTGGTGCCGCTTCTCCTGCGATTGCCTCCCCCAGTGCCGCTGCACAGAATGTCTGGGGCATGACATCCGCAAACACGCCAAACTGTTCCAGTTCCTTTGCTGTACCGGAACCAATTGCGGCAACTTTTACATGGGGAAGAAATACATTGCGTACATCCATTTTCAGCATTCTGATCTGTTTCCAGAACGTCTGTACCCCGATGGGGCTGGTAAACACAAGCCACTGCTCGCTTTCCTGTTCTCTGATACTCCCCAGAATTGTCCCAAGTACTTCATTCGGCCAGACAGGCTTTGTTGTAATAGACGGCAGCTCAATTACCTGTGCCCCCAATTCCCGAAGCCTTCCGGCCAGCCTGGAACTGTTCTGCCTCGGGCGGGTGGTCAGAATCTGTTTTCCCCACAGAGGGAGATTCTTTACCCAGTCAAATTTTTCAGACAATGTACAGACTTTTCCCACAAGAATGATCGCAGGCGTCTGCACCTGAAATGTTTTTGCATCCTCCCAAAGCCTGGCAAGTGTGCTGACAAGCCTTCTTTGTCTTGCCGTAGTTCCTTTTTCCAGCACTGCTGCCGGTGTATTCTCATCCATTCCCGCCTGGATCAGTCCACGGCATATTTCTTCCATGGCAGTGATCCCCATCAGAAAAATAAGCGTTCCGTTCAATTTTGCAAGGGCGTCATAAGGAATCTCTATTTTTTTGCCTTCTTTTGCATGCCCTGTGATCACATGAAAGGAAGACGCAAAATCCCGATGCGTGATCGGAATGCCTGCATACGCCGGAACTGCAAGAGCAGAAGTCACTCCGGGGATGATTTCAAACGGAATCCCTTCTGCCGCCAGACACTCCACCTCCTCGGCCCCTCTCCCGAATACAAACGGATCTCCTCCTTTTAAACGAAGGACATTTTTTCCTGCTTTCGCCTCACGAAGCAAAATCTGATTGATCTCTTCCTGACGGACACAGTGATGTCCGGAACGTTTTCCCACGTAAATCCATTCTTTTCCATCCGGGATCAGACTCAGGATTTCTGCACTGATCAGCGCATCATAGATGATCACATCCGCCTCATCCATCCATTTTTTACTTTCAGTGTCAAAAGAGATGCATCTCCCGGTCCTGCTCCCGCAAGCCATACTTTGCCGGATGGAGATCCCTTTCCTGTCTTTTTTTCTGCTGACTTTCCATATGCGCTCCTTTTCTATTTTCCATACTTTTTCTGCATATTGTGTGCAAGAGTCTCCCCCAACAGCTCTGCTTCTTTCTTATTGCCGCTTGTCTTTTCTACAAACCAGTTCTCATCCGATTCTCTCCAGTACAGCCCTGTAATATGACACTTTGATCCTCTGATTTCTGCATATGCTGCCACAGGTGAAGTACATCCGCCATTCAGTACTTTTACAAAGGCTCGTTCTGCCTTCGCCGCGGCCTCAGACCGGGGATCGTTGAGCACTTCTAAAAGTTCCTGATATTCCCCGGCTCTTGCCTGCACTGCCAGAATTCCCTGTCCGGCTGCCGGGATCATTTCTTCGCAGGAAAAATATCTCCCGATACAGGAATCCATTCCCAGTCTTTTTAATCCGGCTGCTGCCAGAACCGTAGCACAAAATCCTTCTTCCTCCAGTTTGCGAAGTCTCGTCTGCACGTTTCCGCGGATTCCCTGAAACGTGACAGTCCGGATACAGTCTCTCCAGCTGCAGTCTCCGCCTCTTGCTGGAAGTCCCAATCATCCCGCCGGAAATGCTTTCGGTCTGTCCCTGCCGAAAGATCAGCACATCTCGCGGATCTTCCCGTTTGCTATATGCAAGAATCGGAAGATCTTCCGGGATGTCCATCGGCATGTCTTTTAAGCTGTGCACAGACAGATCGACCCGTCCCTTTCGCAAAGCCTGATCCAGCTCCTTGACAAACAAACCTTTTCCTCCGATCTGCTCCAGACTCCGGTCTAAAATCCGGTCTCCGGTCGTCTTCATTGTCACGATCTCCACACGGATATGCGGAAAATGCGCCTCAATCTGTCCTTTTATGATCTCGGTCTGTGTCACCGCCAGCCTGCTTTCCCTGCTTCCGATCCGTATTACTGTTTTCATGGCATTCTCGTTCCTTTCCCCAGAATCTGATAAATATACTCCATATCCAAACTTTCCCGGATAATCTCCGCCAGCTTATTGTACTGGGTTTCCTTGTATGCCTTCCAGTCCAGACGCTCAAGCTGCCCGGCATCATATCCTTTTTCTTTTAAAAGTGCCGAAACAAACCCGGATGCGACACAAGCCTGATCAAAAATTCCGTGTACATAGCAGCCGTAACAGTTGTTTTTTCTGGCGCCGTCATATCGAATCCGTCTTTCGCCTGTTTCCTCCTGAATCTGCACCAGCGGACAAGGCTCCTCTGTATACGTTGTCACTCCCATATGGATTTCATATCCTTCTAATGGCACCTGACTTAAACTGCTCAGACTTCCAGACAGCCCTTCAAAAGTTCCCTGTACGCGGGTTCTCATCTTTTCCCCTGCAAACACAGTCTGTATCGGAAGCAAGCCCATTCCTTTGAGTTCCCCGCCCGCTTCCACACCTTTGGGATCCTGCAAAAGCTCTCCCATCATCTGATAGCCGCCGCAGATTCCAAATACAGTTTTTCCGGATGCCGCATGGCGAAGGATCTTTCCTTCCAGTCCGCACTGACGAAGCCACTTCAAGTCTTCCATCGTGTTTTTACTTCCGGGAAGAATGACCGCATCCGGAGTGCCGAACTGTGACGCACTTGTCACGTACCGGACACCGACTTCATCCATAGATTCTAGCGGCATCAGATCTGTAAAATTAGAAATTCTCGGAAGCCGGATCACGGCAATATCCAGAAGCCCTTTCTTTTCTCTGTGCGTGAACCGCTCGCTTAAGCTGTCTTCTTCGTCAATATCCAGGTGGAAATAAGGAACAACCCCACATACCGGAATCTTTGTCTTTTCTTCCAGCATATCAAGTCCGGGACGTAAGATTTCTTTGTCCCCGCGAAATTTATTGATGATCGTTCCTTTGATCCTTCTTCTCTCCTGCTCCTCTAAAAGCTCAATGGTTCCCACAATCTGGGCAAACACACCGCCTCTGTCAATATCTCCGGCCAGAAGCACCGGTGCATCTACCATCTCTGCCATTCCCATATTCACGATATCTTCACGTTTCAGATTAATCTCCGCCGGGCTGCCCGCACCTTCGATGACAATAATGTCAAACTGTTCATCCAGTTTCTGATAGGCGCTTTTGATCACCGGAATATATTCTCTTTTCCTGCGAAAATATTCCATCGCTGACATCACACCCTGTACTTCTCCGTTTAAGATCACCTGAGAGCCGGTGTCATTGGTCGGTTTTAACAAGATCGGATTCATGATCGCAAGAGGTTCGATACCCGCAGCCTCTGCCTGCATGACCTGAGCTCTTCCCATTTCCAGACCTTCTCTTGTAATAAAGGAATTGAGCGCCATATTCTGGGATTTAAAGGGCGCTACCTGATATCCATCCTGATGAAATACCCGGCACAGTCCGCCTGCCAGAACACTTTTTCCTGCATTTGACATGGTTCCCTGTATCATGATCGGTGCTGCCATTCTCATTCTCCCCCTTCATAAATATATTCCAATGCTTTCAGTAATTTTTCATTGTCTGTTCTCTGTTTCACCGCGATTCGGTAATACCCCTTTTCCAGTCCCTCATAATTGGAGCAGTCCCGAATCAGGATGTTTTTCTGAAGCAGCAGAGAGAACAGCGGATATGGACTCTTTAAGAGCAGATAGTTCACTTTTGAAGGGAACCACTCCACCCCAATCCGGGTCAGACTTTCTTCCAGCCATACCCGTTCAGTTTCCAGCCATTTTCGCATTTCCTGCCATCTTTTCATTTCCTTTAAAGCCGCACACCCGGCTGCCTGTGCCACACTGGACACGCTCCAGGGCTGCCGGTTTCTTTCCATCTTTTCAAGCAGCTCCAAATTGGATGTGATCCCGTATCCGAGCCGGATTCCCGGAATCGCAGAAATCTTTGTAAAGGCCTGCAGAATCATCAGATTTTTACTTCTCTCGCATTCTCTGCAGAGTGTCTGTTTTTGCGGTTCTGACAGAAATTCCACAAAACACTCATCCAAAATCATGAGAATCCCTTTTTCTTCACATGTCTTTAAAATCTCAAGCAGAAAGTCCTTTGGGATTACCGCTCCGCTTGGATTATCCGGAGAACATAAGAAGAGCAGATCCACATCTTCTTTCAAAAACTCCAGATAAGACGTTTGCGGCACAAACCCGTGTTTCTCACTGAGCGGATAGTACACACATTCACAGTCCACCGCCTGAAGCGCTCTGTGATATTCTGCAAAAGACGGGATCGTCAGGAGCGCTTTTTTCGGTCGAAGGGAATGGATCACCAAAAAGATCAGTTCTGCCGCTCCATTTCCAAAAATCAGAAATTCCTGGGGAACCTGCAGATGTTCTGCCAGTGCACTTCTGAGTTTCCGGCTTTTGCTGTCCGGATACTCCCCTGCATGCTTCAGATTTTCCGCCATCGCCAAAAGCACCTCTTCTCCTGGTCCGAAAGGATTGAGGTTGACAGAGTAGTCCGTCACGTTTTCATAAGTATAAATATCTCCGCCATGCATATATTCCATGATTTTGTCTCCTTTCTTACCAGAAATACCAGAACCGGATCATTCCTGCAAACAGCAGGGTAAGCACTGCTGTCACATACATCAGCCTTCCTGCCCGTTTGATGTCTTCGGCCTCGACAGGACGGATCGGATCTCCGATCGTCTCTTTTTTATGCAGTACACCAAAATACCATGCATCTCCTGCCAGCTGCACCTGAAGCGCCCCTGCACAGACTGATTCCGTCTGCGCAGAATTCGGACTGGCATGCTTTCTCCGGTCTCTTTTATAAATCTGCGCTGCCTTTTTTGCATCCATTCCTGTCAGAAATGCCGCCGCGATCATCAGAACTGCCGATACTCTGGATGGCAGATAATTAAACACGTCATCCATCTTTGCCGCCACTCTCCCGAAATAGAGATTTTTTTCATTCTTATATCCCAGCATCGAATCCATCGTATTGACCGCTTTATAGAGGAATCCAAGCGGTGCACCGCCAAGCATCAGAAACATCAGCGGCGCAGTCACACCGTCTGATGTATTTTCTGCCACAGTTTCCACTGCTGCCTTTGCAATCCCTTCTTCTGTAAGCGACTTGGTATCTCTTCCTACAATCATGGAAACTGCTTTTCTTGCCCCCTCCACATCCTGTGTTTTCAGAGCATGGTATACCTTCTTACTCTCCACAGAAAGTGAACGTGCCGCCAGGATCTGGTAACACCAGAAGCATTCCAGAAGAAACGAAACAGCCGGATGGATCTTCTCTGCCGCCCACAGCATCAGACATGGAATCCCGGTACTGATCAAAATCACCAGGAGCCACAGAATTCCCCCTGCCACAATCTGTTTTTTCGGTGATTTTCCCGCCGCACTTCGCAGCGGTTTTTCCAAAAAAGAAATCAGATGTCCGATCAGCCTTATCGGGTGATACAGCCAGTAAGGATCGCCAAAGATCAAATCCAGTCCAAATCCTGTCATACATGCAAGTAATATTCTCATAATCTTTCTATCTCCGTCAGTTGTTTTTTCCCCTGTCTCCAGCTTCCCTCCTCTGCGATTGCAGAATATCCGCTGCCATTTGAGACCTGCCAGTCATAAAATTCTCCTCCCGTTTGAGAAAACGCTGACAAAACCGCCATGATCGTACCGCCGTGTACGACAAATGCTGCTTCCCGGCACTGCAAATCCATCAGATGCTCCATCATCTGCTCAAATCCAAGGCGTGTTCGCTCAAAAAATGTCTCCTGTCCTTCTCCTTCCGGAAAAGGAATCGTTCCATTGGAATCCAGCCACCTCTGATATCCGGGATCGTCTTTTAATTCTTCATAATTTTTTCCTTCAAAACGCCCGAAATCCTTCTCCCGGAAATTTTCACAGATCAGATCCGGCTCTTTTTGAAACAACAACCTAGCTGTCTGTCTGCAGCGAAGCATTGGACTTGTGATGATCTTCTCCGGACAACAAAGGATACTTCCTGTCTGCCCCGGCAAGATGGGCTCATCTGTTCGTCCGATATACCGTCTTTCCAGATTTCCCTGTGTCTGAAAATGGCGGATCAGCCAGATTCTCATAATGCACCTCCTGCCACGATAACTGCTGCCAGTATCAGAAGTTCGGCAAGCTGCAGAAAATATCCTGCCAGATCGCCTGTCATCCCGCCAAACTGTTTCATTGCCATGTGATGGTAATACCAGAATACCAGAAGAGCGGTGCAAAGAGCCGCCGCGCCCATCTGCACAGAAGTCATCAACATCACTGCCAAAGCCGCAAAAAACCAGCACACCATCACAACTGCCACCCGTTTCCTGTGTGCCTGCTCCTGAAAGGTTCGTCCAAGTCCGTCTTTTTTCGCAGATGGGAACACCATCACAGAGAGTCCGCTAAGGGAACGTGACATTACATATCCTGCCCCGATCACCGGGAGCATTTCTGATTTTGCTTCACTCCACAATGCCAGACTTGCCACAAGATATAGTCCAAATCCGATCACTGCGAAAGCTCCGGTGCGGGAATCTTTTAAAATTTCCAGCTTCTTTTCTCTGCTTCCATAGGAATTCAGAGCATCCATCGTGTCCAGGAATCCGTCCATGTGGATTCCGCCGTTGACCAGTACCGGAAGCAGTGTCATCACTCCTGCAAAAAACAACGTTCCGCATGACGTATACACAAGAAGAGCATTTCCGAGGATGACCTCCAGAATTCCTGTCACCACTCCTACCAGAGGGAAAAAGCACATGGCATATTTCATATTTTTTTCATTCCATTCCACCCGGGGCATCGGAATTTTCGAGTACATCGCAACTCCGATTGCCAGAGACTCAAAGAATCTCATTTTAACACCTCGTATTGTTCGATCTTTGCTTTTTCAAATGTGGTCATCTCCCGGTAAACCGAAAGCCCCATCTCCAGAACCGGAATCACTGCCACTGCGCCGGTCCCTTCTCCCAGACTCATATTACAAGTCAAAAGTGGGGAAAGCTCCAACGCCTCCAACAGCATAGCTCCTGCCGGTTCTTTGGATACATGGGAAGGCAGAAAATAAGACTTTGAAACCGGCACCATGCGCGCGGCACACAAAGCCGCTACAGAAGAGATAAATCCGTCGATCACCACCGGAACGCGGTACAGAGCTCCTCCTAAAAAGACACCGGTCAGACCCGCAATATCCAGGCCTCCTACTTTTGAAAGAACATCCACCGGATCTTCCTTGTCCGGCTGATAGTTTGCAATCGCATCCTTAATAACAGAAATCTTTTTCTCAAGCCCTGCGCTGCTAAGGCCTGCCCCGCGCCCGGTTACCTGTTCTGGTGCAACGGATAACAGCACCGACGCAACAGCACTGCTGGTCGTCGTGTTACCGATTCCCATCTCTCCCGTAGCGATCATCTCATATCCCTGTTCTTTGAGCTGTTCCACTTTTCGGATGCCGATTTCAATTGCCTGCCATACCTCTTCTCTTGTCATTGCAGGTTCTTTTGAAAAATTACGTGTTCCGTAGGCAACTTTTTCTTCCTTGACTGTCACTGACGGAACATCCACCGCCATTCCGATGTCTACTGGAAAGAGATCCACCCCGGCCACTTTGCTCATCGCACAGACGCTGGTACTGGATTTTGTGAAATTGTCCGCTACCATGGCAGTCACTTCCTGCCCGGTCTGTGTGACCCCTTCCTCCACGATTCCATTGTCTGCGCACATAATGACCAGCGCCTTTTTCTTCAGCTCATAATCCGGGGTCTCTTTGATCCCCGCCATCTGTATCACTGCATCCTCCAGCTTTCCCAGAGAAAACAGTGGTTTTGCGATCTTTATCCAGTGCTTTCTTGCCTGTTCCATGCTTGTTTCATCCAAAGGTCTGATCTCTTTTTTCAACTCTTCCAGTGTCATTTTCTTTCACTTCCTTCTTTTTGTGACTGCTCCCATCTGATTGCTTCCCGCATGAACCTTTCTGCAAATACCGGATTGGACGAATAGGAAAGATGCGGAAATCCCGCAAACAGATTCTGCTGCATATGAACGCATTCCCAGCTTCTCTTTCCGTCCGGTTTTAACGCTTTTGCATCTGTTCCATTATTTGTACTGTCCCAGTAGTGGAATTCATGACCGCGGATCCTCTCTCCTCGCTTCAAAAACGTACCGTCCACCACTCCTGTCAGATTGATGTAACCAAACCGTACCAGTTTTTCCTTCGGCGCTGCCTCGCCTCTGATCACGCCGGCCATCTTCCAGAGTTTTCCTTTCGGATCCGCAAGCTTCTCATGAAGATACAAAAAACCGCCGCATTCCGCATGGCAGGGCATTCCATTTTGAATGCTTTCCCGGATTTTAGCAAGCATGGTTTTGTTTTCACTTAATTCTCTGGCATATAATTCCGGATATCCGCCGCCTAACAAAAGACCGCTGACTCCTTCTGGCAGGTGGGTATCTCGAATAGGGCTGAAATACACCAGATTGCAGCCATATCTTTCCAGCAGTTTCAGATTGTCTTTATAATAAAATCCAAACGCCTCATCCCTTGCCACCGCAATCGATACCTTTGGATTTTCTTTCTCCTCATCCTCAGGTACGCTTATTTCCAGAGACGGTGCTTCTTTGGCCAACTCATAGAGACCTTCCAGATCTACCGTCTCTGAGAGGATCTCTCCTGCCTGCTCCAGCTGTGCTTTCAGATGTTTGATTTCCTCCGGTGTGACCAGACCAAGATGCCGGCTCTTTAGATGAAACGCTTCATGTTCCGGAATATACCCGAGCACCTTGATCGGATGTCCTGCCTTTTTCAGCTCGTTTTCCAGCATTTCTTTCAAACGGGGATACAACATTGCCGATACGCGGTTTAACAAAATTCCCCGAATCCGGCTCTCCTTTTTAAATTCCAGAAACCCTTTCACCAGAGCAGCCAGAGACAGAGCGGAGCCTCTCGCTGAAACCACCAGCACGACCGGTATCTGCAAGGCAGCTGCCACATCATAGGAACTTGCTTTTGCCGTATCCAGTCCCATACCGTCATAATATCCCATAACACCCTCTACCACTGCCAGATCGGCATTTTTGGCATGCTCTGCAAAAATCCCGGTCAGCTGCTCTTTCTCGCAGAAAAACAGATCCAGATTCTGAGAATCAATCCCGAGCACCTCCCGGTGAAACATCGGATCAATATAATCCGGTCCGCATTTACAGGAAACAACATTTTTCTGCTGTCTGCAAAACGCTGCCATCAGCCCACAGGAAATCACCGTTTTTCCGCTTCCGCTGGACGGTGCGGCAATTAAAATTCTTGGAATATTCACGCTTCTCCCTCCGAAATAATATAGATCGGGTTTTGTCCTGTCATCATGTGATGACGTCCCAGTTTTCTCGCTTTTGCCGCTGTAATCTGTACAATTTCCGGTTCCCGCAAAAGCCCTTCATCCACTGCTTCCATTACTTCCGCCATCGTATCCAGAGAAATCGCTGTCAGTACGATCTGTACATCCGGGTTCTTCTTTTTAACTGCCAGCAGGATTTCCCTCAGATTTCCGCTGCTTCCCCCGATAAATACATGGGTCGGCGGTTCCAGTTTCCTGAGTGCTTCCGGTGCTGTTCCCTCCACGATCTGCACATTATCTGTCCGCAATTTTTGCACGTTTTTACGGATCAGCTCGATCCCTTCCGGATTCTTTTCAATAGCATACACTCGAATACTGCCGTCCTGGCAGGCTGCTTCAACAGCAACAGAACCTGTTCCCGCACCAACGTCATAAAGAACCGCATCTTTTTCCAGATCAAGCTTTGCGATACAGATTGTCCGCACTTCTTCTTTCGTCATAGGAACGTTTCCTCTTGTAAAGGCTTCATCCTTCAAATGCCGGCACACCTTCTGTGATGGATGTGGATTTTCCAGACAGACAATGCAAAGCCCCTCTGTATCCTCCTCCGTCAGTTCGCTTACCGTTTTTGAAAAATCTGCTCTTGCGGATAGGAAAAATTTTTTCCGATATGTACCGTCAAGTCTTCAAGCCCATAATACAAAAGCTTCTCTTTCAGATTTTCTTTTCTTCCGCCCAACAGCAGAAAAGTTTTTGCATGATGTTCTGCTTCATAAATCCAGTTCTGCCATCTTCCATGGAGGCTGACAAGGGCTGCATCCTCCCAGGAAGTGTGTAGCGCAGCTGCAAAATACACAACAGACGAAATTCCCGGAATCCTTTGGATTTCATACCGTTCTTCACTGCCATTTAGAACTTCTTCCAGTTTTTTTGCCCCGCTGTAAAATCCTGCATCCCCGGAAAGTACAATCCCGATCCTGCAAAACTGCGGATGCTTTCGAAGGTACTCTTCTATTTTTTCCGGCAGATATTCTGCATGGCAGACACAATCTGCATCGGATACCTCTTCCAGAAGCCGTTTTGCGCCAATCATACAGTCACAGCCTTTTAAAGACTCTTTTGCCTGGACAGTCATCCCCTCTTTCGTTCCCATTCCGATCCCGGCCAGATAAACGATTCTTTTTCTCTTTACACATCCCGATATCCTCTCGGTGTCACCATGTGACCATCCATTTCCTGTGTCTGTTCATTTCCGATAAACACCGTTGTAAACATATCCACCTCTGTGTCTTTTAATCCTTTAATGTAAGGATCCGGCTCTCCTGCCCGTCTCTTCCGATCTGTCTGACAATTCCGCAGATTGTATCTTCTGCTTTGTATTCCAGCATCATATTACATGCCTTCTCCAGATAGTCATGACGTTTTCTGCTGGAAGGATTGTAAAGACAGATCACAAAATCTGCCATGGCTGCTGCCCTGACTCTCTTTTCAATCTTCTCCCATGGTGTGAGCAGGTCACTTAAACTGATGACTGCAAAATCATGAATTAACGGAGCTCCAAGCACGGCTGCACCGCCGATTGCAGCCGTGATCCCCGGCACAATCTCAAGCTCTGCCTTAGGAAACTCGACACCGACCTCATACATCAAACCAGCCATTCCATACACACCGGCATCCCCGCTGCAGATCATCGCCACTTTTTTCCCTTTCATGGCCTCCTCAAATGCCATCTTGCACCGCTTCACTTCCTGCTTCATCGGCGTGGTCAGAAATTCTTTCTCGGGAAACTGCTCTTTCACCAGATCTACATACACCGTATATCCGATGATTGTATCGCAGGCATTCAGCACTTCTCTCGCCTCTTCTGTCATCTGTTTTCCCGCTCCGGGACCGATCCCGACTACATACACTCTATTCATCTGCCTGCTCCTCCTGTTTTCCCTGTCGAAATTCTGTGGTAAATTCCGGATGGTACAGAAGTGATCTCTCATATTCTCCTTCCAGAATTCTTCCCACCACGATCAGGGCTGTTTTTGTCACCTGTGCGTCTGCCGCTGTTTTTTCCAGTTCTGAGACCATGCATCGCAGCACTTTTTCCTCCGGCCAGGTTGCCTTGTACACGATCGCTGCCGGAGTGTCTGCCGGATATCCCCCTGCCATCAGCTCTTCCTGCAGTTTTCCAAGCATTCCGGTGCTCAGAAAAATCACCATCGTCGCCTGATGCGCCGCAAAGCTGCGGATGGACTCTTTATCCGGAACCGGCGTTCTGCCTGCCATTCTTGTAATCACCACAGACTGGGAAATATCAGGCAGTGTATATTCTGCATGTAGCGCTGCTGCTGCTCCGCAAAAAGAACTGACACCCGGACATACTTCGTACGGAATCTGACGCTCTTCCAAAGCATCCATCTGCTCTCTTATCGCTCCGTACAGACACGGATCCCCGGTATGCAGCCGAACGATCCGTTTTCCTTCTTTTTCCCCTGCATACATCACTTCCAGAACTTCTTCCAGCGTCATATAGGCGCTGTTATATACTTCACAGCCTTCTTTTTTTACCTGCAAAAGACCCGGATTTACCAGTGACCCTGCATAAATGATAATGTCCGCTTCTTTTAAATACTGCTGTCCCCGCACTGTGATCAGATCTTCCGCTCCCGGTCCTGCTCCTACAAATACGATCATTTCGTCTCCTCCCCTTCTGCTATTTTTTCTCTTTTACAATAAACAATGAATAATAACTTGCCTCATCCGGAATCTCCTCTGCCGAATGGTAGATTGTCTCATTCTCCATGCCGCAGTTTTCTACCATCGTCAGATTTAAGTTCTGCTCTTTGATCACCTGCTTGACATAAGGAATCTTTCGCCCGGCCTTCATCAGCACCTTTGTTCCCGCCATCTTTAATCCTTCTTCAATCTCATAGGACGCAGGGATGACATGCAGTTCTTCCTGGTTCTCCACAAGGCTCTGATCCAGTCTTGCCGCTGCCGCACAAAAGGAAGGAACTCCCGGTATGATCCTTGTCTCATATCCCTGTTTCCGAATTCTCTTGTGAATATACATACAGGTCGAGTACACGGTCGGATCTCCCAGCGTGATAAACACCACATCCATTCCTTTTTCCAGAAGCTCTGCTGTTTTTTCTGCACCCTCGTCATGTACCTGACGAAGCCGTTCTTTTTCTTTCATCATCGGCATTGGCAGATACAACTTGGCTTTCTCCCCGATTTGTGCATCTGCCTGCACTGCAATCTGATAGGCAACACATTTTTCCAGATAACTTTTATATGCAGGATCTGTTCCTGTCGGATCATACGCCGCCTCTGTAAAATTTTTATCCGATACCGGGATTGCAATCACCGGACACTGCTTCATGACACGCAGTGCCTTTACTGTCAAAAGCTCGGGATCTCCCGGCCCTACACCTGCTCCGTAAAATATTCCGCTCATTCTTTCTCTCCTGTTCGTTTCTCTTTCACTGATTCTGCGCGTATGATTTCCAAAAGTTCTTCTGCACCGGAAGTCTCTCCTAATATCCCGTTTTCATTCGAAAACACGATTGCTTCCACACGAAGAGACTCCCCTCCTCTGTGCTTCAGATAAAATGCGATCCGTTTCATTACAGAATCCATAACCTGTCCCAACAGCTGTTCTTTTTCAAGCAGTTCTGTCATTTCTGCTGTTGTAATACTTTCCATAATTTTTTTTACGGTTTCAGGATCAGCCCCCGCCATCGCCGCATGCGAAGCAAATACTTCCATCCTGCAGTCCGCCTGTCTGGAGTGCGTATTCATCACTCCTGCCGCCACCTTGATCAGTTTGCCCACATGTCCGATCAGCAGAATTCCTTTCATCCCGAGCCGCACCGCATGATCAATGGATTCTCCGATGTAATTGCTGCACTTGACCGCAAGATTTCCATCATAACCAAGTGCTTCTTTCAGAAAATCACTTCCATAATTTCCCGGTACCAGATAACAGTACTCGTTTCCATTTTCTCTGAGCATCTTCATTTCCAGGAAAATCGTATCTGTCAGAGCTTTCTCACTCATTGGCTCTACAATGCCTGTGGTTCCAAGCACAGAAAGTCCTCCTTCGATACCAAGCCTCGGGTTGAATGTTTTTTTGCCAGTTCTGCTCCGTCAGGAATTGAAATGATCACAGAAAGACCGCCTGTGTACCCGCCGCGCTCTTTCTCTTTTTCCACTGCTTCACGGATCATGGCTCTTGGAACTTTATTGATCGCGGCATCGCCGATATCCTGCTCCAGTCCTTTTCTGGTAATACGTCCGACACCAACGCCGCCATCCAGTGTGATCTGCTTTCCCTCTGTTTTGGAAACCTCTGCATAGACCAGAATCTGATCCGTCACATCCGGATCGTCCCCTGCATCCTTTCGGATCGCACAGCGTACCTTGTCTTTCATACGCAAAATGTCCTCCACATCCAGATACAGCCGGATCCCTTTTGGTGTCATCAGAGAAACCTGACGGATCTCTTCTCCCAAAAACAGCATTCTGGCTGCTGCTTTTGCCGCAGCCGCAGCACAGCTTCCGGTGGTATATCCCATTCTCAGTTTTTTCTGATCTTTCCACACAAATGCCTGTTCTGTCATTGTGCCTCCTCTAATGCTCCATG
>ENA-OQIF01000149-OQIF01000149.1-human-gut-metagenome-genome-assembly--contig:-NODE-149-length-38322-cov-6.557350_pt1 | contig 38322 bp, 44 predicted proteins | sample MGYA00242574_ERZ504738 | MGnify/ENA primary metagenome ERZ504738 (study PRJEB26092, sample SAMD00036437) | human gut metagenome | host: Homo sapiens | study: EMG produced TPA metagenomics assembly of...
TAGATGCTGTTCTTAAAAAATCTTCTCTTAAGAAATTTTCAAGGTTGTTGTCTATTGTTTAATTATCAAGGTTCTTCGCTGTTCTTGTTGATAAGAAGTAGCTTTGATATTTTATCACGCCGTTTTCCTTTTGTCAAGAACTTTTTTCATTTTCTTTTTGCTGTCTGTTCCGGAAGTGTTTCTTCCTCACAAGTCAGCTTTAATAGGTTATCACATCCGCATCCTTCTGTCAAGAACTTTTTTCACGTTGTCCAGCGATCTGCTCTCGCATCCTGTCCCACAGTGGCCCTTGGGCTTATTCTTTTCATCGGTCTGTCTCAGCGACAAGTGGTATCTTATCACGGGAAAAGTGAATTGTCAATGTTTTTTCTGTTTTTTATTTTTTTCGCACAATTCAGACAATTTAATGGTTTTTTCCATATTAAAAGAAAGAAGGACATCACTTCTGAAAGCAACGTCCTTCCTCTGTTAAAATAACAATGTAATAGATTGAATTAAGTTAGGAATCTGGGTTTTCAATGCTGAGAATGTCATAAACAGTACAAAAATATAGCTGATTGTCATACAGATTCTCAATGCTGTCGGCTTCTTATATCCTTCGTTTACATCTTTTCTCCATAAAAGGAGCAGAATAAACAAACCTGCTACCGGTGTAGCGATCGAGGTTGCGACATTTGCCATCAGGATCAGCTGTGTTGGAGATCCGCCATAGCTATAGCAAATGATCATCGTCACGATCAGGCAGATCAGACAGCCTACGCGGATTGCTTTTGACTCCAGTGCGGTATCTTTATCAAATCCTGCGCTCAACAACACCATACCTCGCTGTGTGTTTCCTAATAAAGAAGAGAATCCTGCGCCTAACAGCGCCACTCCCATAATATACTTCGCTGCATTTCCCATGATCGGAACCAGCATTTCCGCCAATTGAGCAGGCGCTGTAATTTTCTGTCCTGTAGGATGCAGTACGATCGCACCTACCAGGATAATAGAGCCTGTGATCAGCACAACACTGATAATATGGATCACTGCATCTGTCAGCATTACGCCGTTAAACAAATCTTCTTTTTTCCACTTTTTCTCTTTTCCCAGATATGTACTGTAAATTCCGGTTGTTACTGCTGCGTTTGTAGAAATGAATGCCAATGCTGTCGCCAGTCCGCCTGCCGGAATCTGAAAACTGACAAATGCCTTGCCGGTCTCTCCCCAGTCCGGGCCTCCGACTCCGATCAACGTTGCATAAAACGCTACGATCATACCCAAAATGCACGCCGTAATAATTTTTTCTACTTTTGAATATACATTTTTTGTGAAATAGCAGTAAATTACAACCGCTATCATCAATGCAGAACCTACTTTCCAGTTAAGTCCGGTAATCAAATTCACACCGGCGCCGGTTCCTGAGATGTTCCCCATTGTAAAAAAGAGACATGCCATAAACAACGCAATTCCTACAAATCCTGCTGCCACAGGTCCATAATATTTACGGATTGCATGAATGGTCGGCATTCCCGTCACGATCGCCAGCCGGTTTGTCACCATCATAAATGTGATTCCCATAAAAACAATCGGTATGATCAGCCAGATCAGCGTATATCCGAAATTGCTGCCCAGCATCGCTGCTGTGGTGATCGCCCCGGGGCCGATCACAATTCCCGTTGCGATCAACCCCGGTCCAATTCTTTTTATCAGATCCTTTAATGGAAGCCGTTCAACATTTGCCCCAAATACTTCTGTTGTCTTGTTTTCCATAAAGCCACTTCTTTCTCTGATCCCTCTTTATTTGTATTGTTCCATATCTACTTTTGGAAGCTGACTGCGTTCCAGTCCTAAAGAAACCCAGTCTTTTTCTTCCTGATTCAGAGGAAGTACCGGTTTTCTCATCAATGCATTTGAGAAGATTCCTCTCTGATATAATGCTTCTTTTAATCTGGCATGTGCTTCACCGGATGGCTGTCCGCCTCCATAAATTGCCTGTGAAATATGATAAATACGGTCTGACCAGTCCTGTGCTTCTTTTAATGTATGTTTGTCAGGATTTGCAAATACTTCTCTTGCCGGGCAGATGATTTCCGGTACACAGCCTGCGAATCCGATCAGCGCTCCGTCCATTCCTGGGAACCAGCTTACACACAATGTTTCATCATGACATGTGATCAGGGAAATATCCGGACATTCCTGGCGAAGCAGACGTACATCATGTTCATAGATAGAAGTCACTCGTGTTCCCATTTTGATACATTTCACATGATCAATCTCTTTGCACATTTTGATCAAAGTCTCTACCGGATAGAATGCTTTGCTTGTTGCCGGATACAGATGAATGATGATATCGATATCTGCGCCTTCTGCTACATCTTTTACATATTCAAACGGTGCATCCGGATTCATTCCAAATCTCAGCCACATATGAGGAGGCATCAGAAGGATTCCATCTGCTCCTGCTTCTTTTGCTTCTTTTGCCATTTCGATGCTTTCTGCTGTGTTCTCACAGTTTACACCGGAAATAATCGTCATCACATCTCCACATTCCTCTGCACAGATCTCAACAACGCGTTTTCTTTCTGCTCTTGTCAGTCCTGTGATCTCTCCTGTATGTCCGTTACATACAAGACCGTCCATTCCTTTTCCGTAAAAACTCTTGATCCATCTTAAATATGCTCTGAATTCTGGTTCGTTGATGGAATAATCCTCATTGAGCGGTACTGAAACTGCCGGGAAAATTGTTTTAAAATTTTTACTTTTGCCATTGTTAAAATCTCCTTTACTTTACATTTCATGATTATTTTCAGGGTTCAAAGATCCTGCGCCTGAATCTTTTGTATGTGTCAGCAAACGTTTGCATATCTGTTAGTCTTTATATATCATATCTTTGAAATCACCGTCAACGAAATGGACTCCCTCTGCAAGAAGTTGCATATACCATGCAATTTTTTGCATATTTTCTATATATCCCCTCCTTTTTCTTTGATTTTTTCAAACTTATTTGACGGAATTTATTTTTTGAAGATTAAAAATGGTTTGCATTAAAAATCATATGCAATCGTTTGTATCGAACAGACTCATAAAGGAGGCAATCATGGCAACATTTAAAAGATGTCGCAAAACTTGCATGTGTAGATGTCAGTACCGTATCACGTGCTCTGAATAATACTTCTTATGTCCACCCTGACACAAAAGCCCGTATCCTGGCGGCAGTCAAAGAACTGAGTTATCAGCCGAACGTTCTTGCCAAAGGACTGCGTCAAGGCAAACGCCACACCATCGGGATCGTCGTCCCCAGATTATCCATGACCGTATTTGCAGAACTGATCCAGGGGATTGATGAAGAAGCCCGTTACCACGGATATTCTATTTTAGTTTGTACGACTGAAGATGATCCGGATGTAGAGAGAGAATGTCTGAATCGATTGAGAAATGGATTTGTAGACGGCATCATTATCGCCGGAACCGGAAAATGCGGACGCCTGATCCGGGATATCCACGCCAGCGGGATTTCTGTCGTACAGATCATCCGAAAGCAGGAATCCCATTTAAGCAGTGTGATTGCTAATTATAAGCAATCCGCGTATCGTGCCGTAAAATACCTTGCCGGGAAAGGCTGTAAAGAAATCGGGCTGATCAATGGTCCTATGTCCCTTTCCACTTATTATGAACGATATCAGGGATATAAAAAAGCCATCTCTGAACTCGGTCTGAAAGAAATCTGCCCGGAGTCCACACAACAGGCAAACACTTTTGAGTACGGCTTTCAGTGCGCGGAATTCTTATTGACCAACTACTTTCACCTGGATGCAATCATCACATCCGTAGATATTCAGGGAATCGGAGCTTTGCGGGCGGTCAAAGAACAGGCGATGCTGGTTCCGGAAGATATCCGTCTGATCAGCCTGACCGGACATTCGATCGGAGGAATGTTGGAAACAACCATGACATCTCTTGAAATTCCTGCGCATGAAATGGGGAAAAAGGCTGCGCTTATGGCCATTGAAGAAATTGATGCCCCCTCCGATCAAAAACCAAGTCCTCAGCACCTTGTTTTTGAAGCTACACTTGTAGAACGGGAAAGTTCCTGATTGTAAAAAATGGTTCAAAAAATGGAGACTGCCTTTTAAGACAATCTCCATTTTTATTATGCCACACTGCCATTTCGGTATCTGTCCGTCTGGCCGCATGCTGCTTCAAACTCTTTTAACTTTTGTTTTGCTTCCGGATTCAGATATTTCGGCACCTCGATCTGCACTGTTACGTATTGATCCCCATGTGCGGAAGTGTTTTTCATAGATACGATTCCTTTTCCACGAAGACGGATCTTCGTTCCGGACTGCGTCCCCGGTCGAATTTTACACATTACATTTCCATATAATGTAGTAACCAGAACTTCCCCGCCAAAAACTGCTGTTGTAAATGGAATATTTACTTTTGTATACAAATCCTGCCCGTTCCTCTCGTATCCCGGCTTATCTCCTACCTTTACTTTCAGAAGAAGATCTCCTGCCTCTCCCCCATTGCTTCCCGGCATTCCTTTTCCACGGAGTCTTACACTTTTTCCTGTTTCAATGCCCGCCGGTATATGAACCTGCAGAGATTGTGTGCTTCCTCTGCCGTCCGGACTCTGGAGATGAATCACTTTATCACATCCAAATGCAGCTTCTTCAAAAGTAATCGAAACTTCTGCTCTTAAGTCTTGGCCTTTTCTCACAAACTGACTGCTGTCAAACCCCTGCCTGTAAAATCCATTTTTGCCAAATCCTCCGCTTTCAAATCCACTGTTTTGGAAACCGCCGGACTGTCTGCCGTGAAAAATATGATCAAACATATCTCCAAAAATATCGTCCATATTTCCGCTCTCAAAATGGTACTCCTGATAGCCTCCTCCTGCATTTTCAAAAGGATTACCGTGCGGATTCTGTCCTGCCCCGCTGCCATCAAATGCGGAATGTCCAAACTGATCGTATAGCCTTTTCTTTTCCGGATCACTTAAAATCGTATATGCTTCTGTCACTTCTTTAAATGATTTCTCTGCCTGTTTATCTCCTGGATTGGTATCCGGATGATATTTTTTCGCCAATTTCCGGTATGCTTTTTTAATTGTTCCTGCATCTGCATTTCTGCTGACTCCGAGCACTTCATAATAATCTCTTTTTGCTGCCATCCTTTCTTCACCTCCTGTTCAAAAAAAATCCCCGGGATCACAATCCCGGGGAAAATACCTTTTATCCTTCTATTGTTACATATCGTTTTTCATCCACAGGTTTCTTTTCCTCTTTTTTCGGGATATCAAGCATCAGAATACCATTTTCAAATTTTGCATGAATATCGGTCTCTGTGATATCCTCTCCAACATAGAAACTTCGGCTCATGTTTCCTGCATAACGCTCTCTTCTAATGTAGGTACCATTCTTATCCTGCTCATCTTTATCGAGACCTCTTGCTGCACTGATGGTCAAATATCCGTCTTTCAGTTCCGCTTTCACCTCGTCTTTTTTAAATCCCGGCAGATCGATCGCTACTTCGTAGCCATGTTCTGTCTCTTTGACATCGGTTTTCATCATACGATCTGCACGTTTGCCATACAATTTCTTGTCAATATCCGGAAATGAAAAATCCATCCAATCGTTAAATAAGTTTTCTCCAAAAATACTAGGCATCATCATAAGTCATATCTCCTTCCTACTATACAATCATCTATGTAAAGCACAACCGGACGATCCGGAGTGTTGATTACTTTTTGATGAATCCTTGTTACCTTTGTTCTATTTGTAATATAGCATTCATTATTGGCACTGTCAAGTGGTGAGTGCTAATTTTTGTGAAGAATTTGTGAAGCCTTGATTTTATGGGCTTCACAGAGGTTTTTCACTTGCTTTCGCACTCGATTTTCTTGATTTTACACCATTTTTACACCATTTCATTTGATTTTGGTGTAACACTCACTTTATTTACACCAAATTACACCATCGACTTACATTTACACCACAGCAGGTACAGTTTCCGGCAGATTCATTTTTGACATCTCATTTTCTACATGAGCCATTTCAGCGATATGATTGTAGATATTCATAGTGATCTTCGCATCAGAATGTCCCATTACATATTGCATAACTTTCGGATTAACATTATTCTCACCCAATCTGGTACATCCTGTGTGACGAAGAATGTGTGCAGATATATGAGGCATCAGTTCTGGCTCCCTGTTCTCATTTTCCGCCAATATTGTTTCTCTCTTATTATAGGCATTAACGATATTCTTCAGAAAACTATTCACACCTGCTGGCATAATCGGACGCCCATGTTTTGTGTTAAAAATAAAACCACTGCGTTTACCAATCTCTACATTACTCTGCAATCCCAACATCAAATTTAATTCCTTCTGCTTACGAAACGCATCATATACGGTCTGAGTCATAGGAATTGTTCTGATTCCAGCATCCGTTTTTGTCTCCGAATCATGGAAACAATAACCTTCTTCTCCCTCATAATAAACAAGCTGTCCATTCACATGAATTTCCCGGTTTTTCATATCCACATCTGACCAGGTCAATCCGATTGTTTCACTTATTCTCAGGCAGGCTCCAAACATAATCTGCATCATTGGCAAATGCGGCTTATACACCTTACTGTTCTCCACAAATTTCAGAAGCTTCTCTTGTTGTTCCAGCGTTAATGCCTCTTTCTCCTTTGCAGCAGCACCATAATCGCCAAGAGTTCCTGTTACCGGATTTTTACGGATAATCCCATCCTCCACAGCCATATTAAATGCTGGGTTTAATAAAGCATACATACTTTTAATCGTGCTGTGTGCCAAACCCTCATCCGAAAGTCCTGAAAAAAATGTCCGTACATGAGATGTCTTAAAATCAACTACACGGATGTTTCCAAGAGTATTCTTTATCCGATAATTCCATGTTCGCCAGTAGTCCTTTTTCGTTTTTTCCCGGATATTCTTTGTCACCATATATCGCTCAAATAATCCATTTACCGTCAATTTCTTTACAGATGTGTCCGTAATAAGCTGATCGTCAATATCTTTATTGATTTTCTTTTCCTGCTCACGCAGACTTGCCAGATCCATGTCATAGATTGTAACACGCTTTCCGGTAAGCTCATCTTTGTAACGATACATATAACGTCCGTCTGGACGCTGACTTTCTCCAGTTTTTAAATTTCTGCCTTTATTGTCTTTTCTTGCCATACTAATCATTCCTTTCACATTCGTTGTTTGTTATTCGGAATGATTTTTGTCCTGTTCGTATCAGTCATAATCTGTCTGATATCTGTTCACAGATTAACATAATATTTTAGGATTTCCAAGGGTAAATTATTGAAAAACACTAATTTTTCTTTGCACTCTCATTCCGAAGGAAATTCGTTGTTTTCTCCTGTTCTCATCCATTACACTGCCATTGCATCAAGATATTTTTTATCTTATCTACGTTATAGAGAACACGTCTGCCAACAATGATCTTTGCTTCTGCACAATCTGCAATTTTTCTTGCTGTGACAGCACCACAGGATAACATTGCCATTAAGCCTTCAATGTCCACAGTCAGACGATTTTCAGTGTTATACTCTGTTGTCTTTCTCATGATGCACATACCTCCTTTCCTCCGTATTCTTTTGCATCACCTCCCAGACAGCGGTTTCATGCCCGTTGTCAGTACCTTCTCCTGTTGTTTCTGGTTTTACCTAATGATGAATCTTTTTCTGTTCGGCGTGTTGGCTTCCATTCGTACAGGCGGTGTCAACGTTACATTTGACCTCTATCAGAACTTTTCTGAATGCTGCCAGCTTCTTTTCAAGCATACCAGCCGTTGCCGGAGTATCTTCGATTTCCACATACTACTCTCTGGTATAGCGGTGGAACTCTGTGTTGTCCTTTAATCCTCTAAGGGCACCTATACAGCTCATTCAATTTTCAAGGTGCGGAAAAGCTCTTGAATTCCTATTCAAAACCTTTTTCTACTAATCACACGTGGCAGAGGCGATAAGGTCATATTTTTCATAAAAAATTTGATTTTTTTCATCTCAGCCTTGTCCATTCGCTTTTATGCGAATATTGATTATACTGTCATTATATTTCGCTTTAATGTTAATGTCAAGTTTTTTATTCGCTCAATTGCGAATGTTTCTGTTTACATTTTGAGATTTTGATAGTAAAATGGAATTATCAAATAGAAAGCAGGAAATCTGATATGACGATTGGTGATAAAATAAAAAAATCCGGACATTCCGGAATATGACACAGGCAGAACTCGGTGCAGCTCTCGGCTGGGGCGATAAAGGTGCAAATCGCCTTGCTCAATACGAAACCAACTACCGGGTTCCCCGTAAAGATCTGGTTACTGAAATGGCTAAAATTCTCGATGTGAACCCAATTGCTCTGTATGAACCAACTATAATGAATGCCGAAGAATTAATGGAAACACTTTTTTGGATTGATGAATTTAATCCCGGTATGATCAAACTATTTCAATTAGAGACTTATCCCGGTGAAAAATGCAATTCCAGTGAAGATACCGCCGTCCGCTATCATGACTCTGACGACTGGCCAGTCCATCCACCTGTTGGCATGTGGTTTAATTATGGGGTTCTCAATGATTTTTTGAAAGAATGGACTCTTAGAAAAGAAGAACTGAAATCTGGCGTGATTACCAGAGATGAATATTTTGAGTGGAAAATCAACTGGCCACAGACCTGTGATGACTGTGGAAAATATGAACCCCAAAAGCATTGGAAAAAATCATAATTTATCTGTACTCACCGTACACTCGAAATAAAAAAGAGATGCCAGTAATATACTGATATCTCTTTTTCTCTACTATAATTTTGTATGATAGAGCATGTCTTCCATGTAGAAGATTAAGCTAGAAAAACTTCCAGCTCTTTTTAATCATTTCTTCCACACAGCGGCTGCATTTGACCTTACCATAAGCTCCTCCACCGGAATCCCTGCCGGACATATATTCTGGCATGATAGTGATTTCCCACATCCTTCAAAATAATGTTTCCTATATTTCTCTGCTATTTGTTCATGGTGTGAAGTATCCTGCTCCTCATTCAGTATCCTGTATGCGTTTACCGGAGCAATGGCACCTGCGAAGTCTTTCCCAAAATCAAAATTCGGACAGACCTCAAGACAACATCCACACATAAGACATCTTGCTGATTGATAGCGTATCTCATGAGTATACTCTGTCATATATGCATCGCTTTCAAGCCACAGGTTGATCTTCTTAAGATTTTCAAAAACAACTGACCTGTCAACGATCAGATCTTTTACTACCGGAAATTTACTCAAAGGTTCCAGTACAATTACTTTTCCCTTTAGAGATTGCAAAAATGTAGAACAGGCAAGTTCTGGCAGACCATTGATTCGCATCGCACATGCCCCGCATTTTTTCACCATACAGCCGCATTCCCATGAAATCGGTTCAGCTTCTTTGCCTGATTTATCAGTAAGTTTCTGTCTTGCATTCAGTTCATTCAGCATAGCTGCAATGGAAAGCTCACCCTCTGCTTCTATTTCAAATTCCTGCCAGAAAGGCTTTGCTTCTTTATTTTCCTGACGCTTTATACGAATGGTATATCTCATTTTTACTGCCGCCTTTCCGGAATTTCTTCAAAATGTATCTGTATCTTTTGTCCATTATAGCTTGCAATGGTTGTTCTTGCAAAATCATCATTTTTCTTCGGATAGTCTTCTCTGTAGTGTGCACCTCTGCTCTCTGTTCTTTCGATGGCACTCATGATTGCAGCCTGTCCCAGCAGTGAAAGTGAGCCTTTTATTTGGCATAGCTTCTCCAGTTCTTCTTCCATGCGTTTCCGATTTCTTACAACTCCAAGTGTATTTAGCATGATTTTATTTATTTTCTTCTTATCAGGCTGGCTGATGGATTCACACAAATCTGCCAGCTCTTGCGTCTCTGTTACCAGCATATCCTTAGCTGTCATTGCATCCTCGCAGGCAGTCTGTGCTGCAATTCTGCCACCATAGATTGCTCCAAGCAAAGAATTACCACCAAGACGATTTGCTCCATGATACTGTGCACAGCACTCTCCGGCAGCATATAGATTTCTGACAGGTGTACGATGCTTCTCGTCCACGTAAATACCACCCATAAAATAATGGATACCCGGCACAACCTGTACCGGCTCTTTTCTGATATCCTTATGAAGATAAATCTGACAATCCGATACCAGCCCCGCAAGTTTCCTGTCTGTCACATCTTTAGGTATCTCTGTCATATCCAGATAAACAGGACTTTCCTTACTTATTTTCCATATTTCTCTTGCAGTGATGTCTCTTGGCATCAGATTGCCAAGTTCCGGATATTTTTCTTCCATAAAATACCATCGGTTTCCATCCCTGTATGTGAAAAGGCGACCACCTTCTCCTCTGGCAGCTTCGCTGATCAGCATTTTCTTTCCGCCAATCTCAACTGTTGTCGGATGATACTGGATCATCTCAAGATTAGCCATAGGAACACCTGCCGAAAACAGGCTGGCACTTACTTCACCGGTATTTGCTAAGGAACCTGTCGTATTTCCAAACAGTCCATGCATACCACCGGAAGCCACGATAACTGCATCCGCATATAGCATTTTTATCTCACCTGTATAGTTATCGCAGACAACACATCCATGACATATGTTCGCTGTCATCAGTAAAGTACGGAAAGAGTGATGTTCAAAACGCTCTATCTGTCCCTGCACTTCTAATCGCCGTACTGCATCTATCATAGCTGTCATGATCTGTTTTCCGGTATCACTCTTTGCAAACGCTGTCCGTTTCTTTTTCTGTCCCCCGAAATTTCTCAGATCCAGTTCATCATAACCACATGTATTAAACTGCACTCCGATGCTGTGAAGCCACTTTACCACTTCCGGTGCCGCCTGTGTCATATTCCAGACTGCGTTTGGATCTGCCAGATTGCATCCGGCTTTTATCGTATCTTCGTAATGTTCCTGTGTACTGTCATCTTCTCCCTTGGTATTAAGTGCGGCGTTGATACCGCCCTCTGCCATAACTGACTGTGCTCTCTCAGAAGGCAGAGAAGAGATTAACTTTACACTGCATCCTTCTTTTACTGCCTGCAAAGCTGCCGACAGACCGGCAAGCCCTGCTCCGACAATAATCATATTCTTTTTCATAATGTATGCCATCCTATATAGTAAATGATAACTGCCCCTGCACTAAACAGCAGCAGAACCGACAATATCAGATAAATGTCTCCTCTTCTCTCCTTATAGCTTATGATTCCAAGCGATACAAGCAGTGGACGGATATTTATAAAAAGATGAATAAAAAGTGCTGCAACCAGTAACAGCTGCGTAATGAGTTTTACTGTTGTAAACGGAAACAAAATATAGATCCCGTCCTGTACTCCGCCAAATAATCCTATATGGAAAAACATCAGAATAAGTATTGCAAGTCCGCTGGCTCTCCTTGCCCAGAATACTGCATTTTGTTTTAAGTAGCTGTTACCTGCATTTTTAGAAATTTTCAAAGTATTTATGGTAAGTATGACTCCAATCACAGTATGTGCTGCAAGAACAGCCACTCCAACCCATGCAAGTATTTTCCCGGCACTGCTTCCAATTCCAAGAAGCATAAAACTTCCCATAAGACCATGCAGCATAAAAATCACGAGCAGTAATACGGAAAGTATTGTATTTATTTTTCTCATTCTTCCGCTCACCTCATTTCTGCACTGTCCAGTATGATATAGTCAGCATTTTCAAGAGCGTCTGTGCTGACCAGATCACTTTCAGAAAGGAATGCTTCATATTTCCCACTGACTGCCCTTGAACGCAGCATTGTACCGCTGTATTGTTTTATCTGCACATCAGCACCTGCATCATTAAGCCTTTCGCATAAGGAATCGGCATATCTTATAAGCGCATAATCTGTTTCCGAAACATAAATATCAAATGATAATTCTGTATCTGTACGAATGCTATCCGTCTTTCCTGTTACAAATGCTTTTAATTGCTCTCTTATATCCTCATCTGACAGTTTATCAAGCAACGGATTCATACAGAAAATATAACTGCCCTCAAGCTGTGCCGAGCTTTGGGCTGCTTTCTTTGCCTTTGGTGTTGCACCTGTAACAGCATCTATAATGGATGGAGGGGAGTGCAGTAATGCACCAAACCCTGCAATCAAAGCAATTACCACCACCAGTAAAATAAGTCTACGCTTCACTGCACTTTTCTCCTTTATTTTTTCAAAATCCTCATGGCATTCAATACTGCTATAATCGTAACACCAACATCACCAAATACAGCTTCCCACATGCCTGCTATGCCTAATGCACCCAGTATAAGGAACACACTCTTGATTCCGAGTGCAATGATAATATTCTGCATAACAATTCTTTTCGTTGCTTTTGCAACATCAATCGCATCCACAAGCTTTGATGGTTCATCTGTCATCAGAACAACATCTGCAGCTTCAATCGCAGCATCTGAACCAAGTCCACCCATCGCAATTCCTACATCGGCTCTTGCAAGAACAGGTGCATCATTGATACCATCTCCTACAAATGCAAGTTTGCTTCCTTTTGTCTTATGCTGATCCAGGTACTCCAGTTTTTCAACTTTCTGATCTGGAAGTAACTGTGCATAATATTCATCCAGTCCGAGCTGCTCTGCCACAGCCTTTCCAATCTTTTCATCATCACCGGTAAGCATAACTGTTTTCTCAACACCGATTTTCTTCAGACTGGCAATCGCATTCTGACTGTCATCTTTCACTTCATCGGCTATTACGATACATCCGGCATATCTGCCATCAACAGCAATATAAACCTTTGTTCCGGCTGACTGGCAGGCTGCATAAGATACTTTCTCAGAATCCATAAGTTTGCTGTTTCCTGCAAGTACTCTTTTACCACCAATCAATACACGAATTCCATATCCTGATATTTCTTCATAACCGGAAAGAACAGACTGATCAATTGTTTTGCCGAAAGCCTCCTGTATGGATTTTGCTATCGGATGGTTTGAATAGCTTTCTGCCTGTGCAGCATATTCAAGAACCTGCTCTTTTGTAAAGCCGAATTCTACTGTGATATCAACAACCTTAAACACACCTTTTGTCAGGGTTCCAGTTTTATCAAACACGACGACGCTTACCTTATTCAGTGCTTCTAGATAATTGCTTCCCTTTACAAGCACACCTCTCTTTGATGCCGCACCAATTCCACCAAAGAAGGTCAGAGGGATGGAAATAACCAATGCACAAGGGCATGAAACGATTAGGAATACAAAACCTCTGCGAAGCCATTCTGACCATCCACCACCAAGAATGACAGGCGGAATAATAGCAAGAATAGCAGCCATGCCAACAACAATCGGTGTATAATAACGTGCAAATGTTGTGATAAAGTTCTCCGTAGGTGCTTTTCTGGAAGAAGCATTTTCAACCAGATCTATAATCTTTGTAACTGTTGATTCTCCAAAACTCTTTGTAACTTTAATTGTAAGAACACCGCTCTGATTGACACATCCTGACAGTGCTTCTTCTCCCTTACGGATGCTTCTTGGAACAGATTCACCGGTAAGTGCTCTTGTATCAAGCATTGACTCACCCTCTGTAACAATTCCATCCAAAGGAATCTTTTCTCCCGGTTTTACAACAATCAGTTCGCCAATCGAAACAGTTTCCGGTGCTACTACTACCAGTTCGCCATTTCTTCTGACTGTAGCCGAATCCGGTCTGATGTCCATAAGATCAGAAATTGATTTTCTGGAACGCTTTACAGCAAGTGACTGGAAAAACTCACCAACCTGATAAAAGAGCATAACTGCTACAGCTTCTGGATACTCCCCGATTGCAAATGCACCTATTGTAGATAAACTCATCAGGAAATGCTCATCAAAAATCTGTCCTCTGGTAATATTTTTTACTGCCTGCCATACGACATCCCAGCCAAGAATAATATATGCAACAATCAATACACCAAGTTCTACAGGAAGCGATACATGTCCAAATAAGGTCAATCCCATTCCAACCGCATAGATGACTGCACCTGAGATCAGACGTATTGTAAGCTTTTTATCATCATCACTATATACCGGTGTTTTCTCTTTCTTATCTGGAGCAACAGATGTATCTGCCTTTTGTTCTGATACTTCAACATCCGGTTCATGGCTGTGTACAATCGTAGTAACCATATCCAGCATGGAAGCTGCCTTGTTATGATCCATACTGACAGTAAGTGTCTGCTTCATCAGATTAACCTCAGATAAAGCTACTCCTTCCAGTTCGCCGACTTCCTTTTCAATCTTTGCTGAACAATTGGGACAATCCAGTCCTTTTTTAACAAATATTTTTTAGTAACATATGAATCCGTTTGCTCTGAAACGTTTAACATCTGGCTCATGACTGTGTACAATAGTCGCCACTTCATCCTGTATCTTCCCAGAAGCAGAGGTCTTCACACTTATAGTAAGTGTCTGTTTCATCAGATTGACTACTGATGATGATACATCCTCTAAATCACCGACTTCCTTTTCAATCTTTGCTGAACAGTTTGGACAATCAAGTCCTTTTAAAAGATATGTTTTGGTAGTATACGACTCTTTTTCTCAGATACTTCAACATCCGGTTCATGGCTGTGTACAATCGTCTCAATCTGCTCAACGATTGAATTGTCGAATGTTTCAGTTTGTATTGTAAGAGTCTGTTTCATCAGATTGACAGATGATGAATTCACATTCTCTAAATCGCCAACTTCTTTTTCAATCTTTGCCGAACAATTGGGACAATCAAGTCCCTTCAGTAAAAATATTCGTTCCATTCTAACCTCCATTGTATATGTTTAGTTGCTCAATCACTCAACTTAAAAGGTAAAAATTTTAATCTCTTAAATGTTCAAAGCCTTTATCAATAATTTCCTTAACATGCTCATCTGCCAAAGAATAATACGCAATCTGAGCTTCCTTACGATATTTTACTAACTTAGCCAGACGTAGTGCCTTAAGCTGGTGCGATACTGCGGATTTCGTAACTCCAAGCAATACTGCCAGATCACAGACGCACATCTCGCTTTGTTCTAATGCATGAAGAATCTGCACCCTGGTACCATCCCCAAATAATTTAAAAAGTGAAGCAAGTTCTATATATTCCTCTTTAGACTGCATCTTCTTTTTTACATCATTTACGATGTCTTCATGGATAACGTCACAATTACAAGTGAATTGAGAATCTGCCATTATCTTCCTCCTTATGCTTTAGTTGAACAACTGCTCAACTAATTATAATATGTTATTTTTTCACTGTCAATAAAATTTAACCTGAATTATTCATTTTTTTATCAATGCATCCTTTTTCCAGAAGTGGTGCCTGATACAGCTTCCGGCAGATGAATACCATATTAGCTTCTTTAAAATATGTAGTTCCATCTGAAAATACAGGTGTCAGACCGGTAGCTTGTATCTTATCCTCATTTTTCCCTGAATGACTCCCAAGATAGCCTAATGTTTTTTATATTCAGCCGGAAAGTGGGATAATGTAAAATATTCTTCCTAATCCATTCGCAGCATATCAGGAACCAGTAAAATCCCGATTACTGTAAACGCAATACCACCTGCACATACCAACACTATTGTCGTTTCAATTCCCTTTCTTACTTTTCTCCTGTCTTTTTAAGCACAGGAAGATTCGGAAATCTCCCTGTGTTTTTCTTAATAATATCCTCGTTCTTCCAGCCAGTCTTTCACGTAACTTCTGATTCAAAAATAAATTTTTTATAAGATAAATTTATTTTTCTTTTTACTCAAATACATTCTTAGAAAAATAGCCCCCATATTTATAAGGAAAATCAAAAAAATCAAATTTAACGATAGATACTCTCGCACCATATTTCCCAGCACTGCACTAAAGGAAATACTAGATATCAAAACCATTTTATAAATATCATCCCATATCTTTCTATACTGCTCAATTCCACCCCATACAAGAATTACACATCCGACAATTCCTGCCATAATCGCAACCATTGAAACTATTCGTTCAAATGTGACCTCTCCTGAAGGATATCCCATATAATCCAGCTGTTCAAACCATATCACATACTCTCTGCACCAATTAACTGGCAACATGATTAGCTGCAATATATCTCTTTGAAATGCTCCATTCTGAATAAGTGAAAAGAAAATGACACAAAGATATCCCCAATCCCAGAAAAACTGCCTTTCTTTCATATCCTCAACTTCTGATTTTGCTTTTCTCCTGGCTCTTTGTATCTCCACATCTGCCCGTTTTCTTACCCTTTCAGTCTGATACTCTGCCTGCCTTGCCTGTTTTTCTGATTCTTCCTGTTTCCGCTGTGCCTGTTCAAACGCTTCCACCGATGACTGGTTCACCTGTATCTGCAACTTAGAGTTCCGGTCCCGAACGTCTTTTATTTCTTCTTCGAGCTGCTCTTGCTCGCTCCTGCTCATCAATCCGTTTCTGTTCCTCAAGTCGTCGTTGCTCTGCTGTAAGGACTGATTGAGTTTCCGCATTTCGGACAGTTCTACTGTCATCTGCTGAATTTCGGCGTTCGACTTCTGCATTTCTTCTTGCATTTCGTGATTCTCGAAGAACAACTGCTGTTTTTCCATTTTCAACTTGTGTGTCCTTTCCTGAAATTCCTGAATAAACTCGTTCATCTTCTGATTTCTCACCTGCAACTCGTCCCTCTCTGCCGACACTTTCTCCAGCGTTTCTGCCTGCTCCTTCGCAAGCTGCTTCCACTTGTCGGTAGTATCCAGCGAATTCTTCGTCTGATCCGTTTGTTCGTTCTGCTTCGGCTCGTGTCCTTTCGTAATTTCCATTAAATTCATATTCCAATGCCTCCTTACTGATGTCCAGATGAAAGGTTTTAGACAAATTGCTGTCACGCACTTTCTTTCCATCCTGATTCTGGAACGTGATGTGCTTTCTCTTTTCCGTCCAGTTCACACTCCATCCAAACTGTTTCATTTTTTCTATAAACTTTTCTTTGCTGATACAATTTTCCAGTGCTTTTAAGACCGCCATTGCACAGTCAGCCACAAAACTGTCCTTTGCATGTTGTCGGAACAGGTTATATTTATCCTTGTTCCATGCAATGACTTCGCCTTTTTCGATTTCACTGCCGTCAAAGTGTTTTCCTTTTTCTGCAACTGTCAATCCACGTTTTCTGCACATCTGATTAGTAAATTGCTTCATCCGCTCCAGATCTTTTTTCGTAGTATGCAATTTCTTTCCATCCTCATAGCTGACAGAATTCGTCACCAGATGGCAATGAATATGGTCTTTATCCTTATGGACTGCCACTAAGGTTTGAAATCCCTGGAACCATTTTTCTGCAAACTCTTTTCCAAATTCAAATGCCTGCTCTGGTGTAATCTGCTCGTCCTTATGCCAGGAAATAATATTGTGGGCGTACATTCTTCCAGAGTCTTTATTCCATAATTTCTTTTCTTCCAGAAATGTGCGGTACACCAGATCATAATTGATTTCATCGTGGCAATACGGACCAGTTACATAGGCAAGCTGCTCACTGGTCTTGTCCTGACGCAATACATATTCGATACAGTTTCTCATTGCTCCATGAGAATTTGTCCGCTTATTAACTGTCTTATTGACTGCCATATCTTTTCACTCTCCTTCCGGTAGTTGCGGATATTCTGATTGAGATAATGCAAAATATCTTCTCTTGGTATAAATCCACCAGCATTCATTTTCCGTGCAATCTGGTTGATATTCGTAGCAACACCACGAAGCTGGCTGAGCATCTCTGCAAGCATCAGATTCAGCTTTTTCAATTCTTCCACTTCCTCTGCGGATGCAATTTTTAAACCTGCTATTGCATGAATTACAACCGCCTGCTGAGTCTGTCCAGACTCCTTTACTTTATTTTGGAGCAGATCATACTCTGCTTTATTCATTCGTATCGTTACCGTATAATTTCGTTTTCGCATAAATTCTTGACTCCTTTCTTCATTCGTCTTTCCATAAATAGAATCAGCCATAACATTTCTGGCTGGTAAATTAGCAGGGGATATATAAGGGAGTGCAACGCTCCCTTATACAGGTGCAGGACAGCGTCCTAGTCAATCAGTAAGTCTTCCGAAGGAATGTCCGGTGGACATTTCGCAGGATTACTTACGCTATTGACGTGCCGGGGTTCCAAGGGGCAGATGCCCCATGGCAAGTTTAGGAACAGCCCAAAGGCTGGCTCCGGTGCATAGTGGCTTGCCACTTTGCGAAACTTGCCTGTCATCTGCCGCCACAGCAAAGACTTCCTCAATGATTCTTCCTGCAGCATCTTCCAGAATAAAAAGAGGCTGATGATGGTGGTTTTGTGGTGTGGGAAAAGACTGTGGAGGAAATCCGGATTACTCCCCTTTGCAGAGTATTCCAGCTTTCTGGAACAGGCTTTTCACACACCACTCCGGTGCGAAGTACCGGACAATCCTATGCCGTATCCGGCATACCATCCTTTTCTGACATTCTTCTCCGCACTTTCTGCTACATTGCTTCTAATCCACTTTCTTTTTTCTGTTACAAAGCATAAAAATAGCAGTCATAACCATTTTCTAAATTTTCTTCTCAGAAAATGTCATCACTGCTAATCTCTTTTTCTGTTATTTTCTTTTTCCTAAACCGCTCTATACTACCAATCAATATTCCTATGACTGCTACTTTATTTTATCGAAAATATCATAGATCTCGTCCAATAACTTTTCCAGTTTCATAATCCTACGGTGCTGATACCAGATCAATCCCGGAAGTGCCACAGCCAAGATAAATGAAACTATTAAGATTTTTATTGCCTGTCCTCTACTGCTTATTCCCCCATAGCCAAGTCCACATACCAGATTCACGAATAAAATATAAAAATATCCACAGAATAAACTCAGTTCAAAAATCCATATCAAAATTCTCTGTATCTTCTTTTTCATTCTTCTCTGTCCTCCTAAGTTTATAAACTCATTGTAGCGAATTTCTCGCTATATCTCAATAGTGAATATCTCGCTAGTTTATTATTAAGCGTGAGGTGAAAGCATGTATAAAAGAATTCGTGATCTCCGTGAGGATCGTGACCTGACACAGAAAAATATGGGCGAAATCTTAAACTGCAGCCAACGCATTTATAGTAATTACGAGTGTGGCGATGTTGATATTCCCACTCAGATTCTGATCAAGCTGGCAGAATTCCATAATACCAGTGTTGACTATCTGTTGGATCTGACAGATGACAAACGACCATATTCCCGGAAAAGAAATAGTTCTACTTAAAGCAGCCCGATTCAATCTTGCTTATTCGGACTGCTTTATTTTTGCCATTATCTAAAAACTATCCGCAAACTCTAACGCTGCATCCATATCTGCTTCCTGCTCCCAGTCCATTGCATCTTCCGTGTCCTGTTTCTTAGGCTTTTCCTCTAATCTGCCAAATGGTTGGTTTTCTCCCACCGATTCTTTTACAAATGGCGTAATCATTTCAAATAGATTCTTCGCCATAGCCATCGGAACAGATTCTTTCACTCCATCCCGGATAGCTGTCTCTACTCTTTCCAGAAAAGCATCTTCCTTTTCTCTGCTTTCCAGATATGGGTCTTCTTCATTCCGGTACTCTCTGGCAAAATAATCGTTCAACGCTGCCACAACTGCTTTTGTATAGGATTTATATTTCTGTCTGTCCATGGTCTGAAGATATTCCCATGCCTGCCGATCCTGCTCGTCACAAAGATTCAGTCGTATATTGGTGTTGATGATTTTCCGTTCTTTTCTCATACCAGCATCCCTCCGCTTTTCTGAATTTTTCTTACTGTCATAGCTTCATACCCTTTGGCTGTTGCACAGATGTCTCGCACAATCGTCACCCGTTCTTTGTCATATTCTCCGAAGTTCTGAATCATGCAGCCACCGCCACCAACTACATATAAACGCATCAGTTCCGGATTGTATTCCCGTTCTCTCAGCTTATGAAAAATTTCTCTTGTATAATCACTGGCAGCCTTACGAATTACAGTCAGATACTTTTCTCCGATGTCTGCTGTCCCGGTACGGATCACCTGTTCAATCACAAGATCATCTACCACCGTTCCCAATTCTTTCAGCAAACTTTCCCTGACTGCAAGCACACACTGGTGTGTTCCATATTTTTCTGTAAAGCATTTCTTTTCCACCGGACGGGAGTTGTTGATATACATGATGTTCATAGTTCCATTTCCAATATCAGCCAGCATATTGATTCCCTTGAAATCCTGCAAGCGGTAAAAAGCTGCTGCAAATCCCTGTGGATAGATATCCGCTCCTTCAAACTCGACGTGATACTGTTTATTGCGGAACATAAAATCCACTCTCTCGTTTTGAAGCAGATATTTCTGAAAATCCTCTTTCTGCGTAGCCACCCAGGTCAGAGGCAATCCGGCTGCAATGTGAACTTTTGCACTGTTCATTCCTTTTCCCTCCAGTTCTCTTGCAATCGCAGCCAATGTCAGTACATAATAGTCGTCGTCCTGGGTCTTCTCCGCACAGAACTCCTTGTGTTCCTCACCAATCTGGTAATACATGTCATTGTAAACAAGAAGGTTATTCTGGAAGATTGGCTCCTTTTCGTATCTGGCTACACCGGAAGGGAAACATCTGGTTGCCGTTTTCATGTTGCCATAGCCGTGATCAATCCCGATCACCATAATTTTCTCGTTTTTGTTGGTTTTCATCATTCTCATAATCATATACCTCGTTCTTTCTTTTTATTTTACCCAGGGCAAACAGGGCATTTTTGTGAGCATCTAACAGCTTTTTCATTTTTTGCGTCCTGCTCTGATCTCATCTCCTTTTGCCCTTTTTGCCCCAAATGCCCCAAAATGCAATCTATATATTCAGTTTTATCTGTTCGGAAGGCTTATCAAAAGGACTCTTTTCCCCTGCTTCCAGAGGATGGAAATCTTCTTCCCTGATAGCAATATCCAGATAACAATATTCGCCGTTGTATTTCCTTACCTGATATCCTTTGCCCTCCATGCTTTTGAAAAATCCTGATTTTCCATGTCCCTGGCGGTCATTGTCTTTACAGTATTCCTCATACATGCGGTACACTTCACTACGCTTCATTCGTTTTCCTTCTGCCTGTACCAGTTTTTCATCCAGAAATGCACAGACACTGTCCGATGCCCTTCGCAGTTCCCGGACACATTCTTTGCTGTGTTCACTTTCAATAAGCTCCCCACGTTCATAGACATCTTTCAGTACTATCACTGCCATATGAATTGCATAATCCGCTTCTGCCTTGATCTTTTCTTTTAAGCGTATATCTCTTTCCTCTCCTGGAATCATCTGGTTCATATCCAAAACAAGGAGCCTCCTGTAAAAAGCATCCGATTTATCTTCCAGATTCTGTGGCATTTCATTCGTTGAAAAAAGCAGCTTTGCATATGCCTTGTAAAAGACCGCATCTTTTCCCTTTTTCTCATACAAAAGTGTATCTTCACCAACTGCCTTTTTCAGTACATCGGTTGTGTCCATCGCTTTACATGGGATATCCGCACAGGCATTTAACAGCTTTTCGTACATCCCGGTAGCATAAAACCGTTTGTTCAAATCCTGCAATGAGATACTGGACGTATTTTCATTCCCGATCACATGCTGGATCAGTGCAACTGCAACGGATTTTCCGGTACCTCCATTTCCTTTCAGCATTAAAAATTTCTGGAACTGGGTATCCGTAGTCATACAATATCCGAAATACTCCCAGAACATCTGCTGTTCTATCTTATCCGGTATGGAAGAATCCAGATATTTTCTGATATTTGCCCCACCTTCCAGGACTTTTTCCCTGTCCTCTGGATAATATGGGAAGGGAATCTGATTAATCGTCAGATACTTCGGATCATGTTCTATCAGCTCGCCTGACAACACATCATAATAAGCATTTCTGAAATTAATCCAGTGGGCAGGCTGCTTATTCAGTTCATACGAATTCCGGTAAATCTGTGGCTGTGTAATCAAAAGATTATAAACTCTCTGGATGGTGCTGCTGTTAACCCGATCCCGATAAATTAGCTTTTGAATCCGGTATTTGAGCTTTACGCCCTTAGCGTCCTCAATAAAAACGCCATGCTCATAATAATAGGGGATCTCTCCCCTTACAAAGAAGCTCACATTCTCCACGATATAATCCACAATCTCCATGTCCCTCACACCAGTGACCTTCCCTTTTGAATCAAACTTGTGGAAGCGGCTTAATTCCGGATCATTCTTTGTTTCCCGCTCAAACCGCAGGATAAACTGTTCCAGAGCTTTCCCTACTTCTGGCTGATTGTCCAGTTTCCCCAGATATTCTTTTTCTTTAAACAACTGCCATCCGGCTTTTCCATCCAGACCAGCCTCCTTGCAGAATTCCAGAATCCGGTCATTCATCCATTTGGTCGTACAGGCAGCCACATAGTGGTACGCACTCTGACAGGTTCCATGAAACTGAATAGACCGCATATCTTCTATGAAACTGTTTACGCTGAAATAGTATTCATCATCTTCCTGCCCCAGATAAAGTGCCTGATAACCGGACATCACAATGTTCATTGCAATATCCTGATTGTCCACCAAAAAGATATACTTCTTGGAAGTGCCTTCCGGTTCTGTTTCCATATAATGCTTCAGGAACTTCTTATTCATGTTCATCACTTCCTTTCAGAGCAAAAAGAAAAGACGTGAATCACATTTCTATCGACTCACGCTTACCTGCTCACAATATTTAATTTTCTGTAAAATTTTATCTGTTATCTCCCGTGTTCATCCATCTTATACATAGATCAATTCCTTCAGGATGATTTCTTCTGCAATCGCCCTGTGCCTGTTGGCAGCTCTTACCCATGCCATCTGATCTTTCTCCTTATCCGGCAATGGATCTTTTCTTCCAACTGCTTCATGATAATTTCTTCCCGTTCCCTGGCTGCCTTGTCTACTTCCAGCAGATGCTCACTAATACTATCCTGCAGGAGCATCACCTGATACAGCGAATTTCTATGATTCTTCAAATAATCTCTGCGTAAAAATCCATATTTGCCAAGTTGTTCCATCTGCTCACCGGATTTATAGGTGAGATTGGGAATCAGATATCCATTCACACTTGTATAAGTCAGTTTCATTTTATTAGCACTCTCCTTTTTCTTTGATTTTTTACACCAAATTTACACCATTTGCAATTCATTTGACGCTATTCTACGATACCAGACAAAATGTCTGATCACTCCGAAAGCCTGTAAAATAGGCATTTCTGAGATACACAAGACAGGACAAAAATCGACTTCCATTATCAAGTGGTGAGTGCTAATATTTATTTTTCTTTATTGACAATTCCTCCCCACCTCTGTTATGATAATAAAACTGCAATAAGGGAGTAGTTAGCTCTGTACAGAGTCGCTGTGTCAACATATTGATGGTCTTCCATCTGGTACAGCGTTCAATAACGAGACTTATTCACGTGATATTTTTGCGTGGATAGGTCTCTTTTTTTATGAAGGAGGAGAAAAAATGAGCTTATTTTCTGTATTTCTGATCGGAATCGGCCTTTCCATGGATGCATGTGCCGTATCCTTTGCAAAAGGAATCTGCCTTAGACGGCAGGTAAAAACTTATGCCCTGAAACTTGGACTTGCCTTCGGGATTTTTCAGGCACTGATGCCGCTGATCGGCTGGTGGGTGGGAACCTATTTTGAGTCCTTTATCACAGCTGTAGATCACTGGATTGCATTTTTCCTGCTTGGTTTTATCGGAGTCAATATGATTCGGGAATCAAAAGAAGCGGAAGCCGAATGTGATACTGATGTGGATTCTATTCCGGCAAAGAATATTCTGCTGCTTGCAGTTGCAACCAGCATTGATGCTCTCGCAGTAGGTATCAGTTTTGCATTCCTAAACGTAGACATCATTCCCGCCGTCTGTCTCATCGGCATCACCACATTTATCATCAGCTGCATCGCGGTTTTCCTGGGAAATAAAATCGGTGGAAAACTTGGAAAATATGCTGAGATCACCGGTGGTGTCATACTGATCCTCATCGGTCTGAAAATTCTGATCGAGCATTTATTTGGATTGTAATATAGAAAAAACCGGAAAGAATTTCCATACACTGGAATTCCTTCCGGTTCTTTTTATATGCAGTCAACTGCTACAGCAGCCCGGCAATCTGATAAACAACGAATGCAACAACCCATGCGATCAGACATTGTCCCAACACCATTGCTGCTGCCCATTTTCCGCCCAGCTCCCGTTTCACAGATGCGATTGCTGCAACACATGGCGTATAAAGTAGGCAGAACACGAGAAGTGCTGCTGCCCCGGCAACTGTAAGTGTGCCCTGAAGTGCTGCGCTGCTTCCGAACAAAACAGTCAGGGATGACACAACGCTCTCTTTTGCCATAAATCCAGAAATCAATGCTGTCACAATTCTCCAGTCTCCAAATCCTACCGGCAGGAAGATTGGTGCAAGCACACCCGCCACCAGTGCCAGAATACTGTTCTGGGAATCAGAAACCATGTTCAATCCCATATCAAAGTTCTGCAAAAACCAGATTACGATCGTAGCAATAAAAATAACGGTAAACGCTCTCTGCAGAAAATCCTTTGCTTTATCCCACAAAAGATGTCCCACATTTTTGGCACCCGGCAGACGATAGTTCGGCAGCTCCATCACAAACGGAACCGCTTCCCCTTTGAATGCCGTTTTCTTAAAGATCAGTGCCATTAAAATTCCCATCACAATTCCAAATACATAAAGTCCAATCATCACAAGCGCTCCCCTCTTCGGGAAAAATGCCGCAGTGAAAAATGCGTAAATCGGCAGCTTCGCCGTACAGCTCATGAACGGAGTCAGAAGAATTGTCATCTTTCGGTCTCTCTCAGACGGCAGCGTCCGGCTTGCCATCACACCAGGAACTGTACATCCGAATCCGACCAGCATCGGAACAATGCTTCGTCCGGAGAGTCCCAGTTTTCGGAGAAGTTTATCCATGATAAAAGCTACTCTTGCCATATATCCACTGTCTTCCAGAAGCGACAGAAAGAAAAACAGTGTCACAATGATCGGCAGAAACTTAAAACACCGCCGACTCCACTGAAAATTCCATCAATCACCAGCGAATGTACCACACTGTTTACATGCGCTGCTGTCATTGCATGGTCCACGACATTCGTCAGTGCTGTGATTCCAGACTCCAGAAGCCCCTGCAAAAATGCCCCGATTACATTGAAAGTAAGCCAGAATACAACTGCCATAATTCCAACAAATGCAGGAATTCCGGTATATTTTCCAGTCAGGAATCGATCGATCTTCCGACTTCTGAGATGTTCTCTGCTCTCTTTCGGCTTGATCACCGACTCACTGCAGACGTCTTCTATGTAAGCAAACCTCATCTGTGCAATTGAGGCTGCACGATCCAGTCCAGTTTCCTCCTCCGTCTGTCGGGAAATATCCTCCAGAAGGTTTTTCTCATTTTCTGTCAGATTCAGCTGCTCTAATATTTTTTCATCATCTTCCATGATCTTGCTTGCCGCAAACCGAACCGGTATCTCTGCTTTTTCAGCATGATCCTCGATCAGATGCATTACTGCATGAATTCCTCTGTGAATCCCTTCCTCTTTTCGGCAGAAATCTGTTTCCAGTGGTTTTTCCTGATATTTTGCTACATGGATGGCATGCTGGATCAACTCCTCAATTCCTTCTGCCTTTGCCGCAGAAATCGGAATGACCGGCACTCCCAGAGCCTCCTCCATTTCATTAACCAGAACGGAACCTCCGTTTTCACGCAGTTCATCCATCATATTCAATGCAACAACCATCGGAAAACCAAGCTCTAACAGCTGCATGGTAAGATACAGATTTCGCTCAATATTTGTTGCATCCACAATATTAATGATCCCCTTCGGCTTCTCACGAATGACAAACTCTCTCGTCACGATTTCCTCACTGCTGTAAGGAGACATCGAATAAATTCCCGGCAGATCTGTGATCAGTGTATTATTATGACCTTTGATCACACCATCCTTTCTGTCTACTGTAACTCCCGGAAAGTTACCCACATGCTGTTTGGAACCTGTCAGCTGATTAAACAATGTCGTCTTTCCACAATTCTGATTCCCCACAAGAGCAAACGTCAGTGTCTCCCCTTCAGGCAGTGGAGTCTCCTCTTTCCGGTTATGAAACTTTCCGCCTTCCCCGTATCCCGGATGCAGTTTCTCCTGTTTTCTACTTTTTTCTGATATTCTTTGGTTTGTGTTCTTTACTGATTTCAATGTTTTTTGCATCTTTCAGGCGAATCGTCAGCTCGTAGCCATGAAGCCGCAGCTCAATTGGATCTCCCATCGGTGCATATTGTACAACCGTCACTTCTGTGCCTTGTATCAATCCCATATCCAGAAAATGTTGGCGCAGAGCGCCCTCTCCCCCAACCGAAAGAATGGTGGCAGTACTTCCTATTTGTAATTCATTTAATTTCATGTCTTTTCCTCTTTCTCATTCGTTTGAGCTTTCTTACTACTCTACCATACACTGATGTTTTTATAAAAGCAACTGTTTGGGCACAAAAATACCGACGGATTACTCCGCCGGCCTTCTATTATTTTAAAATTGCTTCTACATCTGCTGCAATCTGCTCTGCATTCAGATGATTTTTCTCCAATACTTCCTGCACGTCATATCGGTCAAGGAACTCTTTCTTCAATCCAACGTTTAACACTTTCATATCAGAAGCGCCGTAATAACGGGCAATTTTTTCACCAAAACCTCCGTCTAAAATTCCATCCTCCAGGGTCACTACGATTTCATGATCTTTCTTCAAATCATCAAGAAGTGCTTCATCCAGACCTGTGATGTAGTATGGATTCACCAGTGTCGGCTGCACACCTGTTTTCTCTGCGATCAGTTCTGCTGCTTTCTCTCCCAGTGAATAGAATGCACCGAGTCCGATCACTGCAACCTTGCTTCCTTTCTGTATTACTTCATAAGTATTCAGTTTGCCGAAATCCTTAGTCACTGTTTTTCCATCCGAAATCAGCTCACCGCCCGGTACTTTTATTGCAACCGGATAAGAATTCTGCTCCACACTCCAATCAAGCATGGCAAGATATTCTTCTTTTGTCGTCGGTGCCAGATAAACAAGGTTCGGAATATTTGCCATCATCGGAATATCCTGAAATCCCAGATGTGTGACATCATTCATTCCATAAACAGAACCCCAGAATGTCACAATTGTTGCCGGACTGTTGTTGATACACAGATCCTGTGCGATCTGGTCAAATGTCCGCTGTACAAAAGTACTGTACACGCCGTAAACAGGCTTTCCTCCGTTTGCCGCAATACCGGATGCCAGAGCAACCGCTGTCTCTTCTGCAATTCCCACATCAATAAACTGGCGTCCGGCTTCTTTTCGCTTATCTTCTGTAAATCCCATAACTGCAGGCGTTCCGGATGTGATGGCAACCACACGGGAATCTTCTTTCATCTTTTTCAAAAGATAATCTCTCGTAATACCGGCGTAGTCCTCCGTATTTGAAGTATAAAGAGGTTTTCCCGTCTCAAGATCAAACGGACCGCTGAAATGCCACTGTTCTTTATTTTGCTCTGCCGGCTCATATCCTTTTCCTTTCAGCGTATTGATATGAACCACAACCGGCTGACTGCTGTTTTTTACTTTCTGAAATGCCTCCACCAGCGCTTTTGTATCGTTTCCCTGGTTTACATAAATATAATCAAGCCCCATCGCTTTGAACAGGTTACATGGAGCTGTTCCGTTTGTTTCCCGCAGCAGCTTCAAATTCTGATACAATCCTCCATGATTCTCTGCGATGGACATATCATTGTCATTCACTACAATAATTAGATTTCCACCCAATTCTGCGGCGTAGTCAATTCCCTCCAGTGCTTCTCCGCCGCTTAAAGAACCGTCTCCGATCACTGCGATCACATTTCCGTCTTCCCCCTTCAGATCTCTTGCTTTTGCAAGTCCACAGGCAAGACTGACAGAAGTAGATGTATGACCGATCGTAAAGAAATCATGCTCACTCTCATGTGGATTTGTATAACCGGATACATCATCGTAATGCTCTTCATAAAGATATGCATCTTTTCTTCCTGTTAACATTTTGTGCGGATAACTCTGATGGGAAACGTCATATACAATTTTATCTTTTGGAGATTCAAATACATAATGCATGGCAATGGTCGCTTCCACCATTCCGAAATTTGGTCCGAAATGTCCACCATGCCGGCTTGCCCGGGTCAAAAGTGCATGGCGCATCTCTTCTGCCAGTGCCGGAAGCTCCTCGATCGTCAGTTTTTTTACATCTTCAGGGCTGTTGATTGTTTCAATATACATTAATATTCACTCCTCTTTTTCTCATCAATTCTTACTGTTTTTCTCCTTTTTGAGGATTGATGATACTATATCACCTGGAGTTAACTCCAAGTCAAGAGCGAGTTTAAATATTTTTTATTTTCTTTTCACCAGACACGAATGGCACTTTTTTCATAAATGTAATCAAACATACTGGTAATAAAAACGAAGATGTTTCACGTGAAACATCTTCATCTCCATTTTATTCCTTTATTTTTTCAAACCTGTACTGTTGCTTAATATCCGAATATTTTTCATGATCCACTTCACTCATAAACATTCCATATGGTCTTGCACAGATTTTAAACGGAGAATACAACCCCTGATAAATCACCAGTTTTTCTCCTGTCTCTGTATGCTGCGCAAATGCAAGCACTTTATATAAATATTCTGAAGTTTCCCCTGACACCCATTCTCTCTTAAAAATGCTGTACAATATCTCCCACTCGGATGTCTCTCGGAATCACCTCTTCTTGCTTTAACTCAGGCTCTGTAATCCAATTCTACATATTCCTCTTTATCCAGAGAAACAGGCGCACCTGATTTTCCCATAATATGGACGCCTCCATACCAGGTGCCTGTAAATCTCAAACAGATCCCCACCTGATATTCTGAAGTATATTCATCGTTCTTTTTTACAATTCTTATTCTGCTCATTCTGATTATCCCTTATTCTACTTTCTTCTTTCAATCACATCACTGATTGCATCAATCCCTAAAAGTATCTGACTTACCAGAATCAGCACAAATAAAAATTTCACCACTTTTTTCCCTGTCTCGTCTTCTCTTTCTGCACAGTCTTTTGCAATTCTTCCGACAATCCCCAGTAATCCGATCAGAGAAATTCTCTGCGCTGTTCTGTTTAACGATTTGTTCTGATAATAAATTTCCTGCAATAATTCATGATTGTTCATACTCATGTTCTCCTCTCCTTATAATCCGTCTCTGTAAATCTGATTGATTGTTGCCTGAGCATGTTCCAGCTCCTTTTTCTGCATGACGGCATCTCGATCACTGAAAATTGCCAGCATCTCATCCACCACATCTTCCGCTCTCGGATTTGATGTTCTGTAAAGATACCCCAGCATACGAGTTGCCGTGTAATCTGTCCTGATTTGATTATACGCAATTTCTCTGCAAAAGTCATCAGGATAATCCTTCTCCTTCAAAGCTCTGTACAATTCATCATTTCTTGCTTTTTCCATATTTATTGCCGCCCGTTCTTTCTAAAATACTGTTTTTCAAATTCTTCTTCCGATAATGGCTTATTCAAAAAGTATCCTTGAATGACATCACAACACATCTCTTTTAATACGCCAAGCTGCTTTTGGGTTTCAACACCTTTGTTTCATCCCTTTTTGCATCACTTCCCAACAAAGCTTACCTTCCGGATGCTCAACCTGAAATGTCTTTTTACAACACTCATTCATATATACACTCTTATTTGCCTCAACATCTATGATACGAATGTTCGAATTTATTCCATTTAAAATTTTATAAAAAAATTGTGAATCTGAATTATCTTTCACCGCAATACTCCTTTTAACAGCAAATAATTCTCTCCCATATTCTACATCATATTGACTGGAAAAATCTACTCAAAAAATCCTGTTCCAAATGGAATTATTACTCCACTTCCAACAGGATTTTGATTCAATCATTTAAATATTTCTTACTTTTTGGATGATTGTACGATAATCTTCATTTTTTTCAAATAAAATCTGTTTGCCCAGTACAAAGCCTTCTACCCCTTTTTTCCAGAGACGCTCCAGAATCTCCTAGGTCACACCGCCGTCGATCACAATATGGAATTTATACCGCTGACGCAATTTCAAAAGTTGCTCAATTTTAGGTTCTACAAAATGAAGATAGTCTCTTCCCGCAAATCCGGGATTTACGGTCATGACCAGCACGTAATCTACTAACGACAACAATTCCTGAATACTGTCAAGTGAAATTCCGGGATTGATCACGATCCCAGGAGCCTTTCCAAGTTTACGGATTCTGCAGAGTGTCTCTGTTGGAATTGTTTCAGAATCCGGATGGATATAAATAATATCTGCTCCGAACTCTGCATATCGTTCTATATAACGTCCGGGATTATACATCATCATATGAACATCCAGCTTCAAAGAAGTGTTTTTACGTATTGTTTCAATATCCTGAAAACTCATCCCGAAATTAGGCACATAATGGCCATCCATTACATCTATATGTAAAATATCCGCTCCACTCACATCAAGTCTCATAATCTCATCTTTCAGATAATCCATCGAAAGATTCAAAAGCGACGGGCATAATAATTTTTCCATAACGCCTCTCTCCCTACTGAATAAGTCCTGCAGCAGTTGGTAATGTCATAGAAATCGCAGGAATACATGTGGTCAGCAACAGTACGATCAAAATCACACCAAAATAGGGCAGTAATTCTTTAAACACCTGCTCAATTTTTACATTTCCGACCTTCGCTCCTGTAAACAAGATAGAGCCAACCGGAGGCGTAATTGTTCCAATACAAAGGTTCAGCGTGACCATAATACCAAACTGTACCGGATGCATCCCGAACGTCTGACAAATTGGCAGGAAAATCGGTGTAAAAATCAAAACAGCCGGAGTCGGATCCATAAAGGTTCCTACGATCAACAAAATAATATTCATTAAAATCAAAATCACATATCTGTTTTCTGTAATAGAAAGCATTCCATTTGCGATCAGATCCGGCAAACCTGTAAATGCCATAACCCATGACATAATAGAGGATAATCCAATCATAAACGTAATAATACCCGTCATTTTTGCAGGAATTCGTCGTTCTGCAACATATCCACATTTCTTTGCTTTAACCCCTGCAAGGAACATCACGAGTAATCCCCACAGAATTCCCGGCACATATCCTCCCGTAAACAAGGCAGCAACTGATACACTTCCTGCAATTGTCGAATAAACAATCATCAGATTGGACGGTGGAATCAGCATTCCCGTCGGTGCAGAAGCAATATTTACACCGGCACTGTAAACCGGATCATATCCTTCCTTTTTTTCCATCGGTCCGATCGTACCACCCATTGCAGCAGCCGCTGCTGCACCGGAACCTGAAATTGCACCAAATAACATGTTTGCTACTACATTAGACTGCGCCAGTGCCCCCGGCATACGTCCGGCAACAACCTTGGCAACATTAACAATTCGCTCTGCAATTCCACCGTTATTCATAATATTTCCTGCAAGAATAAAAAACGGAATTGCAATCAGTGAAAATGAATTGGCTCCGGCAAACAATCTCTGCGCAGATGTCGCAAATGAAATATTTGCATCGAGCATACACAACATAGCCAGCGCGGATGACAATCCTACCGCTACACTGATTGACACACCGATCGCTAGCATAATCACCAAAAGCACAACCATAACAATTGCTGTTTGATGTGTGACTTTATGAAATGAGTATTCAATGATTCGGGAAATGAAGTGTTCCCAGATAAACAGGTACAACAACATTCCTGTTCTCAGTAACTAAAATTTTGAAAAGATAGAAGAAAATAAAAAATTGCTTGAGAAAGTAAGACAAAAATGGTATATTAATAAGTGTGTTCCCTTAGTAAAATGGATATTACGGATCCCTCCTAAGGATCAAGTGCAGGTTCGATTCCTGCAGGGAACGTTTTCAAAACGAGGACAGCAGCTTTCTTTATTCAGCCACTGTCCTCGTTTTATTTTTCTATTTCTCTTTTCTTCTTACAAAAACAACTACACCTATCACCGCAATACAAGCAACGCAAAAAATCACATACGATTTTGAATATTTAAAAATTCACATATCCCTGCAGCCAGATCTCTCCTTTAAATCGTCTTCCAATCTCTGGCTCTCCCAGAACCTCTTTCTTCGGAACACAAACATCGAACTCCAGTTCATTGACATCTAGTTTCATCTGATAAAGCCGTTCTCCGGTCAATGTATTCTCCCGCTCTCTGATCGCCAGAATCTCTCCCATAATTGAATACAGATCACATTCCACACCATAAGGCATAAAGTAACTGTCCACAATGGAATATACATCCTCTGTAGCCAATCTACGAGAAACTTTTGAGTAGATATCCATATCTTCCAGAGTCAACGTTTCAATTGCTCCCTGATCTCCATTACGGGCAGCACTCAAAAGTTTCTTTCGTGTTTTTGCTTCCTCTCTTGCGAAACGCATCTGTGTCTCGCTTTTTCTTACAGGCAGCAGGATTCTCCCGGACAGAGCAAGACCGGAAAAAGTGACACCGTTTGGAGCTCCTGTCATCATACCCAGCTGACGCTCTTTCATATATTCTACGCCATTTTGCATTGTAAAAATCAGACTGATCCCCACTTTTGCATCTTCACAGATTCCTACGTACTGTTCGCGCTCGATTCGTTTTTCAATGGAAACATCTGCATATGTTGTAACACCACTTCCCTGAAAATACGGGAAATAGTATTCCATATCAAACTGGTCATGATCATCCAGTTCTCCACACAATGTAATCCCCACATCCTGACCGTATTCCTTTTGAAATTCACAGTAGTCTGCTTCTTCATTATAGGAAACGGTCATCTGATGGGTAAAGGTTTCTCTTGTCTGCTCCAATATTTCTTTTAGCTCTGCTTTTTTCTTGATGGGACCAAACCCAATTGCTTTCAAATACTGATGCATATTACTCCTTATTTTTTCGGTTCGATCACTGCATTTCCACCCATATATGGACGTAACGCTTCCGGAATCTTCACAGATCCATCTGCCTGCAGATTGTTCTCCAGGAACGCGATCAGCATTCTTGGTGGTGCAACAACTGTATTATTCAGTGTATGTGCAAAATATTTTCCGTCTGCACCTTTTACACGGATACCAAGTCTTCTGGCCTGTGCATCTCCCAGATTTGAGCAGCTTCCTACTTCAAAGTATTTCTGCTGTCTTGGAGACCATGCCTCCACATCCACAGACTTCACTTTCAGATCCGCAAGATCTCCGGAACAGCATTCCAGTGTGCGAACCGGAATATCCATAGAACGGAATAAATCCACTGTGTTCTTCCACAATTTTTCATACCAGTCCATGCTCTCTTCCGGTTTACATACAACGATCATTTCCTGTTTTTCGAACTGGTGAATACGATATACACCACGTTCCTCAATTCCGTGTGCCCCTTTTTCTTTTCTGAAGCATGGAGAATAACTTGTCAGTGTCTGTGGCAGCTGCTCTTCCGGAAGAAGTGTATCGATAAATTTACCGATCATAGAGTGCTCACTTGTTCCGATCAGATAGAGATCTTCTCCTTCAATCTTATACATCATTGCATCCATTTCTGCAAAGCTCATAACACCTGTCACAACATTGCTGCGGATCATAAACGGAGGAATACAGTAAGTAAATCCTCTGTTGATCATGAAATCTCTTGCATAGGAAATAACTGCAGAATGCAATCTCGCAATATCTCCCATCAGATAATAAAATACCGTTTCCTGCCACTTTTCTTGCACTATCCAGATCGATTCCATTGAATCTTTCCATAATTTCTGTGTGATATGGAACTTCAAAATCAGGAACAACCGGCTCACCAAAGCGCTCCAGTTCCACATTTTCACTGTCATCTTTTCCAATCGGCACAGATGGATCAATGATATTTGGAATTGTCATCATGTATTTTTTTAATTTTTTCTTCTACTTCTTTTTCTTCTGCAGAAAGTGCTTCCATCTTATCTGCACTCTCTGTTACTTTTCTTTTCAGCTCTTCTGCCTCTTCTTTTTTGCCCTGAGCCATCATTGCACCAATCTGTTTTGATGTTTTGTTTTTCTCAGCTCTAAGTGCTTCTACTTCACCTTTAATTTCACGATTTTTCTGATCCAGTTCCAATACCTCATCTACCAGTGGTAACTTAGAATCCTGAAATTTGTTTTTAATATTCTGTTTTACAACTTCCGGATTTGATCTTACAAATTTGATATCTAACATAATTTTCCTCCTCATACAGTGTATATCACTGCTTCATTGCTTTTTTCAAAGACTCTCTTTCTTCTTCTCCGAGTTCCATATAGCTTTCGCCTTTTACAATTTCCTTTATATAGGTATAACACCCTTCTCGGCTGTGCATCGCATTAAACACCCAGCCATTATTATTTTCATCTAACATCGTCAGAACAAAACTGAGATTTCCTCCCATTTCCTGAAATGCATCATAACGTACAATTCCTATTTTCTGATAATGTGTTTTCATTCTTTTGTAAATTGTATCAATATCTCTTGTATTCTGTTTTACTGCGCGTTCCAGTTTTTCTACTGTTTTAAACTGCTCCAGAAATCCTTTTTCCAGAGATTTACCATCTTTTCCGCGCATAAAAATCTGATATTTTGCCTGCATACGCTTATGTTTCATTTGCAGATTGATCACAATCCCAATGAAAACCACCTGCATGATCAACAAAACAATTACCAGATACAGTAATACTTCTGTTGCCATTCTCATGTCTCCTTCTTATATCTGCGGGACACCTCTTAGCTTTGAATGGACATGATCAAGTCGAATATTCGCTCCAATTCTTCCTCTGAATAATATTCGATTTCAATTTTCCCCTTACCATTCGATTTTGGATTTACATTTACCTTTGTCCCCATGATTCCCTTCATTTTTTCTTCCAGGTTTTCATAGATAAATGTATGCTCAATTTTTCTTTTTTTGCAGTCTTCTTGGGATTTTTCAATATTTTAATCAGCTTCTCAGTCTCCCTCACACTGAGCTTCTCATCAAATATTTTATTTGCAATTGTGTACTGTTGTTCTTCGTCTTCCAATGCAAGTAACGCTCTGGCATGTCCGGTTGAGATCATATCATCAATCACCATCTGCTGAACCTTACTGTTAAGTTTTAAAAGACGCATTGAGTTTGTCACTGCCGTTCTGCTCTTCGATACACGTTCTGCAATCTCATCCTGTTTTAGATGAAACTCTTTCAATAATCGCTTGTATGCAATTGCTTCTTCAATTGGATTCAGATTTTCTCTCTGAATATTTTCAATCAAAGAAATCTCCACAACTTCCTGCTCCGTATATTCACGAACCAGTACCGGTACTTCTTTTAATCCGGCAAGCTTTGCCGCTCTCCATCTTCTTTCTCCTGCAATGATTTCATAATAATCATTTTTCTTTTGTACCAAAAGTGGCTGAAGTACGCCAAACTGTTTGATAGAATCTGCCAGCTCAAGAAGGGCATCTTCATCAAAATCTTTTCTCGGCTGTTCACTATTTGGTTCTACCTGAGTAATCTTTACTATAGTCTCCCCGGATTTTTCCACTTTTACTTTTTCTTTTTGAGTTTTATTAGCCTGTTTTTCTGTTGTCTTCACTGTCTTGTTTGGAATCAGACTGTCTAACCCCTTTCCAAGTCCATTTCTTTTCACTGCCATTTTATTCTTCTCCTTTATTGATCACTTCTTCAGCCAATAACAAATAACTTTCTGCTCCTGAAGATTTTGGGTCATATAAATTTATTGGCATACCATAACTTGGCGCCTCTGCCAGCCGGACATTTCTTGGAATAATCGTTTTGTAGATGTTTTGATTTAAATTGTCTTTTACATTTTCTACAACCTGGAGTGAGAGGTTCGTTCTGGCATCATACATTGTGAACACAACGCCTTCTATTTCTAATTTTGGATTTAATCTCTCCTGAACAAGCTCTATTGTGTGGATCAACTGGCTTAATCCTTCCAATGCATAATACTCACACTGAATCGGGACAAGTACTGAATTTGCTGTGGTCATTGCATTGATCGTTAGCATACTCAATGCCGGTGGACAATCTATGATAATATAATCATATCTGTCCTTCACTTTTTCAACTTCATTTTTAATAATGTATTCTTTATTATCAACACCAATCAATTCAATTTCTGCTGCCGACAAATTAACATTAGACGGAAGTACATCCAGGTTTTCATAGACTTCTTTGCAAATACATTCTTCAATCCCAATATTCCCAATAATTAAATCATATACTGTATTTTCAACTTCATCTTTATTTACACTCAGTCCACTTGTCATATTTCCCTGTGGATCCATATCAAGTGCCAGAACTTTTTGTCCAAGACTTGCAAGTGAAGCTGATAAATTGATAGCTGTTGTAGTTTTACCTACTCCACCTTTTTGATTTGCAATCGCTATAATTCTTCCCATATTCGTACTCCTTTCATTGAACACGTTCTTATTATATCACCTTTTACTTTTATTATCTATACAATGTTTCACGTGAAACATTGTGATTTTTATGAAATGTTACTGTTTACACTAGATATTTCGTATTCAATACTTTCTCTCTACTTTTTAAAATGTTTCACGTGAAACATTTTTGACTATAATTCTTATAATCATTTTGTGATTCAGCATACATCTACCGTTCCATTTATTTTTGTGCCAAGTTTGTCCAAATATTTGTTTCCGGCACAATTTCTTCTTCATTTCCCGCATAGACCTAATTCAGCTTTTCCTCTCCTCTATTAAATTTAAACTATTTCTCATTGTATCATAAAAACTACTTTTCAGATAGATTTTTCATTAATCCAAAATGTTTCACGTGAAACATTGGCTGTTTACTGTTTGTCTCACAGAATTTTTCAAATTTTCTTTATTTGACACCTCTCCTGTAGTATAATAAGAAAGTATAAATGGAATTATAAAGGAGGGTATCATTTTGAACTGGAAGAAAAATTTGAAAACTTGTACGATCCTGACAGGATTAACCGTTGCTTCTATGCATATCGTTAATCGTTTCGTTTACTATATGTCTACAATAGATGAAATGCTGTCTGACAAAAATGCAGAATATTATGACTGGCGTTTTGGACGCATTTGCTACCACAAAACAGGAAGTGGATCTCCTCTTCTCTTGATCCATGATCTAAACGTCTGCAGTTCTTCCTATGAATGGAACCAGATTGTAGATCAATTATCTAAAACAAATACTGTATACACAATTGATTTATTAGGCTGTGGACGCTCGGACAAACCCTATTTGACCTATACAAATTATCTTTATGTCCAGTTAATCACTGATTTTATTAAACATATCATTGGTGAAAAAACTGATATTATCGCAATGGGGGAATCCGGTTCTTTTGTCTTAATGGCATGTGCTAATGATCACTCAATTATTGACAAAGTTCTTTTAATTAATCCTGGTGATTTGATTGAACTTTCAAAAATACCGACAAAGCGTACAAAGTTAAAACAGCATTGTATTAACATGCCTGTTGTAGGAACATTTCTTTACAATTTACGCTTTAATAAACGAACCATCGAAAAAGATTTACACTTAAATGGATACTATGATTTCAAGAAAATTGATACAAATACAGTAAAGACCTTTTTTGAAGCTGCACATACAGACAATACTGCCGGAAAATATCTGTATTCCAGCATCAAATCTCGCTTTACAAATGCAAATGTGATGTATTCTTTAAATCGAATTAACAACAGCGTGTTTATTATTGTAGGGAATGCAAATCCAGAATATGCACTAATTGCAAACCAATATCAAAATTATATGCCTTCTATTGAAATTCAAGAAATTGATCATACCAAACGTTTTCCACATCTGGAAGACCCTGAAACGTTTTTAGAACAGGTTGAAATTTTATTTGATATCAACAACGGAGAAGAGTTATCCACAAAATAATGTGGATAACTCTTCTTTTTTGGTGGATAAACTGTGAATAACGTAAAAAAAGGATGTAAACTTTTAAATTGTTGTACAATTAAAATACTTTACATCCTTTTTGTTTACTTCTTGATTTTTAAAGCTATAAATGAGCAAATTCGTGATTTTGCATAAAAGAAAGACACCTCGATTCCATGTGTTGTATAATGAAAGTGCCAAAACAAACATTTGCAACATTTACGAAAGAAGGTGTCTCTCGCAAATACTAT
>ENA-OQIF01000150-OQIF01000150.1-human-gut-metagenome-genome-assembly--contig:-NODE-150-length-38074-cov-5.615147_pt1 | contig 38074 bp, 37 predicted proteins | sample MGYA00242574_ERZ504738 | MGnify/ENA primary metagenome ERZ504738 (study PRJEB26092, sample SAMD00036437) | human gut metagenome | host: Homo sapiens | study: EMG produced TPA metagenomics assembly of...
GCTGCCATTGGCCAACTCCTTCGTCCGAAGACGAATCGGCTCCTTTACTTTTATTGGCTTTCTGGTCCTTGGCATATTTGTGTCCTTTTATTCGTTATTTCCTATCACAAAGGTACAAATAAAAACGTAATCAAGAAACAAACAAGAAACAAAAATGCACCTAAAAAGAGCAAAGCAACAGAAAACGTAGAAAACAACTGAAAATAAAAACTCGTATATAAATTATTGATATATAGATGATTTATCTATATTTATTTGGAACTTGTTTTCATTTTATATATGTCTTTATGATTATTGGAAAGTAATTTGTATCCCATAATTTTCCCAAAAGAATTGTTTCAATTCGAGATAGAATATCATGAAGGTGAAAGACCTTGGACTCTTTTAAGAGAGATTACTAAAGACCAAAATATTATAGCTGTTCCATACAAGCAAAAAGTATATGCTTTATCCACAGGTTCAGCTATCAACAATGTATTTGGTTCCCGACTAAAAAGCGATATCGAACGGATTCCCGTTTCAATGGACGATATAGAGCGAAAAAGCAGTTATAGAGAACTGTTTTTAAGAGCCACGCTCCAAAGTATTGCGATAATTCGAGGACTCAATGTCGATATTAGGCATAATACACTTTGGCGCTCCGATATTTTTAGAAATGACAATGGCACTTTGATACATGAAGCTATAGAATGTTCGCTTGTTTTTGTACCACAGCAAAAATATGCTCTGCTTTCTTTGCGACCTACAATATATATAGAAAATTCTCACACGGTGTCAAAAGAGAAAAAGCAAGAATATGCGCGAATTTATCTGGATAAAATGTGGAACAAAGCATATAGCACAAAACTTGCCCAATGGGAAAGTATTATATTCGGCGATACTCGTCTTGCTTTTGAAGTTCCTCAGAATTCCGGGAGCGGATTCAAATTTCTGATAAGCCATAATTGCGGATTCTCCGAAATACAATATCAGGACAATACCGAACGTGGATATTCATCCAAATCGTATGATAACAAAAGAACCATCTATCGAGGACTTCAGCTCAAAGAACCTGAATTGGAATTTGTAAACACATTTGCAGACAGGCCTTTTTTAGATTCAAACCCTATGAGAGGACTGTCAAATCACAGACCTTATGACTCTTGGCAGAAAGATGTATTGCTGCAAAACGTAAGATTGGGCGTGATATGTCCTAATACTCATACCGATAGATTTCACTCTTTCTTACAACAGTTAAACACGACCATTCAAGCGAACGATGATTCGGATTACATTCAGTCATATACGGGATTCCATAGTATATATAAAAACATTGTTGGAAATTCCCGACAACGGCACTGATAAATGGATAAATATAGAAGATACTCCAAAAGATACGATATCTCTTGTACAATCAATATGTCATCAAGCAAATAGGTTGGCAGATAAGTATCCGGGAATTGTGGTTGTAATTTTCATCCCCGCATTTTGGAGTATTCATAGGCAATTCAAGCATAACGGGGAATCATTTGATTTGCACAATTACATAAAGGCTTATGCTGCCCAGCATAGTTTCACAACTCAAATCATAGAAGAAAAGACTTTGAGAGACCATATGGTGTGTGAAATTTGCTGGTGGCTGTCATTAGCTTTATTTGTTAAGGCAATGCGTATTCCTTGGGCATTAGCTAATCTTGATTCAGATACAGCGTATGCAGGCATAGGTTATAGCGTTAAAACGAATAGCAAAGGGAATGTGGACATCGTTTTAGGTTGTAGCCATATATACAATGCTAAAGGGCAAGGGTTGAGATATAAACTGTCAAAAGTTGAACAGCCTCAATTCGATGGGAAAAAGAATCCTTATTTAACCTATGAAGAGGCTTTCAAGTTTGGCATAACCATACGTGAACTATTCGTTAAATCTATGGATAGATTACCTCGTCGAGTTGTTATTCACAAACGAACTCCATTCAAAAAGGAGGAGATCGAAGGCATTACTCACGCATTAACGCAAGCTGGTATTAAGGATATTGATTTAATAACTATCAATTATGAATACGATGCCAAGTTTATTGCTCAAAAGGTCTATTATGATAATATTTCCGACGATTCATATCCAGTCTCGAGAGGAACCTGCATAAAATTGTCATCAAGAAATGCTTTACTATGGACACACGGTGTAGTGCCATCAATTAGAGAAAGACGACGTTACTATCCCGGAGGGAGATGTATTCCTGCTCCTTTGAAAATAACTAAATATTATGGAAAAGGAGATCTCCCAACTATTGCATCTGAAATTATAGGATTTACAAAAATGAATTGGAATTCGTTTAACTTATATACAAAATTACCGGCGACGATTGATACATCTAATACGTTAGCTCAGGTCGGAAACTTATTGCATCAGTATAATGGAGCGACTTATGATTATCGGTATTTTATTTAATGACGATTTATATCTGTACCCTTAAAGTCGTTATTCATTTATTGATTGAGTTATAAGTTTCATTAACTATGAGAAAAATCAAGCGTTGTCCGTAGAATTTTCGTTTCTATCTATCAGACGTAAACGTAGGATACGGACGGATATTCCGCCCAATAACCCAACATCGCAACCAACCAATATTGGACGTTTTTCACAACCGACCGATACTCGACACCTCCGATTGTCATTCGATATAAGGACGGGCTTCTGAATTGAACTGGACAAACAAGGAAACGGGCAGGCTTCGCCACCTGCCCGTTTTCGTTTTCAGAGAATTGCCTTGCGGTAGTTTTCCGCGAGCATCTTCTCGATGTCGGATTCCCGATAGAGGACTTTGCCGCCGAACACGATATAGGGTATCTTGCGGTCGGTACGATACTCCTGCAAGGTGCGTCGGCTGACTTTCAGCCGGGCGATCACCTCCTTGTCGGTCATGTACCGTTCTCCTCCGAGCGGCGGATGGAATCCGTCCGTGAGCTTATCGACCTCTTTCGTACATCTCTTCAAGACGTGCAATGCCGACGCGATGCGTCTGTCCTCCGACATGATTACGTTACTGTCATTCATCTTTTCTGTGGATTTAGCGGTTGGTAAAAATAAATATTAGCCGGAACCATCTCTGAACTGCCCGGCTATGGGCATGAGCCTCTCTATCTCTTCCGGCTTGTAATAGAATTTCCGGTTGATTTGCGTACAGCCGATTGTTCGATTATCCCGCAGGGATTGCAGCGTGCGGGGGCTTATGCGCAGCAGGCGGCACACCTCCTCCCCGTCGAGCCACTTTTGCATCTGCTTGTCATTGCATCTGCGACATAACGCACCGACTTTTCCCGTCAGCGTCTCCACACCGGAAAGGAGCGCTTCAAAGGTTTTCTTTTCGATAATTACTACTTCCATATACCATGTTTTGAGTTCGGAGCAAATGTAGCCAAACCTGCGCTTGCTGCCTCCGTTTTCGGTTTCGTGGCAGCTTGTGGCGTCTGTTTGGCACAGTTTGGCGTCGTGCCGGTCGCATACTGAACCCGCTTTGCCGACAATAGCAGGTATGTTGCCCGTTTTTATTTTCAGTTGCTGCGAATAACTTTACCCGTAAATCTTTGTATATAGATTGGCCTATATTCGGACACCCTTAAATCCATACGACGATACGACAGTAAATCCATAAATCTGTACGACACCACTTTTCTACGGAATTGTTTCCTTAATGTATTGTAGATTTCACTCCGTAAGAAAGCACACAAGTAAATCCGTAGAATTTCAACATACGGAAACAAGAAATTCCGATTCATACCGCACGGAGTGCTTTATGTTCGTCGGAACATAGCAAGGTGTGTATCGAGTAACTCGATACCTTTTGAGTTACTCTCAAAAGCCTTGCCCTGACGGGGACAATCGCCCCTCCGAAGTCGGGCGATTAGAACGAAATAGAATGGAATAGATGGAAAACTATTCAAAAAAGCCAAATAGGAGAGTTCCGTTTTCATCGAAAATACATACCAACGATTTATCCGTTTCATACTGCATCTCATCCTTCGAAACAATCATTCTATCGGAACGGCATTGGTGTAAAATCGTACACGAGCTACATTTGCGGAAAACTCAAACGATGAAACGATTTCATACAATCCTTATACTAAGTATTTGTATCGGCCTTCCTACCGCTCTTTTCGGGCAAGGCTATGTGAGTAGCGAATACCTCTCGTCCTCTTCTTTGAGGGACGAAGCAGGAGGCAGATTCGGTTCGGGAGCAATGGGGCGTTTTTCGGGGCGGTACACGCTGCCTCTTTCCGTGAAGCGAAACGACCGGGGACAACCCGTCGCATGGTCGGCGACGTTCAATTGTACGTATGCCTCGCTTCAAAACGAGGGTGTGGCCGCCGCGCTGAATCCTGACCGGATTCTGAATACGAGTCTGAACGTATCGCACCTGCGCCCCATCTCCGAACGATGGAGCTTGATCGCCTCATTGGGTTGCGGCATTTATGCCGTGCCGAATCAAATAGCATGGCGCAGCATACTGGCCAACGGTGCTGTCGTTTTCGTCTATAAGTTGCGGGAGAATCTCGACATCGGTGTGGGTGCGGGTTTGACCAACTCGTTCGGCGTACCGATGATTCTGCCGATGGGTTATTTGAACTGGCGTACCTCCGGCAAATACGAAATTCGGGTGGATATGTCGAGCGGGCTGAAAGTGACGGCGGCCAAATGGCTGAACCGAAAATTCAAACTGGAGCTGACCGCTATCGAAATGGACGGTATCTCCTCCGTGATGCGAATCGGCGGAAAGTCCAAAATTTACTCCTCGACAATGATGCGTTCGACCTTGTCGCCAACGTTCTGCATCTCCCCGAAAGCGAGTGTCTATTTTGGGATAGGCGGAAACTGGTTGCGTTCGATACGAATCTCGGATCGCGATTTCGGAGGATTTCTCGACAGTTTCCGCGAGGATGGCCATGATTTCGGCGTATCGCTTCGGGTAACGGCAGGATTTAACTGGAGTTTTTAGCCATGCAAATACTGATATTCAGAACCTCTATATCGACACGAACCGATTTGAAAAGGCTCCGTGAATTATTGAGCCGATATCCGCAGGTCGAAAAATGGAATGTCGATTTGGAAGATTGGGAAAAGATTTTGCGAATAGAGTGTAACGGACTGACTACCGGTGAACTTATCGTAGCGCTTCGGACGGTAGACATTTACGCCGCCGAACTCGTATAACCGCAAAAATTATCGTAATTTTGAAAATTATAAGTGAAAATAAAATGGCAAAGTATATTATCATAGAAGACGAACGGCTGGCTTACGAAGAGATCCGACGGATGATGCAGCGCCTGCGCCCCGATTATATGTTGACGGGATGGGCTACAGGCGTCGAGCAGGCCGTTTTGCAGCTCGCATCGGGAGGCATCGACCTGATGATTGTGGACATTCGTCTCTCCGACGGATTGAGTTTCGAGATTTTCGAACGGACGGCAGCGGATATTCCGGTAATCTTTACTACTGCTTACGACGAATATGCGCTGCGGGCATTCAAGGTAAACAGCATCGACTACCTGCTCAAACCCGTCGAGGAACAGGCGTTGGAGACGGCTCTCTGCAAGTTCGAACGGAATCACCTGCCGCGTACCGCCACACCCGAACTCAAGCGGCTCGAAGCGACCTATATGACCGGAATCCGTAAAAACCGCTTTCTCGTCCGGTCGGGAGATACGTTCCGCTATGTCGAAACATCCGACATAGCATTTTTTATAGCGAGGAGAAATATGTCTTCCTTCATCTGTTTTCCTCGCGTCGCTACATCGTCGATTATACATTGGAACAGTTGGAGATGATGCTGGACGAAGCCAGCTTCTTTCGGGTGTCACGCAACTGTATCGCCAATATTCGGGCCATCGGGAAGGTCTCCCGTTATTTCGGCGGTCGGCTGAAAATATTCTTTTCGCCGGAATGTCCTCACGAAGTTATCGTCAGCCGCGACCGCACGGAGCGGGTCTTGCAATGGATTGACGATATACGGTAAACACGTCCGAGCCATGAAAAAGAAAACGATTTTGTTTTTCGTCCTGCTGATTGCTGCATCATTGCTGCTTTTCATCCATACCTTTTCCGTGCTGGCACATACGCCGGAAAGGACTGGGGGCGAAGGATTATGGGTGAATTTCTTGATGAATCTGCCCTGCTGTATCCTTATCGGGTATGCGGATTATCGGGTGGCCAAGTCGCTTCAAAAGCGATTTCCCGACCGGAACGTCATACGAATTGCATCGAGTATCTTGCTGACGGCACTGCCGGTGGGACTGTTTGCCGTTGCTATCAATTATGCCGTCGCACGGTTGTATGCACATCCATTCAGCATCGCGGGCAGCGTATTCCCTATTATGTTATGGAACAGCCTTATCGTGCTTTTCATCGAACTGTTTTTCTATAATCGCCGGCAGATCGAACAACAACGTCGGTTGGCCTTGATGGAGAAAGAAAAAGCACTTTACCACTTCGAGACGTTGAAGAACCAGATCAACCCCCATTTTCTGTTCAACAGCCTCAATGTCTTGGCATCGCTCGCTTACGAAGATGCGGAAAAGACCAACCGTTTCGCCAAGAAACTCTCCGGAGTTTACCGTTATCTGCTTACGACACACGACAGGCCATCGGTCTCGGTCGCCGAAGAGCTGGCTTTCGTCGAATCCTATCTCTATCTAGAGCGTATTCGTTTCGGAAATGCCCTGCGAATCGAAATCGCCGACTGCGAGAGGTGGTACGATCGGCAGATCATTCCAGCCAGCGTGCAGATGTTAGTGGAGAATGCGTTGAAACACAACATAGCGACACCCGAAATGCCACTGACCGTACAAATTTCGGTCAGTCTGGAGGGTATCGCGGTCGTCAATAATCTGCAACTTCGCTCCAGCGTCATGCGTAGCGGTATAGGGCTGAAAAATTTGCAACACCAATATGCGCTTTACGACCGACGTATCGAAATCGCATCTGCGGACGCCTCTTTTACCGTAAAGATTCCTTTTCTGAATTAACTTAGAAAACATATCTGTTTTTCAGTGGAACAATGATTACTATTCCAAGCTAATATCATTGTCTCTCTGGAATTTCCATGTCAATATGGCGAGAATGTTTCAAAATTATATTGAATTGAGTAACAATACGACTGAACTGTATCTGCTTTGATGGCCTGATGCTGTTCGCTTTATAAAAAATAAATCTCCTCCGAGTCCCATTTCAACAAAAACTCGAAGAAACTAATTTATTTACTTATAAAACGAACATTTATGACACATCATATTACGGCGGATCGTTTGGTAGAATCCGCCATCAAAGCTGTTACGGAAGAACTGTTCCGCGACTTCGATAACACGCTTCGTACCCTCTGTGACGAGGAAGACGACCGCAAAGCCGTTTTTCGCACTTTGCGTTATGCGCGAATTCGCCTGCACGTATTATGCGGATATATCTCGAAAGAGGAAACGCCGGAGAGTCGTACTCAAATTCGTTTCCTGCATATCGTCATCGGATATATTGACACGGAATTAGAGATCTTAAATCGCTACGGAGATACTTATCCGCCGAAACCTCATGTTTGTAAACGACGTTGGACGGGAGCTGTAGTCGAAATAGTCGAGTTGATATACGCCTTGCACGAGATGAAACGTATTGACGACGGAGAGATAGCCATGAACGAATTGGCCGGATTCTTCGGCGAGTTGTTCGGCATTCGTCTCGATGCACGAAACCTTTACGACGCTTATACGGACATCAAACGGCGCAAGGGCGATAGCCGTACCTATTTTCTTGACAAGTTGCGCGAACGTCTGAATCTGCGGATGCAGCGCGACGATGAAAAAGAGCAGGAGCGGCGATGCTGATTAAATAATGCGGATGGAAGATTCTGTCCGCATTTTGCATAAACACAGTCGTCGATTTTGCTGTTTCCAAGAAAAACGCTATATTTGCATAGAGTTGTTCGACGAGATGCAAAGCGCAGCAGTTCAGCGCAGTTACACGGTTGCTAAATCGTTACTGACAACTTTCTTAATCTCCACTCTACGCTGTCATTCAGACAGATACATTAAAGTTTCTTATCCTCGATAAAGATACTAAAAATATTATGTAATAACGCTTCCTTTGCAACTCTTTTATTTTATCCAGCTTTTTTTCGCTTCTTTGTTTAAGAATTTATCTTCTATATAAACCTGTTTATTTAATTGAGGCCTGAAGATACGATAATATTCTTTCTCTTGTTCAGGATGGAACCATCTGATCTCTTCATCCCGTTTGAACCAGGTCATTTGTTTTGCGTGAGTAGATACGTGAGTTCTGTTTATTTTTTCGATAGCGAAGTCAAGATCCCACTCTCCATCCAGATATTTAAATATTTCCTTATAGCCTACAGTGTTCAGGGAGTTCAACTCTCGGTGGGCATATACGGAGCGGGCTTCTTCCAGCAATCCTTCGTCCATCATCTGGTCTACACGACGGTTGATGCGATCATATAATTCGGCGCGATCTCGCGTCAGTCCTATTTTTAGGATGTGGAACGGGCGTTCCTTTTTTTGTTGTGTACGGAAAGAGGTATAAGTTTTCCCTGTCATGTAACAGATCTCCAAGGCGTGGATGACCCGTTTGGGATTTTTTAAATCTACAATTTTATAGTACTCCGGATCCAGTAGCTTCAGTTCGGCACAGAGATTATCGAGTCCTTCTGTGTCATATTTATGTAGCAAGAGCTCACGAGTCTCGGCATCTACTGTCGGTATGTCATCAATGCCTTTGCAGATGGCATCCACATACATCATAGAGCCTCCGGTGAGCAGGACGACATGATGTTGTTGAAATAACTGTTCGAGAACACTCATTACTTCCGTCTCGTATTGGGCGGCACTGTAATAATCGGTAAGTTGCAGGGTACCTACAAAGTAGTGTGGAACCCGTTTTAATTGCTCCGGGATCGGAGCAGCCGTTCCTATCTTAAGTTCGGCGTATAACTGTCGGGAGTCAGACGAAATGATACTCGTCTTGAAATATTCTGCTATGCGGAGGCTTAACTCCGTTTTTCCTACACCTGTAGGACCTATAAGTACAATTAAAGTTTTGGCAGTCATAACGATTGGTCATGTGATAATGTACCCATGTGACAGCATAGGGGGCGGGTAGTAAGATGTCATAACCCACCGGATGTGGTCACATGGGCATATTATTCAAAATTTATCTTCGTCGTATGAACTTCCACCTCCGGCTGCACCGTCATTTACATCAAATCCTTCGGCATCAAAGTCTTCCATATCGAAGTCCTGGTCACCGTAGAAGTTTTCATCCAGATCGAGTGAGCCTCCTCCGGCTGCCATCTCTTCGAAATCGACTGTTTGCTTGGGGGCTTCACCCGATTTCTTAGTACATTTAGCACCTTTTATTTCTTTTCCGGTGATGATTTCGGACAATTCGATGAAGAAACAACGTTCAGTCATGTAATCGAATACGTAAAGCAATTTTTGCTTTTCATCTTCAATCAACTCGTTGAGGCGGGTCTCTTTCATAATCCAGCTGTCCATTTCCGGATTATTGTCCATCTCTTCCAGTGTAATTTCTTTTTCTTTTCCCAGTCATCATCACAGATAAAGAAAGAAGTCATCTGGTCGTTTGTATAGTTTGCTGCTTTCAGAATAGCTTCATGAAGATCGAAGAAAGTAGCTTCCGGGTCAATCTGTATCTCTCTGACGAAATCGTCAACCTCATCAGATATAATGGTAAATCTGTATATCATAGTTGTTACTGTTTTATTGATGGCGTAAAAGTAATAAAAAACCGAAAGATTGCAAATAAGATGGCTGGGTTTATTCCACAAAAAAGGAGGATGCTTGGAAAACATCCTCCTCTTCTTATTGATTTCTATTTATTTACCTGATAATTCCCCGTTCCGAGTTGCGAATAAAATCAACGATGTATTCTATTTCGGGGCTGGCCGGCACTTCTGCTTCAACCTTTGTGAGAGCATCCGAAGTGTTGAGTCCGCTTTGATAAATGATGCGGTAGGCATTGTGGATATTCTCTATAATCTCGTTCGAAAAACCACGACGACGGAGTCCGATGATGTTGATTCCACTGTAAGCGATAGGTTCGCGTCCGGCTATGATATACGGAGGAATATCTTTACTGAAACGGCATCCTCCCTGAATCATGACGTATCCGCCTACCCGGCAAAATTGGTGCATTAACACATTGGCACTGATGATGGCATTGTCATCGATGATGATTTCTCCGGCCATTTTGGTGGAGTTACCAACGATACAACCGTTGCCGATCAATGCATCGTGGGCCACATGGACGCCTTCCATCAATAGGTTGTTGTTACCTACAATGGTTCTGCCTTTAGCTGCTGTACCTCGGTTGATGGTCACGTTTTCACGAATCAGGTTATTGTCACCTATTTCGGCTGTACTTTCTTCACCTTTGAATTTCAAATCTTGTGGGATTGCTCCGATAACGGCTCCCGGAAAGATTGTATTTCCGTTACCGATACGTGAACCGTACAGGATGTTGGCATTAGCCATAATTTTATTGTTATCTCCGATGACTACATTTCTATCAATGTACACAAAAGGAGCTATCTCTACGTTTTCACCGATTTTTGCTTCGGGATGAATATACGCTAAGGGACTTATCATGCTTAATAAATTATTTGTTTTTTACTATTTGAGCCATGAATTCGCATTCACAGACTACTTTTTCACCAACGAAAGCATAGCCTTTCATGGTTGAAATGCCCCGGCGGATAGGAGCCAATAACTCAACACGGAATATCAGGGTATCGCCCGGAACTACCTTCTGACGGAACTTCACACCATCGATTTTCATGAAATAAGTAGAATAACGCTCCGGCTCATCTACTGAATTCAGAACGAGTAATCCGCCGATTTGAGCCATTGCTTCAATTTGCAGTACACCTGGCATCACAGGTTCCTGAGGGAAGTGTCCCTGAAAGAAGGGTTCGTTGGAGGTTACGTTTTTTACACCGACAATGTAGTTGGCACCAATTTCGATCACCTTATCTACCAATTGGAATGGATAACGGTGGGGGAGTAGTTCACGGATGCGGTTCACATCCATAATCGGAGCACGGTTGCAATCATAGGTAGGCGCCTGTATCTCGTGCAGGCGAATTTCTTTGCGCATCTGACGTGCGAATTTATTATTGATGGTGTGTCCGGGACGCGTAGCAATGATTCTTCCTTTAATGGGTTTACCGATCAGAGCAAGATCGCCGATGACATCCAACAATTTATGGCGGGCACATTCGTTGGGCCATACCAGAGGTTTGTGGTTAATGTATCCCAACAGCTTGGCATCCATGTGAGGGACTCTCATGACATCGGCCAGCTTGTCATAGTTTTCCTGGGACATTTCACGTTCGTAGATAACGATGGCATTGTCCAGATCGCCACCCTTGATGAGTCCGGCCGACAACAGTGGCTCGATTTCACGGACAAATACAAAGGTACGGCTGGGGGCAATTTCATCTTTGAACTTCTTCATATCCTCCAGTGTGGCAAACTGGTTGGGGATGATGGTTGAATCGTAAGATACCAATACGTTCAGGCTGAAGTTCTCATCAGGAAGTACGATGATAGACGATCCTGTCTCCTCGTCACGGAATTCTATTTTTGATTTGATGATATAGAAATCTTTAACGGCATTTTGTTCTTCGATTCCTACTTTCTCTATTTCTTGTACATAATATTGTGCACTTCCGTCCAGAATCGGAAATTCCGGTCCGTTGACTTGGATCAGACAGTTATCGATGCCCAAGGCATATAGAGCTGCCATTCCATGTTCAACTGTGCTTACTTTTACTCCATTTTTTGACAGCACGGTCCCTCTTGTCGTTTCACCTACATTGTCGGCTACGGCATCGATAATGGGTTGCCCTTCCAGATCCGTACGCTGTATTTTGTAGCCATGGTTATCCGGGGCGGGGTTAAACGTAACAGTCAGGTCAAGTCCAGTGTGAAGACCTTTTCCTCTCAGTGAAAAGCTCTCTTTCAGAGTTTTTTGTTTCAGCATTGGTTACTTATTTAATTGTTGTTTTAATTCTTCTATTTCTTTGCGGAGATTGCGTAACTCAATCTGCATCTCCGGAAGGCTTTTTTGTACAATGGATGCTTTGAAAAATTGTTTTAGCTCCATAGGGGGAGTTCCGATAAGTTGGCTACCGGATTTTATATTTCCGGGAACACCCGATTGGGCTCCCAGATTCACTTGGTTGCCTATTTTGAGATGTCCGGCAATGCCTACTTGTCCGCCGAACATACACCATTCGCCTACCTTGGTAGAACCTGCGATGCCCACTTGGGCAGCCATGACGGTATGCGAACCTATTTCATCGTTGTGGGCTATCTGGACCAGATTGTCCAACTTTACTCCGCTATGAATAACGGTTGCTCCCATGGTTGCACGGTCGATGCAAGTATTGGCGCCGACTTCTACATTGTCTTCCAGGATAACAATACCGATTTGGGGAATTTTTTCGTATCCTTGTGGGGTAGGGGCAAAACCGAAACCGTCTGCTCCGATCACGCATCCCGCATGCAGAATACAGTTATTACCTACCCGGCAATCATGGTATACAGTCGAGTTGGCGTACAGGATACAATTGCTGCCTATCTTGGCACCACCTCCCACAGTGGCATGCGGATGAATCACTGTGTTGTCTCCTACTTCCGCATGATCACCGATGCAAGCGAAAGGAGCTATATATACGTCTTTTCCTATTTTAGCGGTTTCCGCTACATAGGCACGTTCGTCAATACCGGTTCTTTTGGGTTTGCTCATTTCATACAGATTGAGCAACTTGGCAAGGCTCTCGTAAGCATTGTCTACTTTGATTAACGTTGCTTTTACTTCTTGTTCGGGAGTAAAATCTTTGTTCACCAACACAATGCTAGCTTTAGTCTCATATATATAAGGTGTATATTTCGGATTGGAAAGGAAAGAGATAGCGCCTGGTATTCCTTCTTCTATCTTTGCGAATGTATGTACAGTAGCGTTTTCGTCACCTATAATTTCCCCTTGGATAAATGCTGCAATTTGCTTAGCCGAGAACTCCATAATCTTACTTTAAAATTTAATTAGTACGCAAATAACGGACTTTTTTTTATATATCCTTACTCTTTGATGAATATTTTATACTTATCTATCCCAACGCAAGTAGCAGATATAGTATTTCTTTACCTTTTTAGAGAGCAATGAAATGTTTAGCATGTCCGATGCTTCTGCAATATTTTTTATTGTTCCGTCCTTATAAATAATATCAATGCTGTCATCAGCCGAATCATACATGTTCTTTTCGATACTGGGGGTAGAGACAAAATAGTCCGCTTCGGAAAGAGTAATGCCTAATTGTCGGCTGATCAGTAAAGTCAATTCTTTTTTTCGTTCTTCACTAATAGGTTCGGAGCATATCTCCACCTTGAAGATGTTGCGATTAATCATACCCAGGCTTAATGTAGATAAAACCTTATCCGTGTGGGTACTCCATACCTTTAAAGCTGTCCAGATGTCATTATCGTCCAATTGAATAAAGTTCTCCAGACAGTCCGGGTTATTGTAAAACACTTCCGGATCGATGTGATTATACAGAAAAAATTTCAATGCCGGTGAAGCAAATAATTCGACTCCTTTCGAAGCGAGTTCTTTGGCACGTAACAGGGCACTGATCAACATTCGTTCATAAGCTACCGATGTTTTGTGCAGATAAACCTGCCAATACATCAATCGCCTTGCAGTCAGGAAATTTTCTATGGAATAGATTCCTTTGGATTCCACTACCAGATGATCGTCTGCCACATCGAGCATTTTGATAATACGGGCCGAACCGATATTTCCTTCCGAGACTCCGGTGTAGAAGCTATCACGACGCAGGTAATCTAAACGGTCCATGTCCAGTTGTCCGCTTACTAACTGATGTAAGAAACGTTTGGGATATTCATCTTTGAATATCTGGATGGCCAAACTCAGCTGTCCGTTCATCTCCCTGTTCATCCGCTCCATCAGCATCAAAGAGATTTCTTCGTGAGATACTCCTTTGACAATGGTATCTTCAAGTACATGCGAGAAAGGACCGTGACCGATGTCGTGCAACAGGATGGCTGCCTGTACGGCTTCGGCTTCACTGTCGAATATAAAGTTACCTTTGGAAGCCAGTTGTGTGATGGCCTCGCTCATCAGGTAGAAGGCACCCAGAGAGTGTTGAAAGCGGGTATGCTGTGCACCGGGATAGACAACAGACGAAAGTCCTACTTGCTTGATGCGGTTTAAGCGCTGCAAAAGGGGATGCCGTACGATGTCGTACAGCAACCCCTTTGGTATGTTGATAAACCCGAATACCGGATCATTGATAATCTTCCGTTCGTGAGGCATTATAAAATAGCTTTCAGCTGTTCTGCCATTTGCTCTTGCACTTCTTTGGCAGCAGCACGGGCGGCAGCGGCAAAATTCTCTGTTTTATCTACATAAATAATTCCGCGAGAGGAATTCACAATAAGTCCACAGGTGCTGTTCATACCATATTTGCATACTTCTTCGAGAGAACCTCCCTGAGCACCGATACCCGGGACCAAGAGGAAGTGATTGGGAACAATTTTACGAATATCTTCGAAAGCACGTCCCTGAGTGGCACCTACTACATACATCATTTGTTCGTCGTTAGCCCATTCCTGTGATTTTTTTAGCACTTTTTCGAACAGACGTTCGCCGTTGGCATCTTCTGTCAGCTGGAAGTCATGAGAACCTTTATTTGAAGTCAGTGCCAGTAAGATTACCCACTTGCCTTCATAAGACAGGAATGGAGTAACGCTGTCTTCTCCCATATAAGGAGCTACAGTGACAGAGTCGATGTCCAGTTCCTCGAAGAAAGTACGGGCATACATTGCTGAGGTATTGCCTATGTCACCACGTTTGGCATCGGCGATGATAAACTGATCGGGATAATTCTCCTTGATGTAGTTCACGGTCTTTTCAAAAGCGGTCCATCCTTTTACACCCATACTTTCGTAGAAGGCCAGATTGGGTTTATAAGCGATGCAATAGTCAGCCGTTGCATCGACAATTGCTTTATTGAAAGCGAAGATGGGATCCGGATCATCCAACAGGTGATCGGGTATCTTCTTGATATCTGTGTCAAGTCCTACGCAAAGAAATGATTTTTTGCGTTTGATGTTTTCAAATAATGATTGCTTGTTCATCTTTACTTAATTTACAAATTTACGATTTACAATTGAAGTAACCGTCCGTTACAATTCACTCTCTTTCAAGCGCTCCGCATTTTCGGCCACAGTCAGTTTATCGATACATTCCTGAATATCGCCGTCCATAAAGGCAGCCAGGTTATAAATGGTATAGTTGATGCGGTGGTCGGTGATGCGTCCCTGCGGATAATTATAAGTGCGGATTTTAGCCGAACGGTCACCTGTCGAAACCATTGTTTTACGCTTTGAAGCAATATCGTCGATATACTTCTGATGTTCCTTGTCATAGATAAACGTACGGAGGCGTGCCAGGGCACGCTCTTTGTTTTTCGGTTGGTCGCGGGTTTCGGTACATTCAATTAAGATCTCTTCTGCTACTCCTGTATTCGGATTCTTCCAAATGTAGCGTAAACGGACACCCGATTCAACCTTGTTGACGTTCTGTCCACCTGCACCTCCGGAACGGAAAGTATCCCATTTGATTTCACCTTCGTTGATCACTACATCGAACTCTTCGGCTTCGGGTAGTACGGCTACCGAGGCTGCCGAAGTGTGTACACGTCCCTGGGTCTCTGTTGCAGGTACTCGTTGAACACGGTGTACTCCCGATTCGTATTTTAGTGTACCGTATACATTATCGCCTGTAACGCTGCAAATGATCTCCTTATATCCGCCGGCAGCGCCTTCATTGGCACTGGATACTTCCATTTTCCAACCTTTCGTTTCACAGAATTTGGCGTACATCCGGAAAAGGTCGCCTGCGAAGATCGCAGCTTCATCACCACCTGTACCGCCACGTATTTCAAGAATGGCATTCTTACCATCCTGAGGGTCGGCCGGTACCAGTAATAATTTGATTTCCTCTTCCAATACAGGGAGACGCTCCTGGCTGTTGTCCATTTCCTCTTTTGCCATTTCTCTTATATCAGCATCCGATTCGTTTGAGAGAATATCTTTAGCTTCTTCGATGTTAGCCAGTAGTTGCATGTATTCTTTACGGGCTTTCATCAAGTCGTCCAGCTCCTTGTATTCTTTGGTCAGTTTTACGTATCGTTTCTGGTCGGCAATCACTGCCGGGTCGGTAATGAGGGTAGACACCTCTTCGAAACGGGCTACAAGGCCGTCGAGCTTTTCTAATATACTATTGTTGTCTGCCATCTATTTCTTTTTCTTCTATTTCTCTGGGATTTGTGATTTTACAGATCGATTCTTTCCTATACATTAATATCTGAATTCACCGAATTCACTTTTGATAATCAGTTCTTTTTTATCACTCTCTTCAATACGTCCCACAATTTGTGCCGGGATACCGAAGGAGTCACTGATGGTGATCACTTCGGCTGCATGTTCCGGAGAGAGATATACTTCGAGGCGGTGTCCCATGTTGAATACCTTATACATTTCAGCCCAGTCGGTACCGCTTTGTTCCTGAATGGTTCTGAACAATGGAGGTACAGGGAAAAGGTTATCTTTGACTACACGTACGTCGCCTACAAAGTGCAATACTTTCGTTTGTGCCCCACCTGAACAGTGCACCATTCCGTGAATCTCGGGACGCAGTGCATCAAGCAATTTTTTCACTACCGGTGCGTAGGTGCGGGTAGGAGAGAGTACGAGTTTCCCGGCATCGATCGGAGATCCTTCTACTGTATCTGTCAGTTTTAGTCCGCCCGAATAAACCAGTTCCTCAGGTACTGCGGCGTCATAGCTTTCGGGATATTTCTCAGCCAGATACTTGGCGAATACATCATGACGGGCGGAAGTCAGTCCATTGCTGCCCATACCGCCATTATATTCTTTTTCATAAGTGGCCTGTCCATGAGAGGCAAGTCCCACAATGACATCTCCCGGACGGATATTGGCATTGTTGATAACATCTGCACGTTTCATGCGGCATGTCACTGTACTGTCTACGATAATAGTGCGGACGAGATCACCTACATCGGCTGTTTCACCTCCGGTGGCATATACGCCTACTCCCATTTCACGAAGTTCGGCCAGCAATTCGTCTGTTCCGTTAATGATGGCGGAAATTACTTCTCCGGGGATAAGCAACTTGTTACGTCCGATAGTAGAGGATACAAGAATATTGTCAACGGCACCCACACAAAGCAGGTCGTCTATGTTCATGATCAGTGCATCTTGTGCAATACCCTTCCAAACGGAGAGATCTCCCGTTTCTTTCCAATACATATAGGCCAGGCTCGATTTGGTTCCTGCACCATCAGCATGCATGATATTACAATATTCGGGGTCTCCACCCAAAATATCAGGGATTATTTTACAGAATGCTTGTGGAAAAATTCCTTTGTCGATGTTCTTGATGGCATTGTGCACATCTTCTTTTGATGCGCTGACGCCTCGCATCATGTATCGTTGATTACTCATGAGTTATTTGGATTTTGTATACAACGGCAAAAGTACAGCTTTTTTTCCTATAGCCAACAAATTGGAGGATATAACGATCCGGTAATATGATGGGGGAGAGGGTACATTCTTTAATTTGAAGTTTGAAATGAAAGTTTAAAAGAATTTTGTGTACCGTTTCTGAATTGTTTGTGGGGAAAGGAAGCTCTTTCGACGATTCTTTGTTTTGACGGTTAAAGATGGACTTTAGTTGCCGCCTGAAATAGATTTTCTACCGCTGCTTTAGGAATATAGACTAAAAAATATTTTGTTTTGTAATTAATATCCTGAGTGGATGCCACTTTTCTATCAAAATTGTATGTCACGAAAATGACTGGGCCTGAAATGGGTTTTAAGAGAAATATGGAGAATGTGGGAATGTAAAAATCCCCTGACTCTTGCCTTGTATCGTGATCGACTAAGGCCAAAGCAGGGGGATTTTTATATCGGAACTTGCAAATAATAAGTAATGCTGTCTCGTTTTTCTATTTGAAGACAATCTCCTTTTTGGGGTAAGATCGTGCATTAACAATCATTGCCTGTGAGAAAAAATGTGTGTGACCGATCAGAATTTTACTTCCGGCGCTTTTTCCGTTCCTTCGGCGGCTTCGAAATAGGTACGTTTCTCGAAGCCGAATACAGAAGCAAAGATGCTTTTGGGGAAACGGCGGATAGATGTATTGTATGCTTGTGCAGCATCGTTAAAGTTTTTGCGGGCAACGTTGATCCGGTTTTCTGTACCTTCCAGTTGTGCTTGTAACTCAAGGAAGTTTTGATTAGCTTTCAGGTCCGGATAATTTTCGGTAATGGCAAGCAGCTTGCCCAATGCGGATGTGACGGCTCCCTGTGCTTTCTGATATTCGGCTAACTTCTCCGGAGTGAGATCGTTGGCATCTACTTTGATCTGGGTAGCTTTACTACGAGCCTCTACAACTCCTTCGAGAGTCTCTTTTTCGTGCGAAGCATATCCTTTAACCGTGTTGACCAGATTGGGGATCAGATCTGCACGGCGCTGATATTGTGTCTCTACGTTAGCCCACTGGCTACTTACATTCTCGTCCATGGATACCAGTCCGTTATAGGCACTGATAGCCCAGATAATGATAACTGCCACTACGGCAATAAGGATAATAACTGACTTTTTCATATTGTTTCTTTTTGTATTACTGATTAATGACTCATGCAAATCAGAGGGAGCAAAAACTTTAATTCCGGATTCGCATATTTTATGGATTGATTTTTTAGAAACGTGAGCCGGCACCTCCACCGCCACCGGAACCGCCTCCGAAGCTTCCACCGCTGAAACCGCCTCCACCGCCGGATCCAAAACTTCCTCCTCCGAATCCTCCGATGAAAGGACCTCCTCCTCCGCGTCCCCGGTAATTGTCGTCATACGATTGTTGGCGTCGGACTACAGTATGTCCGCAATTGCGGCAGGTATATATAATGTCCTCGGTCTTTACTCCATTACGGTTCGATATCAATTTCGTACTACTGCGCTGGAGTTGATGTTTACCACATTTAGGGCAACGGGTACTTGCACGTACTGCCAGTATGCCGACCACTCCCGCTATCGTATAAAACCTAAGATGACAACGAGAAGCATGGAGACAGATATCCCTTCTTCTCCACGACCTTCATCATCGTTTACCATCGAGCCGTCCAAGCGCTGGCATACAGCTTTTACTCCTGCCAGCATTCCTTGGTTCCACTCTCCTTTCTTGAGATAGGGGATCATCTCTTGCATTTGTATACGTTTGCATATGGCATCAGGCAGAATGCCTTCCAATCCGTATCCGGTATAAAACTGGATACAGCGCTGATCGGTAACCAATAAGATAACCAGTCCGTTATCTTTACCTTTTTTGCCTACTCCCCATTGATTGAGTAGCTGATGGGAGAATTCAAAGCAATCTTTATCTCCGATCGATGGCACTATGGCAACAACTGTTTCAATCCCCGTCTGCTGTTCCAGTGCATATAGCATTGCATCTATTTCGTCACAAGCTTGCTGTGACAAGATGCCGGCAGGATTACAAACATACTGCATCTTGTTCTGCAAGTGTACTTTAGGGATGTTGTCTACGGTATATATTTTTTCTTCTGCTTTTAGTGGGAGGAGTATCCATATAAAGAGCAGGTATGTGAGTATCTGTTTCATATCAGTGAATGTAGCGGTCTGTAAATTCTTTGACTTTCCGGGTGTATTCTTCCTTGTTCTCTTTATAAGATACGGCATGCGCAGCTCCCGGTACAATCCAGAGTTGCTTTGGAGCCGATTTGGCTTCATAAAGAGGATAGACCATCCATGTAGGCACGTATGTGTCTTTGTCACCGTGAATGAAAAACATCGGTAGATGACTTTTTTTTACTTGATTCAAAGAGGAGGCTTCTTCAAAATTCCATCCGTATTTTTTCTGGCATAGCCAGCTGGTTGTATTCATCAGTGGAAATGACGGGAGGTGAAAACTCGATTTCAGTTCATGTGAAAATTCATCCCATACACTGGTGTAACCACAGTCCTCAACGAAACATTTTACGAAATAAGGTTGTGCCTCTCCCGAAACCATCATGGTGGTAGCTCCTCCCATTGAAATACCGTGTACTACCATTTGGGTACTGTCCCCGTAAATCTGGTTGGCGATGTGCATCCATTGCATTACGTCCAGGCGGTCTTTCCAGCCCATCTGGATGGCGGGACCACCACTCTCCCCCTGATGTTGGAGGTCGGGCAATAGTACATTGTATTGCAAATCATGGTTATACAGGTAACCTATCATAAACATGCGAATGGCATTGTCTGTATAACCATGTACAATGACTGCCGTCTTTTTGGTTGGTTGCGGAGCTGCAATGTAATAAGCATGTAGCCGGATACCTTCCGGATTTAAAACAAAAGTGTCCCGAAGTGCATGAGCCTGATTAAGACTATCCACCCAGGGACGCAGAAAAGGATAATTCTTGTACATGAAAGGATAGGAGTCAGCATTTTTGGCACGTATCTTCGCTTCCGGACGAAGTGAATAATTGAGCATGAAAAAACTTCCGCCTATCGTACATCCGGTAAGCAGCAATAATAATGTTATGACGCCTATCTTAATTCCCTTTTTCATTTACTTATTCCATATTTCCCATGCGGCAAACGCTTGTAATAGTAGCATTTCAAGCCCATTTTTGGTTACTGCCCCATGCTCTTCTCCTTTCTTCATGAAAAGAGTGATGTTAGGATTATATAACAAATCGTAGAGTAAATGGTTTGGGGTTAGCAACTCATAAGGTATGGCAGGACAGAAGTCTACTTTCGGATACATACCTACCGGGGTACAGTTTACAATCACCGTATGCTCTGCCATAACTTCCGGTGTCAATTCTTCGTAAGTCAGCATACCTTCTTTCTTGGTGCGTGATACGAAAACACTGTCGATACCCAGATTCTTCAGGCCATGATAAATCGCTTTTGACGAACCGCCGGTACCCAGGATTAAGGCTTTTTTATGATAAGGTTGCAACAAGGGCTGAATGGACTGGCTGAATCCTATAATATCAGAATTATATCCCACCAGCTTTATTTTTCTTTTAGGGGTACGAATTATTTTAATAACATTGACCGCACCGATTTTTGCAGTGTCTTTATCCAATTCATCAAGGAAGGGGATTACCTGCTCTTTATAAGGGATTGTCACATTTAGTCCGCACAGATTGGGGTTCTCTTCAATCACCTCCATAAAATCATTGATTTCAGGAATTTCGAAGTTTACATATTCGGCATCTATGCCTTCAGATTTGAATTTTTCATTGAAAAAGCCGATAGAAAACGAATGTTTCAGTGGATAGCCAATTAAACCGTACTTTTGCATAAAGGGGGAAGATGTTAAATTAATATTTATTTCGTAGCCGTATAAAGTGTACAGATACCAAATGTCAGCCGCCTGAACTGAACTTGGCTGAAACCCACCCGTGAAATAACATTTTTCATAACTTCTCCTTGGGGAAAAGCTTTGATCGTTTGGGGTAGATAGCTGTAAGCACTGTTGTCTTTTGATAATAATTTGCCGAGAGTCGGGATAACTATCTTAGAATAAATGGTAAACATTTGCTTCATCGGAAAACGATCCGGAGTTGTCAGTTCGAGAATGACTAAATGTCCGCCTGTTTTGAGGACACGGTACATTTCAGAAAGTCCTTTATCCAAATCTTCAAAATTACGGATACCAAAAGCAACGGTGATAGCGTCGAAACGGTTGTCGGCAAACGAGAGAGAGGTACAGTCTTCCCTTGCAAAAGATATTTTTTCGGAAAGACCTTCCTTTTTTACCTTTTCACGTCCCACATTCATCATTCCTTCAGAAATGTCTGTTCCGATCAGTTGTTCGGGTTGCAATTCATGGCATGCCAAGATAGCAAAATCACCGGTGCCGGTTGCTACATCCATTATTTGTTGCGGACGGAAAGGTTTGAGCCAATTGATTGCCTTTCGCCGCCAGCTCCGGTCGATCCCTAACGATAGAGTATGATTCAACTGGTCGTATGCAGGGGCAATGTTGTCGAACATTTGTTCTACCTGTTCGCTCTTTTTCCCATCGTTGCTATAAGGTTTGATCTTTTCTTGTGGGTAGTTCATTCTTTTATTCGATTTTATTCACTACGGAGTTTACAGAGTTTTATGGATCGTAACAGTCTGCACGTTCCGCACACTCCGTATACTCTGTAGTGAATCTTAATTCGTTTCTGATTCAGGTTTCCTATTTTGCAAGGAATGCCATTACGTTCTTTTCGATACGTTCAGCAATGTTGCTGGTATCCTCTTTCACGAATTTTTCGCCGGTGATGTTTTCAAACAGCTCGATATAACGCTCGCTGATGCTTTCCACAATAGCAGGAGTCATTTCAGGAACTTTCTGTCCTTCTTTGCCTTGGAAACCGTTTTCCATCAACCATTCACGTACAAATTCTTTGGAAAGTTGTTTCTGTGCTTCGCCTTTTTCAAAACGTTCCTGATAACCTTCGGCGTAGAAATAACGGCTTGAGTCCGGAGTATGGATTTCGTCCATCAGATAGATGGTACCGTTGTGCTTTCCAAATTCATATTTGGTGTCTACCAAGATTAAACCGCGTTCCGCTGCTATTTCGGTACCACGTTTGAACAAAGCTAATGTATATTTTTCGAGGATGGCATATTCTTCCGGAGTAGCCAGTCCCTGAGCCAGGATTTCTTCTTTGGAGATATCTTCATCGTGCAATCCCATTTCTGCTTTTGTAGTCGGAGTGACGATCGGTTCAGGGAACTTTTGGTTCTCTTTCATACCTTCAGGAAGTTTTACGCCACAGATTTCGCGTACGCCGTTTTTGTAAGCACGCCATGCGCTTCCGCAAAGATAGCCACGTACGATCATTTCTACCGGGAAACCTTCGCAGAGTACTCCCACTGTAACCATTGGGTCGGGAGTGGCGAGTTTCCAGTTCGGACAGATGTCTGTGGTTGCATCTAAGAATTTTGCTGCAATCTGATTCAGCATTTGTCCTTTATAAGGGATACCTTCGGGCAACACTACATCAAAGGCCGAAATACGGTCGGTAGCTACCATTACGAGTTGTTCGCCATTGATGTTGTACACATCACGCACTTTTCCGTGGTACACAACTTTTTTGTCCCGGAAAGTTGAAATCTGTTTTTGTTAATGCTTTCATACTTTTATATAATTATGAATTACAAATTACCAACGTTTTGCCGTTCTTTACTTATTGTAAGCCGTTCACCGTTTAATTTTTCCCGTTCGGCTTTCTTTTCCTTATCGAACTTTTCGTAAGCGTCCACGATACGTTCTACAAGCTTGTGTCGCACAATGTCTTTTTTATTCAGTTCGACAAAGCTGATTCCTTTCACTCCTTTTAGAATACGCAATGCCTGTACCAATCCCGATGTTTGTGAGGCCGGAAGATCGATCTGGGTCATGTCACCGGTAATGATCATCTTGGTATTCATTCCCATACGGGTGAGGAACATTTTAATTTGTTGGGTAGTGGTGTTTTGGGCTTCGTCCAGGATGACTACTGCGTCATTGAGTGTACGTCCGCGCATAAAAGCGAGCGGAGCGATCTGAATGATGTTCAGTTCCATATATTCCTTCAGCTTGGCTGCCGGAATCATGTCTTGTAAAGCATCATAGAGTGGTTGTAGATACGGATCGATTTTATCTTTCATATCTCCGGGAAGAAAGCCTAACTTTTCACCGGCTTCTACCGCGGGGCGACTGAGAATTATTTTCTTGATTTCTTTGTTCTTCAGTGCACGAACGGCCAGAGCGATCGCTGTATAAGTCTTGCCCGAACCGGCCGGTCCGATAGCAAATACCATGTCGTTTTTGGCAAACCCCTCCACTAATTTCAGTTGGTTTTCGCTACGTGGAATGATGGGTTTCCCTGTGACGCTGAATACAATAACATTTCCCGCTTTTTCAGCTTGTGGTGCATTACCTTTAATGATGTCGATAATGACTTCTTCTTTCAGCGAATTGTATTCGGCACAATATTTTTCAAGCTTGGTGATATTTTCCTCAAAAGCGCACATTTCTTCCTCATCGCCCAGCACTTTGATGACATTGCCTCGGGCAACAATGCGTAGCTTTGGATACAAAGCTTTTATTAATTGTATGTTGGCGTTGTTTACGCCGTAAAAGATGACCGGATCAATATCCTCAAGAACTATCAGTTTTTCTATCATTGAATCAATTTAAAGGTTCACGCATATGCTGTGAAATGGACTGCAAATTTAATGAATCGTTCTCATACTTTGCAGATTCTTGCCGAATTAATTTGCGATGCTCTTTCCTGAAAAAGACAATTCCAGTATATTTGCACTCTGGGAACTTATAAAAAAGACTAATTATGAATCAATCTAAGTGCAGGAGCCACTTTGTAATTTCTATCTTTTTATGCTTTATATTGCCTTGTCTGGCGGGTTGCAAAAAGAAAGACATGTCTCTTAAGCTTAACGAACCGCGCAATATTAAAGGAGTGGTGAGCTATAAACGTTCGTTTGGAGATCTGAATGATGTACAGTTAAAAGCAGCACATGCGTGGGGCATTGCACCATTGGCTTCGCGCGAAGAAGCGGAAGAGATGGATGGAAAGTTGGTTCATATTGTCGATAATGACTTTTATGTGGTAGATTCACTCACTCATTCTATTCCTTATTTAGTGCCGCGCGCCAGTGCGTTACTCGATACGATAGGGGCAAATTTCTTGGATTCATTGACTGCTAAGGGGCTCAATCCGAATAAAATTATTGTAACTTCCGTACTTCGGACGGAGAATGACGTAAAACGCTTGCGTCGTCGAAATGGGAATGCATCGAAGAATTCTTGCCATTTTTACGGAACTACATTCGATGTGAGTTGGAAACGGTTTAAGAAAGTGGAAGATGAGGATGGACGTCCTCTTCAGGATGTGAGTGCTGATACTTTAAAGCTGGTATTGGCCGAAGTCTTGCGGGATGTTCGTAAGGCGGATAAATGTTATGTAAAGTACGAATTGAAACAGGGATGTTTTCACATAACAACACGCTAAGTGTGAGAAACGGTGAACGATGAACGAATCAACGATGAACGGGCTGCGCTCAGCCTATTCATCGTTTACTACTTATTTATGGTTCATTTTTTCTCTGTTTCTTCTTTCTTTTCTTCCGGATGAATCATATTTTTCACTGTTTCTCCGATAGGTAATTTGTCTAACACGCCCAAACTCGGCGCAACAGTTTTCACCAATGTGTTCAGGAAGTTGCTCGTGCCCCCATTTCCTCCGTCGAAGACAGTGATATTGCCTAAGTTTATATGTTCGAAGGCTTTTACCTGTTCGCCTGCTATTTCTTTCCACTGATCTACCATCTTGTATTGGATAGCAATCGCCGGATTCGATTCGGCTGCTTTAACCATGGCTTCAAAACCTTCTGCCTCGGCCAGCAATGAACGTTTCTTACCTTCAGCCTCCGCTTCAAGTTTTAATTGAATGGCTTTTGCTTCTGCTTCAGCTTGTGCCAGTGTCGCTTTGGCACGTGCTTCCGCTTCGCGGGTGATTTTCTCAGCTACGGCTTCTGCCTGTAAGATGGCTTCTTGGCGGGCAACCTCTGCCGGAACTATCTTTTCTGCTTTCAGAGATGATTCCACTTTACGTGCTTTCGCCTCTTCCACTTCTTTTTGTGCTATTTCCTTAGCGGTTTGCACGGCAGCTTCCGATTTAGCGGATGCCTCACCGGCTTGTTTATCGGCATTAGCTTGGGTTACAGCTAGTTCGGAGTTAGACAACGCAATCTCTTTTTGTGCTTCGTTTCGTCCGATGGCTGCTTTCTTTTGTGCTTCTGCCTGTTTGATTTCCATGTCGGAATTCAGTTCCGCAATGCGGCTTTCTTTTTCGGTATTGGCCTGTTCTATCCGGATGTTTTTTCTGCTTCCGCTTTGGCTACTTGTGATTCCTTTTCCGCATTGGCAATAGCAACCTGAGAGATACGGTCTTTATCAGCGTTGGCTACAGAGATTTCTTGCAACTTCTTGGTTTCCGCAATGGCAATGTCTTGGTCTTTACGGGTTTCGGCCACTTTGGTTTCACGTTCTTTTATCTGGTTGGCAATCTTGATAGCACCCAGTTTTTCCTGTTCTTCAATATTGGCCTGAGCTTCGTTCTGCGCTTTACTTTCGGCCTCTTTTCCTAAGTTAACAATATAGTTGGCAGCATCACGAATATCGCTGATGTTGATATTCATCAGGTATAAACCGAATTTGCGGAGTTCTGTATCGATGTTGTCTTTTACTTTGGAAAGAAATTTATCACGGTCGGAGTTCAACTCTTCAATTGTCATGTCGGCAATAACCAGACGCATCTGTCCGTAAACCACATCTGTAATCAGGTTTTGTTTATCGTCCATGGTCAATCCCAACATACGCTCAGCCGCATTTTGCATTACTTCGGGATCTGTGCTGATAGCTACTGTGATAGTAGTGGGTACATCTACACGGATGTTTTGAGCCGAAAGTGCTCCTGTCAGCTTGCAGTCTATCTGCATGGGTTTCATTGACAAGAATTCATATCCTTGTACAATAGGCCATACAAAGGCGGCACCACCATGATATAACTTTGCCGATTTCTTATCTCCACCTGTCTTACCATATACTACTAATACTTCGTCACTTTTACATTTGCGGTAGCGTGAAAGAATACCGATAAATGTAATTAAGATTACCGCCACAAGTATGGCAGCCATGATCATCATTTCCTGGGTCATAGTTCTCTTTTTTGAGTTTATTAATTATTGAATATATAAAGTTCCATCTTTATAAGCAGTAATTGTTGCTTTATCTCCCGTCTGGTATGATTTACCCGATTCCGTGACAACATCGATTTCTCTCATGGCTCCGTCACGACTGATCTGCACAGTGTACTTCTTTTCGTTCTGTTTGAAATAAATAGTGCATTCTCTTCCTACCAATTGTTCTGTTCTTTCCGAATGTGTGGTCTGCTGTAGTTGGTAAGCCTTTTTATATAAGAACCAAACGGCAAATACAAATATGAGTCCGATGGCGACACCCGTCAGGTAAGTCTGTATCTCGGTGTTATGCTGCAGATACATATACCAACCGAATCCTATCCCAAAGTGAGTTAATCCCTTAAAAGAAACCACACTGCTGATATCTGTGTCGATGTCAGCATCTGCATCGATATCACCAAAAAATATAGATAAGATAAATTGTACTGCGAAGATGCCTGTTGTGACAATAGCAATGGTGAGGAAAATATTACTACTCATGGCAATAGGTGTTTAATGATTTATTTTATAGATATAGTCCCCAAATATACACCTTTGGTTTTTATATGCAAAGGTAAACTAATAAAAAAATGGAAGAATCGGAAAATGAATGTATATTTGTACCCTAAATTATTAAACAGAAATAGAAAAACTATGAAGACAATCCTACTCTTTGCTCTGAGTCTGTTGCTCTCTTTATCCGTGTCGGATGTTTGTGCACAAGAGCGTGTTTATGACATTTCCCAGTTTGGCTTGAAAGCTAATAGTAAGAAAAATGCGTCTCCTGTGGTTCGTAAGGCCATAGCGAAGATTAAAGCTGAATGCCGTGATGGGGAAAAAGTGATACTTCGTTTTCCTGCCGGACGTTACAATTTTCATGAAGCGGGTTCTACCGTGCGTGAATATTATATTTCCAATCACGACCAGGACAATCCTAAAAAAGTGGGGATTGCTTTGGAGGATATGAAAAACCTGACTATTGACGGGCAGGGTTCCGAATTTGTGTTTTATGGAAGAATGATTCCGGTTTCTTTGCTTCGTTCGGAGAATTGTGTATTGAAAAACTTTAGCATTGATTTTGAACAACCCCATATTGCTCAAGTACAAGTGGTAGAGAATGATCCGGAAAAAGGAATCACGTTCGAACCTGCACCATGGGTCGATTACCGCATCAGTAAGGATTCCGTATTCGAAGGACTGGGTGAAGGCTGGGTGATGAGATATTCATGGGGCATTGCTTTCGATGGCAAAACGAAACATGTGGTATATAATACCAGTGATATCGGTTGTCCTACCAAGGGAGCTTTTGAAGTGGCTCCCCGCCGGATTTGCTCTCCAAAGTGGAAAGATGCACGTCTGGTGCCCGGCACAGTGGTGGCTATGCGTGGATGGGGACGTCCGACTCCGGGCATTTTCATGTCACATGATGTGAATACTTCCTTGCTTGATGTCAAAGTACATTATGCCGAAGGTATGGGATTGCTGGCACAGCTTTGCGAAGATATTACGCTTGATGGTTTTGGAGTCTGCCTGAAAGGCAATAATGATCCGCGCTATTTTACAACGCAGGCAGATGCTACGCACTTTTCCGGATGTAAGGGAAAGATTGTCTCAAAGAATGGTTTGTATGAAGGAATGATGGATGATGCCATTAATGTACATGGTACGTATTTGAAAGTCATCAAGCGTGTGGATGATCATACGCTGATAGGACGTTATATGCACGATCAATCCTGGGGCTTTGAATGGGGACGTCCGGGTGACGATGTTCAGTTTGTACGTTCGGAAACAATGGAGTTGATTGGCAAGCAGAATCAGATTACTGCCATTCGTCCGTATGATAAGGGTGAGATACAAGGTGCCCGTGAGTTCAGCATTACTTTTAAAGAGGCAATCGATCCTGCTATTAACGAAAAAAGTGGCTTTGGTATTGAAAACCTGACATGGACTCCTGAAGTGTTATTTGCCGGTAATACGATTCGTAATAACCGCGCTCGCGGTACACTATTCAGTACTCCTAAAAAGACGGTGGTGGAGGACAATTTGTTTGACCATACTTCCGGTACGGCTATATTGCTGTGTGGCGATTGCAATGGCTGGTTCGAGACAGGTGCTTGCCGTGATGTCACCATTCGTCGCAATCGTTTTATCAATGCGCTTACTAATATGTTCCAGTTTACCAATGCAGTAATCTCTATCTATCCGGAAATACCTAATCTGAAAGATCAGCAAAAGTACTTCCATGGTGGTAAAGATGGAGGTATCGTGATTGAGGATAATGAGTTCGATACGTTTGATGCACCGATTCTTTATGCAAAATCTGTAGATGGGTTGATATTCCGTAACAATGTGATCAAAACCAATACAGAGTTTAAGCCCTTCCACTGGAATAAAGATCGATTCTTGTTGGAACGAGTGACAAACGTGAAGATTTCAGAGTGAAATCCGCCTCTGTAAAAACACTTATAAATGTATGAAGAGAATTTTATTGTTCCTTTTGGCCTGTTGTCCTATGCTTCTTTGTGCACAGGAAGATAACAGTAAGTATCTGGCCGGTGCAGTGCCCGTAGTCAACGGAAAAGTCATTTTTACAGAAGTAATTCAAGCTTCCGATATGTCGAAACGGCAGATCTATGATGCTTTGTTAAAATGGGCAGAGAAGCGTTTTACACCTTCAAAAGGACAGAAGGGGAGAGTCGCCTATTTTGATGAGAAAAAAGGGCAGATTGCATGTTTGGGTGAAGAGTATTTGCAACTTTCGGCAACGAATAGCTTCTTCTTGGATCGTGCTACTATTAAATACCGGCTGGTGATTAACTGCCTGGACGGTTCCTGTAAGATGGAGATGTACAACATTTCTTATTTTCATGGTGATGATACAGAGATGGAGGCGGAAGATTGGATCACGGATGAGACCGGATTGAATAAAGCCAAAACGAAAGTGGTTGCCAAATATGGAAAACTCCGTATCAAAACAATCGATCTGTTTGATGACTTGACGGAGCAGGTTACGAAAACGCTGGGAGGAGCAAAATCAGAGGTTCCTCTATTGGCAAAAGAACCTAAAGTTACTCCGGAAGTGTTCGATCGGGAACTTCCAAAGGCTGTGGAGCAGGGAGCTATGGCAGGGTATAAACATATTTCTGCTGATAAGATTCCGGGTAATATCATTAAAATGCTCTCTGAAGATTGGATGTTGATTACAGCCGGTACGGAAGATAAATACAACATGATGACAGCCAGCTGGGGCGGACTGGGGTATCTCTATAATAAGCCGGTTTCATTCTGTTTTATTTATCCTACACGCTATACTTATCAATTGATGGAAAAGAATGATACATATACTATCAGCTTTTATACAGAGACTTATCGGGATGCTTTGAAATATTGCGGTAGTCATAGTGGCGGAGATGTTGATAAAGTGAAAGGCGCCGGATTGACTCCTCTTACTACTCCTTCGGGCAGTAAAGCTTTCTCTGAAGCATGGATGATCATAGAATGTAAGAAGATGTTATCCCAGCCGATCACTCCCGGAGCCTTTGATACTCCGGAGTTGAAAGAAGCATGGAAGGATAAATCTTTGCATACGATGTATATCGGTGAGATAATGAATGTGTGGGTCAAATAAAGCAATTAATTATTGATAAGTATCCATTCTGAATTATCAATTAAAGCAGTATCTTTGCACGCAAAAACCAAGTGAACGGAATGAGCGTGCAAAGATATTTTATTTATTTAGCCTATGATGGCACCCATTATCATGGATGGCAGATTCAGCCTAACGGAATCAGTATACAAGAATGTCTGATGAAGGCACTTGCCACCTTCCTGAGGAAAGATACGGAAGTGATTGGGGCGGGACGGACCGATGCCGGGGTACATGCGTCTCTGATGGTTGCCCACTTCGACTACGAAGGTGAACCTTTGGATGTGGATAAAGTAGCTGAGAAGCTGAATCGTCTTTTGCCGCAGGATATTTCGGTCTATAAGGTCTGTCGGGTAAAGCCGGATGCTCATGCAAGGTTCGATGCAACAGCACGTACTTACAAGTATTACATTACTACTGTAAAATTCCCGTTCAATCGTCAATATCGGTATCGGATACATAATCCGCTCGACTTTCAAAAGATGAATGAGGCAGCCCTGACATTATTTCATTATTCGGACTTTACGAGTTTTAGTAAGTTGCATACAGATGTAAAAACCAATATTTGTAAGATTATGCATGCCGAATGGACTCAGGAGGATGAATATACCTGGGTGTTTACCATCCAGGCGGACCGCTTTTTGCGTAATATGGTACGTGCCATTGTCGGTACGCTTCTGGAGGTGGGGCGTGGCAAACTGTCAGTCGTTGACTTCCGTAAAATAATAGAGCAGCAGAATCGCTGTAAAGCCGGTACTTCAGCTCCCGGAAATGCCCTCTTCCTGGTTAATGTAGAATATCCTCAGGAGATATTCGAATAAGCCTATAGCTTCTAATTTAAAGAATTCTATTATGTGGTTACTTCTTGCTTTTCTCTCAGCGACATTGCTGGGCTTTTATGACGTGTTTAAAAAGAAAGCGTTGAAAGACAATGCGGTTTTACCGGTGTTGTTTTTCAATACACTTTTTTCCAGTCTTATATTTCTTCCTTTTATTTTGTTGTCGGCATTTGCGCCCGGAGTGCTGGAGGGCACTATGCTCGATGTACCGGTGGTGGGATGGGAAGTACATAAATTTATTATTATTAAATCATTTATTGTTCTTTCCTCGTGGATACTCGGATATTTCGGGATGAAACATCTGCCTATTACTATTGTAGGACCGATTAATGCCACCCGTCCCGTAATGGTGCTTGTGGGAGCCATGCTGGTATTTGGCGAGCGCTTGAATCTCTATCAGTGGATCGGCGTGATGTTGGCCATTATTTCTTTTTTTATGCTGAGTCGTTCGGGGAAGAAGGAAGGTATTGACTTTAAACATAACAAGTGGATACTTTTCATTATTCTGGCAGCCGTAGCGGGTGCGGTAAGTGGCTTGTATGATAAATACCTGATGAAGCAGCTGCCTCCCATGGTCGTACAGTCGTGGTATAATGTGTACCAAATGTTTATTATGTGTCCCATTCTTGCGCTTCTTTGGTGGCCGAAACGTAAGTCATCTACTCCGTTCCGTTGGGATTGGGCTATCATTTTTATTTCCATCTTTCTCTGTGCTGCCGATTTTGTTTACTTCTATGCATTGAGCTATGAAGATTCCATGATTTCGATTGTCTCGATGGTTCGACGGGGAAGTGTGATTGTATCTTTCCTTTTCGGTGCTATGGTGTTCCGTGAAAAGAATTTAAAAAGCAAAGCGATTGACCTTATTCTGGTGTTAATAGGAATGATATTCCTATATTTGGGAACTAAATAAGAACGTAAAGAAACAAGATTATCAGATATGAAAAAGTCTACTCTTACCCTCCTGTTATTTATTCTGGGTATTTCTTCTTCCTTTTCTGTCGGAGCACAGGAAGCTAAAACGGTGTTTGTGAATATACCTGACTCGCTTTGTCCGTTGCTGTCATCAGTGAACCGGGCAGATTGTATCGATTTTATTGAAAGTAAAATGAAAGCTCAGGTGACCAACCGTTTCGGGGGCAAGTCGGAGATGACGGAGTTAAGTCCCGATTATGTGTCTCTGCAAATGTCTGACGCAAGCAATTGGCAGATGAAGTTATTGCCGTTGAATGACACAACGAAAGTGGTTTGCGCCGTTTCTACAGTTTGCGCTCCGGCATGCGACAGTCATATCCGGTTCTATACCACGGACTGGAAAGAGCTTCCCGCCACCGACTTTTTGCCGTCGGTTCCTCAGATGAATGATTTCTTCACCTCTTCCGATTCTACCGACTATGACTTTATCGATGCCCTCCTGCAAGCGGATATGACTTTGATGCAAGCAGAACTGTCCAAAGAGAATGGGACATTGACTTTTACTTTGACAACTCCGGAATATATGGAAAAAGAAACGGCGGAAAAACTGAAACCGTTTCTCCGCCGTTCAATAGTTTACACCTGGAAGGATGGGAAGTTTATCCCAGACACTCTTTGATGTATGCCTCCATTTCGGGGGTATGTTCTTCTACGCTTTGCAATAGTTTGAACTGTGCTTTGGTACGTACCAGGTTGTGTTCGGGATACTTGATCTTATAGTAAGTATCGCCGTTGATATAGTCTGCCAGGAAGCGTACACATTGCATGTAAGGGAAGAGAGCGGCTGCATAAGGCAGGTTCTCTATTTCGATCGGAGTAAGGAATGAACCGGCTCCTTCCAGATATCCCTTAGTAAATGCTTTGAATATCTCCATATTGAAATTGACATTGTCCAGATTCTTATCGTCTTCATCTCCGGTATTGGCTCCTGTGCGCAGGAAGTCTCCATAGTCGGAGAAGATAAAGCTTGGCATTACTGTATCGAGATCGATTACGCAGAGCACTTTACCATCTTCGTCGAACATCATGTTGTTCACTTTCGTATCACAGTGGCATACGCGTTTAGGCAGTTTGCCTTCGCGATACAGACGTTCGGCCTTACACATTTCATCTGCACGTTTTTCTATTTCATCCAGATAATACTGTACTTCGGCTACTCGTCCGGCTGCATTGGCAGCTACGGCCTCACGAAGTTGTTTCAGGCGGAACTCCATATTGTGGAAGTCAGGAATAGTTTCGCCCAATGTTGCCGGAATGTCAGCCAACATTGCCTGGAAGTTACCGAAAGCTGCTCCGGCATAATATGAATACTCGGGATTCACAGTCTCATAAGTTTTGGCACGTGGGATGAATACCATTACACGCCAATAGCTGTCACCGTCAAACCAATATGTTTTGCCTTCTTCCGTCGGGAGGAAAGTCAAGACTTTGCGATCAACGTCTGTCTCTCCGGCTTCCGTCAGTTTCTTGCGGATGTGTCCCGTCACGGCAGCAATGTTATCCTGAAGCATTTCCACATTCTGGAAAATTGCATGGTTGATGCGTTGCAACACATAATCGGGAGCGTCTGCTTCGGTAGTGTTAACTTTGTAAGTGTCGTTAATCAGGCCGGCGCCAAGTGGTTTGATTTCGCCTACTGTGCCTTGTACTTTGAATTTAGATACGATACTAAGTAAATCTTTCATGGTTTTTATTTTAAGTTAGTTTATCTTGGTACGATTGTGAATCCCCATTTGTATTCCTGGTTTGCCGGAATATTGTAACCCGGTTCAGGACGTGCACCCCAACTGTTGTAACCGGCTACGCCCTGTTGCTTCATGTCCACACATACTTCTACGAAGTTCCTTGGTGTGATATCATTGATATGTGTCTTTCTCGGCAGTTGATCTTTGGCTTTGCTTTCGTCGTGAACCAATTCGCCGGCATCACGGTTCAGCCATTGATAGGGGCGGGATACGGTTTCTTCTCCGTCAAAGTCCTCTACCGAATTGCGCAGTGCATTGAAACCGATAGTCTTGTCTGCATAAATAGTCAGTCCTTTACCGCCTTTTTGTTCAGGGTCAACCAACGGGTATCGGTATGATGTCCGTTTTCCTGCGGGCGTACGTATGGGAAGTACATTTGGTCGGCAGTCGTTTTATACAGGTCGATCAATGTACCCGCATTGCGGTCTATATAATTCTCTTCCGGTCCGCGTCCGAAATATTCCACTTGGTTCATTTCTGCAGGCAGACGGAAACGTACACCGATACGGGGTACTTCCAGTTTGGAGGCAGCCTTGCGCGCTGCATCGCTGCCGGGAGTGAAAGTAGCCATCAGGGTTGCTTCCGAGGCTTCGGTTTTGGCAGCTTCCATATCGGTAGAAGTGAAAGTGAAATCGGCTTTTACTACGCCCGAAGGAGAGATGCGGTATGTAACAATGTAAAGGTTGCCGGCAGCCAGCAGATAGTTAGCTGTCAATACGGCATCTTTGCCGTCCATAACGATGTTGGCGTCCACTACATTGAAGTTTTTGCTCGACTGTTTCCATACTTGCAGGCGTTTGGGGTTACCATTGCCATAGTCGTTGTCGTTCGGTGCACGCCAGAAGTTCGGCTGAAGTCCGAAGCCATCTTTAAAGTATTCGGTTCCACCTACCTTATAGGAAGAAACCAGACCGGTCTTCTTATCGAATACGAAGTTTACTTTTGAAGAAGACGCTGTCAGTTCATTGCCTTCTGCCGATACTTTCAGAGCCGGACCACCGGTAGCGAAAGTACGTTCGCCCGGTTCGATAGGCAGACGGAACTGTTCGTATGCTATTTCATGTCCAACGGGGATTAACGGTTCCGGTTCGGTAGTCGTTACGTTGAAGTATATAAAATACTCAGTTCCGGGTTTTGATTTCAGTCCGCTTGTCGCGATCGTGATTTCTTTGCTTCCCTGCGGTTCCACATTGACAGACATTTTGCCGCCTTTCACTGTTTTGCCATTGGCCTTAATGGTATATGAGATCATATACTTCTGCAGGTTCGTGAAGTAGAAACGATTCTTGACCAGGAATTTTCCATTAGCCGGATCCACCGCTTCGAAAGCCACGTTCTGGTGAACATACTTCACTTCGGCCATAGCCGGATGCGGAGTACGGTCCGGACTTACAATACCGTTACAGTTAAAGTTACCGTCGTTCGGAGTGTTTACCCCATAGTCACCACCGTATGTCCAGAAGTGGCGTCCGTTTTCGTCTACTGCGTCAATGCCCTGGTCTACCCAGTCCCAAATGTATCCACCCTGCAGGTTCGGATATTTATAGATTGCTTTCCATTGATCCCAAAGGTTACCGTTTGAGTTACCCATGGCATGTGAATATTCAGAAGGAACAATCGGGCGGTCACTGCCGCGTTTGCCCATTGCCTCCAGCCAGTCGGCACCCGGATATTGCGGAACATACATATCGGAGTTCCATTCCCATTGGGCACGTTCGTAGTTGACCGGACGGTTCATGATGTCTTTATCGGCATTCTTGACCCAAAGGTAAGTCTGGTAGAAGTTATAACCGTTGCCGGCTTCGTTACCCAGCGACCAGAAAGTCAGACTCGGATAGTTTTTATTACGTTCGAACATGTTGATTGTGCGGTCCATGTGCGCTTTCAACCATTCCGGATTGTTTCCCAGCGTACCGCCTTTAGCAAGATCATAGTACATGCCATGGCTCTCGATGTTTGCTTCATCGTATACATAAAGTCCGTATTCGTCGCACAATTCGTAGAAACGGCGATCTTGCGGATAATGGCACAGGCGAACCGTATTCAGGTTGTGTTGTTTCATCAATTCGAAATCTTTGCGCATCAACTCTTCAGTCATATAGTGACCGGTAGCAGGGTTATGTTCGTGAATGTTCACTCCCTTCAGCTTCAGCGGCTGTCCGTTGATGAAGAGGCATACATAGGGCTTTCCGTTGCGTGCCAGTTGCTCGGTCGGTTTAATTTCGATGCGGCGGAAACCTACGTTGAACGGAATGATTTCGTTCACTTTACCATTTTCTTTTACTGTCATCACCAACTTGTAGAGGTTGGGGGCTTCCGAAGTCCAGGTCTTTACATCCGGAAGTGTCTGGTCGAAAGACACCGTACGGGTCTCTCCGGCCGCTACATTAGTTGCTTTCTCTCCGGTTGCCACTACCTTGCCATTGGCATCGAGCAGTTCGTATACCAACGTCATATTGCCGGCTGTCGAACCGTTGTTTCTCAGGTCTACGCCCAGTTTGAAGATACCGTCTTTGTATGTATCGTCCAGAGTCGATGTTACACGGAAATCTTTGAGCGCGGCTTTGGGTTGTGAGTAAAGGAATACATCGCGTTCGATACCGCTGATACGCCAGAAGTCCTGGCATTCCAGATAGGATCCGGTACTCCAGCGGTAAATCTTTAAAGTAAGGACATTTTTGCCGGGCTTCACGAATTTATTGATCAGGAACTCCGCACTGTTTTTAGAGTCCTCGCTGTAACCTACTTCCTGTCCGTTGATATATACGTATACACCCGATTTGGCACCGGCCAGGTGGAGGTAAATATCGCGTCCGTCCCAGTCGGCGGGAATATCGATGTCCCTGCGGTAAACACCTACCGGATTGGCTTCCGGCAGAGTAGGAGGTTGAGGGTTACGGGGCTGGAATTCATATCCGTGGTTGGTATAAATAGCTACTCCGTGGCCTTGTACCTCCCAGTTGCCCGGTACTTTGATGTCTGCCCAATCGGCTGTACTGATTGCAGGGTCGGTGATGTTGGCCGGCAGGTTCTTGTATGAATCTACAAAATAGAACTTCCAGGTGCCGTTCAGGAGTTGGTAGTACTTGCTTTTTTCAAACTTTCCGGTCAGGGCGTTTGCGCGGTTTTCGTAGGTCATAAATGAAGAACGGGGATATTCTTTATTTACGGCTACCACCTGTACGTCCTGCCAGTAAGGTTTCGTCGGTTTGTTGTCGGCCGAAGCAAAGGTGGATGCCATCAGGAGGCCACCCAACATAAGGCTATTTAAGGTGTCAGATAGTCTTAACTTCATGTTTTGAGGGTATTAGAATGATAATTATTTAACTTTTATATGATCAAAGCCTTCTCCGTATACGCCGATTACTGCGCTTTGCGAGACAAAAGCAGTCGGGTCACAGTCTTTATCAACCGGAAGATAATGGTTGACTCCCGTTTTTTTGCCAGGACGAACATCATCTTCTGCTCTTTGCCGGTATAGAATCCGGTTGCATTGATAATGGTTACTCCCCGGTGCGGATATTCGTTGATGCGTTTGCCTATTTCTTCATACTTGTTGGAGATGATAAAGAATTGTACTGATTGGCGCGCACTGTTCACTACCTGGTCCAGTACGAAGCTGCAAACATAAAGGGTCACATATCCATATACTACCTTTTCCCAGTCTTTCAGTACGAAATAGCTGGAAGAGATAATGATCAGGTCACATATCAGCATGACTCTTCCCAAAGTGATGTCGCGGTATTTGTTGATGACAGCCGCGATAATATCGGTTCCTCCCGTACTTCCGTTGGCTGAGAAAGCAATACCGATGCCGCTGCCACAGAAAGAAGCACCCAACACGCAAGCCATGAACGGCTGATCGTGTAGCAAGGTTACGTTCGCGGTTAATTTTTGGATAACGGACAGGAAGAAGGTTAAAAGTGAATACACCGAATATGGTTTTAAG